>MKWU01000873.1_pt1 | contig 55771 bp, 47 predicted proteins | sample 809101 | NCBI WGS metagenome assembly MKWU01 (sample SAMN05860141, study PRJNA318959) | sponge metagenome | host: Aplysina aerophoba | place: Slovenia: Piran, Adriatic Sea, Gulf of Piran | collected 2013-05-07 | reverse complement strand
TCGAACGGGGTGAGGGGACCCTGGCCGACGCTCTAGAGGCGGCAGACAAGTCATGTCGGGCTGACGGAATCGAGGGATTCACCTTCGATGGGTTCTTCAAGGCCATGTCGGGCACCACCAGCGAAGAGCGACGTGACCAGGCAGTGGCCAAGGTGCGGGAGTTGAACGAAGCGGGCATTAGACAGGCCATCATCACCAACAACGCCAAAGAGTTCGGCGATATGTGGCGCAGCCTCATTCCGGTGGATGAATTGTTCGAAGCGGTGATCGACTCCAGCGCGGTGGGGATGCGCAAGCCCGACCCCGCCATTTACCAACTGGCCCTTGAGCGCATGGACGTTTCTCGTCCTGAATCGAGCGCCTTCTTGGACGATTTCGAGCCCAACGTGACCGCGGCCCGAGATCTCGGCATGCACGGTGTACTGGTAGGAGACGACATCGTCCCCGCTTTGGCCGAACTCGACCGGATATTGGCTGAATCTACAGCTTGACCCTCCCGCAATATGCCATAAGACTGTGAACTTGGAGGGGCTTCAGAAGGGGAGCCGCGGGCGCGCACATGAATCTGCTTAGTCGAACAGCCACCGCGCCCATCAGCTGGGGCGTGTGTGAGATGCCGGGATGGGGCTATCAGCTCCCGGTCGAGGCAGTGCTGGCGGAGATGTCCGAAGCGGGCTTCACCCACACCGAGCTGGGTTCGCTTGGCTATCTGCCCACCGACCCTCACGAGGTGCGCGCGGTTCTCGGCCGCCACGGCCTGTCGCTACTGGGGGGCTTCGTGCCCCTGGTTCTGCACGATCCTTCCAAGACCGAGGACACGCTTGCCTCAGCCAGCGAAGCCGCGGCCTTGATCTCCGGTGGAGGCGGCCAGTTCTTCGTCTCCTGCGCAGTCAGCCATCTCGACGACTGGCGCCAAAGCCCGCTGGCCGATCACGAATGGCCGATCATGGCCGACACGCTCGCCGAAGTCGACCGGATTGCCTCTGGCTACGGCCTCACCCAAGCGCTCCACCCGCATTTCGGATGCCTCGTAGAGACGGCCTCGGAAACCGAGCGCATATTGGACGCCAGCCACACCGATCTGGTGCTTGACACCGCCCACTTGCTGCTTGGAGGCGGCAACGTGGCCGACATGGCCAAGCGCTACCTGGATCGCATCGCACTCGTACACATCAAAGACGTTGATCTGGGCATCGCAGCCCGGGTCACGGCGGGAGAACTGTCGCTCATGCAGGGCGTACAGCGGGGTTTGTTCCCGCCATTAGGTCAGGGAGGGTTGCCGATCGCCGAGATCGTCGACCTCCTTGAAAAGTCAGGACGCGACCTCTGGTACGTCCTGGAGCAGGATGCAGCGATAGCAGAGGGTGATCCCTCTGCCATAGCTCGGCTGAGGTTCGACGCCTGCCAGAGCATCGATTTCCTGCGAAGTCTGGAACCCGTATCTGCGGGTGCCGGAACCTCACACAACAAACAACACCTACCTTGAGAGGGGTAACCCAACAATGAGAAAGCTATGGAAGCTATTTGCATTGCTCCTGGCGTTCACACTCGTAGTCGCGGCATGCGGCAACGACGACGACACCAGCGAGCCCGCTCCCAGCGAACCAACGGAAGCAGCGGCACCAGCCACTGAAGCACCAGCGCCGACCGAGGCGGTCGAAGTCGACCCAACCGATGGCTGCGACCACACCTACCACGTCATCACCCACGGTGACTCCGGCACCTTCTGGTCGGTGGTCGAGGTGGCTGTTCGCGCCGCCGCCGCAGCCATCGGTTGTGACGTTGTCTACTTCGGCTCCAACAACGACGCTCTGAGGCAAGCCCAGGAGATTGAGGCGGCCATCGCCGCCGGCTCCAGCGGCATCGCCATCTCGCTGGCCGACCCGGCTGGCGTCCAGTCGGCTGCTGAGGCCGTCGTCGCCGCGGGCATCCCGCTGTACACGCTGAACTCCGGCGTGAACAACTACAAAGACCTGGGCGCTACCACCCACATCGGCCAGACCGAGACGGTGGCCGGAAACGGTGCCGGCGAGCGCTTCAACGCTCTAGGCGCCACCCACGTGCTCTGCGCCCGCCAGGAGCAGACCAACGTGGCTCTGGAAGAGCGCTGCAATGGCCTAGCCGAGACCTTCGGCGGCCAGGTGACCTCGGAGTTCGTCGGTCTCGACGCCACTCCCGATGAGCAGCAGAACACTATCGCCGCCATCCTTCAAGGCGACGAAAGCATCGACGGCGTGCTCGGCGTCGGTCCGAACCTGCCCTTGCGGGCCCTCGCGGCCGGTGAGCAAGCCGGTAGGGACCTCATCATCGGCGGCTTCGACCTGTCCAGCGACCTCATCGACCAGATTGAGCAGGGCAACGTGGCCTTCACCGTCGACCAGCAGCAGTACCTCCAGGGTTACCTGCCGGTCATCTTGATGCACCTTCAAGCCACCAACCTGAACACCGCGGGCGGCGGCCTGCCCATCCTCACCGGTCCGGGCTTCGTCGACACCGCCAACGCGGCCGACGTCAAGGCACTGGTTTCCGAGGGAACCCGCTAGACCCAATAACTGAACTGCGACGCTGAACTCGTCGCAGACAACAGAGGAGCGCTGCCCGGGTATCCGGGCAGCGCTCCTCGCTTTTCGTCTACAGTCAACGAAATTCACTAATCGGGTACATCACCCAGGTTGAGAGGGGGGACTCTCGTGGCCGAAGTGACCACCACGAATGACTCTGCGGATCGCTCGTCGCCAGCACAAGACGAGCGATTGGCTCATCGGGGACCAGTCCAGCAACTGCTGACCAGACCCGAGATCGGTGCCCTCATCGGCGCAGTCGGGGTCTGGCTGCTGTTCTGGCTGGTTTCGGCGCCGTTCGGAACCGCAGGAGGAACGGCCAACTACTTGGACGTCGCCGCAATCCTCGGCCTGATGGCGGTGCCGGTGGCTCTATTGATGATCGGGGGTGAATTCGACCTCTCCTCGGGTTCCATGACCGGCGCCACCGCGGTGATCGTGATCCTGTTGAGCAGCGACACCGCTGAGCTGGGCGGTGCCGGGCTAAGCCTTCACCTGGCAGTCCCGCTCTCGCTGACCTTTGCTCTGGCCATCGGATGGTTCAACGGGACGCTGGTGGACAAAACCTCGCTGCCCAGTTTCATCGTCACCCTGGGCACTTTCTTCATTCTCATCGGGGCCAAGCTTGGATTCACCAAGCTGTTCACCAACAAGGTGATCGCCGAAGGTCTCGACAAATCGGGCGGCTACGAGTTCTGGAACAACATCTTCGGCGCCTCCTGGATCCGAAACGGCCACGTCTGGGACAACCGAGACTGGGCGTGGGCCGGCCTGCTCATTATCGGTGCGGTCGTCCTGATCTTGGGCACCATGGAGTTGGCCTACGCCCGGCGGGAAAACCCGAACATGGGCGGCTACCTGGTTTCTGCTATAGGAACGGCAGTCGGGGCAATCGGCTTTATCTTGCTGCTCGACCAAGACGGAGTGGGCTCCAATTGGGTGTTCGGCATCATTACCGGAGCGGGAGTGCTGGTGGCGGTGGCCGGTTGGTGTCTGGCCCGCTACCAACCAGCCGAGCGAGAACCCGCTCCAACAGAGCATGACCCTCGGGTGGTCAAGTTCCTGATCGCTGGCGTCGTTGCCATCGTTGGAGCCATATTGATCGCCGCAGTCATGGATTCCAACAATTCCGACCGCCTCGACTTCTTGACCGGCACTCCAGGACGCGCCATGTTGGCCATCGGCATCGGTGCTACCGGCGTACTGGCCGTTCTGGCCGCTTTGGGCCGGGTCAGCGTGGGGTACCCGGCTATCGGTGCGCTCATCGCCCTCGTCCCGGCCGTCAGCTACATGATCACGGTTCAGGGCGCTCGAGCCATCCTCTTCGGCGTCTTGGCTATCGCCGGGGTTGTGCTGCTCAGCATTGCCGCCCGGCGCCGAGGGCTGGCGGAGCTGTTCACCCTGCTCACCTCGGTGGGAATCGTCATACTGGCATTCTTCGTTCGGTCCGAGGCCGACTCACGCAAGCTTCGGGTGGAGTTGTTCACCGCGCTGCTGTTGATCGCACTCCTCCTGGCCGCTTCCGCCTTCGCCCGGCTAATCGCCGCCCGGCGCAGCTCTGCCCCACCGCCACCGGTACACGGCCCGCTAGCCCGGCAAATCGGGACAGTGCTCGGGTTGGCCGCAGGACTGGTCTCATTGATCCTCGAATTGGCCGACAGCGACGGAGTCCTTTACAGCATCATCATGGCGGTGGCCAAAGGCGGCATTGTCGCCTTCGCGGTCTTTGCCTTGGCCACCCTCTACCGCACGCTGTTCACCCACGACGAGAGCGTGGGTCGATCTCTGGTCTTCGTCGGGCTCGGATCGGTAATGCTGGGCATCGCGGCCAAACTGATGTTCATCACCAGTGAGGAGGCGGCCGCCACTCAGGCCACGACTCGGTTCGGCGTGGGGGTGATGCTGTTCTTGGCCTTCGCGGTGCTCGGTGCGTGGGTTTTGGCCCGCACCCAGTTCGGCAACTGGATCTTCGCGGTGGGCGGCAACAAAGAGGCCTCCCGCTCGGTAGGTGTGCCCGCGGCTCGCACCAAGACCACGCTGTTCATGCTGGTGTCAGCATCAGCGTGGATCACCGGTATGGTGATCGCTTTCCGGCTCAACTCAGTGCAAGCCAACGTGGGCGACGGAAATGAGTTCCGCTACATCATCGTGGCCGTGGTCGGCGGCTGTCTGCTAACCGGCGGCTACGGATCGGCCATCGGTGCGGCAATCGGCGCGGTGATCTGGGGCATGATCACCTCCGGTATCGGCTTCGCCACCTGGAACAGCGACTGGCGCTTCCTAGTGCTGGGCGCTCTGCTGCTGGTGGCGGTGCTGGTGAACAACTACGTGCGCTCGCAAGCGGAGAAGGTCCGATGACCAGTTCTTCGCAAACCGTTCGGACAACCAAAACCCTCATGGAGGTCTGCTGATGGCTGAATTCCTCGAACTCAACAACATCTCGAAGTTCTACGGGAACATCATCGCCCTCACCGGGGTCACCACCACGGTGAACCCGGGCGAGGTCACCTGCGTGCTCGGTGACAACGGCGCGGGCAAGTCCACCTTCATCAAGATCCTGGCCGGCGTGCACCAGCACGACGAGGGCACGCTCCACATGGAAGGCCAGGAGGTGAAGTTCAACTCGCCCCGTGAGGCTCTTGGTCGAGGCATCGCCACCGTGTACCAGGATCTGGCCATCGTCCCGCTCATGTCGGTGTGGCGGAACTTCTTCCTGGGAGCAGAGCCCAAGACTGGGATTTGGCCCTTCCGCCAAATAGACATCGAAGGGGCTAAGCGAATCGCCAAAGAGGAGATGGCCAAGATGGGCATCGACATCCGCGATGTCGAGCAGCCCGTGGGCACGCTTTCCGGCGGCGAGCGGCAGTCGGTGGCCATCGCCCGGGCCAGCTACTTCGGGGCCCGGGTGCTGATCCTCGACGAGCCCACCTCGGCACTGGGTGTGAAGCAGTCCGGCGTGGTGCTGCGGCGGATCATCGAGGCCCGTGACCAGGGGTTGGCGGTAGTGTTCATCACCCACAATCCCAACCACGCCTATCCGGTAGGCGACCGCTTTGTGATCCTCAACCGGGGCCAGTCCATGGGCAACTGGGCCAAAGAAGAGCTTTCCCAGGCTGAGCTGACCCAGCTCATGGCAGGCGGCGCCGAACTAGACGCCCTCCAACACGAATTGGCCCAGGCCGGAGCATAAGGGTCGATCGGGCCACAACTAGCATCTCTGCGTGGCTGAAACCCAGGCGACTGATCTTGAGGTGCTGACTATCGGGCGGGTCAGCGTCGACCTGTACCCCCAGCAGAGCGGGGTCCCGCTGAGCAAGGTCCAGACCTTCTACAAGTCGATCGGCGGCTCCCCCACCAATGTGGCCGTGGCTTGCGCCCGGCTGGGCCGGAGGGCCGCGGTAGTGACCCGGGTGGGCGACGACGGCTTCGGCCAGTACATCCGGTCCGAGCTGGCCGAGAAGTTCGGGGTGGACAACCGCTACGTGGCGACCGACCCCGATCTGCGCACCGCGCTGGCCTTCTGCGCCCTCGACCCCCCGACCGACCCGCCGCTGCTGTTCTACCGGGAGCCCCGCGGCCCGGAAATGAACCTGCGACCCACCGACATTCCCGACATCGCCGCCACCGTGCCGGTGCTGTGGACCGCTGGATCCCGCTTCGCCCAGGAGCCGTCCCGATCCACCGTGCTTGAGGTGTTGGAACGGCGGCAACGCCGCCCCCACACCGTGCTCGACTTGGACTATCGGCCGAGTTTCTGGGCCTCGCCCCAAGACGCTGGCGCACACATCGGCCAGGCAGTGGACCTGGCCACCGTGGCGGTGGGCAACCGCACCGAATGTGAGATCGCCATAGGCACCGCCGACCCCCACACCGCCGCCGACAGGCTGCTCGAGCGGGGGGTGTCGCTGGCCATCGTGAAACTAGGGGCCGACGGAGTGCTGGTGGCCACCCCGGAGAACAGAGCCGAGGTGCTCCCCAAGATGGTGGAAGTGGTGTGCGGTTTAGGCGCGGGCGACGCCTTCGGTGGATCGCTGGCCGACGGGCTGCTGGCCGGCCTCGACCCGGTGGAAATCGTCATCCGGGCCAACGCCGCTGGGGCTATTGTGGCTGGTCGCCTGGCCTGTTCTGACGCCATGCCCACCCCTGGGGAGATCGACGAGATGCTGGGACGAGAACAATGATCGCTCCAGGAGTATTCCCCCCAGAGGCAGGAGCATGACCGAATCAGACAGCAGGATCCGAATCTGGATCGACCGCACTCCCCCATCTGATGTCGTGATTCCCCCTGATGTGGTGTTGGTAGACGGCCCGGAAGACGCCGACGGCGTGGTGGTGGCCGCTGATCGCCCGTGGGACGACGACGCGTGCCGCCGGCTGCCGAATCTCAAAGTCGTGGCCCGCTCGGGCATCGGCTACGACAACGTGGATGTGGCCGCCTGTGCCGCCCAAGGCGTGGCGGCATGCAACACCCCCGACGCTCCCACGGTTTCCACCGCTGAGCACGCGCTGGCGTTGATGCTAGCGGTTGCCAAACGACTCAAGAGTTCCGAGGCACGCCTGGCCGCTGGCACAGCAGGAGGACCCGGCAGACTCACTGGCCCCGGCGCGCTGGAGCTCGATGGCCGCACTCTGGGCTTGGTGGGATGCGGGCGAATCGGCAGCCTTCTGGGACGCTATGCCGAGGCATTGGGAATGAACGTGCTGGTGTGCGACCCCTACATCGACGAGGCTCCCACGGGCGCGTTGGTCGGCATTGACCAGCTTTGGGCAGAGGCCGACGTGGTCTCACTCCATGCCCCAGCTACCCCGGAAACTCACCACATCATCAATGCTGCTTCGCTAGCGGCCATGCGGCCCGGTGTGATCATCATCAACTGCGCTCGGGGAGCGCTGGTGGACCAGACGGCCCTCTTGTCCGCCCTCGACTCCGGCCAAGTGCGCGGCGCCGGACTCGATGTCACCGAACCCGAGCCGTTGCCCCCCGACCATCCGCTGCTGGGGCGCGAGAACGTCGTGGTCACCCCCCATGTGGCCTCCACCACCACGGTGGGGATCGTCAGGCTGGTAGGACAGGCCCTGGGTCAGGCCCTCATTTGGCTAAGAGGCGGTACCCCCGAGCACTTGCTCGATACTGCGGCGGCCCATCCAGGCGTAGACCGCCGCTTCAAGGCTGATCCATGACAGTCCGGCGACGCATCGGACTGGCCGTGGTGGGCTTTGGCTGGATGGGCCAAGCACACGCCCGCTCTTACCTGCGACTGCCCACCCTGTTCGAAGACCGGGTCTACGACCCCCAACTCGTGGTCTGCTCTGACACCGTCGAGGCCCGCGGCCAAGCGGCCACTAGCGCTTTCGGCTTCCTGGAAGCCACCGAAGACTGGCGGCCCGCAGTAGAGCACCCCGATGTCGATGCCGTGATCGTGTGTGCTCCCAACATGCTGCACGAGTCCCTCGTCACTGCGGCTGCCGCGGCGGGAAAGCACGTATTCTGCGAGAAGCCGGTGGGAGGAACCCCCGCCCAAACCGCCCGGATAGAACAGGCTTGTCGCCGGGCCGGGATCGTCACCGGGGTGGGCTACAACTACCGCTTCGCCCCGCTGGTCTTGTACGCCCGAGAGCTCATTGCCGCTGGTGAGCTGGGGCAGATCACCAACTACCGGGGGCGGTTCTTCTCCATGTACGGGGCCGATCCCATGGGCCTGCTTTCTTGGCGCTTTCTGATCGATCAAGCCGGACACGGCGCCACTACCGACATCTTGAGCCACGCAGTGGATCTAGCCTTGATGCTCAATGGCCCCATCACCCGGGTGGTGGGCACTGGGGAGACCTTCATCACCGAGCGCCCGCTCCCATCGGCGTCGGGAACCCATTACGACCGGGGCAAGCCCGACGACCCCACCGGAGCAGTCACCAACGAGGACTACTTCGGAGCGCTGGCCGTGTTCGCCAACGGCAGTCAGGGCATCTTCGAGGCCAGTCGGGCCATCGTTGGGCCTCAGAGCCAGATGGCCTTCGACATCTACGGCACCGAGGGCGCACTGAGCTGGAATCACGAGACTTTGAACGAGCTCCAAGTGTTCCGTTCCTCCGACCCCCAGCAGGGCTACACCACTGTGCGGGCCAGCGACCGCCACCCCTTTCACGGCGCCTTCGTGCCCGGCGATGCCAACTCCATCGGCTTCGAAGACATGGTGGCCATCCAAGACCATGAGTTCCTCACCGCAGTGTCGCAAGGTCGGCCCCACAGCGCGGGCATGGATCAGGCGCTCGCCGCCGTCAGCGTGCAAGCCGCCATGCTGAAGAGCTGGGAGACCGGCGCCTGGGAAGATGTGATATCGCTGAAGATCGATTGATGTTCGGCCAATGGAAAGATGGTCGGCTGAGAAAGGAGGGCCAGCCATGGAGACAATCCGTTTGACGGCTTCCGGGGCCGTAGTGCGCTACATGGCCGCCCAGCGCATCGAGGTCGACGGCCACGCCGTCCCCCTGTTCGCCGGAGTGTTCGCCATTTTCGGGCACGGCAACGTCACCTGCCTGGGCCACGAACTGGAGCAGGCCGGCGAGGCGCTGCCCACCTGGCGGGGCCAGAACGAACAGGGCATGGCCCTGGCCGCGGTGGCCTACGCCAAGGCCAACCGCCGCCGCCGCATCATGGCCGCGACCAGCTCCATCGGCCCCGGCGCCACCAACATGATCACTGCGGCCGCGGTGGCCATGGCCAACCGGATGCCGCTGCTGCTGCTGGCTGGCGACACCTTCAACAGCCGCACACCCGACCCCGTTCTTCAGCAGGTTGAGCACTTCGGCTCCCCCGCGGTCACCGTCAACGACGCCTTCCGACCCGTGGTCCGCTATTGGGATCGCATTACCGCCCCCGAGCAGGTGATCCAGTCTCTGCCCAACGCCGTTCACACCATGCTCGATCCCGGCGACTGCGGCCCGGCCTTCATCGGCCTCCCCCAAGACATCCAGGGAGAGGCCTATGACTTCCCCGTCCGCCTCTTCGAGGAGACAGTGCACGAGATCCGTCGACCCCGGCCCGACACCCATGAACTCCGCAGGGCTGCCGCCGCGCTGGCCGCCGCCGACCGGCCGCTGATCGTGGCTGGCGGCGGGGTCCATTGGTCGCTGGCTGAGGACGAGCTTCGGGCCTTCGCCGAGATCCACAACATCCCGGTGGTCGAGACGGTGGCCGGGCGCACCTCGCTGGTGGCCGACCACCGGCTCAACTGCGGCCCCATAGGCGTAACCGGCTGCACCTCGGCCAATGCCATGGCCGCTGAGGCCGACGTGGTGCTGGCGGTGGGCACCCGCCTGGGTGACTTCGTAACTGGATCGTGGACCGTGTTCGGCGGAGGCGACGACGTGGAGGTCATCGGTCTGAACGCGGCCCGCTTCGACGCCACCAAACACCGCTCCCTGCCATTGGTGGCCGACGCCCGCGAGGGATTGACGGAACTCGGCGCTGCGCTGGGCGACTACCGAGGACCTGAGGAATGGTCCGACAGGGCCTCGTCGGAGACCTCGCAGTACCACGCCTACATCGACAAGATCGCCGCCCCCGAAGCAGTGGCGTCGGCCGAACGATCCACCGATGGCGCGGACGACGATCTGCCCACCTATGCCCAGGTTGTGGGGGTGGTGGACCGAGCCGCCGATGAGTCCACCTACGTGTTGGCTGCCGCCGGCGGGTTCCCCGGCGAGCTGGTGAATGGGTGGCGGGGCCAGGTCGTCCACTCCTTCGACTGCGAGTACGGCTACTCCTGCATGGGCTATGAGATCTCCGGGGGGTGGGGGGCCAAGATGGCGCTGCCCGACCGGGAAGTGGTGGTGCTGGTGGGCGACGGCTCCTACCTCATGATGAACAGCGACCTCTACAGCACTGTGCTCACCGGCCACAAACTCATCGTCATAGTGTGCGACAACGGCGGCTATGCGGTGATCAACCGCTTGCAGATGGCCCAGGGCGGCGTTCCGTTCAACAACCTCATCGCCGATTCCCGGGTGAAGGACGTGACCGCGGTGGATTTCGCGGCCCACGCCGCATCCATGGGCTGCGAAGCCGAGACGGTGACCACCATCGCCGAGCTCGAGGCGGCTTTAGGCCGGGCCCGGGCCGCTGATCGCACCTATGTGATCGCGCTGAACACCTATGCCTATAGCTGGACCGAGGGCGGGTCGTTCTGGGAGGTGGGCGTGCCCGAGGTGAGCACCAGCCCCGATGTGCGGGCCGCCCGTGAAGAAATGGACGCCGGCAAAGCCGACCAGCGGGTGGGATGGTGAAGCCGGAGGGTCGATGGCCGTAACCACCCGCGACTATCGAGTCGGCGGCCCTGAGGCCGATCGAGCCGCAGCCGCGGGACTCGTAGAGGCCGAGTGGTTCCGCCCGCCGATTGACCCCGAGCGCCTGCGCCAACTCCAGGTTCGGGGGAACGCCCGGGCCGCCATTGACACCATCGCGTGGCTCGGCCTGCTCGCCGGGTTCGGCTATCTGGCCTTCATCTCGCTGGGCACCTGGTGGGCGATTCCGGCCTTTGCCGCCTACGGCGCCCTCTACGGCGGCGCCGGCGATTCCCGCTGGCACGAGTGCGGCCACGGCACCGCCTTCAAGACCAAGTGGCTCAACGATGTTGTCTACTACCTGGCCTCGTTCATGCTGCTGCGCCAGCCCACCCTGTGGCGCTGGTCGCACGTCCGCCACCACACCGACACCATCGTGGTGGGCCGCGATGCCGAGATCATCTTCCCCCGTCCTTCCACTCCGGCATCGATTGCGCTGCTGTTCGTGCCGGTGCTGAACGTTCCCAAGATGGTGGTGCGCTCCGCCAAGCACGCAATCGGGCGAATCGACGACGAAGCCCGTTCATTCATCCCCGCCGACGAGCTCCCCAAGCTGAAGTGGGAATCCCGGGCCTACATCGCCATCCTCGCCGGGACAACGGCCTGGTCGGTGGCGGCTTGGACCATCGTGCCCCTGCTCTACGTCGGACTGCCCACCATCTACGGCGCCTGGCTGATGATCTTCTTCGCCATCACCCAGCACGCCGGGCTGCGGGAGGACGTGCTCGACCACCGCCTCAACACCCGCACCGTCTACATGAACCCCGTGTTCCGGTTCTTGTACTCAAACATGAACTACCACGTTGAGCACCACATCTTCCCCACCGTGCCCTACTACGCCCTGCCCGCGCTGCACCAGGAGTTGAAGGGCTATCTGGCCCCGGCCGCGCCCAACACCTGGACGGCCTACCGCGACATCTTGTCCACTCTGGGCCGCCAGTGGCGCGACCCGGCCTACGACCAACTCCGCGACGATGTGCCCACCGTGCCCGACGCCGCCCGAACCTTCGTCAACACCGGCCACACCGTGTGGGCCGGCGACCGCCACGACGGCATGTTCGACCTCGGCCCGGCCAACGCCCTCGGGCCCGGATCGGCCCTTCAGGTGGATATTGGCGACGAGGCCTACGCCCTGTTTTGCCTGGACGACGGCACTTTGGTGTGCACCGAAGGTCTGTGCACCCACGGTCAGGCCTATCTGGCCGAGGGCGTGGTGATCGATTGCCTGGTGGAATGCCCCAAGCACAACGGCCGCTTCGACCTCCGCACCGGAGCCCCAGTGCGGCTTCCCGCCACCGACCCCTTAGCCTTGTACCCGGTGGAAATACGAAACGGCCGGGTGGTCTCCAGCCTGCAACCCCTATCTGATGAGGTCAGCTCATGAACCCGGTGCGAATCGGGGTCTTGGGCTGCGGACGGATTGGCCGGATGCACGCCGAGCTCATCGCCCGGCAGGTGCCCGGCGCCGATGTGACCGCGGTCTACGACGTGATCGACGATGCGTCGGCCGCGCTGGCCAACGACCTCGGAGTGCGCCAGGCCGCTGCGCCCGACGACATCCTCGAGGCCGATGACGTCGACGCCGTCGCCATATGCACCTCCACCCATACCCACATCGACCTACTGATAGCCGCCGCCGAGGCCGGAAAGGCTGCCTTCGTGGAAAAACCGCTGGCCCTGAACCTGGCCGATGTCGACCAGGGCATCGCCGCCGCCGAAGCCGCTGGCATTCCGGTGCAAGTGGGTTTCAACCGCCGCTTTGACCCCAGTCACCGCTACGTGCACGACCGGGTGGCCGCCGGCGAGATCGGAGATGTCCATTTGGTGCGCATCTCCAGCCGCGACCCCGAGCCCCCGCCGCTGATGTATCTGAACGAATCGGGCGGCATCTTCTGCGACATGACCATCCACGACTTCGACATGATCCGCTTCATCACCCAAAGCGAGGTCACCGAGGTGTACGCCACCGGGGCGGTACTGGTCGACGATGCCATAGGCGAGGTCGGTGATCTCGACACCGCGGTGATCGTCTGCCACCACGAAAACGGCGCCATCAGCACCATCGACAACAGCCGAAAGGCGGTGTACGGCTACGACCAGAGGGTAGAGGCGTTCGGCTCGGCCGGGATGGCCGCCTCAGAGAATCCCTTGACCGCAAACGCGGTTACCCGAACCGCCGACGGCGCTCAAGCACCGACCCTGCCCTACTTCTTCTTGGATAGGTACATCCCCTCCTACCTGGCCGAATGGGACGCGTTCATCTCCATGATGCAGGGAGCACCCTCTCCGGTAACCCTGGCCGACGGGCGGGCCCCGCTGGTGATCGGCTTGGCCGCGTGGCGCTCCGTGCGGGAGCAGCGTCCGGTGCAGATCGACGAGATCGGCTGAGCGGTGCAGGCCTACGTCACCGGAGGGACCGGCTTCATCGGCTCCAACATCGTCAAAGTGTTCGCGGAGCGCCACGGCGCGACCGTACACTGCCCGGTTCGCTCGTTCGTGCCCGACGACCCCCAGAGGTACACCATCGAACCGCTGGATTTGTTGGACACCGAGGCGGTGTTGGCCAGCGTGGCCCAGTTCGAACCCGATGTGATCGTCCACTCCATGATCCTCAACGACCTCCACGGGATCTACAACCAGCGGGAACTGGCGTGGCGCAGCTATGTGGACGCAACCCTCACCCTGGCCCTAGCAGCCAACCAAACCGGGGCCAAGCTCATTGTGGTGTCCACCGACTGGGTATTCGACGGCACCCAGGCCGGGGCCGATGAGCGCACCCCGCCCAACCCGGTGAACTACTACGGAGTGTTGAAGGCCCTCAGCGAGCAGGCTGCTCTGCTCCAGGCTGACCGGGCTGCGGTGGCCCGGGTGTCGGCGGTAAACGGCGTCCATTGGGCTCGAGACGAGATGCCCCGGGGCCAAGACCCGGGATACGGCTATTTCGTGACCACCGTGCTCGACGCGGTATCTCAAGGGCAGTCATTCGGGGTGTGGGAAGGCGACGACATCAACATGGCGGCCACGCCCAGCCTGGCCAGCGAGTGCGCTGAAACCATGTGGCTGATCGCAGCCAACGACGATGCCGACGGCATCTTCCACTGCTGCGGCGCCGAACCGGCAGGGCGTATGGAGCTGGCCCAATTGGCCTGCGAGATCTTCGGCCACGATCCCTCGCTGCTGAGATCGGTTCCGCCTGATTCGGAGATGATGGCGTCGATGGCCGGGGCCCGAATCCCCTACGACACCACGATTAGCACTCCTCGCACGACCGAGGTCCTGGACTACGAGCCGCTGGGCACCCGCGAACTGCTGGAGCGCTTCAAGCTGGAGATGGAAACCGGCGATTTAATTTCCACCACTGGAGGTTGACCATGGCCAATACCCCCGCATCAGGCCCTATTCGCCCTCAGCCGGGACCGGGACGGGTTCTCGACATCACCCCGGAATCGGCAGGATGGGACAACGTGGCCTTCTCGGTGGTCGAGCTCACCCCGTCTGATCCGTGGTCGGGGGTCGAGTCCGACCGGGAAACCGCCATCGTGCCCCTATCAGGATCAGGGCGGGTGGAAGCCGGCGACATCAACGCCGCCATCAGCCGCACATCGGTGTTCGAAGAGCTGGGCCGGATCGTTTACCTGCCGCCGGGCACGCCCTATGAGATCTCCACCGAAGGCGCGCTGGTGGCCGCGGTGGGCTCGGCCCCCGCTGAGGGCCGCTACCCGGCCCGGATCATCGAACCCTCCGAGATGAAGGTGGAAATCCGAGGCGGCGGCCAGGCCTACCGCCAGGTAGTCCACTCGCTGGCCCATCCGCTGCCCGCCGAGAAGCTCATCCTTTACGAGGTGTTCGTGCCCCGGGGTACCTGGTCGGGCTGGCCGCCCCACTGCCACGACGGCCGCGACGGATCGCCCTATCTGGAGGAGGTCTACTATTTCCGGCTGGATCGCCCCGAGGGCTACGCCATGCACCGCAACTGGCGCACTGAAGAGAACTTTGACGAAGCCGTCGTGGTCCGAGATGGCGACGCGGCGCTGGTGCCCAAGGGCTACCACACGTCGGTGGCCTGCCCCGGTTCCAACATGTACTTCCTCAACTACCTGGCCGGCGAGCTGATTGGCGACCAGCGGCGCACACCGCCCTGCTTCGACGCCCAGCACACCTGGATCGAGGCCGACTGGGGAGCGGGGGCGTGGACCCTCCCGGTGGCCGGCGCCATTCCCTCCAATTGAAATGAGCGTCGACGACCTCGCCCACGACGGGCGGTTTGCGGTGCTGGCCATAGATCACCGCGACTCGATTCGCAGCGTGCTGGCCCCCGACAACCCCGATTCTGTGTCCCATCAGGCCATCGTCGATCTCAAGCGCGACCTGGTAGCTGGGTTGGCCGACGGGGCCACCGGGGTGATGCTGGAGCCGGAGTACTCCATCCCCCAGTTGCTGGACGGGACGCTGCCCCCCGGGGTGGGCTTTACCGCCGCACTGGAGGCCCAGGGATATATGGCCGACCCCGAAGCCGCCCCCGTCGCCCTCCTCGAAGGCTGGTCGGTGCAGGCCGCCGCCGACTGCGGGGCCGCCGCGGCCAAGCTTCTGGTGCTGTACCGGCCCGACCGCCCCCACGCCGTCGCCCAAGAGAAGGCCGCGGCCGACATCTTGGCCGAGTGCCGACGGGTGGGCATCCCCCTGCTGGTAGAACCGCTGTTCTACGGACTGGCCGATCCCTCCCTCCGACCTCAGATCGTGCTCGACACCGTGGATCGCTTCGCCCTCATGGGATTCGACATCTTGAAATTGCCGTTCCCCGTCGATGCCGACCACGACCCCGACGAAACCCGTTGGGCCTCAGCCTGCTCAGAGATCTCCAACCGCTGCGACATGCCTTGGACGCTGCTATCGGGCGGCGGCACTTTCGACAGCTACTACGCCCAACTGGAAGTGGCGATGGAATCGGGATGCGCCGGATTCACCGTCGGCCGAGCTCTGTGGGGCGAAGCCGCATTGGCGCCAGCCGCCGACCGCCCCGCGGTCATCGCCGATCTGATCGCCCCTCGCCTCGCCGCGCTGCGCGACTTGGTTATCTGAACAAACCCGTTTAGACCGCTACCGCACCGCCGGCTACAAGTTCGCCCTGGTAGAACACCACGGCCTGGCCCGGGGCCACTCGGCGCTGGGGCTCTTTCCAATCGACTCTGCCCGCTTGGTCCACCACCCCAACCGCGGGGGTTCCGTGGGCGCTCACCTGGATGTCTATTGGCCCGTCCACTCGGCCGTCGACCCATTGGATGTCCACCACGTCTTGACTGGACGCATACAGATCCTCTCGCCGGCCCACGGTGACCCGGCCGGAGGCGATGTCCACATCGGTCACGTACCGGGGCTCGTCGGTACCGCCCAAGTTCAATCCCCGTCGCTGGCCGATGGTCACCGCCTGTACGGCCTCCACTGAGCTCAACACCGTGCCGTCGGCGTCCACTACGGTGCCGGGCGACTCGCCCAAACGCCGAGACAAGAACCCCTGCCTTCCCCCAGACCGGTTGGCAATAAAGCACACGTCCTGGCTGTCGGGCTTGGCCGAGTTCCGCAAGCCCAGATCGGTGGCCCGCTCCCGAACTTCGGCCTTGGTCAGATGGCCGATGGGCAACAGCAGCCGGGCCATCTGCTCCTGGCCCAGCATGTACAGCACATAGGACTGATCCTTGGCGTCGTCAACACCCCGACGCACTCGGAAACCGTCGCCGGCCGCCTCCAGACGGGCGTGATGGCCAGTGGCCACCGCGTCGAAGCCCAGTGCTTCGGCTCGAACCATCAGCTTGTCGAACTTGATGTGGCGGTTGCACTCGATACAGGGATTGGGCGTCAGCCCGACCGCGTGGTCATCCACATACGGCGCCACCACTCGCTGGTCGAAGGCGTCGCCGAAGTTGAACACGTGGTGCTGCAATTCCAACAGGTCGGCCACCCGGCGGGCGTCCTCCACATCCGACACCGAACAGCAGCCGGTGTCGGACTCGCCGCCCCACAGCTTGAGAGTCACGCCCACCACCTCGTGTCCCTGCTCGGCCAGCATGGCCGCGGCCACCGAGGAGTCCACTCCTCCGGACATAGCCGCCAAGACCCGCATCGTTTGTCCCTTCCCCTAACCGGTTCCGTAGTCCCGGAGCCGAGCCACCGCGTCGGGGATCACCGCCAGTGCCCTATCGATATCAGCGTCGGTGGTCTCATAGCCCAGCGAAAGCCGCAGCGAGCCCCCGGCCAGCATCCGGTCATAGCCCATGGCGACCAGCACATGCGATGGGTCCTGCGCCCCGCTGGAGCACGACGACGCGGCCGAGGCGTACACCCCGGCGTCTTCCAGCAGAAACAGCAAGGCCTCCGACTCGATGCCCTCGAAGCACAGATGGGCCGAACCGGACACCTTGCCCGATCGCTCCCCGGTCTCGACCGTGCCTGCCACCACGGCAAGAATCCCATCGGCCAGACGATCACGCAGCGTGGCCAACCGCTCCACCTGCTCAGCCCGGCTTTTCAGCACCACCTCGGCGGCCGCCGCCATCCCGGCGATGCCCGCGGCATTGTGGGTGCCCGAGCGCAGTCCCCGCTCCTGGCCACCGCCCAGAAGCAACGGCGACAGCTCCACCCCATTGCGCACCACCAGCGCTCCTACCCCCTTGGGACCGCCGAACTTATGGGCGCTCACCGAGATCAGATCGGCGCCAGCCGCCAACGATGCCACGTCGAGCCAGGGAAAGGCCTGCACCGCGTCGGTGTGCAGCACCGCCTGAGGGGCAGCCGAGCGCACCTCCTCGGCCACCTGCTCCAAGGGTTGAACCATGCCGGTCTCGTTGTTGGCCAGCATCACCGATACCACGGTCACGTCTTCGTCGAGGGCGGCGGCCAGCGCATCCAGATCGATCACCCCGGCGGCGTCCACCGCCACCACCCGGCCGCCCAGATGCTCCACCGGCTCTAGCACTGCGTGGTGCTCGATGGCCGAGCACACCGTCACCCCGCCCACCCGCATGTGCCGGCCGACCACTGCCATGTTGTCGCCCTCGGTGCCTCCGCCGGTGAACACGATCTCCCCCGGCTCCGAGCCCAAGGCCTCGGCCATCACATCGCGGGCATCGTCGATCCGCCGACGGGTGTCCCGGGCCATCCGATGGGCGCCGGTTGGGTTGGCATACAGCTCCCGATGGAGCGGGGCCATGGCCTCGGCCGCCTCCAAGCACAGCGGCGTCGAAGCGGCATTGTCCAAATACGAGATTGAGTCCGGTGCCACTGCCAACCGCCCTCTATACCTTGGGGAACACCAGATCGTCGCGCCGGGAGCGCTTCAGCTCGGCGAACGATGGCCACTCGGCCAGTGTCACCACCGCGTCCCACAGTCGAACCGAGTCCTCCGAGGCGGGAACCTCGCTCACCACCGGCCCAAAGAAAGACGTAGACCCCCGGCCGTGATGGAACGTGATAATCGGGGTGCCCACGTCCCGCCCGGTGCGGCTCAGCGCCTCCAGCGTGGATTCCCTCAAGGCATCGTCCAACGACTCATCCTCGGCCAAGGTGGCCAACTCCGGGGAAGCTCCAGCCCTGTCCAACGCGGCCGCCAAGTGCTCGTCTGAGGCCACTTCGCCCATGGTCGAGCGGATGTCCCCATCTGGATTCCAGATGGTGGCCCCGTAGGCGGTGTAGAGCGCGCCTACCGCCTGCGAACCATGCTTCTCCCGTACCGCATGAGCCACCCGGAGCATCCGCCTGCCCTTGTGGTGCAGATCCTGATAGCCCTCGGGGAAGTCCTCGTAGTCCTTATCCTCGTTGAGGATCGACAAGCAGATAAGCCGCCAATCCACCGAGTAGCCCCGCTGCTGGGCGACATCGGACACCCACCGGGAGGTGATCCATGCGAACGGGCAAATCGGATCCCAGAAGAACTCGACGTCGGCTTCAGGCATGGGCTGAATTCTACGGTGTCGCCGCTTCTTTCATCCCTGCGGACCGCTCTTTGACTGCCAGACCCACCTTAGAATTACTGTGAATGGCCAGAATCAGGGTTTCCACCACCATTGAAGCGCCTCTAGACGCCGTATGGGAGTACGTCCGCCGAATCGACAGCCACACCGAGTGGATGGCCGACGCCGAGTCGATTTCTTTCCAGGGCGAGCAGACCGAGGGGGTGGGCACTGCTTTCGATTGCCTCACCAGGGTCGGCCCCCTCCGGCTCAACGACGCCATGGTCATCACCGAATGGGCCGAAAGGGAGGCCATCGGAGTGCGCCACACCGGATTGGTCACCGGCGAGGGCCGCTTCACCCTCACCCCGGCGGGCACCGACCGCACTGAGTTCTGCTGGACCGAGGAACTGCACTTCCCCTGGTGGATGGGGGGCCTGCTGGGCGACATCGTGGGAGCCCGCATTCTCGAGTGGGTGTGGCGCCGCAATCTCAAAACGTTGCGCGCCCAATTCTCGGCTGCCTAGAACGCCTCCACCCAGCGGGAGGCGGCCCATAGGGACCCGACAAAGGAGCCCGCGGCCACCACGGTGGCGGCGAGCACGGGGACAGCATTGGTGTGCCGCCGTTTGCGAATTGCCTGAGCCGCGGCTGCCCCCACGAGGACACCGCCGATAAGCCCGCCGATATGACCGCCCAGCGAAACCTCCCGAACGGTGAAGCTGATGACCAGGTTGATGGCCAGAATCGGCCCTATCGGCGTCTGGAATAGACCCACCCCTTGGGTCAGCATCAGGGCGGCATAGGCACCCATCAGCCCGAAGATGGCCCCCGACGCTCCGGCGATAAGGGAGTTGGGCGCCTCGATCAACGCGCCGAACGACCCGCTCACCAACGATGAGAGATACACCGCGGTGAATGGCACCCGTCCCAGCCACCGCTCCAGGGCCAACCCCAGGATGTAGAGCGAGTACATGTTGACCGCCAGGTGGAATAGACCGTGGTGCAAGAAACCGCCGGTGAACACCCGCCACCACTCGTTGGCGATGTCGATGGCCGGCCCCCAAGTGGCGGCTTCGAAGATCAGACCGTCTACAGCACTCTGGCCACCGATGCTGTCCCCCATGGCCATGCCGACGATGAACACCACAACGTTGGCGGCAATAAGCACATAGCTGACGTACCAGGTGTCGGTTCTCTGGGGGATCATGCTCAATGAGCGGTTACAGACCTACCGGTGAGCCGTCGCCCAGCAGGTTCTGGCCCACGTTCACCACCTCGGTGACCCCATCCACACGGTCTTTGAGAATCCGCTCCACCCCAGCCTTCAGCGTGACCGTCGAAGCCGGGCAACTCACGCAGGCCCCCGTCAATTCCACGGTGACCACGCCGGTGTCCTCGTCCACCTCTCGCAAGAAGATGTCGCCGTCGTCGGCCTGCACCGCGGGGCGGATGGCCTCGATCACTTGGGCAACGGCTTCCTGCACGCCTTCATTCTCTCAGCAGGTGACCGTTTCGCCAACCTTCTTGCCGAACACTTCCTTCAAACTGACAAGCGTCTGAAAGACTCGACCCTGTGGAAGTGCTGGCCCACCAGGGAGGTTGGGACGAGATCCTCTTGGTGGCCGCGCCGTTGGCCCTGCTGGCCGGCTTGTTGTTTCTGGCTAACCGCCGGGCCTCACGCGGCGGACGTCGGCCCCAAGAGCGCTGAGCTTGCCGACGAAGTCCTCATAGCCCCGGTCGATGTGGTGGGGATCAGACACCACCGTGACGCCGTCGGCCGCCAAGCCGGCCACCACCAAAGCTGCCCCGGCCCGGATGTCGGATGCCCGCACCGGCGCTCCGCTGAGCCGGTCGATACCCCGGATCACCGCATGATGGCCCTCGGTGCGGATATTTGCGCCCATGCGCACCAACTCGTCCACGTAGCGAAATCGGCCTGAGAACAGGTTCTCGGTCACAATTCCTACCCCCTCGGCCACCGACAGCATGGCCACCAGCAGCGGCTTGCAGTCGGTCGGCAGGCCGGGATACGGGAGGGTGGATACATCGGCCGACCGAAGGCGCCCGTTGCACATCGCCCAAATGCCGTCGGGATCCGATGAAGTCCGCACCCCCATGTCCCCTAGTTTGCGGCACAGCATCGCCATGTGGTCGGACCGGGCGCCCAGCAGGGTGATCTCGCCGCCGGCCATTGCCAGGGCCGCCAAGAAGGTGGCTGCCTCGATCCGGTCGCTCACCACGGTGTGCTCCACCGGGTGCAGTTCATCCACCCCCTCCACCTCGATGGTGGACGTTCCCGCACCGGTCACCTGGCCGCCCATGTGGTTGAGGAATCCGGCCAGATCGGCGATTTCCGGCTCCCGGGCGGCATTGTCGATCACCGTGGTCCCCTTGGCCCGCACCGCGGCCATCATCACGTTCTCGGTGGCCCCCACACTGGGGAATTCCAGCAGCACCAGGTTGCCCACCAGATTGTCGGCGGAGGCGTAAACGTCGCCGCCGGAGGTTTCGATTCGACAGCCGATGGTCTCCAGAGCGGCAACGTGCATGTCGATGGGCCGGGGGCCGAAGTCGTCGCCGCCAGGCAGGGCCACCCGGGCATGCCCGACACCGGCCAACAGCGGCCCCAGCACCGCGGTAGATGCCCGCAACTGCTCGGTCAGCGCATAGGGGGCCTCGGGGGTGATAGACGCAGGGCGCTCAATGGTGAGGGCATCACCCGACCGGCTGACCGTGACGCCCATCGCCCGCAGCACCTCGGCCATCGCCGTCACATCCTCGATATCGGGCACATTGCGGATCACGAACGTGCCCTCGGTGAGCAGACAGGCAGCCATGAGCTTCAGCACGGAGTTCTTGGCCCCGCTGATGGGCACCGAGCCCTCCAGCGGGCCGCTGGCCCGTACCTCGATGCGATCCTGCTGATCGACGCTCTCCACCTGACCAGTATGGTGCCCGCACTCCTTTCGGCACAGTCATGCTGGCGTCAGACCCAATCGCTGAGCATCGAGCGCACAAAAGTAAACTGCCCTCCAATCCATGCCCCCCGTGATCTCTCGTCGCGTCCTGAACGCCGATGCCGCCGATGCCCTGCTAAATGGCCCCAATGGTCTGCTGACCCCCCGCTCCGACATCGTCTTGGAGCAAGCCGAAGGCGAAGCCAGGTTCACCGCAGTGGAGGGGCCGGTGGAGCACTATCGCCGCACGGTAACCGTCGAGCCAATCGGCTCCGACCAAGTGGAGATCACCGAGAGGTTCGATTACCGACTGTCCATTCCAGTTTGGTGGGTGCTGTTCACCATCCCGTTCAGCCGCGCCCTGCGCCGGGGGCGGGATTTGCCCTGGTGGCATCCCCCCGACCGGTTCACCGAACGACAGGCTCGGGTGGTGGCCCTGCTGGCCATCCTGGCGGTAGCCGCCGGATTCCTGGGCACGCTGTTGGGGCAGACCATCACCTTCGCGGCCGACGAGTTCAAGGTGGGAGAATCAGCCCAAGGTCTGGCCCTCTCCCTGGTGCGCCTCAGCATCCTGATCACTCTGGTGGTGGCCGCGCTCGGCGATCGGAAAGGGCGACGGCGCACCCTGCTCTACGCCGCAGCCGGGTCTATCCTCGCTGCGGCCGCAACTTCGCTCGTGCCCAATCTGGCCACCTTGGCCACAGTCCAGGCGGTTTCCCGGGGGCTGTCTCACGCCATGGCCCTGCTCATCTTTGTGTTCGCTCTAGAGGAAGCACCAGCCGGTTCCCGGGCCTTTGTGGCCTCCATGCTGGCGCTGGCCGCCGGTTTGGGCTCGGGACTGGCTGTGGGGTCCGTGCCTTTCGCCGACCTCAGCACTTCGGGATGGCGGCTCTCGTTTGTGGCCGCGTTGGCGGCGCTGCCCTTGGTGGCGTTCGTGGCCCGACGGCTTCCCGAGTCCCAGCGTTTCGAAGCCGCTCGCCGACAGCCGCGAACCCGTCCCCCAGAGCAGTACCGCTTCCGCTTGATGATCTTGGCGGTGACGTCCTTCGCGGTGTTGGTGTTCTCTGCCCCCGCATCCCAGTTGCAGAACGAGTTCCTGAACGAGCAGCGAGACTTCAGCGCCACCAAGATCGCGGTGTTCACCTTGCTCACTACTTGGACGGCGGGGCCGGGCATGCTCATCGCCGGCAAGTTGGCCGACCTGCGGGGCCGGCGGGTGATTGCCGCGGTGGGAGTTAGCGGGGGGTCCATTTTCATCTTGTGGCATTTCACCCAAGCAGGCTGGCCGATGTGGGTCTTTATCGCAGTGGGAGCGCTGTTGACTTCCTCAACGGTGCCGTCGCTGGGGGTGTACCGAGCCGAGATGTTCGGAACCATTCGCCGGTCGGAGTCCAACGGACTGCTCGGCGTGGCCGGGGTTTCCGGGAGCATGGTCGGACTGGCCGCCGGGGGCTACATGATCGAGACCTGGGGTTACGGCACCGCCTTCTCCATATTGCTGGCCGGCCCACTTCTGGTCGCAGTGCTGGTGCTGTTGTTCTACCCCGAGACCACCCGGCGATCACTGGAGGAGCTCAACCCCGAAGACTCTGAGGACATGTAGTGGTCTGGTCGCATCCCCCTCCTCCCATTTCACACACAGACCACTAGAGCGTCTTCTAGAGAGTCTTCAGCCAACTAGCCACCGCGGCAACGATCTCTGCGTCAGCCTTCTTCGGGTCGTGGCGCTCTCCCTCAAGCCAAACGGTGGAAACCGGACCCTTGATGGCCGCCAAGTGGTGGTCAAACTCCTCGGGAGTGCCAAAGGGGTCGCGGTCGCCGGAGATGAACAGGCACGGGACCTCAATAGCGCCGAAATGCCCGGTCCGCAGGTTCTCGGGCTTCTTGGGCGGGTGCAGCGGATAGCTCAACAGCACCAGCCCAGCGGCGGGCATTCCCTCGGCCACCGCCATTGAGAACATCCTTCCGCCCATCGACCGGCCTCCCAGCACCAGACGCCCTGGGTCGGCCCCTAGTCGAGTGGCGATGGCCGGAATCTCCTCGTGGAGGAAGGCCAGCAGCTTGGGCGCCCGGTCGGGGGGGCGCCGGCCCTGGTTCCGATAGGGAAAGTTGATCCGCTCGACTGGCAGCGGAGCCAACCCCTCAGCGATAGCCACCAACGAGTGCTGGTCGCGATCTCCACCGGCACCGTGGGTCAATACAAGCCCTTCTACCGTCGGGGCCGCCACTACATGTACCGGCGTAGCAGGTCCCTCAGAGTGACCGCAGCCTGCTCCGCCGCAATATCGCCGTCGGTGGGATCGGGACCGGCCACCAACGCTTCCCGCAGTTCATCGGCGGCATCGAGCATCGAACGCCAGAAATCCCCGTCGTATCCCCACGGCAGGCTGAGTTGCACCACTTGTCCGTGGGCGATGGCGAAGTCCTCCACCGCCTTGGTGTCGGAGGTGTTGCGACGGAGCCGATCGGAGGAGAGAAACAGCGCCTCCAGCACCTGGTAAGGCTCCACTCCGGGCAGGCCCGGCCCGAACTGGCGCTGGGCGGCGGCATTGATCATCCGGTCGAACACGGCGTCCACCGCTTCCTCGTCGGCCTCCCCCACCACCAAATTGCCGGCGTAGTCCACTTCGTGGGCGATGCCCTCGCTCAAGAGCTCGCTCATCACATCGGCCTTTTGGGCGTCGTCGTAGTCCCCCAGTTCGTACACCACCGCAGGCAGGCTCTTGTCTAGGTCCGGCAGTTGGGCCCGCAGTACCCCCTCCACTGCCTTGTCGACTTCCTCCTCGTCGGCCTCGCACACGATCAGCGTCGGCCCCAGCCAGGCGTGCTCCAACCCCTCTTCTCGGAGCGCTGCTTCCAAGCCATTGCGGGCGCCATAAGACCACTCGTGGAACTCATAGGCCAGTTGCTCGTCGTCGGGGCCACCCACCCCTTCGGCAGGTTGTGGCGGCGACGGGAAGGTGGCCACGCCGCACTCCACGCACTCCGACACGTCCTCGTCGTAGGGGGCGCCGCATTGGAAGCACCAAACCATGCCGTCCATAGTTTCAGATCACAGGTCAACGGTCGCATTGTCGGGACAAACAGAAGCCGCACAAACATGCTGGCAGAGGGTGAAGTCGCCGGTGCGCAGCACTACGGTTGGACAACGTGAACACTTCGCCCGAAACACCCGACCGCAACCTGGCGATGGAGCTGGTTCGGGTAACCGAAGTCGCAGCTCTGGCCGCTTCCCGTTGGATGGGCCGGGGTGACAAGGAAGGGGCGGACGGTGCCGCGGTGGAGGCCATGAGGGTGCTGCTGCGGACCGTGCCGATGGACGGGATCGTGGTGATCGGCGAGGGCGAGAAGGACGAAGCCCCCATGCTCTTCAACGGGGAGCAGATAGGCGATGGAACGCCTCCTGAATGCGATATCGCCGTCGACCCCATCGACGGCACCACGCTCACTTCCCTGGGCCGGGGCAACGCCCTGTCGGTGATTGCGGTGTCCGACCGGGGGACCATGTTCAACCCCGGACCTTGCGTGTACATGGAGAAGATCGCCTACGGGCCCGAGTGCATGGGTTACGGCATCTCGCTGGACAACTCCCCCACTCGCAACCTCGAGCTAGTAGCCGAGGCCAAGAGCGAGTCGGTGCGGGATGTGACCGCGGTGATTCTCGACCGCGACCGCCACTCGGAGCTGATTGCCGAAGTGCGCGAAGCCGGGGCCCGCATCCGGCTCATCCCTGACGGCGACGTGGCCGGGGCCATATCCACCGCCTGGCCCGACTCGGGGGCCGACATCCTGTTCGGCATCGGGGGAACCCCTGAGGGCGTCATCTCTGCGGCCGCCCTCAAGTGCATGGGCGGCGAGCAACTGGGTCGCCTGTGGCCCCGCAACGACCGGGAGCGGAAAGAAGCCGAGAAGCTGGGTCGAGATGTGACTCAGATCCTCACCGCCGACGACTTGGTCCAGGGCGACAACTGCTTCTTCGCCGCCACTGGCATCACCGACGGCGACCTGCTCAAGGGCGTCCACTACAGCAAGAATCACGCCAGCACCCAGTCACTGGTCATGCGATCCAAGTCGGGCACCGTCCGGCTGGTCACCGCCGACCATCAATTGGGGAAGCTGAACAGCTTCTCTGCCATCGAGTTCGGCTAGCGGGCTGATACCCGCCGACAGCGGCTACAAGTCAGTGCGGTACAGGTAACGCAGATCCCAGTAGCCGTACAGCGTCGGCGTGTAGTTGCCAAATACGTTGCGAACCGCTCCCAACCGCTCGCCGAGAGCGGTGAAGACCATCGGCACATTCTCGGCAATGATCGACTGCGCCTCCCGATAGAGCCGCACTCTCTCATCGTGGTCCAACTCGGCGCTCGCCGCCACGTAGATCTCGTCCACCCGGGCTTCCCACTCGGTGGCAGGCTCGGGCTGGTGCGGGTACCACTCGTGGTATTCGCCGCTGCTGTGCCAAATCCCGATGCCGGAATAGGGGTCGGGTCCGCCGCTGTGCCCCAGAACCATGGCCTCCCAGTCGAAGGTGAAGCTCAGCTGCGATACCAGATGGCTGAACTCAACAAGCTCGACCTGCACGTCCAATCCCAGGGCGGCCAACCCCCTTTGGATTATCCGAGTCGTTCCGACCCGCACGCTGTTGCCCTCGCTGGTGGCAAGCGTGAAGGAGATCGGGTTGCCGCGGTCGTCCTCGCGGATGCCATCGCCGTCGGTGTCTTTCCAGTCCAATCCGTCGAGGATTTCATTCGCCCGATCCAGATCGTATGGGTATTGGCGCACATCGGGATTGTGGAAGTCGCCGGAAGCGGGGCTAATCGAGGACCACTGGGGGTACCCCAAACCGTGTAGGACGCCTTCGATTATGGCCGCCTTGTCCACCGAGTGGGCGGCTGCTTGACGGAACGCAACATCTTGGAACCAGCGAAGCTTGACCGGGTCGATGTACGGCTCGCCGTCGTCGCCGGCGCCCGGGTTCTGATTGAAGACCATGAAGGTCGTGCCGAAACTGGGTCCTCGTCGGTGCAGGCTGAAGTTCTCTTGCTCAGCCAGCGACGACAACAGCGCATACTCCTCGCCGAGAACACCGTGGAAGTCGGTGACGCCGTCGCGGAACAACGCCAGAACTTCCTCCAAGTCGTCAACTTGCAGCCTCACCACGCGGTCGAGATAGGGCAGCCTTCCTCCGGCGTCGTCGGTTAGCCAGTAGTCGGGGTTCCGCTTATAGACGATCCGCTCTCCAGGCGCGTACTCCGCAATGGTGAACGGACCGGTACCGACAATCTCGGAGGGATCGGTGTCGATGGTCCAAAAGTCCTCGAAAGTGCCTGCGGTGATGGGGCCTTCCAAGATGTGCTTGGGGTAGATGGCGGTGCCCATCGACCGCAAAAATGGTGCGAACGGGTACGGGAGCACGAACTCCACGGTGTGGTCGTCGAGGGCCGTAACCGTCATCGGCGACTGCTCCCACTCGCCCGATTCCGAGTTGAAATGGCGGAACTCGAAGATCGTTCGGCTCGAGGCCTCAAAGTCGTCGTTGTAGATGACCTCGTTGAACGTGAACTCCACGTCGTGCGCGGTGAACGGCATTCCGTCGTGCCAGCGCACGTCGTCGCGCAAGCGGAACACCCAGCGCAAGCCGTCGTCGGAGTGCTCCCACGACTCGGCCAGTCGGGGCTCAACATTGTCGTTGAGCCAAGAAGTCTGGGTAAGGCCCTCGAACAAGTACGAAAGGACGCCCGATGAGCCGCCTTCGACGGCCAAGGCCAGATTGAAGGTCAGCGGCTTGGAAATGGTGGCGGTGGTGAGCGTGCCTCCGAGGGCGCCGATCTCATAGGAAAACTCATCCGCGTTGCGGCGAAGCTCGTCCAAGATCGAGCCATTGGAGTCGTCCGACGGCAACCCCGCGGAGCACCCGCCCGGAACGATCTGCGTATCCACATTGAACTTGCACCGGTACGAGTTCAGCTGCACTTCCCGGGCGGCAACCAGACGGTCCCTTGCGACCAAATCAGCGTCGGTGGGCGTCCCGGCAAACGAGGCCGGTTCGGCCGGGGACAGGGTGGGAGCGCCGTCGGTGCAGCCGCCGGACACCTGCTCGGCTTCTTCGCCGAACATACAGCGGTATGCGTCCAACAGCGCTTCCTGATCCGCTATGAGCTGGTCGCGGACTCCGATGTCGTCCAGCGACGGCGCAGCCGATGCCACGGCGCTGGTAGATGCAACAGCCAACCCGGCGACCAAAACCGCAGTCAGAACGCGCCTCATGGGCAATGAGGCTACAGGGGGTTTTCAGGCCAACGGCAACCACTTGGGAATCCGTTCATTCACCGCCAAAGACGGCAGCAAATCCAATGCTGACAGGTGCCGCCCACTGGTCAGCCCCGCTCATTCACCGCCAGGGACGGCGGGCAGTCCACCCGATGATGAACCGGCGAATGCGGCGGGGGGCTTTGCTAGAGAGGACCGCCAACAATCGGTTCAGCCGGCCAGTCACCACTTCGGGACGCCGGCGCGCCGCAGCCTGAAGCGCCTCAGAGGCCACGGCCTCTGCGCTTTGCCACCCCGCAGACGGCCAGTTGTCAAGGTTCCAGCGGCCCCGTTCGTGGAACTCGGTGCGGGTCAGTCCGGGCAGCACCGTCGTTACCGTCACCCCGGTACCCTTGTGCTCCTCATAGAGGGCCTCGCCAAGACTGGTTATATACGCCTTGGTGGCCGCGTACACCGCGGTCATGGGCATGCCCTGGAGCGAGGCCATCGATGACACCAAGAGCACCTGGCCCCGACCCCGGGCGGTCATCGAGGCCAGGGCGGCATGGGTGAGCTGCGTCAGCGCTACCACGTTCACCCCTATCGTCTCCGACACTTCAGCGCCGTCTTGGGCATGAAGCGGCCCTTCGTAGCCCAAACCAGCGTTGTTCACCAGGAGGTCGATGGGGGCGTCGTCAGTCGCCACCCGCTTCTCAACCACAGCCAACCCAGCCGGTTCGAACAGGTCAGCCTCCAGCACTTCTATATCGAGTCCCGAGCCGTTGGCCCGCAACTCTTCAGCCAGCTCATCGAGCCGGTCCCCGCTGCGGGCAACCAACACCAACTCCACTCCGGCGGCGGCAAGATGCACCGCCATCGCCCGACCGATTCCCGTCGAAGCCCCGGTCACCAGCGCCCGCTCCCACCGAGCCTCCCGCGACCTTCCCAAACCCATTCCAAGCGCCCCCATCAGCCCCAATACAGATTGATTCACCCCGCGAATCTAGCGTTCAGCCGCATCCATTCCGTTGCAGTAGCGAGTCGAATTCATGGTCATGAACATGGTCACACAGTGTTAGCCTTTGGTCGTGGCTAACCTCGTGCCCGCCGGGGGGGAGGGCATGGGGATCTGCGGGGCCTTCCCGGAGTTCGCCGGCTTCTGGGAAGATCCCAGCGAGACGGTCATAGATCCAGAGTCGGTAGCCGCAATGGCCGACGACTGGGCCTAGGCGCTGTTGGCAAAGCAGATCAGTGAAGCTGGTGTGAGAGCATGCACAAGCCTCAGTCGTAGAGCCCATAATCAATCCCGAAGTTCTTCAAGCGCCAGAGCGTTTTGTCAGTTCAACAGGAGCTGTTTGGAGCTTTCGGGCTGCCAGGTGGTGATGCCCTTTTCGGGGAAGGCGTCGGGGAAGGCGTCAGGAGGGGGTTCGACAAGGGCGTCGGGGGTGGATTTTGGTCTGGCGCCGGGGGTGGGTCTTGGTTTGGCGTCGGGGGTGGATTTTGGTCTGGCGAGGGATGTCCGTGGTCGTGGCTGTCCTGGCGGGAGGTCGGCGTAGGGTTTGGGCGGGGGTCTGAGTTCGTGGGCGCCGTTTCGGTTTCGGTGTACTGTCCAGCCGTCGTCGTGGATGTTGTGGTGGCAGCTCTTGCAGACCAGCACCAGGTTGTCGATGTCGGTGCTACCGCCGCTAAGCCATTCTTTGATGTGGTGGGCTTCGCACCAAACGGCTGATCGTCCGCAGCCGATGCAGTGTTCGTCGCGGATGATGAGGGCGGCTCTTTGGGCTTCGGTGGCCAAGCGGTGCTTGCGCCCCACCCACAGTTCCTGGCCCTTGGTGTTGAACACTGCGGGCACGATGTCGGCGTTGCAGGCCAGCCGCAGAGTCTCCGATATCGGCAGAGGCGTGCCGTCTACCAGGCGGGCATCGGCCAGCTTCTCGTTCAGCGCGTCCCAGTGGGCGGTCAAGATCAAAGTGGTGCCCTGCGGCTTGCGGTCTTTGGCGTCGGCGCAGACCAGATTCTCCAAAGCGTCGGCCATCCGCTGGTCGAACGCCGTCTGGTCGCCGGCTTTGCTGCTGTTGGCCAGGCGGCGCACTTCATCGGCCAGCGCCGCTTCGATCCGGTTCCCCGCAACCGGGTCGAACCGCCCGTTCACAACGAACATGCCGTCGTCAGCAGACTTGAAAAAGCGAAATGAACGGCGCTCCCGCTGCTTGGCCATCAATGACTTGCCGTCATCTCCCGACTGCTCATACTGATGGTCGCGCAGTGTCTTGGAGAAAGTACCGAAATCCTCGCGCCGGGCCGCCTCCACCAACACAGTCTCGTCAACCGGCCCCTGCGAAGCGGCCCTGGCGATCTGCTTGGCATGGGCCTCAGGAATCTCCCCCGCGCCCAGCGCATCAAGAGTCTCAGGAACCTGCGAAAGCTGAGAAGCCGTCTCCACCTCCCGGCGGGCCTGCTGCTTGGAAGCCTGCAACTCCTCCAGAGCAACCCGCCGCGCCAACCCCTCGCCACCCCGGCCGGCATACGCAGCCAGCGTCTCCGTCTTCATCGCCGCCAGCCGAGCCTCGGCCCTTTTGATCACACCCAGCCGCTGGCGCAACTCCAACAGCGACAGCCCGGCAACATCAACCGCCTCCGGCCACACCGGCCCACTGTCAGCCTGTTTCCCCTGCTCCAGGGGCCTAAACTCCATACATGCAAGTATACCGACCCCAGTGACAACAACCCCCTGAAATAACGGGAACAAGCAAGATCACCTTGTCATATATTGAACTTGACTTGAACAAAAGCAACATGGCCCACATCCTTTTCACAGTGCAATCGGAACCGACAGCGGGCCACGCTCCATTTGGGACTCCGACTGGGTGTCAGATGGGAAGAAAAGGCCTCGTGGACGCCGCCCAAACTTCGTAGGGCTGATCGACAATGCGGCGCTGACCGAGGCCCCTCCACAGGAGAGCCAGCGATCCGAAAGCGCCAGAGCGTCTTGTCAGTTCAACAGAAGCTGTTTGGAGCTCTCAGGCTGCCAGGTGGTGATGCCCGTTTCAGGGAAGGCACCGGGGAATGCGTTGTTAAGGGCGTCGGGGCGGGATTGCGATTTTGCGGGTGATGGCCCTGAGCGTGCCTGCCAAGGCGGAAGGTCGGCGTAGGGCTTGGGCGGTGGTCGTAGTTCGCCCGCAGACCAGCTCGTAGTCAGCCCGCACCGCACACCAGCCACCACCGCCAAAACACACATGGATGAACTGCCCCTCGGGCACATCCAAAGCGATGGGCACATAGCGCCGGGTCTGAGAGCGGATGTGTACGGAAATGGGTGTAAAACTACTATTGTTGCATTGGGTGGGGTGTTGGGGTAGATTGGGCTTGTGGAAGTGGTGACGCTGAGCGACCTGGCTCCGATCTTGGCCGCGGTAGTCGGCCCGATGCTGGCGGTCATGTTCGCGATGATGCGCTACCAGCACGTCGACAGCGTCAAGACCCGCAACCTGATGCACGAGCTCATCGACAAATCGAACCGGGAGAACCGGGACCTCATCGACAAGTCGAACCGGGAAACCAGAGAGCTCATCCGGGAGAACCGGGACCTCATCGAGAAGAACCACTCGGAGCTGTCCGGCAGCCTCGGAGAGGTTCGAGAGCGCTTGTCCTACATCGAGGGCTACCTGCGGCAGTCGCCGCCACCCGCCGACGACGAAGACGCCCAAGCCGCCCAAGAGCCGTCACCGTTGGCGCCTTTGGGGCAGGTCACGACGAACGCGGCACCAAGGTGACCCCTGCTGGAAGATTCGTCGTCCAGTCCCAGCAGGCGATGGTGTTGTCGGCCCTGATCGCGCACGAATGCCCCTGGCCGGCTGCGATGGCGGTGAACTGGCCCCCGGGCGCATCCACCTCCCCGCCGCGGTTGATGCCCCAGCAGGCGATGGTGTTGTCGGCCCTGATCGCGCACGAATGGTCGTCGCCGGCTGCGATGGCGGTGAACTGGCCCTCGGGCGCATCCAACTGCCCGTAGCGGTTGTCGCCCCAGCAGGCGATGGTGTTGTCGGCTCTGATGGCACACGAATGCCTAAGGCCGGCTGAGATGGCGGTGAACTGGCCCCCGGGCGCATCCAACAGCCCGTGGTAGTTGTTGCCCCAGCAGGCGATGGTGTTGTCGGCCCTGATAGCACACGAATAGGCCAGGCCGGGGGCGGCTGCGATGGCGGTGAACTGGCCCCCGGGCGCATCCAACGTCGCCCTCGAGTTCCCTATCGTAAAAACGCTATGGTCGCCGCCGCCCCAGCATTCGATGGTGTTGTCGGCTCTGATGGCACACGAATGCTCTCCGGCTGAGATGGCGGTGAACTGGCCCTCGGGCGCATCCGCCTGCCTGCTGTAGTTGTTGCCCCAGCAGGCGATGGTGTTGTCGGCCCTGATGGCACACGAATGCGAGCGGCCGGCTGAGATGGCGGTGAACTGGCCCCCGGGCGCATCCGCCCGCCCGAAGGAGTTGTTGCCCCAGCAGGCGATGGTGTTGTCGGCCCTGACGGCACACGAATACCCGTCGCCGGCTGAGATGGCGGTGAACTGGCCCTCGGGCGCATCCGCCTCCCCGTCGCCGTTGTAGCCCCAGCAGGCGATGGTGTTGTCGGCTCTGATGGCACACGAATGGTTGTAGCCGGCTGCGATGGCGGTGAACTGGCCCCCGGGCGCGACCGTCCGCCTGTCGTAGTTGTTGCCCCAGCAGGCGATGGTGTTGTCGGCTCTGATGGCACACGAATGCCCCTGGCCGGCTGAGATGGCGGTGAACTGGCCCTCGGGCGCATCCGCCTCCCCGTCGTCGTTGTCGCCCCAGCAGGCGATGGTGTTGTCGGCTCTGATGGCACACGAATGGTTGTAGCCGGCTGCGATGGCGGTGAACTGGCCCTCGGGCGCATCCGCCTGCCTGCTGTAGTTGTAGCCCCAGCAGGCGATGGTGTTGTCGGCCCTGACGGCACACGAATACCCGTCGCCGGCTGAGATGGCGGTGAACTGGCCCTCGGGCGCATCCGCCTCCCCGTCGTCGTTGTCGCCCCAGCAGGCGATGGTGTTGTCGGCTCTGATGGCACACGAATGCCCGTAGCCGGCTGCGATGGCGGTGAACTGGCCCTCGGGCGCATCCAACTCCCCGTCGCCGTTGTAGCCCCAGCAGGCGATGGTGTTGTCGGCCCTGACGGCACACGTATGCAAGACGCCGGCTGCGATGGCGGTGAACTGGCCCTCGGGCGCATCCGCCCGCCCGTAGTCGTTGTTTCCCCAGCAGGTGATGGTGGCGTCGGTGCGCAGGGCGCACGAATGCCCGCTGCCGGCGGTGACAGCGGTGTACTGAGTGGTTGACGGCTGGTCGGTGATCGTTGGAGTGAGGGTTAGCGGCGAACTGGCGAGCCAGCGGCCGATTCCGGCGGTGGTGGGGAAGAAGCGGACGCGGGGCAGTTGGCGGTCGCTCCAGGCGCCGTCGGCGGCGCGCGGTTGGAGGCCGAATTCGATGCGCCCGTCGGCGAGTTTGCGCGCCACGATGCGTACCTCGCCGGCCGGCAGGGTCAGCGGCGAACTGGCGAGCCAGCGGCCGATTCCGGCGGTGGTGGGGAAGAAGCGGACGCGGGGCAGTTGGCGGTCGCTCCAGGCGCCGTCGGCGGCGCGCGGTTGGAGGCCGAATTCGATGCGCCCGTCGGCGAGTTTGCGCGCCACGATACGCACCTCGCCGTTGTCGGTGTTGGTTGTGTCTTGTTGGGCGCCGACGGCGCTGGAGACGAGGACGCCGCTCAGGACGGCGAGCAGGACGGCTAGCGCCGCGAAGAAGCGGCGGCTGCTATTCCGCGGGGGGGGGTGTGTTGTTCGCGAGGTGTGGCGCACGGGGACCTCTTCCTCTTCGTGGGGGACGTTCTGAGATGAAGAATTGCTCATGTCGGCGTAGGACGTTAGCAAATGCCCATTGCGGCCGCGCTGAGGACAACCCGTTCGTGAGTCAAGGTGTTATGGGTGTTCGGGGCGGATGTTCCGAACCCGAGAGATGCCTCCGGGTGGCGCTCGGCCGACTGCGAGCCCGGGACCTAGCCCGCTCGGCCGGCCCCGACGACGCGGACTCGTCGAACCGGCGAGCCTGCGGCGGGCGGGGGGCCGAGTAACCTGTCGCGGGTGGATCTGTGTGCGACGATCGAGACTCGTCCGGGCGTTCGGAGCGGGAAGCCGTGCTTTGCAGGCACCCGGATCGCTGTCTACGACGTGCTCGATTACCTCGCATCGGGTATGACACCCGCTGAGATCGTTGACGACTTCCCCGAGCTGACCGAGGAGCACGTTCGCGCGGCGATCCGGTTCGCGGCACGACGTGAGCGTCGCCTGGCCACGACCGCGTGAGGCTGCTGTTCGATCAGAACCTGTCGCGCCGCCTCGTCCGTCTCCTCGACGCCGAGTTCCCCGATAGTCGCCACGTCTCGGATCTCGGTTGGAGGAAGCGACCGACCGGGTGATCTGGGATTTCGCCGCTGACCACGGGTATGTGATCGTTTCTGGGGACTCCGACTATCGCCGGCCGGCGTTCTTGCGCGGGTCGCCTCCCAAGGCGATCTGGGTCCGGCTCGGCAACGCCTCGACACAGGACATCCTCAGAGTGTTGAGTGACCACAGGAGCCTCATCTCAGATTTCGGAGACCGTGAGGAGGAGGCGCTATTGGTCATCCCCTGATCGGTCGCAGGGCAGCGGTCGGGCCTCAGCGTCCCTCCCAGCGGGGGGCTCGCTTCTCAACGAAGGCCCGTACGCCCTCCTCGCCGTCTTCGGAGTTCAGCACCTCGACGAGAGCCGGGAGGTTGGCCATGCGGGCGTCGGCGGCGGTCATGTGGGCGGTGCGTCGCACGATCTGCTTGATGGCCCGCAGTGAGAGCGGGGCGCACGCCAGCAGGTTCTCCAGCCAGCGGTCCACGGCTGCGTCCAGGTCGGCGGCCGGTACCACCTCGTTCAGCAGGCCCAGGGTCAGCGCCTCGGCGGCGCTGAAGCGGCGCCCGGTCAGCAGCACCTCCATGGCCCACTTGGCCGGCAACTGGCGAGCCAGAGAGACGATGCCGCCGTCGAGAGGCAGCCGCCCCAGCCGGGGCTCGACGAAGCCCAACTCGGCGTTCTCCGAGGCCACCGCCAGGTCGCAGCCCACCACAAGCTCGAGGCCGCCGCCGAGGGCGTAGCCGTTGACCCTGGCCAGTACCGGCACGTCGAGGGTCTCGCGCAGCGTCAAGTGGCCGAAGCCGTCGGGGCGGGCCCCCAGCCAGTAGTCCATGCCGGTGCGGCCCTCGGCGCGCATGTCGTCGCCGGCGCAGAACGCCCGGTCGCCGGCGCCGGTTAGTACCACGACTCGCACGGAGCGGTCGGCTTCGATGGCCTCCCAGGCGCGCCGCAGATCCTCCTGATGAGCCTCGTCGATGGCGTTGAGCCGTTCCGGGCGGTTGATCGTGACCCGGGCGACGTGGTCGCTCACGACAAGGTCGATGCTCACAGCGGCGCTCCGTGGCGAGTCGGGTCGCTGCTCACCCCAGCACCCCCGCGGCGGTCAGCGCGGCGATGCGCTCGGGTGCGATGCCGTATTCGGCCAGCGCCTCGGCGGCGCCCTCGCCGAGGCCCGGCGGCGGCCGATGCGGTGCCGGCGGCGTGTCCGGCAGGTGCACAGGTGAGCCCACCGACCGCAGCGGCTCCCGCCCGTTGCGGGTCATCTCGGTGATCATGGGCGCGGTGTGCGGGTCCGCCAGCGCCTCGAGGAGCGTCCGCACGGGGGCGCAGAGCACGTCCTCCGCCTCCAGCCGCTCGATGACCTCGGCGCTGCTGAAGCGGCCGATGGCGTCGACCAGCAGCGCCTGCAGGCGCGGCTTGTTGGCGGCCTGGGCCTCCATGGTGGAGAAGTCCGGGTGCTCCGAGAGGTCCTCGAGGTCCAGCGCCGCGCAGATGTCGCGCAGGGGGTTGGGCTTGAAGGCGCCGACCAGCACGATCTCACCGTCGGTCGTAGCGAACGTTCCCACCAGCGGCATGCGCGCCCAGTTGAGGGTGGGTCGATCCATCAGCGCCATCGTGGCCTCCAGGATCTGCATCGCCAGCAGCGAGTCGTACAGCGAGACCTCCACGCGCTGGCCGCGACCGGTTCGCTCTCGCTGCAGCAGGGCCATGAGAATGCCCTGGGTCATGTTCATCCCCGCGCTGTAGTCGGCCAGTGAGATGGGGTAGATGGCGGTGGGGTGGTCGGGGTCGGCCTTGTGCGACATCGCCCCGGTGAGAGCCTGCGCCAGGATGTCCTGGCCGCCCTTGCGGACGTAGACCCCTTCGGTTCCGAAACCGGTGCCCTGGGCGTAGACGATGCCGGGATTCAGGTCGGCGAGGCGGTCGTAGCCGAGGCCCAGGCGGTCCATCACCCCTGGCCGGTAGTTGTTCACCACCACGTCGGCGGTCCGCACCAAGTCCTCGATGAGTGCCAGGCCCTCGGGTGAGCGGACGTCGATGACCAGGCTGCGCTTGTTGCGGTTGACCGCACCGAAGGCCGGGTGCTCCGTGCCGTCGGGGTCGACGAGGGCGTGGCGGAAGATGTCGCCGCTGCCGGGGCGCTCGATCTTCAGCACGTCGGCACCGTGGTCGGCGAGGAGTTGTGTGGCCACGGGCCCCATCATGATCTGGGAGAAGTCCAGGATCCTGATTCCGGCCAGCGGCTGGTCGGCGGCGTCTCTCACGGATTCATCTCCCGGGTGCGGCGCGAGAGGCTGCGGAACTCTCCGCCGCCGGTGCGGGCCGGATCGCTCGAACGTGGATTCCGGCCTCCGCCGGAATGACGCGAGGACAGGTGCCGCGCATGGGAGGCATACGTCAGGATCCTGCCAGGCGGGCCCGCGGCGAGGGGACGTCGCCGGGGTCGGCGCCCTGGGCGCGCAGCCGGCGTTGCACGGTCGCCACGTCCACGTCTCGAACCGTTGCGCCGGTGTTGAGGGCTTCGACCGCTGCCACGCCCGCGGCCTCGCCCATCGACATGCAGGGCGGGATCTCCCTGGACAGCTTCTGAGCCTCGGGTGTCACCGAGTAGTGCCGCCCGGCCACCAGCAGTTGTTCCACACCCCGGGGCAGCATGGCCCGGTAGGGCGTGTAGTAGCCGCGGCCGCGGGCCACGCTGTCGGCGAAGTGCACCCGGTTGACCACGTCGTCCTTGGTGACGACGTACTCGCCCTCGATGAGACGGGACTGGCGCACGCCGATCTGCGGGGCGACGTCGATCACCACCGCTTTCCCGAACCCCGGATAGTGCTCGCGCACGTGGTCCACGGTGGCTGCGATCTTCTTGCGGCCCTCCCGGTCGGCTTCGGTGAGGTCCTCAACACTGAGCCCGTCGTAGCCGGTCATGTGCGGGCAGTTGCACCAGACGACCCCCGGCAGCGGCGTCTTCAGCCACCAGATCGCCCACGAGCCTCCGAGGATGCGTCGTGTGGCACGGTTCACGGCGTGGCACTCGGCCGGTTGGGTGAATTCGAAGCGCTCGGCGGTCTCGGTGTCCACGTTGCCGAGGCGGAACACCGTCGTGACCATGTAGGAGCCCTCCACGAACGGGGCCCCGGCGCCTGCGGCAACGTCGCCGTCGCCGCTGGCATCGATGACCACGTCGCCCACGACGGCCTGAGGGCCGGTCTTGGTCTCGCAGATGACGCCGCGGATGGTGTCGCCCTCCATGATCGGCGCCGAGTACCACGAGTGCAGGCGGACGTTGATTCCCGCCTCCTCGGTGAGGTCGTTGGATACCCGTTTCCAGCCGTCGGGATCGAACGCAACGGCGTACACGATGGACTTCTTCGGGCCTTTGGCGTAGAGGTCGAAGAGCCCCCAGCGTGACCAGCGCCGCCACATCTCGTCGCTGAGGACGCGGTCGCCGGGCGGCGGGTAGACCGCCAGCCCGCGAGTCTCGAGGCGCTCCACCATCTCCTGGGCGATACCGCGGACGGTGATCTCGGTCGCCCCGTCGGCGAAGTCGTCGAGCACGAGGACCATGCCGCCCGCTGCCAGACCTCCGAGGTAGGCATAGCGCTCCAGCAGGGTGACGCTCGCCCCGTTGCGGGCAGCGGCGACGGCTGCGGCCAGTCCCGCCGGTCCGCCACCCACCACGACGACATCGCTGCGGGCCACGACGGGGGCGTCTGCGGCCGGTCGGATGACGGCGGCGCACATCGGTCAGAAGCTCGGCGGCGTCACGACCCACAGCGACACCGACGTGACGTCGCCCGGGTTCTCGTACCAGTGGGGGATGGTGGAGCTGTAGGAGATCGAGTCGCCTGCCTGCAGCACGTAGTGGGCGCCGCCGACATTCACGGCGTGAGTGCCCTCCAGCACTATGCCGAACTCCTCGCCGTCGTGCACGAAGGGGGTGTCCTCGGTGGAGTAGCCCGGTTCGGCCACGATGCGGATGGCCTCCAGCGCGCTGTCGAGGCGCGATGTGAGCAACTCCATGAGGACCGGATGGTCGTTGGCGCCCAGGTTCAGGCGCCGCCGTTCCGTGCGCCGCACGACCGGTGAGGAGAGTTGCTCGCCGGCCATCAGCCGGGCCACCGGGATGCCCAGAGCGTGCGCCACCTGCACGAGCGTGTTGAACGACGGATTTCCCTGGCCGCGTTCCACCTGTGAGAGCAGCCCGGCGCTCACACCCGCCTGGGTCGCGAGCTGCTCCAGCGTCCTGCCCCGCAGCTTGCGCAGCCGCTTGATCTCGTTGCCGACGGTCTGCACGGTGAGCGGGGGTCGCTCCGCCCCGGCCGCAGGAGCGGCGGATCCTGGCGAGTGCCAGCGCAGGGCGTCGCTATCGTGCGCGGTGGGGTGCATTACAGGCTCCTTCACTAAAGTATAGTATTTCAATATGCTGATGTCGCGGCAGCGGGCCTGAGGCGATGCAGCCAATGCGCCCGGATCTCGAGCGGCAGGCCGCCCCCGCCTCCGGCGAGAACTCGGTAGCCGACGTGCTGATCGTCGGTTCCGGCGCCTCCGGGTCGGTGGCCGCCGCCCGCCTCGCCGGCGCCGGTTTCAGGGTGATCTGCCTCGAGCAGGGCGACTGGGTGCACACGGCGGACTACATGAGCGCCACGCCGGAGGCCGAACTGGCCTGGGTCCAGCGCTGGAATCCCGACCCGGTGGCCCGCCGCAACCCCGCCGACTACCCGCTCACCGGCGAGGCGGATGTCCGCCCGGTCATGTACAACGGTGTGGGCGGGGGATTGGTGCAGTGGGCGGCCATGTGGCAGCCGCTGCTGGCATCGGACTTCAAGGTGCGTTCACTGGACGGCGTGGCCGACGACTGGCCGATCACGTGGGCGGAGTTGGCCGACCAATACGGCCGGGTGGCCCGCGACCTGTCGGTGTCCGGCTTGGCGGACGACCCCGCCCTGCCCGAGATGGCCGCCTATCCCAACCCCCCGGTCCCCATCGGCAAGGTGGGTATGGCGGCGGCCCGCGGCATGGACCGCCTCGGCTGGCACTGGTGGCCGGGAGCGAATGCCATCGCCTCGCGGCGCCACGGTGCCTTGCAGGCCTGCCAGCGGCGCGGCACCTGCATGACGGGCTGCCCCGAGAACGCCAAGGCCACGCCGTCGCTCACGCACTGGCCCCGGGCACTGGCGGCCGGCGCCCGGCTCGTCACCGGCGCCCGGGTGGCGGAGATCCCCCTCGACGATCGGGGCCGGGCGATCGGTGCCGCGTACCTCGACAGCGACGGGGTCGAACATCTGCAGCGGGCGCGCGTGGTGGTCCTTGCCGCCAACGCCGTGGGCACCGCCCGCCTGCTGCTGCTCTCCGCCTCGGCGCGCTTCCCCGACGGTCTCGCCAACTCCTCGGGCTTGGTCGGTCGCCGCCTCATGCAGCACCCGTACCGGACCGTCACGGCGGTGTGCGAGGAGTCCCTCGAGAGTTGGCAGGGCCCCTGGGGACAGAACATCTACTCCTTACAGTTCGCCGAGACGCATCCCGACCGGGACTTCGTGCGCGGCGCCAAGTGGATGGTCATGCCGCACGGCGGGCCGATGTTTGCGGTGGGGGAGTATCACGATGCGCACCGCCTCGCGGGCTTCGAGGCTCTCTGGGGTGAGAACTTCCACCGGGCCGCCGCAGAGGTGTTCGGGCACGCGTTCGCCTGGGGGATCCAGGCGGAGGACCTCCCCGAGGAGCACAACCGGGTGATCCTCGACGACGAAGTCTGCGATTCCTCGGGGCTGCCGGCTGCCCGCATCGAATACCGGCTCTCGGAGAACGCGCGACGGATGCTGGACTTCAACGTGGCGCGTGCCGTCGAGGCCGCCGAGGCGGCCGGAGCCACCTCGGTGATGGTGCGCGGCCTCTGGCCCACCGGTATCGGCCACGTGCTCGGCACCACCCGGATGGGCGATGATCCCGCCACCTCGGTGGTTGACCGCTGGTGCCGCAGCCACGACGTGCCCAACCTCTACGTGATCGACGGCGGCGTCTTCGTAACCGGCGGGTCTGCCAACCCCACGGCCACGATCATGGCCAACGCCCTCCGCGTCACCGAGCACATGATCGACGAGCGCTCCTCCCAGGAGGTTCCCCTGTGAGCCACCGGCTCCCGGACACGGCGCTGCCGGCGTCGCCGCCCCGGCGCCGGCAGTGTTGCGGGGCACCCGGTATTGGTGCTCGATGAGCGCCCCGAGTCCCACCGCGGCGCAGCGGTCGGTGCTCGCCGGACTGGCCGATGTGCTGATCGCCGAGGGATGCGGCATGCCCGCCGCCTCGAGGGTCGGTGTGGCAGGCGAACTGCTGGACCGCTGCCTGGAGGCGGCACCCGTCCTTGCGGCACCGCTGCTGGCGCTGCTCGACGAGGCGCCCTCCGACGCCGCGGATGCCTACGTGCGGTGCCTTGCGGCCGATCGGCCCGACGACTTCGCCGTGCTGTCGACCGTTGTGGTGGGCGCCTACTACCTCAGCCCGCAGGTGCGTGACCTCATCGGCTATCCCGGCCAGGAACCCAGCCCCCTGACCGTGGCTGCCGAACCCGACTACCTGGACATGCTGGAGCGGGTCTACGAGCGCCACCCCGGCTACCGGGAGGCACCGTGACCTATGTGATCGGCCCTCCCTGCATCGACGTCAAGGACGCCGCCTGCGTGGCCGAATGCCCTGTGGACTGCATCTACGTCGGCGGGCGGATGCTGTACATCCAGCCCGACGAGTGCATCGACTGCGGCGCCTGCGAGCCGGCCTGCCCCGTGGAGGCCATCTATCCCGAGGAGTTCCTGCCCGCCGACTTCAAGCCGTTCACCGAGGCCAACGCCGGTTTCTTCCGCCTCACCGGCCTCGGTGCACCGGGCGGTGCCAAGGGGCTGGAGCCTCTCGAGGAGGATCATCCCATCGTCGTCACCTGGCCCGCCTCCCCTCCTGACTGAACCGGCGCTCGACCCATCTCCCCGGGCGCTCAGCGAGTCTCATCTCGGACTCCGCAGGGTGCCGCCTGCCGGCGCCGGCGGCGTCGCGTACGCTCGCTGATCGTGCGCCTGCCCGCCTCTCTCGCCGGAGTCAGCCCGCCGGATGGATGAACCAGCGGGATGCCCGGTCGTCCACTTCGATCACCACTCGACTGCGTTCGCCCACGATCCGTGGAGCATCTACGACGGTCTGCGCGAGGCGAGAGTGGTCTACTCGGAGACCTATGGCGGGTTCTATGTGCTCTCCCGCTACGAGGACGTGTGGGACGCGGCCCGCGACGACGAGACGTTCTCCTCGGACCGCGAGGTGGTGCTGCCGGCCACCGGGGTAGGGCGCCTGATCCCGCTGAACGCCGACCCGCCCGACCTGCAGCGATACCGCTCGGCGCTGTTTCCGTACTTCACGCAGCGTGCCGCAGAGGCCATGGAGTCCGAGATCCGGCGCTTCACGACGACGGCCATCGACGCCTTCATCGAGGCGGGACGCTGCGATCTGATCACCGACCTGGCCGCTCCGGTTCCGGCCATGACCACGCTGGAGTTGATGGGCCTGCCGCCGGAGGACTGGGCGATCCTGGCCGAGCCGCTGCACGACCTGATCGCCTATCCCACCGATGATCCTCGCCACGAGTCCGCACGGGAAGGCGTCTGGGCCATCCGCGAGCGCTTCGCCGCCGAGGTGGCCGCACGCGCCGTCGAGCCCCGCGACGACATGATCACCCACCTGCTCGGCCTCGAGGGCGAGGGAACCCTCCGCCGCGACGAGGTGGTGGACCTGCTGATGATGGTCACCATCGGCGGGTTCGACACCACGATGGCCGCCATCGGCAGCGCCCTGTTGTACCTGGAGCAACACCCTGACGAGCGCAGCAGCCTTGTCGCAGGTCCCGATCTCATGCCGGCAGCCGTCGACGAGTTCCTGCGCTTCGAGGCTCCCGTGCAGGGTTTCGCCCGCACTGTGACCCGCGACATCGCCATCGGCGGCTGCCCGATCGCCGCCGGCGAGACGGTCTTCCTGCTCTGGGGCTCGGCCAACCGCGATCCGGAGGCGTTCGACCGCCCCGATGAGATGGTGCTGGACCGACGGCCCAACCGTCATCTCACCTTCGGCGTGGGCGGCCACCGCTGTCTCGGCTCTCACCTTGCCCGGGTGGAGATGCGGGTCGTGCTCGCCGAGACCCTGCGCCGCCTCGGCGACTACTCCGTCCTGCACGAGCAGATCGCGTGGCCCAACAGCGTCGGCATCCTCTACGGCCGGGCCCACATCCCCGCTACGTTCACGCCCATTCCGCGGTCGTTCTGACGGCCGACGGTTTGGGGACCGCGCCATTCGTCGCGGCTACAGTGTGTCGCCGAGCGGGGTCCGACAGTCGACCTCGTCATTCCGTCGTCAAGACGCATTGGGGGAAGAACAATGAGACGACACCTGTCCGTGCTATTGGCGCTGCTTGCAGCGTTCAGCCTGATTGCAGCCGCCTGTGGGGGCGATGACGACGACTCCACGGCGGCGCCGGCACCCCCGCCCCCGGCCGCAGAGCCGGAGCCGCCCCCGCCGCCACCGGCGGATGAGCCACCGCCTCCGCCACCCGCGGACGAGCCGCCCCCGCCGCCACCCGCGGACGACATGGGCGATGACGTGGGCGAGGACACGCCCGCCACGCGGGCCATTGCCGGGATCAAGGCGCTGAACCTGCCGGCGGACACCACGATCACGGTCTTCACCGAGGATCTGTCGATCCTGGGGCCGGAGGTCACCAAGGACGCCTTCGAGGCCCAGTCCGGCATCAAACTGGACATCCAGAAGGCGCCGTACGGGGAGTACGCCAGCAAGGTCCTCGCCGACGCCGCCACCCAGGCCGGCACCTTCGACGTGGTCCTCGTCGAGACCAACCGCCTCGGCGACCTCGACAACGCCGGCTACCTCGTCGACGTGACCGAGTGGGTGGAGAAGTACGACCCGGACATCGAGGACTTCATCTTCCCGATCAGCCACACCGCCTCGCAGTACAACGGGCGCTTCGTGGGCCTGCCCACCGACGGCGACGTGTTCATCTTCTACTACCGCAAGGACCTGCTGGAGGACCCGGCCGAGCAGGCGGCATTCGCCGAGCAGTACGGCCGGGAGCTGACCGTGCCGGTGACCTACGACGAGTACATGGAGGTGTTGGAGTTCTTCACGCGGCCCGAGGACAATCTGTACGGCGCCGCCGAGTGGCGCATCACCGCCGTCAACTACTGGTGGTTCTGGCAGCGACTCTGGTCAGGCGGTGGCACCTACTTCAACGACGACATGTCGGCCGCCGTCAACAGCCCGGCGGGTGTGCAGGCGCTCGAGGACATGATCGCCATGGAAGCCGTCATGTCGCCCGACGCGCTGAGCTACGGCTACGTGGAGACGGTGGAGGCCATGACCAGCGGCACCGCCTTCTCCAACATCACCTGGCCGGCGGCGGGCAAGAACGCCAACGACCCGGAGACGTCCTCCACCGTTGGCAAGTGGGGCTACGCCACCGTGCCCGGATACGTCGTGGACGGGCAGGTCAACCAGAGGTCCATGTCGGCGCCCGGCTACACGATCCTCGTGTCGAACTACTCCGACGTCAACAAGGAGGCCGCCTACCTGTACACGCAGTGGTTCACCAGCCCGGAGAACCTGATCCAGGCGAACAGTAACCTGGGCGGCAACACCGACGTGGTGCGGGCATCCATCTTCGCCGACCCGTCGATGGCGGAGATCTTCCCGGGCGCGGGCGACTACCTGGATGCCCAGAAGGCGAACCTGGCCCAGGCCGTTCCCGACCCGGTGATGCCCGGCTACGGCGAGTACGCCCAGGCGCTCGAGATCGAGCTCGCCAACGCTCTCACCGGCCAGAAGTCGCCCCAGGAGGCCCTCGACGACGCCGCCGAAGCGTGGGACGAGATCACCGACAGCTACGGGCGCGAGGAGCAACTGCAGGTCTGGCAGAACTTCCTGGCTTCGATCGCCGGCTAGGCCATCGAACCGGAAACCGCTGCTGTAGCGGCGCCGGCTGACGTAGCCGCACCCCCGGGCCCTGCGGGGCTCGGGGGTCGGCGCGCCCGGCGCCGCAGCCGAGCCCTGCGGCGGCCGCGCAGCCGCTGGCTCTTCGTGGCGCCGGCGGTGCTGCTCCTTCTGGGGCTCACCGCATACCCCTTCGGCTACGCCGTCTACATCAGCCTGCACACCTGGAAGGTCACACGCCCGGTGCGACCTTTCATCGGCTTCGACAACTTCCGGGACTTGCTCTTCGACGACGAGCGGTTCATCAACTCCGTCGAGCAGACGCTGATCATCGCCTCCTCGGCGCTCGCGCTGGAGTTCCTGTTCGGCCTCGTGATGGCGTTGCTGTTCTGGACCGCCTACCAGCGGGTCCGCTGGGTGGCTACGGGGATCCTGGTGCCCATGATGATCGCCCCGGTGGTGGTGGGCTTCACCGCCCGCATGGCGTTCAACAACAGCTTCGGGTTCCTGAACCAGATCCTCAGCCTGCTGTGGCCGGGTGACGTCAACCTCCAGTGGCTCAGCGACCCGTCGCTGGCACCCGTCGTGATCATCCTCGCGGATGCCTGGCAGTGGGGCCCGTTCATGTTCCTGATCCTGCTGGCCGGGCTGCTGGCCACCGAGGGCGACCAACTAGAGGCGGCGGTGGTGGACGGAGCCAAGGCGTTCCGGCTCTTCTGGCACGTGGTGCTGCCGGCCATGAAGCCGATCCTTCTCATCGCCCTCGTGCTGCGCGGGCTGGACCTGCTGCGGACCTTCGACATCGTGGCACTGGTGACGCGTGGCGGACCGGGCATCACCACCGAGACGATCACGTACTACATCTACAACCTCTCCTTCAAGTTCTTCGACCTCGGTAAGGGCGCGGCTGCCGCCCTGTTGATGCTCGGCGGGCTGAGCATCGTGGTGTTCTTCGCCGTGCGCTCGGTCGTGAGGGCCGCCCGGTGAGCCGGGTCCGCACCCGCCGCTCGCCGCTGCGCCGCGCCGGCACCAACGCCGGCCTCACCGCCGCCCTGCTGCTGGCGCTGTTGCTGGCGCTGCTTCCGGTCGTGTGGGTGGTGCTCACGTCGTTCAAGCCGGAGGTGGAGTGGATCTCCGACCCGCCGGTGTGGATACCCAGCGACTGGACCACCGAGAGCTACTCGCAGATGTGGACCGCCGACGGCGGCGCCGGCGCACTGTGGAACAGCCTCATCATCGTGGGCATCGCCACGGTGGCGGCCATGACGATCGGCTCGCTGGCCGCCTACAGCTTCTCGCGGTTCCGCACCGGTGGACGCCACATCGTGACCTGGATCCTGTCGATCAAGTTCCTGCCGCCGGTGGTGTTCGCCGTGCCGCTGCTGATCATGTTCACCGACGTGGGGCTGTACGACACCTATCGCGGTCTGATCCTGCTGTACACGGCCTTCCAACTGCCGTTCGTGGTGTGGTTGATGAAGGGGTTCTTCGACGAGATCCCCCTGGAGATCGAGGAGTCGGCGCGTGTCGACGGCTGCTCGTGGTTCTCGATCTTCACGCGGTTCGCCCTGCCGCTCAGCGCGCCCGGACTGGCGGCCACCACGCTGCTGACGTTCATCTTCGGCTGGAGCGAGTACTTCGTCCCGCTGGTGTTCGCCAGCCACGAGCACTTCACCGTTCCCGTGCAGCTCTCGGCCTACTTCAGTGAGGCGGTGGGCCTCGAATGGGGGCCGCAGGCCGCCCTCAGTGTGGTGGGGGTGCTACCGGTGGTGCTGCTTGCCCTCGTGATCCAGAAGTACCTGATCCGTGGTATGACGTTCGGCGCGGTGAAGGGCTAGACGGGCCGGCAGGGACGGGAAGATCGAGAGCGGAGTACAGAAGGCGAGCCTTGATGGCAATTCAGGTGAAACAGGAGTTCCCCCACTGCGAGCGGTGCGGGATCATGCTGCACGAGCGTCAGCGGCGCATCGTGGCCGGCAGCGGGCGTGCGCAGATCGTCTACTGCTCGGAGATCTGCCGCGACGAGCATGTCGAGTTGCACGGTCTCGCCGACCGGGGCCTATGGATGTCGGGCGAGAGCGCCGGCATCGGCCGGAGGAGGTGAGGCGGGCCGTGGCCGTACGCATGGGAATCGACATCGGTGGGACCTTCACCGACCTGGCCCTGTTCGACGAGGAGTCCGGTCACGTGCAGGTCACGAAGGCGGCCAGCACCCCGGGGGAGCCGCACCGCGCCGTCAACGACGTCATCGGGCGCGCCGGTATCGACAACAGCACGATCCGCGACCTGGTGCATGGCACCACGGTGGCGACCAACGCTCTGCTGGAGCGCAAGATCCAGCTGCCGGGGCTCATCTGCACCCGGGGGTTCAGCGACGTCGTATTCATCCAGCGGATGAATCGCAAGCACCACTACGACCTGCAGTGGGACAAGCCCACGCCGTTCGTGGAGCGGCGGCACTGCCTCGAGGTGGATGAGCGCTGCAACTACAAGGGTGAGGTCGTCGAACCCCTCGACGAGGAGGGGGCGAGGGAGGCCGCCCGCCGGCTGCGCGACGAGGGGCTCTCCGACATCGCCGTGTGCTTCCTGTTCTCGTACGTGAACCCTGCCAACGAGTTGCGTATGCGGGAGATCATCGCCGAGGAGCACCCGAAGGCTCGCGTCTCGCTCAGCCACGAGGTGTACCCCCGCTGGCGGGAGTACGACCGCATGAGCACCACCCTGGCCGACGCCTTTCTGAAGACCCTCGTGGGGGAGTACATCGAGGACGTGGCGGCCGGCCTGGCGCCCATCGGTGTGGAGGCCAACTTCCTGATGATGAAGTCCAACGGCGGTCTCGTGGACCACAGGGCGGCGTCGGCCAAGCCGGTGGACCTGCTGGTCTCGGGGCCGGTCGGCGGTGTGCTGAGCGCTCTGTACTTCGGGCGCCTCGTGGGGCGGGAGAACCTCGTCTCCATGGACATGGGCGGCACCAGCTTCGACGTGAGCCTGATCGAAGGCGGCGAGGCCAACCGCACCGCCGAGTTCGAGATCGAGTGGGGTCTGCCGGTGTACACGCCGATGGTGGACGTGCGCACCATCGGGGCGGGCGGCGGCTCGGTCGCCTGGATCGACAAGGGCGGGCTGCTGCGGGTGGGTCCGCGCTCCGCGGGCGCCAATCCCGGCCCGGCGTGTTACCGGCGCGGCGGGACCGAGGCCACCGTGACCGACGCCAACGTGGCGTTGGGACGCATCAACCCGGACAGCTTCTTCGGCGGCGAGATGCAGTTGGACGCCGGCGCCGCCCGGGCCGCCCTCGGGCGGTTGGGCGACGAGTTGCAGATGACGCCCGAGGACGTGGCGACGGCCGTCGTGGACCTCGTGGACTTCAACATGGTCAACGCCATCCGGCTGGTGTCCATCGACCGGGGCCTCGACCCGCGCGAATTCACCCTTGTCTCTTTCGGCGGTGCCTGCTCGCTGCATGCCAATGCCCTGGCCCGGATCATCGGTGCCCGCGACGTGCTCGTGCCGGTCTACCAGGGAGTCTTCTCGGCCTTCGGCCTGATGACGGCCGACATGCGAGTGGATGAGTCGGTGACCACCAGCTTCCGCTCCGATCTCGTGGATTTCGATCGCGCCACCGATCTGGTGCGGCGGCTCCGGGACACGGCGCTGCAGCGGATCGCCACCGAGGGTTATGCCGACACACCGGTGCTGGAGCCGACGGTGGAGATGCGCTACAGCGGCCAGAACTACGGCACCTCCGTCGTGCTGTCTCTCACGGAATGGACGTTCGGCCCCGACAACCTGGCCGAGACCATCGACCGCTTCGAGTCCGAGCACCGGCGACTGTACGGCTATGACATACCTGGCGAGATCGTGGAGTTGGTGCTGATCACGATGACGGCCGTCGGCGTGAACGAGAACCCCGGCCTGGCTCCGCTGCCGCCCGGCGGGGTCGCCACGCCGATCGCGGAGCGGCCGGTCTACTTCAGCGAGTCCGGCTGGGTGCCGACGAGGATCTACCGGCGCGAGCAACTGCCGCCCGGAGCTGAGTTGGTGGGCCCGGCCGTCATCGAGGAGGCGATGTCCACCACCCTCGTGCACCCGGGCGAGCGTGTTGACGTCGACGATTACGGCAACCTGCTCATCGGTGTGGCACCGACCTGAGCAGGCTTGGAGACTGTTGGGCAATGCTGTGGACCACGTCTTCGGTCATTCCGGCGAAGGCCGGAATCCACGTCCCCGCAAGGAGGCGCGCGCTTCCGGCCGATCTATCGGGCACTCCCGGGCGCCGCCAACAAACAATCCCTGACGACTGAGACCGCAAGGAGCCCGCACGATGACACAGACGCTTCCCGCTCCCGAGCCGACCGCCCTCGAGGCGGCGGCATCCCCCATCGACGAGGTGGATCAGATCACCCTGCAGGTGGCCAACAACTTCCTGGTCACCACCGCGCGCGAGATGGGCATCGCCATGCGCAACACGGCCTACTCCCCGCTGTTCAACGAGGGCCTGGACTTCTCCTGCGCCATCTTCGACGCCGGCGGCGAGATGATCGCGCAGGCCGAGTTCTGTCCTGCACAGCTCGGTGCCATCCTCTTCGTCGTCGAGTGGACGATCAACGAGATCGGTACCGAGAACTTCAACCCCGAGGACGTGATCTTCCACAACGACCCGTTCCGGGGTGGCTGCCACCTGCCCGAGTACTGCGTCATCAAGCCCGTCTTCTACGACGATGAACTCGTGGGGTTCGTCTCCTGCATCGGGCACATGACCGAGGTGGGCGGCAAGGTGCCCGGCGGATTCGCCGGCGATGCCACCGAGGTCTTCCAGGAGGGGCTGCGCATCCCGCCGCTGAAGATCGTGGAGGGCGGCGAGGACGTCGAGGCGATCTGGAACATCATCATGGCCAACGTCCGCACCCCGCGGATGTCCTACGGCGACCTGAAGTCGATGATCGGGTCGCTGTACGTAGGGGAGCGGCGAGTGCAGGAACTGGTGGACCGGCACGGTCCGGAGCGGTTCAGGGTTCTGGGTGAGGCCATCAAGGACTACTCCGAGCGCCGGATGCGAGCCGAGATCTCCGAGATGCCCGACGGGACCTACGACTTCTCCGATGTCGTCATCGACAACGACGGCGTGACCGAGGAAGAGTCGCTGCTGCAGGTGCGGGTCACCATCGACGGCGACCGCATGACCGTGGACTACACCGGCAGCGGGGAGCAGCGGCTGGGGCCGGTGAACTGCACCTACGGCGTCACCGCCTCGGCCACCTACAACGCCCTCCTGCACCTCACAGACCACTCCATCCCGTCGAACCACGGATGCTTCCGGCCGGTGCGGATCATCGCCCCGTACGGGACGATTGTGAACGTGGCCTACCCCGGCGCCAGCGTGGGCGGCAACTCCGAGATACACCCGCACCTCGTGATGGCCATCTACGGGGCGCTGGCCGACGCCCTGCCCGACAGGGTGTCGGCGCACGACGGCGGCACCTCGGCGCTGGTCGGAATCGGCGGGCACCACCCCGACACCGGGGAGATCTTCGCCAACCTCACCAACGAGGGATGCGGTTGGGGAGGGCGTGCCAACAAGGACGGCAACAACGCCCTGTGCATCCCCAATGGCAACTGCGCCCTTCAGCCCGTGGAGATCCTGGAGACCCGCTACCCGATCATGCACGAAGCCCTTGCCATCCACGAGGGATCGGCCGGTGCGGGCCGTAACCGTGGCGGCTTCGGCTACTTCCGCCAATTCAGGGTACTGGGCGACTACCTGCGGGTGTCGTGCTTCATCGAGAAGGAGAAGACCCGCCCGTGGGGTCTGTTCGACGGTGAGCCCGGCAAGACAGCGGCCATGCTGGTGCAGCGCAGCAGCGATGAGGACTGGACGACATTCACCGAGGCGTTCGGCGTGGCCTGCAACGGCAAGTTCTCCGACGTGCGCCTGGCCGCCGGTGACCGCATCCGCACCGTGACCTCCGGCGGCGGCGGGTATGGCGATCCGCTGGCCCGCGAGACCGACCGGGTGGCCATCGACGTCCGCCAGGGATTCATCAGCCCGGCGTTGGCGGCCGAGGAGTACGGGGTGGTCTGCGCGGACGACGGGACGGTCGACGAAGCCGCCACCGGCCGTCTGCGGGCCCGGATGCGGGCGGAGGCGGGCAACGCAGCGTGAGCACTGACCACCTCGGTGAGGTCGCCCTCGTCACGGGCGCAAGCAGGGGCATCGGCCGCGCCATTGCCGAGGCGCTGGCAGGCGCCGGCTATGCGCTCGGGATCTGCGCCCGCTCACCGGGAATCGCCCAGGTCGCCGCCGAACTCCGTGAGGGGGGCGCGAGCGCCGCGGCATGGGAATTGGACGTGACCGACACACTCGGTGTGCATCGATTCGTGAACGAGGCCGCGGAACGGTTCGGGGGCATCGGTGTGCTCGTGAACAACGCCGGCATGAACCGCGCCGGTCATATCCGTGAGGCCTATGCCAACGAGGTGGACGCCATGTTCGCCGTAAACGTGCGCGCCCCGCTGGTTGCGATGCAGGCCGTCGCACCACACATGGCCGCCGCCGGGGGCGGGCGGATCGTCAACATCGCCTCGTGGGTGGCTCGCTCGCCGCGCCCGGGTTTCGTGGCCTACTCGGCCTCCAAGGCCGCACTGCTGGCGCTGACCCGCGGCGCCGCCCTGGAGTTCGCCGACGACGGCATCACGGTCAACGCGGTCTGCCCCGGCAACGTGCTGACCGAGATCTGGGAGACGGCACTCGACGGCACGTCGCCGGGCGACGGTCGAACCGTCGAGCAGGTGTTTGCCGACTCCGTTGAGGCCCAGCCCATCAAGCGGGGCGTGACAGCCGCCGAAGTTGCCGCGGCCGTCCTGTTCTGCTGCTCGGACGGCGCAAGGAGCATGACCGGTGAGGCAGTGACCGTGGCCGGCGGCCTCTGAGGCGCCTGGCTGGGCGCAGACGGGTCGAGGTTCCGGAACGGGAGGAGCGTTCGTGGCGAAAGATCAATTGACCAGGATTTTCAGGGTCGCCTCAGGCTTCGGTCGTCTGAGCTTCGACCCCGAGAACGGGAGCATCGAAGTCGACGGGCTCGGGGCGCTCGACATCGGCGTGTCGGTGAACGGTTCCCGGCTGGGCCACGTGCGCACCGAGATGCCCATCCGGAGTCCGCTCATGGGTCGCATCGTGCAGCACCTGGCCGGCGACGGCGTGGCGGCGCGCCTCTGCTGGGACGCGCACACCACCGGCAACCTCCATCTCTACGTCAGCCTCACCGCCGAGACACCGGTTCGAGTCGAACGGGTGGAGTTGCCCAGCGTTGCGCTGTCCGGCGGCGCCGGCGCGGCAGTGGACCGCGCTGACGCTTCGGGTGTACTGCTCGGGGGCTCATCGGTGATCGGCGTGGCGGTCAAGAAGTACCCGTGGCTGTCCTCGTGGAACGACGTCGGGGCCTACGGTCACCGGACGCTCGCCGACAGCGTGCTGGCCGCCCATGCCGACGGTGGCGCCCTCGCGGTCGTTTCGGCGTTCCCCGTGGAAATGACCGCGGGCCAGACCCTCGAGTCAGCTGTCTTCCTGCGGCGAGGGGAGGCCGACAGCGAAGAATTCCGGGCCGGGCTGCGTCACGAGGTGCGCTACGACCATCGTGACGAGGTCCGCTACATCCCCGAGGGTGAGTTCGCCGAGCAGCGGGTCTGGGAGATCGAGGACCGTTGGCTCGGGCCGCCCATCACCGAGGGTGCCATGCAGCGGCCCTACGACCAGCTGATCACGCGGCCGCTGGGCCTGAACGTGCTGGCCCGCCGCCGCTTCACCTGGAGCAACGAGGACTTCTCGCTGTGGCGCCTCACCGGCAAGGAGCACTACCGCGACTCCGGCATCAAGAAGGCGTTCGCCCTGGTTGACACGCAGAACGAACACGGCGGGTGGTACGAGGGCGTCGAGTTCTACAACCTGCCGCCCCAGCACCACCACATGTACGACACCTACATCTCGGGCATGTTCCTGCTGGACGCCCACGACGCCACCGGCTACGAGGGCTTCCGTGAGGCCGCGGAGCGCGCGGTGCACTTCTGGGTGTCCAAGCCGCCCCCGGCGAACGGCCACGTGGAGGTTGCCGAGGGGGCCTGGTGGTACCGCTGGGGCGGCTACATCAACGAACTGGGATACACCGACGAGCGATGCGTCCTGAACACGCACTCCGGTGCCACCGCCTTCCTGGCCATGTACGCCGAGCGCACCGGCGACCCCGACGCCCGCAGGGGAGCCGAGGCCGGCCTGGCGGCGATGCGCTGGGGTCTGGAGCGGGGCATCCAGCGGGGCGACGGTCAGTTCCTCTACTGCTTGAGCCAGGTGGACCCCACGCTGGAGCGCCCCGGCGATCCGCCCTACATCAAGCTCGATCTGGTCCCGCAGATCGAGGACGTGTACACGGTGGCCTCCAGCTACCGGCTGATGATGGCGCTGCGCAGCATCCCCGATCCGGTCGTGACCGCGGCCATCCGGCGCGCCCTGGACTACTGGTGGGTGGGACACCGTGCCGGCACCGTCTACACGTACCGCGCCTACTCGGCCATCGCCTTCGGCGTGGCCGCCGGCGAGATCGACCTCCGCTACGCGATGGCGCTGCCGGAGATCCTGCGTGACCGCGAACAGTTCACGTCCATGCAGCGGGGGCTGTCGTCGTTCATCTCCCCGTACGGCTTGCCGATGGTGTACGTCCGGGCACGTGGCCGCCCGGCCCGATTCGTCGAGCCGGTGTTCGTGCGCCGCCGCCCGGGGGAGTATCTGTTCGCCCTGGTCAACACCGAGCAGCCCATGCGGCAGATCCCGGTGGAGGTGGCACTGCCCTCCAGCGTCTCATTGCGTGGGGCCTCGGTCATCGATCCCGCAGCGGCGACGCCCGAGGCGGTCCCGGTCTCCTGGTTGCCCGACGGCGACGGTTCGGCCATCGTGGCGGTCGAGGAGTTGCAGGAGTTCGCGGTCACCGTCGTGCGTCTCGAATTGGACGAGCCCGGTGCCTGAGGATCTCGCCTCCGAGCCGGCGGCCGCCGGCGGCACCGTCGTGGTGGCCGGGGCCTCCTTCCCCAGCCTGGAGGTTGAGCGGTCGTTCCTGGAGCCGCTGGGATGCACCATCGTCGACAAGCGCTTCGCGGCGGACGACGAGGCGTTGGAGGCGTGCCGGACGGCGGTCGCGGTGATGACCGACTACTTCGTGTGCGACGCGGCCCGCATCGGCACCTTCGAGCGCTGCAAGGTGATCTGCCAGTACGGCGCGGGTCTGAACCAGGTGGACATTGCCGCCGCCACCGCCGCCGGGATCTACGTGACGCATACCCCCGACTACTGCAGCGAGGAGCTCGGCGATCACGCCATGGCGCTGATCCTGGCCTCGATGCGGCGCATCGTGCGTTTCGACCGGAACATCCGGGCGGGGCGGTGGGACTACAACGACGGCATGCCGATGCGCCGTCTGGCGGCCTGCACGCTGGGGCTGGTGGGGTTCGGGAGGGCGGCTCGCGCCGTGGCGGTCAGAGCCCAGGGCTTCGGGATGACCGTTGTCGCCCACGACCCGCTCGTCGACGACGCCGCCTTCGCGGCCGCGGGCGTGGCGCGCACCGGCGAACTCGCCGAACTCCTGGCCGCCGCCGACGCGGTCAGTGTGCACGTACCGCTGGTTCAGTCCACGCGGCACCTCATCGGCGCCGAGCAACTGGCCCTGCTGCGTGACGGCGCGTTCATCGTGAACACCTCCCGCGGCGGCGTCATCGACCAGCGGGCGCTGCACGCCGAACTGGCTACCGGTCGACTCGGCGGAGCCGGCCTCGACGTCCTGGAACAGGAACCGCCGGCGCCCGACGAGCCGCTCCTGTCCTGCACCGACGCCGTGCTCACACCGCACACCGCGTTCCTGTCGCTGGAATCCCTCGCCCTGTTGCAGAACCGTGTCGGCGCCGAAGTGGCGAGGGTGCTGAGCGGCGGCGAGCCGATCTACGGCGTGAACGTCGAGGGCGTGGGTAACGGTGGGCCAGGCAACGGAGCGGCGGGCCTCGGTGACGTGGCTCTATTCTGGCGAGGGACCTGATCTGCGGGACGGGGACGGACATGGGCGCAATCACTCTTGATCACTGCACGAAGGTGTACCCGAACGGCGTGCGCGCCGTGGACGACCTGTCGTTGCAGATCGACGACGGCGAGTTCATGGTGCTTGTCGGCCCGTCGGGGTGTGGCAAGTCCACGATGCTGCGCATGATCGCCGGTCTCGAGGAGGTCACCGAGGGGACGATCACCATCGGCGACCGCGACGTCACCCACCTGGCGCCGCCGGAGCGGGACATTGCCATGGTGTTCCAGAACTACGCCCTGTATCCGCACATGTCGGTTCGCGAGAACCTCGGTTTCGGGTTGCGCATGCGCAAGATCCCCAAAGCCGAGCGCACCGAGTTGGTGGACGCCGTGGCGCGCACGCTCGGCTTGGGTGAGCTACTGGATCGCAAGCCGGCTGCGCTGTCGGGCGGGCAGCGCCAGCGCGTGGCGATGGGCCGGGCCATGGTGCGCGAACCGGCGGCGTTCCTGATGGACGAGCCGCTGTCGAACCTGGATGCCAAGCTGCGCGTGGCGATGCGCTCGGAGTTGGTGCGCCTACATGCCCGCCTGCAGACCACGTCGCTGTTCGTGACCCACGACCAGACCGAGGCGATGACCCTGGGCCAGCGGGTGGCGGTTCTGCGTGACGGGGTGCTGCAACAGTGCGACACGCCGCAGCAACTGTTCGCCAACCCCGTGAACCTGTTCGTCGGTGCCTTCATCGGCTCGCCCAGCATGAACTTCGTGGAGGCCGCGGTGGCAGGCGACAGCGTCGTGTTCCCGGGCCTGGGGATGCCTCTTCCCGAGGACTCACCGTTGCGCGGCCAGGAGCGTTCGGTGATCGCGGGGATCCGCCCGACGGATTTCGCGCACTCCGATGATGCCACCGACGACCTGCCCCGCATGCGGGTCACCCCGTCGGTGGTGGAGGAACTCGGCGCGGAGACCTACCTCGTGTTTACCGTCGACGCTCCTCGCGTCGACACCGACGCGACGCGGGCGGCGGCGGACACCGAGCGCACCGACGAGATGACCCTGCTCGCAGACGAGGAGGGCGCCACCTTCACCGCCCAGGGCGCCCCCCCCCCCCCCCCCCCCCCCCCCCCCCCGCCGCTCTCCGAGGTCGGGAGAGACCGTCGAACTCGCCGTCGACAGCGACCGCGTCCACTTCTTCGACCCCCAAACCGGCAAGGCGCTCGGCGCCGACCGATAGCCCG
>MKWU01000872.1_pt1 | contig 55847 bp, 51 predicted proteins | sample 809101 | NCBI WGS metagenome assembly MKWU01 (sample SAMN05860141, study PRJNA318959) | sponge metagenome | host: Aplysina aerophoba | place: Slovenia: Piran, Adriatic Sea, Gulf of Piran | collected 2013-05-07 | reverse complement strand
GGTGAAGTTCCAGGGCGCCGTTACCGGCGGGGTGACTGACGGACTGTCCCCCCCCCCGTCCGTGTCCACCCACCATAACAGCGGTTACGTGGAAAACCGCCTGGACCCGGGCAACGACCTGAATAATGCCAATGACTACGCCGGCAGGATGCAATTGCTGTTTGAGCCCACCGAGGATTTTTCCCTGCTGTTGAACGCCCGTTATTCACTGCAGGAGATCCGCACCGGTTTCTTTGAGAACGTCAGCGGCTCGCTTGATGCAGTGGGTAACGGCGTTAAAGAAGACAATTGCGCTCAGTACACGAACTTCAACGGCTATTGCGACGGCGACGGCGACAACTTCGCCGGCGACTACGACAAGCTCGGTCACAACGACCTGGAAACCTACGGGTTCACCGGCACCCTGAAATGGCAGTTGGGCGACAACCTGCTGACCGTGATTATGGACCGTCAGGGTGTGGAACGCGACTATATCGAAGATTCGGATGCCAGCCCCCATGCCGATTTCAACTTTTTTCTCAATACCGATGCCGAGCAGTGGTCCACCGAGATCCGTCTGGACGGGGAAACCGACGCACTGCGCTGGGTGGCCGGGTTTTATTACCTGGATATCGATATAGCCGACGCCAACGGTGCGGAGATACCGGGGCTGGGTACAGACAGTATGGGCACGGGCGGCAATCCTGTCGGGATCGGAATTTTTGAGGGTTTTGGTTTCGACCCGGTCAGCGCCTTTCTTGCGGCAGGACTGTTTGGGCTCTCCGGGCCGGCGCTGGGTCTTTCCGACCCGGCCGATGCGTATGTCGGTGTTGACAACCCCTACCAGCAACAAAAGGATTCCTGGTCGCTGTTCGGGCAGATGGAGTATGAGTTGAATGACCAGTTTACGGTAATCGGCGGATTTCGCTGGATTGACGAGAATGTGAATTTCCATTACGAAAGCAACGTTGTCTGGTTCCCCAACGACGGTAGTGTGGAACGTAACGGCAACCCGAATATTGCCGTTCCTACCGCGGGGTTTATCGAAATTCTGGGTTATCCGCCCCTGGCGAGGCTTGATTACGGCGGCGACTATAATGAAGGCCTGTGGTCGGCCAAGGTCGAACTGGACTGGCGGCCGAACGATGATTTGCTGGCTTACGCCAGTTGGAACAGGGGAGTGAAAGGGGGTGGCTTCAACGCACCACTTAATCCCCTGCTGGTATTGGCGCAGCCGGAAGGGGTTTCATCATCCCAGGATGAGTTTGACGCGCAATTCTCATTCGGTGAAGAAGAGTTGAACGCCTTCGAAGTCGGCTTCAAGTCAACCCTGATGAATGGACTGGCGCGGTTGAACGTGTCCGCCTACTACAATGATTACAAGGATTTCCAGGCGTTCACCATCGTCAGCCTGGCGACCAACGTGGTCAGCGCGCCGGACGCGGAAAGCATCGGTTTTGAAACCGAGTTGTTCCTGACTCCGGCTGAAGGGCTGGACGTGGTTTTCGGCCTTTCCTATAACGATATGGACGTGACCCTGGCGGACGGCAGCAAGACCTCGTCTATCCAGTCACCGAAATGGAACGTGAACGGCCTGGTACGTTACGAGTGGCCGGCGTTCAAAGGCGGTTCCATGGCCATTCAGGGCGACATCCATTACCGCTCTAAGCATTACCATTCCGTGACGCGGGCGGACGCCGTTACCGAAGATGGTTACCATATAGCCAATGCCCGGTTGTCGTACACCAGTGCTGATGGAAAGTGGGAGGCAGCCGTGTTTGCCGAAAATATCACTGACGAGAATTACGTGGTTCAGTCTTTTGATATTGCCGCCGTCCTCGGCTGGATCGAGGAATACTACGGCAAGCCGCGTTGGGTAGGGGGCAGTCTGTCCTATAATTTTTAATATGCCATAATAAACATACCTGGCGGTCGCAGCACCGCCGGGCAGTCATGTACGTGTAATGGGGAGATCAATATGAAACGCGCCATACTCGGCCTGGTGCTGGTTATCGGCAGCATGGCGGCAATGGCTGAATTGCCGGTGGAAACGATTCCCAAGGTAGAAACCCTGCCGTCAAGCTACCCGGACACCTGGGTGTTTGCCCACGACACCAATTTTTTCTCGCTGAGTGACGCCAAAGTGGTGCTGGTCGACGTGGCGGCAGAGAACAGGAACTACAAGGGTTCCTTGCCTTCCTCCCATTTTCCGTCGTTTCTCGCGGCGGCGACCCGTTCGGAAGTGTACGTGGCGGAATCGATATATTCCCGGCGGATGCGCGGAGAGAGGACGGACCTGATCAGCATCTACGACAAGGTCAATCTGGCCCCCATCGGCGAAGTCATCCTGCCGGGCGCCAAGCGCGGCATGATCGTTACCCACAAGAATACGCTGCAGTTTCTGGACAATGAAAAGTTCCTGTTGCTGTACAACTTTACGCCCGCCACTTCGGTCAGCGTTGTTGATATCGATAAACGCGCGTTCCTGGCGGAAGTCTCCATAGGCGGCTGCAGCATGATCTACCCGTCGAAACAACGCAGTTTCGGCAGCCTGTGCGGCGATAACACCATGCTGGTCACCCACCTGGATGAGAACGGCAAGCAGGTGAAACAGGAACGTAGCGGCGCTTTCTTCAATGCCGATACCGATCCTGTCTTTGCCAAGCCGGCAGTCATAGACGGAATATATTATTTTCCTTCATTCAAAGGCATGGTGCATCCGGTCGACATGAATGCAGCAGATCCCGCAATGCCGGAGGCCTGGTCATTGTTACAGGAGCAGGACCGGCAGGCGAACTGGCGTCCCGGCGGCTGGCAGATTGCTACCGCCCATGAGGCCAGCAGGCGCTTGTTCGTGCTGATGCACCCTGACGGAGAAAACGGTTCCCATAAAGGCGGCGGCAGCGAGGTCTGGATCTACGATGTGGCTTCAGAAAAGCGACTGGAACGCATGACCCTGAAGGAATGGGGTGTTTCAATCGAGGTGACCCAGGGAGAGCAACCATTCCTGGTTGTAACCAACGCCAATATGGATCTGGATGTTTATTCCGCGGACACGGGTGAATGGTTGCGCTTTATCGGCGGCAGGGCGTTTGAGACGCCGTTCATTCTTCACGCTTCAAGATGACGGGTTCCGAAACGTATCAACCCCGCCGGGAGCAGGATTTAACATGATGGAAGAGGCTGGTTAAATGTATTGGTTCGACAAAATAACCGAAAAATTCGCGCGCCGGGTTGCCGGTAACACCTCGCGCCGGCATCTGTTGAGGAAAATAGGGTTGACCCTCGCCGGCGGTGCGGCACTCCCCCTGTTGCCGGTGGCCCGGGCCGCGGACACGGGAGGCGGCAGCGGCTACCACGGGGTGGCGCCGCAAACCAGCGCTGACCCTGACGCAGACCCGGGCGATCCCGCATCCTGCGATTACTGGCGCTATTGCGCCATCGACGGCTTTCTCTGCAGTTGTTGCGGCGGCACCCACAATTCCTGCCCTCCCGGCACCAGTATGAACCCCATGACCTGGATCGGCACATGCAGGAACCCGGCGGACAACCTGAACTACATCATTTCCTACAACGACTGCTGCGGCAAGACGTCCTGCGGCCGCTGCCTGTGTAACAACAACGTAAACGATACTCCACCCTACCGCGCCTTTTCCAATAATGACATTAACTGGTGTGTCGGCATGGAGACCAGCACGATTTATCACTGTTCCACCGCTATCATACTGGGTATCGCTACCGAATAAAGTTAACCTCGCTGCTGTACCGGTCCATGGGTGATAGAGGATCAGCTCTCTGTTCCATTCTTCACCGGACCCGGGTATTTATGGTGGTATTTGTTCTTTTCAAGCAGCGCTTGCTCTTTGTGAAATTAACTACTATAGTTACGTTAACGTAAAGCAACTGCGTATTGGTTAATGACAGGCTATTCCATACAAGACCTTGCCGGCCAGTTTAACGTGACGCACAGGGCGCTGCGGTTCTACGAGAGTAAAGGCTTGCTCGCCCCGGCCAAGAGAGGCCAGACCCGCATTTTCTCGGAGCGTGACAAAACCCGCCTGATGCTCACCCTGCGCGGCAAGAAGCTCGGATTTTCCCTGGAAGAATGCCGTGATATCATCGACATGTATGATCCGTCGCAATCTGATGACACCCGGCAACTGTTACGTCTGTGCCAAAAGATCACTCAGCACAGGAGCGCTTTACTGGAAAAAATGAACGCTATGGAAGCCACTCTCAAGCTGATGGATGAAGTGGAGCAGAAGTGCCTGGACAAGCTTCTGGAAAATGCGGACTGAAACAATAAGTTTCTGCAATATTGACGTTAACGTAAATATAAGACCATTATGGGAACTGCAGATTACCCTGGATTGAACTTTAACCTGGGCGAAACCGCCGCCATGCTGCGTGACTCGGTACATGACTTTGCACAAATGGAGATCGCTCCGCTGGCGGAAGAAATTGACAGGACCAATGAATTTCCCTCGCAACTGTGGCGTAAATTCGGCGAAGTGGGGTTGCTGGGCATCACGGTTGAGGAAGAATACGGCGGCGCGGCGATGGGCTACCTGGAGCATGTGCTCGCCATGGAGGAGGTCAGCCGTGCTTCCGCTTCAGTCGGCCTGTCATACGGCGCCCATTCCAATCTCTGTGTCAACCAGGTTCGGCGCAACGGCAATGAATCGCAAAAACAAAAATACCTGCCCGGACTGATCAGTGGGGAACAGGTGGGCGCACTGGCCATGTCCGAAACGGGCGCCGGGTCCGACGTGGTGGGTATGCGCCTGCGGGCGGACAGCAAAGGTGAGAGGTACATCCTTAACGGTACCAAGATGTGGATCACCAACGGGCCCGATGCCCACACCCTTGTCGTCTACGCAAAGACAGACCCCGATGCAGGTGCGCGCGGCATCACCGCGTTTATCATTGAGAGTGGTTTCACCGGGTTCTCCACCGCACAGAAACTGGACAAGTTGGGCATGCGCGGCTCAAACACCTGTGAACTGGTGTTCGAGGACTGTGAAGTCCCTGAAGAAAATGTCCTGGGCAGGGTCAACGAAGGCGTCAAGGTGCTGATGAGCGGCCTGGATTACGAGCGGGCCGTACTTGCCGGCGGTCCGCTGGGTCTCATGCAGGCCTGTATGGACGTGGTCATACCCTACGTGCACGAACGCAGGCAATTCAACCGCCCCATTGGCGAATTTCAACTGATGCAGGGGAAAATCGCCGACATGTACACCACCTTGAATGCCTGCCGCGCGTATGTCTACGCGGTCGCTGCGGCCTGTGACCGGGGAGAGACGGCCCGCAAGGACGCCGCCGGCGCCATTCTCTATGCAGCGGAGAAAGCCACCTGGATGGCGCTGGAGGCTATTCAGGCCCTGGGCGGCAACGGCTACATCAACGAATTCCCCACCGGGCGACTCCTGCGCGATGCAAAACTGTACGAGATCGGCGCCGGCACCAGCGAAATCCGGCGCATGCTCATCGGTCGCGAACTTTTCGAGGAAACGGCGTGAATTGATGGCCACAGAGGGCACAGAGGACACAGAGAAAAAGACGGAATGAATATCACTCTCAAATTTTCACAACACACTGCTCTGTGATCCCGGTGTTCCCTGTAGCAAACATTAATCATGACTATCATTAAGACATCTGTTAATACCCAGTCCGGGGAGTTCAAGGCCAATGCTGCAGCCATGCAGTCCCTGGTTGATGACCTGAACGACAAGGTCAGTACCGTGGCGCAGGGTGGCGATGAAAAGGCCAGGAAGAAACATCTGGGGCGCGGGAAACTGCTTCCACGTGATCGGATAAGACACTTGTGCGATCCGGGTTCGCCCTTCCTGGAACTGTCGCAACTTGCCGCCTGGGGCATGTATGACGATGTCGTGCCGGGCGCGGGCATCATTACCGGTATCGGACGTATCGCCGGACGCGAGTGTGTGATCGTGGCCAACGACGCCACTGTCAAGGGCGGCACCTATTACCCGCTCACGGTAAAGAAACACCTGCGCGCCCAGGAAATAGCCGGGATGAACCACATGCCGTGTGTTTACCTGGTTGATTCCGGCGGCGCATTTCTGCCGAAACAGGATGAAGTCTTCCCGGACCGGGACCACTTCGGCCGCATCTTCTACAACCAGGCCAACATGTCGGCCAGGGGTATACCCCAGCTTGCCGTGGTCATGGGTTCCTGTACTGCCGGTGGCGCCTATGTGCCGGCCATGTCCGACGAAAGCATCATAGTCAAAAACCAGGGGACGATATTTCTCGGTGGCCCCCCCCTGGTCAAGGCGGCAACGGGCGAGGTGGTCAGCGCAGAAGACCTGGGTGGCGCGGAGGTTCATTCGCGCCGGTCCGGCGTGACGGATCATTATGCGCTGAATGACCGACATGCCCTGGAGTTGGCAAGACGGTCTATCGCTCACTTCAATCTCCGTAAGCATAAGGGAATCGAGGTCAGGGATACGGAGGAACCGGCATACGCAATCGACGAGATTGACGGCATCATCCCGCCGGACACGCGCAAGCCTTTCGATGTCCGTGAAGTCATAGCCCGGATCGTGGACGGCAGCGAATTTGCCGAGTTCAAGTCTTTGTACGGGACCACCCTGGTCTGCGGGTTTGCCCATATTTACGGCTGTCCGGTGGGCATTGTCGCCAATAACGGCATTTTATTCTCCGAGTCGGCCCTCAAGGGAACGCATTTCATCGAATTATGCAGCCAGCGGCACATCCCCCTGGTGTTTCTGCAGAACATCACCGGTTTCATGGTGGGACAAAAGTACGAGGCCGGCGGCATTGCCAAGGACGGCGCCAAGATGGTGACCGCGGTAGCCACCACCTCCGTGCCCAAATTTACCGTGATAATCGGCGGCAGTTTCGGCGCCGGGAACTACGGCATGTGCGGCCGCGCCTACAGTCCGCGCTTCCTGTGGACCTGGCCCAACGCCAGGATCTCGGTCATGGGCGGCGAACAGGCCGCTAACGTGCTGGCGCAGGTAAAACTGGACAACGTGAAGGATAGCTGGCCCGAAACGGAGCAGGAAGCGTTCAAAGCGGCCATACGCCAGCAGTACGAAACCCAGGGGCACCCGTATTACGCCAGCGCCCGGTTGTGGGACGACGGGATTATCGCGCCGCGGGACACCCGCCGGGTCCTTGGCCTGGGCATTTACGCGGCCTTGAACGCACCCCGGGAAGACACCCGGTTCGGTGTGTTCCGCATGTAACAATACTGAACGCAACACGTACAGTGAGATATTTGGGGTCAGAGCTATTGCTCTGACCCCAAATATCGGGAACTGGGAATGTATAGACACCGATACGCTGAATGACATGACTTACACATATATCACCTGTAGCACCGATAAACGGGGCGTAACCACGGTTACCCTGAACCGTCCTGACAAACACAATGCCTTTAACGAGGATTTTATTGCAGAACTGAGCCGTGCCCTTGATGAAATCCGCCAGGACCGGGACTGCAAGCTGATGGTATTGCGCTCCAACGGCAAAAATTTCTCCGCCGGCGCGGACCTGGACTGGATGAAACGCATGGCCGGGTACACACGCGCAGAGAATGTGCGCGATGCGAATGCCCTGGCGGAACTGCTTTACAGGCTCAATTTTCTTCCCGTTCCCACCATTGCCAGGGTGCAGGGCGCGGCCATGGGCGGCGGTTGCGGCCTGGTAGCGTGTTGTGATATAGCACTGGCCGCGGACACTGCCGCCTTTGCGTTCAGTGAGGTAAAACTTGGCTTGGTACCCGCTACAATCAGCCCCTACGTGATACGCGCAATCGGCGAAAAACAGGCGCGCCGCTATTTCCAGACGGCGGAACGTTTCGGCGCCGAACGGGCAAAAGAGATTGGCTTGATATCCGAGGTCATGGATGAATCCGCACTGGATGAGGCCGTCGAAAAGACTATCGATCTCATACTGGCCAACAGTTCCGAAGCGGTGAAAGAGGCAAAACAACTGGTGTTTGACGTAGCGGGCAAGCCGGTAACCCCGGAACTCCTGCAACAGACCAGTGAGAGCATTGCGAATATACGCGCCTCGGAAGAAGGGAAAGAAGGCCTGTCCGCCTTCCTGGAAAAGCGCAAACCGGCGTGGTTGAAGTGATAATTTGCCACAGAGGGCACAGAGACCACAGAGATTAATATGGATGGGCAGGATAAACAGGCCGGCAATGAAATCATACGACAACCACGGACTACTCTGTGAACTCTGTGTTCTCTGTGGCTAAATTAATGTTCGACAAGATATTAATCGCCAACCGCGGCGAGATTGCCTGCCGCATTATCCATACCGCAAAGAGGCTGGGTGTCGGGACGGTCGCGGTGTATTCCGAGGCGGACGTCAATGCGCGCCATGTGAATCTGGCCGATGAAGCCGTCGCCATCGGGCCGGCGCCGGCCCGGGACAGTTACCTGGCCGCGGAAAAACTGATTAGGGCGGCTGAACGCAGCGGCGCGGAGGCGATCCATCCAGGCTACGGTTTCCTCTCGGAGAATGCCGGTTTTGCCGAAGCCTGCGGGGGCGCCGGTATCACCTTCATCGGTCCGTCACCCCGGGCAATCGAGTCCATGGGATCCAAAAGCGCGGCCAAAACCATCATGCAGCAGGCCGGCATCCCCCTTGTCCCCGGTTACCACGGCGACAACCAGGAGGAAGCGTTCTTCCTGGGCGAGGCGGAAAAAATCGGTTTTCCGGTCATGCTCAAGGCATCCGCAGGCGGCGGCGGCAGGGGCATGCGGGTAGTGAACAGCGCGGCGGAATTCAGCGAAGCGCTGCGTTCGGCAAAGCGGGAAGCGCTGGGCGCGTTCAATGACGACAGGATGCTGCTGGAAAAATACCTGGAACAGCCCCGGCACATCGAGATACAGATCTTCTGCGATCAACAGGGCAATGCGGTACACCTGTTTGAACGGGACTGCTCGATCCAGCGCCGCCATCAAAAGGTACTGGAAGAAGCCTCGGCGCCCGGCATGACGGATGAAACGCGCAGCGCAATGGGCGACGCTGCAATCAGCGCAGCCCGGGCCATCGATTACACCGGGGCCGGCACGGTCGAGTTCATCGTCAATTCGGACGGCGCGTTCTATTTCATGGAAATGAACACCCGCCTGCAGGTCGAGCACCCGGTGACCGAATTCATCACTGGCCTGGACCTGGTCGAATGGCAACTGCGGGTCGCCGCAGGCGAACGCCTGCCGGCAAGCCAGGACCAGCTTGCCATCAACGGCCACGCGCTGGAGGCGCGTATCTACGCAGAGGACCCGGATAACGGTTTCCTGCCGTCCACCGGTAGCCTGAGACACCTGCGCTTTCCGGCTGAAACATCCAACGTGCGGGTAGATACCGGGGTGCGGGAAGGAGACTCCATCTCCGTGCATTATGATCCGCTGATCGCGAAACTGATCGTTTGGGGCAATGACCGGGGAGACTGTCTGCGGCGCGCGCTTGAGTCCCTGGGCCGGACACAGGTTGTCGGGGTTATGACCAACATTGATTTTCTCGTATCGGTCATCTCCCACGAGGCATACCGGGCGGCGGACTTCGATACCGGCTTTATCGAGCGTCATAACGTCGACCTGTTTCCTGAAAAAACGCCTGCGCCCTCCGATGTCCTCGGCCTGGCCGCGCTGTACCACGTTCTTCGGCGCGCATCCCTGGCCGCGCAAAAAGCGGCATCTTCAGCCGACCCCACTTCTCCCTGGTGGGCAACGGACGGTTGGCGGCCCAACCTGGTTGAAGAAGAGCGCTTCAGTTTCCACGACGGAACCGGGGAGTCAAAGGTCTGCATCATACGGGCAGGCCGAGGTAATCACGCAGGCGCAGGTCGGGGGACGGACTTAAGTCCGTCCCCGGCAGAAAATAATTCGACGCCCCTGCTCTCGTCTCATAATATGCCGGGCCAGGCGCCGGGTTATGCCGCAGATGCTTACATCATCAGGGCTGGCGGCCAATTGATTTACGCATCCGGCCGGCTGGAAGCGGACGGCAGTCTGACGGCGATCATGGACGGGACGCAACGGCGCGCCGACGTGGTTGAAGACCATGACCACCTGGTAATCTTTGAAGCGGGAAATACCTTCCGGTTGAAACGGCTATCAGGTGGCGGCGATTCCATAGATGAGGAAGCAACCGGCAACCTCATCTCCCCTATGCCCGGCACGATCATCGAAGTGATGGCAGGCGAAGGACAGCAGGTCAGGAAAGGCGATACGCTGCTGGTACTGGAGGCCATGAAGATTGAACACACCATTGTCGCGCCCCGCGACGGTACGGTGCAGGCCATACACTACCGGGCCGGGGACATGGTGGAAGATGGGGTGGAACTGTTAGTGCTTACTGACAAGTAGGAACTACTACTACCATTCCCGCGAAGCTTGTCCCCGCATGTCGTAAGCGGGGAGCGGGAATCCAGTTAAACAATCTTCCTTATCCCTTCAAACAGCCCATCCGGCAGATAACACTTCCGCCTGTTCAAGCACCGTCCGTGTCGCTTTTTCCTGCTTGTCGGGAGGATAACCATGTTTGCGCAGGATACGTTTGACCAACCTGCGGAGATGGGCGCGCACGTTCTCGCGTAGCGTCCAGTCGATAGTGACGTTGCCGCGCACGGTCTCTACCAATTCACGCGCTATTGCCCTGAGAGTCTCATCGCCCAGCACCTGAACTGCGCTGTCATTGGTCTCAAGGGCATCATAGAAAGCAAGTTCATCTTCCTCCAGCCCCAACTTTTCGCCACGGGCATTGGCCTCGCGCAGGTCCCGAGCGAGCTGGATCAATTCTTCAATGACCTGTGCGGCCTCAATGGCGCGGTTCTGGTAACGGCGGAGAGTCTGTTCCAGCATCTCTGCGAAAGAACGGGCCTGGACGATATTCTTTCTACGCCGGGCAGACAACTCGCCCTTCAACAACTTTTGTAAAAGTTCAACCGCGAGATTACGCTGCGGCATGCCGCGCACCTCTGCGAGAAACTCATCAGACAGGATAGAGATATCGGGTTTTTCCAATCCGGCGGCGGCAAAAATATCGATCACTCCTTCCGAGGCCACCGCGCGGGAGATGATCTGCCGGACGGCATGATCCAGGTCCTTCTCGGGCCGCGCCTCGGTCGAAGCGCGCTTGGCCAAGACCGACTGGACAGCCTGAAAGAACGCCACGTCGTCGCGAATGCGGATCGCTTCATCATGGGGCACAGCCAGGGCGAAGGCCTGGGATAGTTCGCGCACCGCCTGTATAAGACGTTCCTTGCCATTCTCCTGTTCCAGGATGTGTTCCTGCGCGGCAGGCAGGAGGGTCAGCCGTTCTGTCGATGAGCCGGAGATCCAGTGGGAACGATCAAAGCCATGGAACAATCCACAACAAATCTCGTATTTCTCAAGCATCACCGCTACTGCTTCCTCCTGGTTGAGCGCCGTCTGCCCGGTGCCGCCGCTTTCCGTGTAGGTCGCGAGCGCCCGTTTGAGTTCATGGGCAAGACCCAGGTAATCAACGACCAGCCCGCCGGGTTTGTCCATAAACACACGGTTGACCCGCGCGATTGCCTGCATCAACCCATGCCCGCGCATCGGCTTATCGACGTACATGGTATGGAGGCTGGGCGCGTCAAAACCGGTCAGCCACATGTCCCGGACCAGCACCATCCTGAAAGGATCATCGGGGTCCCGGAACCGTTTCGCCAGCGCCTCGCGTCGTGTTTTGTTACGTATGTGCACCTGCCAGTCCGGCGGATCTGAGGCAGCGCCGGTCATCACGACCTTAATGCTGCCCTCAACATCGTCATCATGGTGCCATTCAGGACGAAGCCGTACCAGTTCACGGTATAGATCGGCACAGATGCGCCTGCTCATGCAAACAATCATCGCTTTGCCTTCCATGGCTTCAAGGCGGGCCTCATAATGCGCGACGATATCTTTGGCAACAAGCGCCAATCTTTTGTCAGAACCTACTATTGCTTCGAGTTGAGCCCACTTGGTCTTGAGCTTTTCCTTGCGCGCGATTTCTTCCCCTTCAGTGGCCTCCTCGAAACCGGTATCTATATTCGGGCGCTCGTTCTCATCAAGAGTAAGCCTGGCAAGCCTGCTCTCGTAATAGATGGGAACAGTCGCCTTATCTTGTACTGACCGCTGAATGTCGTAAATGCTGATGTAATCCCCAAACACCGCGCGGGTGCTGGCATCCTGAAGTTCGATCGGAGTTCCGGTGAAACCTATAAAAGAGGCCCTGGGGAGCGCATCCCGTATATGCCGCGCAAAGCCGTCAATGAAATCATATTGACTGCGGTGCGCTTCGTCGGCAATCACCACAATATTGCGCCGTCCGGACAGTACCGGGTGGTGGTCGCCTTTATCTTCCGGGAAGAACTTCTGGATGGTGGTGAATACTACGCCGCCTGATTCCACGGAGAGTTTTGCGCGCAAATCCGCCCGGTTTTCCGCCTGTACCGGTGGTTGGCGTAACAGGTCCCTACATCTTGAGAACGTACCGAAAAGTTGATCATCCAGATCGTTGCGGTCAGTCATTACCACGATGGTCGGGTTTCCCATTAGCGGCTCGCGGATGATACGTCCTGCATAGAAAGCCATGGTCAGGCTCTTACCTGAACCCTGGGTATGCCAGACTACACCGATGCGACGGTCCCCCTTCCCGCCACCCGGTTTGCTGCCCGATTCATACCGCCCGGGGTCATCAGCCTGCTTGAATTCGGCAGCCCGCAAGGTTTCCGCAACCGCCACCTCTACCGCATGAAACTGGTGGTAACCTGCCATCTTCTTCACCAGTATGCCGCTGCCGTCGTCCTCAAATACAATGAAGTCACGCAGAAGAGCGAGAAAACGGCGTTTTTCCAGTGCCCCTTCGATCAATACCTGGAGATCCGGGAGAAACACAGGCGCCAGTTCCTGCCCGCCAATTGTTCGCCAAGGCTTGAACCACTCCCTTCCTGCCGTCAGTGAACCAATATGCGCATTCACGCCGTCCGAGACGATGAGGGCGGCATTGAAAGCAAACAAGGTCGGCAACTCGTTTTTATACGTCTGAAACTGCTGCCAGGCGCTCCAGACAGTGGCATCCTCATCTGCCGGGTTCTTGAGTTCAATCAGCGCAAGCGGCAGGCCGTTTATAAACAACACGATGTCTGGACGGCTCTCATGTTTATTCTCAATGACGGTGAACTGGTTGACTGCAAGCCAGTCATTCCTTTCCGGGTCATCGAAATCAATCACCCGTGCCTGCGCTCCCTGAACGGCGCCTTCAGCATTGCGATATTCCACCGTGACGCCATCCACCAGCATGCGATGAAAAGCCCGGTTGCGGGCTTCCAGCGTGGAACCTTCCGGGCGGGTCAGCCTGCGAAAAGCATCATCCAGGGATCCGTTTGGGAGGTTCGGGTTGAGGCGTCCCAAAGCGCCTCGCACGGTTGAAGCAAAAAAAACATCAGAATAATCTTCACGCAGTGCATGGGGGCCTGGCGGCATATCAGGCCCGGCGATGACGTTGTATCCCAATCCCCGAAGCCAATCGAGAGCGGCGTCTTCCACGACGGATTCAGAAAATACCGTCATGGCATTACTCTGTCAGTCACAATGGCGGGAGAGCTTCCATGCGCGCAATCCACTTGTCGAAATGAGTGCACTCGGCGCGAATGCGATCCAGACCAATGCGGCCGGATACAACCACGCCATGGCGAACTTTATTGTAACGGGGACGAAGGAGGCTTTGCAGGCGGGCAGATGGATGTGTTTCAAACCCGTCATTGATATGTTCCGGGGTAGCAGCCGACTGTCTGGCAGCCTCCAGTTGACTGATAAACGGTTGCCAAGCTGACTCTGCTTCGCTGAAGCGCCCAATATCTGAGAACAACAGAGACTCGAACTCATAAGGCTGAATGTGGGGAAGGAAACGGCCCGGGAGGCATTTCGCTTCTTCCAGGACGGTCTCCTGGAATTTGACTTCTATGGCTGTAGCTCGTTCGATAGGATCTGAGTGTATAGCAGCCTCAGACCGGCCTGGAAAATCCGAGCGCAAGGCATACAAATCGAAGAACGTTGTAACGTAAGTATTCCGCCGTTCCAAGAGGGTATTGCGAAGAAAGCGCAGCACCCGTTGGCGGCTTAGCGCCCCGCCTTTTGCGCGCTGGGATGTCGCGATGAGCCTGGGCTGCACAAATATATCCTGGTGTGTGAAGTGCTGTCTCAGGATATTATTTACGAAAGCTTCTTCAGTCTGGCCCTCACAGACGATTATTATCTTCGTCATTCTGCGGGCCTGCCGTCAAATATGTTCATCTTCCACAACTCGCCAAGGGAGTAATCCTCTAACCAGTCACTTAAATCCTCCTCGTCCAGTCTTTCGAATATGGATGCCCCATCCTTGCGATTAACTACCACAACATTTTCAGGATCAAGATGACTGATAAGGTCCGCAGATTGCGTCGAGACTATTAGCTGTCGAGCATCGCTGGCCTGTTGTAGCATCTCCGCGAGCAAGGTAAGCGCATAAGGATGCAAACCCAACTCCGGTTCGTCGATGAGAATAAGTTCAGGTTGCAGTTGTGCCGGTTGGAGGAGTAGAGTTGCGAGGCAGATGAAACGCAGGGTCCCATCTGAAAGCTGGCGTGGCCCCAATACCGTGTCCGGATCATCCGCTTGAAACCATTCCAACTCCATATTTTCGTCTAGGTCCTTGCGATAGACAAACCCCCCAAAGAATGGAGCTGCAAGCTGAACCGTTTCGACAATTTTAAGATAGTGGTCCGGATATTGTTCATGCAGCTGGCGCAAATATGGTCCCAGATTATCCCCGCCAGATTTGAGCAAAAGGTTATCGCGTACTGCCAGCAACTGGCGAATTGGAGCTGCTGTGCTGGTGTCGTGAAAGTGGTAAACACGCCATTCGGCAATCGCTGAACGTATATAGTGGGCAAAGCTATCCTCCACTTCTTCATCCAGTATCTCCAGTTTTGATTCATCATGGCCGCTGCCTAAATCAAATGCAACGCTATTTCCGAAGTGTCGTTCTTCCTGGTCGAATATTAGGCGATTTCCTGTTGGAACAAGGGAGAAACTATAGGAGTTTCTGCCGGTTAAGCCAGCGTTGTCGTCCCCACCAAAGGACAATATGATTTCTATACCTCCAGTTCGCTTTCTGCCTCCAAAAAGCAATGCATCCGGCCCATCCTGTTCAGCAATATAAACTTGAAGGCGCTTCTCTACAACGCGAGCCAGCATGTGGAACAAGCTGATGAAATTACTCTTGCCGGCGCCATTCGCCCCAATAAGGACATTCAGACGTCCAGGCTTGAAGTCTTCTAGCGAGCGGATCGACTTGAAGCCACGTACAGTAAGGCTTTCCAGCTTAGCCATGAGTTGCCTGAACCTCTGCTCTTATAGTCAAGTTTTCTCTTTAATCAATGCCAATGTGTCCATTTTACGCCGCTAGTTCTTCACGGACTGTGTCTCGTTGACTCCAGAGCACAGGATTTACTTCATAGCTTCGCAGGGCATCTATAACATCTGATGAGGCTGTGTGTTCAGAGTCATTCAACATAGCGTAAGAGCGCGATTCTGGCGCGCGTACTGCCCTGGTATCAATCCATGAAAAAGCCATCGCTTGGGCAGTATCGCGGCTAGGACGATTAATAGTTCGAACTATACGCTCGGGCTGTTGCCGAGACTTTGGAATAACGAAATCAAACCGGTGGTCGTAACCGCTGTTACCTGTGAATTTTACACTTGGCGTATAGCGAATATCACATAGGTCAAGCCAAGATACAACATCTTCATAGAATAGGCTCGCGATTGTGGGCGATGATAGGTAGAAAAGATCGTTGACAGCAAGCATTGCCTGTACGAGATTATGTTTCCGTAAAGCAAAGTTTTCCGCAGTCACCCGGACTTCCAGGGCCTTTTCATTGAGTTGCACACCGAAACCTTGAAGTGTTACCTTGAGAAGGTTCTGACGTTTAGTGCTTTCGAGTTTACAACCACTTTGTTCTAAGTCTTCAATCGTGTATCTGTCATCGGTCAACATGAAACCGCCGTTAGCCTTTTTGGCGTAGATCTGCATGTAATCGTTATGTCTATCAATGTAAGGTGTGGTGATCTCTATCCAATCATCAATTTGACGAATGCTTGTACGATCTTTCAGCCAAACCCAATACTGATCTAGAAGGGATTCTATTTCATTGATCATTTGAATACCCCTTGTTGTATAACTGGCGGCTGAATGATATTGCAAAATCCCATGAAGTCTGTGAGCATTTGCCATGGATCGGCCAAGTCCGAGAATTTATCAGCTGGAACTGGAGATGCCCACTTATCATCATATCCTTCGCGATAAATATGAAGGTGTGGTGAATCGATTTCCTTTCCATCAGGGTTACGATGTGGCGCAGAGCCAAAATCCAGTCTTGCTAAGATAACTACCTGTCGAGCACGGTTTTGGTATGTCCCCTTAGCAAGGTCGATTCGTGCCCTGCGTAGATCAAGAAGAAATGACTCACGCCCGTCAACAGAGACTAAAGGTACTGAAACACATCCTCTGGAGCTCGGGTAACTCCACAATGTATCATCTAATCGACGCTTCTCCAGAGCAATCAGCGCATCGGCCTCGGCTTGAGTAATTTTGATATCTGTCATCTTAGACTGTTCACCTTATGAAATAGCCTTGGTGCTTCAACGCGAAATCCTAAGCTTTTGACGGCTAGCCGCTTTGTAGAATTCTGGGGAATCTTGTATCAATTCGATTCCATATCTCCGGCGGTCCAAGATCTCAAGGAAACCCATGATATGCTTATCACCAATATTCATCTTACCATCGACCTCATCATATTCTACACCCGTCCTGTCGCAAAGGTCTCGAAGTCGATCAGAGTCAATGTCTTTTATATTTTGCTTACGAATCGAAGCCAGATAACGGGCGGCACGTGGATGTGATGATGCATAAATTCCGATTGCTCCAAAATCTACATTCGGTACCTCTTGTTGAAGTGCATCAATGTGTGTCTGTGCCGCGTCTAGAAGCGATTGTTTCATCTCGTTCAAGATTTCGAATGCTTTTGGCCTCCAAATGTGCAGACGGTCGGAATCGATAAGCAGGTCGAAGTCATTATCGAGTTTGAAAACTTTATCTTCCAAAAGCATCAATGCATCGTCAATAATTCGTATAAGTTTTTTATTTAAGACGCCCTTGAAATAAGTTGCTTGTCTCAATCCTGTCAAACGGTTTCCCTCATTGTCAGTTAACCGCACGAAATAACACGAAATCGTGTTCAGATTTTGCATTGTATTAACAGACACCTGCAGATTATCTGCCTTATGTAAATTGGCGAGTGGTTTAACCATTGGCTCAGTTGCCTCTATATAGACGTATTCATTACTTTCGTATTTCTCGGATGGCTCATATCGGGGTGGTACGTTTCCATCATTTTGTCCGTAGTTATTTTGCATTTTGTCCCAAGTCATCGTTACCATCTCGATAAGCGCATCCTGGACCGTTGTATCAACAGGCACTGAGATATATTCACGTTCATCACCAGAACCCCGGCCTACGCCGAATTCTGTAGACGTAACATTTAATGGATCGAAATTAAGATTCACGAATTCATCTCCATATAAACGGTGTCACTCAAACGATAAGCGGTATAATCTTCACTTGGTTGTAGGTGTCGGCGACGTGTTATGAGAACGAAGGGTTCTTTCCCGGTGTAGGGGTTGCCATCATCTGGCGAATGTACAGTAAACACTTGATATTTAAAAATAGAAAACATTATATTAATGTAGTGAAGTCTAAGGTGCCAAAATAAAAATACGATAAACATCAAGGCTACAATCATTGCTGCCAGGTCTCGATAGGTGGCAATCTCTTCCCGGTAAAATGGCAGGAGTGTTGCAAAAAGATAAACCAAAATCTGGCTCTGATGCTCATCCACCAAACCTGCGCGTATAGTCTTCGTGTCGGAATTCCTTCGAGCTGAACGTATCCGACACAATAGAAAAATGTTTGGCACAATTACGATTACTATGCATGCGCTTAAAAACCACGAATCTGGAATGAGACAGTTACCTCGGATAGCCCACAAAATAAATAGTGGAGATAGGCTGCTTAGTACCAATATTATTCGCAGTGCCGGTAGTCCTTCATTGCGGTACGGAATTCTTGGTTTAGTTGTCATATCAGGTTTCAAATAGTGGACTAGGCGTTCTTTGGTCTTACGTCACCTGAAATGAGTTTCGGAAGCAGTACATCTCGTAGGGTGGTGAGTATGCGGGATTCCGAAACTAATTCATCACAACGCTGATCGACCTTTTTGGTCAATATGTCGAAAGTTGATACTAACGACCGTGGAGGACAAACAATTGGCGGCTTTTGTAATCCATCTATTGGGAGCATATTTACGGTCGTGCCATTAGCGTAACCACTCACTATATCGTGCATTTGTGGTGAATTTAGGAGGTAATATAGGTATGTAGTCGAAAGTTGACTGCTCGGTTTAGGCCTAAGACGATAGATGTGATGGCTTGCAATGCCATAATGTCCAAAGAGACTCGGAACTTTGGCTGCGTACCCGATGAGAAACCGATGATGTCCCTGTTCAGTATTAGCGACGATTATATCTCCTGGGCGCACAACATGACGGTCTGCATACTCACCGGAGTAATATTTGATTCCTTCATACTTGTATCCACCGCCTTCGTGAACCGAATTCAAATTATGTAGAGGTATTCCATCTTTACCAAGACCGCTACCTTTGTAACTAACGCCTTTCACGATCTCGAAGTGATTGGAGAGATTTTCAATGCCCCATCCTTTAGGTACTTTTCCCAATTCGGAGCTAATCGTCCGGTCAGGGAAAAGGTCGGCTATGTGTTTCGGTAGGCCGGTATCGCGGCCTTCCAGCTTGGCACGGACAGGGTCGAAATCGATGAACCAGGATTTGAACAGCGCACGCGCCATTTCCTCCAGTGTTTCATTCATGCGCCGGTTTAACTCAATCTTGTCGTCAAGCGTGCCGAGGATATCGGCTATGGCGCGTTGTTCGGGAAGGGGAGGCAGTGGAATTTCGACTAAGCCTATATCATATTTCCTCAATCCAAATCGAGTTATTCCGTTTGCAAATGAATGAAATTGTTGTTGAGTTTCGTTTGTATTTAATGCATAGAAAAGATATGCCCCATCGATTTCTGATATGCGAGGACGAAGGATTGCCAAGTGGTATCCACAGACAAGATTCGGTATTACTTCTCTTACGAATGCAGGAACACCAATGTCGTCATATTTTTTTCTGAATCTTTCGTAATAATTACATCACCTGCGACCAATGAACACTTGTCTATCTCTTGATCAGTTGCTGTAGCTGTCATGAAATCCAATTCTGAGTGGATGAAACTATTGTTATAAACATCCATATAGTTACAGAGTAAAACAGGACATTCATTTTCTTTAGACTTCTTATCCACACTGCTTAGCCTTAGGTCAATTACATTATCCAAAGCTACTCTGCTCCATTGACTCACATTTTTCATATCATTTGCCCGATGGCTGGCTACTAGGAATTGGTGCATTAGAAGATAAAGCCCATGTTAATGGACATAGTTTACCGCTCCGTACCAAATCCTAGTTTTTCTAGATTTTCAGAAATGGCTGCATCCAACCGTTGCGCTTCTGCATGGTGTTCTCTCCATTTTGTAGTTAGTCGTTTCATCTTGTCCTCAAACGGTTCACCGTCATCAGCTTGTGGTTCTGCGCCTACATAGCGCCCTGGAGTTAATACATAGCCGTGTTTGCGTGTCTCCTCCAGATTCGCACTCTTGCAGAAGCCAGGAACGTCGGCGTATTCACCGGCATCTTTCTCACCACGCCAAGCATGGTAAGTGTCGACAATGCGGATGATATCTTCATCGGTAAACTCGCGGTGAGTGCGGTCAACCATGCGTCCCAGCTTGCGAGCGTCGATGAACAATATTTCACCGCGCCGGTTGCGGAACCTGCCGTCTTTGCGGTCACGGGCCAGGAACCACAGGCACGCCGGTATTTGGGTTGAGTAAAACAACTGCCCCGGCAGCGCCACCATGCAGTCAACGAGGTCCGCTTCGATCAAGCTCTTGCGGATGACGCCTTCATTCGACTGGTTTGAAGACATCGAACCGTTGGCAAGCACAAAACCGGCGTTGCCGCCCGGCGCCAGGTGGTGGACGATATGCTGCACCCAGGCAAAGTTGGCGTTGCCTTTGGGAGGAACGCCGTATTGCCAGCGTTGGTCTTCCGCGAGGCGTTCACCACCCCAGTCGGAGACGTTGAACGGCGGATTGGCCAGGATGAAATCCGCCTTGAGGTCGGGATGTGAGTCGTTGTGGAAGCTGTCGCCGTGGGCGACCTGCCCTTCAATGCCGCGAATGGCAAGGTTCATCTTAGCCAGCCGCCAGGTTGTATAGTTCGACTCCTGGCCGTAGATCGAAATATCGGCCTTGATGCTTCCAGGCGCCTTCCCGCCGTTGCCATTACCCGTCTGGTGGGCGCGGATGAACTCGACAGACTGTACGAACATACCTGATGAACCGCAACAAGGGTCATAGACACGACCGTTATAAGGTTCCAGCATCTCTACCAGCAGCTTGACCACGCAGCGCGGCGTGTAGAACTCACCGCCTTTCTTGCCTTCTGCATTGGCAAATTGTGACAGGAAGTATTCGTAAACGCGTCCGAGAACGTCCCTGGAACGGGCATCTTCATCGCCGACCGTGATGTTGCTGATCATGTCGATGATTTGACCTAGCCGTTGCTTGTCCAGCGCGGGACGGGCATAGTCCTTGGGCAGTACGTCCTTGAGCGCCGGATTATCGCGCTCGATCAAAGCCATGGCTTCATCAACGGACTGGCCAATTGTAGCTTGCTTCGCCTGATCCTTGAGGTGTGTCCAACGGGCTCCTTGCGGCACCCAGAAGATGTTATCTGCGCGGTATTCGTCCGGATCCTCCGGATCAGCGCCTTGCTCTATTTCGTCTTCGAGGCGTGCGTGTACTTCCTCGAAGGCGTCTGAGATGTATTTAAGGAAGATAAGGCCGAGGACGACGTGCTTGTATTCAGCCGCATCCATGCTGCCGCGCAAGGTATCGGCCATGCGCCATAGTTCAGCCTCATAGCCTGTAGTGGCGCCGTTATCCACGGGTTTTGTTGAGGAGCTTTTTTCCATAATCAGCATTATGGCTTGACAGGGATGATAGTCAACAATAGTGTAGGGAGATTGGGGTCAGGTCGCATATTGCACAAACAAGCGATAAATATCAGAACGTGATAGACCTTCGTATGTGCAATGTGCGACCTGACCCCAATCTCCCTGACCCCAATCTCCCTTGAATTTATCCCAAATTTAGGCTACTTTATTAGCTAGGTTAGTCACAGCCGATGTGGAGCGTCATGTTCGTCGTTAATGTTCATCAAGCCAAAACCCAGCTTTCCCGACTGTTGGCGCGGGTCGAGGCCGGCGAGGATGTCGTTATAGCCCGTCGGGGCGAGCCCGTCGCGCGTCTCGTCGGCTGCAAGCCCCGGAGTAAACGGCAGGCTGACGTTCTCAAGGGGAAGGTCGTCATTCCTGACAGCTTCTTCGAGCCGTTGCCGGACTATGAACTGGCTGAGTGGGAAGGCCAATAGCGGTGCGAGTCATGCTGGATACCCACGCGTTTCTGTGGTGGATCGCGGATAGTGGGCGTCTTTCCGAAACGGCGCGTCGTTTGATCCTGGACGAGGAAAACGACATCATCGTCAGTGCAGTATCCGCCTGGGAAATTGCCACTAAATTCCGTATTGGCAGACTTCCCGGCGGTGAAGTCGTGGCGGTCGACGTCGCCGGTCACATCGCCGGCCAGGGTTTTGAGGAACTGGCAATCAGCGTCGCTGATGCTGAAAGCGCCGGACGCTTGCCCGGTCCTCATCGCGACCCGTTTGATCGGATGCTCATTGCCCAGGCCTTGGCGCGTGAACTGGCGGTTGTATCCGTCGATGCGGTGTTCGACAGCTACGGCGTCAATAGGTTGTGGTAACGGTAGATGATTTATCCTGATTATCCGGTAAACGGAACTACCTCATCCCGGAGTCTGGTTTAGTAACGCCGTATCCTGGTACGGTTTCATGTCCGCCTTACTCGACAGCAAAAACAAATTAAAACTGGGGATCTTTTCCGCAAACTGCTCCAGCGGCCAGGCCATGACCGGGATCGAGGAACGCTGGGACAGTTCCTGGGACAACAACCTGAAACAGGCGCAACTCACTGATGCGGCCGGCCTGGAATTCCAGTTGCCCATCGCCCGCTGGATCGGTTACGGCGGCGCGACCAATTTTCAACACAACGTACTGGAGACCCTGACCTGGGCCGCGGGCCTGCTGGCCCGGACCAGGAACATCACAATATTTGCCACGACACACACCGGTTTCCACAACCCCGTCATTGCCGCGAAACAACTGGCTACCCTGGATCAGATAGGCCACGGACGCGCCGGCGTCAATATCGTCTGCGGCTGGAACAAACCGGAGTATGAAGCACTGGGGTTTAAACTGCCCGGCGATCACGAGACACGTTATCGGCTGGGACAGGAGTGGTACGACATTGTAAAAAAATGCTGGTCGGACAGCACGGGGGATTTTGACTGGGACGGCGAGTTCTACCAGCTCAAGGGCGTCCACAGTTTCCCCAAACCGGTCAACGGTACTATCCCCATTTTTAATGCCGGTGGTTCCAAAGAAGGCAAGGCGTTTGCCACCCGGAACGCGAACTACCTGTTTACACCGGTGATCGAGCATGAGAAATCAAGAACAGACATCCGGGAACTGAAACAGCAGGCCAGGGCGTTAGGCAGGGAGGTTGGTGTTTTCGCCCTGACCTACGTTGTCTGCCGCCCCACGCAAAAGGAAGCGGACGAGTTCCACGACTATTACGCCCGTGACAATGCCGACTGGACCGCTGTGGACCGCGTAATCGAACTGATGTTCGCCAACGCCGAATCCTTTCCCAAGGAGGTGATCAAGATGTTACGCGAGAGGATGGCCGGCGGGCATGGCGGGATGCCGCTGGTCGGAACGCCGGACAAGGTCGTGGTCGAACTGGAAAGACTCCATGAGATCGGTTGTGCCGGCGCCACCCTGTCGTTCGTGGACTTTGTCGGGGAGTTCCCCTATTTCCGTGACGAGGTGCTGCCCAGGTTGGAGGAGAAGGGGTTGCGGGGAAAACGTTAAATCCCGCCATGTCAAATAACAGGACTTCATGGCTGTTCGGACAGGCCACCTTTTGATTTACCATGAAAGGAAAGCGATAATAAGTTATGAATAACCAGCCTGGAATACCAGGATTCTGTGCCTTATTGCTTGCATTGGCGTTGAATAGCGCATGCACGGATAAACCCGATGTCATTACCGGGCAGGAAGACCCTTTCCCCAGCACCTACACACCGGCAGCAACCAGCCCGGTCCTGTTGAGTAATGCTACGTTACTGACCGGAACCGGCAGCCGGCTTGATAACACATCAATTTTACTCATTGATGGAAAGATCAGCGCCATAGGGCGGGAAATCGATGCGCCCGGGAGCGCCGTTGTCATCGACGCTTCGGGCAAGTGGATAACACCGGGATTGATTGACGTACATTCGCACCTTGGCGTTTATCCGGCGCCCAGCCATGAAGGGAACCTCGATGGTAATGAGATTACCAGTCCGAATACGGCCCAGGTCTATGCGGAACACTCCGTCTGGACGCAGGACCCGCAATTTACCCTGGCATTGGCCGGCGGGGTTACCACGTTACAAATCCTGCCGGGTTCCGCGAATCTGTTTGGCGGCAGGGGAGTTACCCTGAAAAACATTCCTTCACGTACCGTCCAGGAGATGAAATTCCCGGGCGCGCCTTACAGTTTGAAGATGGCCTGCGGTGAAAATCCCAAGCGTGTCTATGGCGGAGAGCTGAAACAGACGCCGGCATCAAGGATGGCTAATGTTGCCGGTTATCGAACGGCATGGATAGAGGCTTCAGACTACGTCAACAAACAGGAATCCTATGCCGGGAAACAGGCGCAAGGAGAAGAAACTGACCCGCCACTGAGAGATCTGCAGCTGGAAACCCTGGCCGAAGTCTTACGCGGAAACATCCTGGTGCACAATCATTGTTACCGGGGTGAAGAGATGGCGGTGATGATCGATATCGCCAGGGAGTTTAATTACAAGGTTACGGCTTTTCACCATGCCGTTGAGGCGTACAAGGTCGCAGATCTCCTGGCCGAGCATGATATTTGCGCGGCGATGTGGCCGGAGTGGTGGGGTTTCAAGCACGAAGCTTATGACATGGTGGAAGGCAACGTAGCCATGGTGGATGCAGCCGGCGCCTGCGCCATCGTGCACTCTGATTCTGCGATAACCGTACAGCATCTGAACCAGGAAGCGGCAAAGGCAATGGCTGCCGGTATCGATGCGGGTTATCACATTACCCGCGCCCACGCCATCAACTGGATTACCAGCAATCCTGCCAGGGCATTGGGTATCGATGCCCTGACAGGCAGCCTGGAAGTTGGAAAAATGGCTGATCTGGTGTTATGGGACGGAGACCCCTTCAGTGTCTACAGTAAAACGGAGAAGGTATTCATTGACGGGGTTTTGATTTATGACCGGCTGGATGAGACCCGGCAGCCCGTCACGGATTTTGATCTTGGCATTATCGACCCGACGGATGAACGATTATGAGACGCGGCATCAAACTAATCGTTTCCATTGCTTTTGTCTTTCTCACAGTTCCTGTACCCGCCGGGGAGATATTGATAACAAATGCCTCTATCCATACCTTGACCGGCGCCGGGACCCTGGAAAATGCAGACATACTGATTAGAGACGGAGCCATTGCCGCCTTGGGTACTGATATTGATCCATCCTCCGTCGGAAAAGTCATAGATGCAAGCGATAAACAGGTCACACCGGGTTTAATCAACGCGTATACCTACCTCGGCGTCATGGAAATAAGTCAGGTCGAAGGGACGGATGACGTATCGACCGCGGATGAGCAATTCAGCTCGGCGTTTAATATTTTTCCTGCCGTCAATCCCGGTTCAACATTGTTGCCGCATAATTTGATTCATGGATTGACCCATGCGGTCGTCGCGCCCGAATCGAATCAGCGCGTGTTTGCGGGACAAGGCATCGTTCTTCAACTTGGCAAGCCGTCATCGATTTTGAATAAGTCAGCGGCAATGTTTGCGCGCCTGGGCAGCAGTTCCAGCGAAGCGGGAGGAGGCTCCCGGGCATCTTCGTACCTGAAAATGCAGCAGGCCCTGGCGGATACACAAGAGTACAGGACAAACCGCCATGCCGTAATGTCAGGTAACTGGCGGGACTTGTCACTGGGAGTTCATGACCTGGAAGCGCTCATACCCGTTATCGACGGGAATTTACCCCTGGTGGTGAATGTGCACCGCGCCAGTGATATCGAAGTGCTGCTGGAATTGAAAAGGCAATCTGGTTTCAAACTTGTTATCGCCGGAGCCAGTGAAGCATGGCGCGTGGCTGATAAGTTAGCCGAAGCAGACGTCGCGGTCATTATCGACCCCATGGCCAACCTGCCGATAGATTTTGATCAACTGGCGGCAAGGCTGGATGCGGCAGCCTTGCTGGATGCGGCCGGGGTAACGGTATTGTTTACCGGGGTGGATTTCCTGCATACCCATAATGCATTCCTGGTGCGCCAGGCCGCGGGTAACGCGGTTGCCTATGGCATGGATAAGACAGCCGCGCTCAAGGCCATGACGTTAAACCCGGCCACCGTATTTGGATTTGCCGACCAGGCAGGCAGCCTGGAACCGGGGAAACAGGCCACCCTGGTTATATGGGATGGCGACCCCCTGGAAATCATGACCCTGGCAGAGCAGGTGCTCGTGAAAGGTAAAATTATCCCGATGACATCAAGATCAACCCGGCTTCGTGATCGTTACCTGGACCTGGATAACGAGCGGGAGATTTTTTACCGGAAATAGCAGTTACGTCTTGCTGCGGGTAAACTGGTCGTATCTCCCCAGAAACGCAAACAGGACCGTAGCCAAAGCCAGCAGGCCGAGGCATACCTGGAGTATGGGAATATAGCTGCCATGGAGGTCATAGGAACTCCCCATGATATAAGGCCCAAAGCTGGTGCCGGTCATGTGGGCGATGAAGACCCAGGAAAAGATCGTCCCGAAGTGGCGCAACCCGAAATAGCGGCCGGTCAGGAACACCATGAGGTCGCTTTCCGTTCCGATACCGACCCCCATCAGGATGGCGGCAATAATGTATAAGCTCAGGTGTTGCCCGTAGATCAGCAACCCGACACCGAGCAATACCGAGATAAAAACGCCGACCGCCACCATGGGCGCAAACAGTTTATCGATAATATAACCGACAACTACGCGGGCGACGGCCATGCTCATACCCATGGTGGAGACGACCAGCGCAGCCGTGGTCATGTCAATGCCCCGGTCGGTCAGCAAGGCGGCCAACTGGCTGAAGATGCCGTTCAGCGAAAAGGCGATGCAGGAAACGATGATGATCATGAGCCAGAACACGCGGGTCCTGAGCGCCTCGCCCAGCGACAGGTGACCGTTCGTATCCGCAGCCTCCTGCTCGCCGGTTGTGCTTTTCGGGGCGCCGTCCGGCAACAGGCCCACGTCCTGGGGTTTATCAATGAGGAGAAAGTAAACCGTGGGGAATACGATAACCAGCAGGAACAGGCCCAGGCTGAAATAACCCGCGCGCCAACCGCCGATGCCTATGGCCCAGTTGCATACCAGGGGCGCAAGGGTAAAACCCAGGCCGATCCCGGCTGAATTAATGCCGATGAACAGTCCCCTGCGCTTGTCGAACCAGTCGGAAATCACGCGCGCATAGCCGATCGTGTTGGTCGGCGCGCCGACCACCGCGGCAAGAAGCATCATGGTGTAAAACAGGGGCAGGGTGGCGACGTACAACGGTCCTGTCAGTATGACCAGGAGGGACAAGAGAATGGACGCGCAAAGCACCCGCCTGGCGCCGTAGCGGTCTATCAGCCTGCCGCTCACCAGCACCCCCACGGCAATGCCGACGGTGAGCAGGGTCAGGGCCAGGGATACATCGCCGCGACTCCAGCCGAACTCCTGGGTCAGGGGCTTGATCAGCACGCCTGTCCCGGCAAACAGGAGCACTCCCGTATTGCCGATCATGCCGACGAAGCAGGCCAGGACGATGCTTGAGCCGAAGAAGAATTTGAACTGTGGTTTTGTTTGCATGGTTTATGGTAACAAAGGACAGGCTCTGAGGCACCTTCGTTGTCCGCTGGGCAACCTCCGGGGACAGACTTAAGTCTGTCCCCTGCGGCGAAGTCTGTCCCCTGCGGCGGAAGAAGATATTATCTACTGGGTTCCTGCCTTCGCAGGAATGACGGCAGGATGTTCTTCCCGGTCCGCCCAGCGGGTTATCTTCAGGTCGTGCAACGGTGCAGCGTCCTTCTGCTTTACGTCGAGTGAGTGTTGCCGGCCGCACGCAGGACATAAGTACCCGACCAGTTCCATCGTCTCATGCAGTCTTATCCCTGCCGGGAGCTCATCGCTTTCCAGGCTGTGATATGCAGCATGATCTTTCCAGTTATCCCTGGCGCTACAGAAGATGTGACCACACTCGCATTCGAATTGCAGTTCTTCCGTTTTCGTGTGAGCCAGGATCAGGCCGGCGCCGAAACGGGAAAGCGGAGCGCCTGTGCCACGCTGGTTGCCTGATGTGCGGGAAGGCGGGTGGGCGTTTGCCAGACGGTGTTGCCGCATCCGTTTGCGACGCGATCCGGTTTTTCCCGTGTCCTCGCCGGGTACGACGCCGTACACGTCCAGCGCCCGCCGCGCCGAGATGTATCCTGCCGCCACGTCGGCTGCCACCGCCTCCGGTGCGCGCTGTAACGGGTCGCCGTAGCCACCGCCGCCCTGCCAGGTATATTGCACAATGTCGCCCGGAAACAGGGGCAGTTCATCCTGTTTGGCCGCGAGTACCTGCGGCTGCCCTCCCAGCTTATCCAGGTCTATAGGCGCGAGCACGTCTTCCAGCTTCAAGGGCAATTCGCCCTGGGCATATTTGCTCCTGATATCCGACTCATGAATGATCATGGCATTGCTGCACACCCCGGGGAAACCGCCGAACTGGCCGTATGATATCGGCACTTCAACGCCGTGGGAGGTGAGGGAACAGCGCAGGCGTTCCACACCGTGGGGTGTCCAGGCGGTGCCGGCCGCGCGGCCGCCGCGCTGTTCACCGTCCCCCCCCGTGTCCGGGAAGAATGAGCGGTAAAGAAACAGCATCGGGCTGTGTATCTCATTGTATTCGATATTCGGGATGTGGGGTCTGGGCGAGACGAAACAGCCGGTCTGGTCCAGGCCGTCCGCGAACGGGTTGGCGCCGCCGCCACCAACCTGCGCGTCGATCAACTGGTTGCCGAAAGGCTCGCCGTGCTGGTTGGTATCGCCGGTGAACAGCGCCGCCATGGTGCCGTGGGTCACGCCCTGGGAATGTTTCCGGCTCTCCTCGGACAGCGCCAGCAACTTCGATATGGCATGTGCGGTCGTCAACGTAATCACCCAACCCTGGCCGATGGTTGCGGCGCCGGTAGCCGCCGGTGCAATGGCGTTACAGATCAGGCCCTTGGGCGCAATCACCTCGATACTGTTCAGGATGCCCTGGTTCCAGGGTATGCCGGACCCCAACAGGGGCGCCACGCCGCCGAAGATGGCGCCTACCAGGCAACCCTCCGTGCAATTGATATAACCGGACGCCTGCGGCGATGAGTCGGACATGTCTATGGTCAACCTGTCACCTTTCTTGATAATCCTGACGTCGGTGCGGTAAACCTTGTTTTCCCTGCCGTCATGATCCAGGTAGCCGCAGGTCCTGACCTCGCCATCGGGCAATGTTTGCAGGTGTTCCCGGGTTTTTCGTTCCGAATAACGGATCAACTCTTCCATCACGGTCAAAACGGTGTCCGCGCCGTACTGCTCCATGAGTTCGGTCAGCCGGTCCCGGGCTACCACGTTGGAGGCGATAAACCCGCTGAGGTCCAGCCCGACCATTTGCGGCTGGCGGGTCATGTTCATGATCATGCGCCAGATGTCCTTGCGCAGTTTGCCCTTTTCGACGATACGCATGGGCGGCATCATCAGGCCTTCCTGCTGCTTTTCCGTAGCCCGCACCGAGACGGAACCGACGGCCATGCCGCCCATATCCACCTGGTGCGCGGTGACACCGGCCCAGGCAACCAGCCGCCCCTGAAAAAACAACGGGGCCATAATACTCACGTCGGGGTGGTGTACGGTGCCTTTGTAGGGATCGTTGACGATATACATATCTCCTTCGGCAAACTCTTCATCGGCAAAGTCTGCCATCACGTGCCTGAGGATGACCGGCATGGCGCCGGAGTGAAACACCACCTGGGGACCCATGGATGCCAGCCTGCCGTCAGCCGTGAACAGCGCATTATTGAAATCGCCGGCGCCGGCGACGATGGGAGAGACCGATACCGCTTTCAGGGCCAGGGCCTGTTCTTCATTGATCGCGGCCAGCTTGTGGCGGATGATCTCAAAGGTGACAGGGTCCACGGCCAGAGGTTTCTTCAAAACCTCCCAGTCGGCAATGGCCGGCCCCAGTACGTAATCAGTATTATCAGTCATCACACTCTACCGTTATATCCGGGGACGGATTTGAAATCCGTCCCCCTGCGACCTGCGTCATGACAGTCATCAAGTTCTCCTGATGGAAATGCCCAGTAACTCATCGACTGTTGCCCTTTGTCCTGCATGAATTGCAACCGTCGTAGTCTCATATTCAATAATCGCGGGCCCGTCAATACGGTTGCCGTGTTGCAGTGCCTCCCCCCGGAATATGGGCGTATCGACGAATACCTGTCTCACCATATCATAAACCGGACGACGTCCTTTAACAGCCTGGTTCGCGTCCTCTCCTGCGGATGGGTAGCGGGCACAGTCAGGACGGGGCAGCAGGCCGGCCGCTTCAACCACGTAGGTGACGAACTCGAACCCTGCCTTTTCAGGCACAGCCTCGGCGCCGTAGCGTTTTTTATACGCATCAAGGAAGCTTTCAACGAGACCCTCAATCGTGCCGGGAAACGGTATCGCCAGGGACTTTGTCTGGCGGATGAAACGCACCTCTACAATGCGGCGGAAGCGGCGGCGCTCCGGCGCTACATTCTGCAGGGCCAGGGATTCATTGGCCTGTTCTTCAAGATCACTGAATATGGCTTCGATGCCGGAAAGTTCAACGGCGCCTTTTCCATCCCTGCCGTAGCGTTTCGGTTCTGCACGGCCCACGCTTAACGTAATGTCGGAGGCAACCGCGCCAAATGCGCAGAAAACGGACTGGCTGGAAGGGATCATGACCTCATCCACCACATCAAGGGCAAAAGCCGGAGCATGGGCAGGACCAGCGCCGCCAAATGCGTACAGCACGAACTCGCGGGCATCGTGGCCCTGCTCGATGGTAACGGTCCTCAGCAAATCCGCCATGCGCGCATCCACAATCCGCTTGATGCCGGCGGCCGCTTCCTCAACCGACAGCTTGAGCGGGCCGGCCACATGAACCCTGACTGCCTCACGCGCTTGTTCCCGGTCCAGAGCCAGTTTCCCGCCCAGAAACCCGGCAGGGTCGATCATGCCGAGCACCACGTCGGCGTCGGTCACGGTCGGGCGTTCTCCTCCGTGTCCGTAACAGGCGGGACCGGGCTCGGCGCCCGCACTCTCAGGTCCTACGTAGATGTATCCGCCTTCCTCTACACCCGCGACTGATCCTCCTCCGGCGCCAATAGCCCGCACGTCCAGCATGGGAAGCAACAGGTGATATTTATCCGCAACGGTTTCCTTGCGTCTGCTCGCTTCTCCCCCTGCAATCACGGCCACGTCCGTGGATGTGCCTCCCATGTCGAATGAGATGATATTTTCGTGGCCGCACATATTGCCCATGTACTTCGCCGCGGTGACGCCGCCGGATGGGCCGGAGAGCAATAACCGCACAGGCGCCCGGCCCGCTTCGTCGGGGGTCATAACCCCGCCGCAGGAATCCAGCAAAAACAAGCGGTTGTTACCCAGCCGCCGGTTAAGCTCATCGGTATAGTTGCGTACCAGGGGACCCAGGTAGGCGTTGATGACAGTCGTCGCCGTGCGTTCATATTCTCCCAGGCGCGGCACCAGTTCGCAGGACAACGACAGGTAAACACCGGGCAGTTCCCCGGCAAGGATTTCCCGGGTCCTGTTTTCATGGGCGGTATTCTTGAACGACCAGAGGTAAGAGACGGCCACTGCCTCAATCCCGGCCTCCTTGATCCTGGCGGCGGCATCGTACACTTCCTGTTCAGCCAGCGGCGCAATCACGTCACCGCGATAATCGATACGCTCGCTGATTCCGAATATCAGCGATCGGGGAACTATCGGGTCAGGAACACTCCGGTTTGAATAATCGGTCAACTCGGAGGGACTGAGACCGGCGGTCATGCCCATCATCCGCTGCATGATCATGGTGTCCTCAAACCCGCGCGTGGTCAGCAGCGCCACCCTGGCGCCGCGCCGTTCGATAAAAGCATTGGTCGCAGCGGTAGTGCCGTGGGCGATCCGGTCGATGCGGCCAAGCAGGGTAACAAGATCGGTCTTTTCCTTCTCTGCTGCCGCTGTTAGTGCCTGCAGCAGGCCTTCCTGCAACCGGCCCGGCGTCGATGGCGACTTGGTCGTACTGACGGAACCGTTATCACCCATGACGACGACGTCGGTGAAGGTGCCGCCGATGTCAATTCCTATGGAACTCATGACTCAGACATTGTACGGAAAAAAAGAGTATATGAATGGTTTACAATGTCGGATCCTGAAAAAATATGTCAAAAGCAATGGAAACAGAGCAGGTGGAGAAAACAGAGCGAGATGATCTTGAATATGCAGGCTTCTGGATACGCGCCTGGGCATTCCTCATTGACGGTTTTTTGATCGCGCTCATTACCACACCTTTATCACCAATCATGTTCGGGTTTGCTTATATTGCAACGACAGATCTCCTGCTGGATTTTCTTATTTCCTCATTGCTGCCGGCAGCATACGTGATCCTGTTCTGGGTATTCAATGGAGCGACACCGGGCAAGATGGCCATATCCGCCAAGGTAGTTGATGCGGTTACGGGAGAGCATCCAACCACTCCCCGGCTTATCGCCAGGTATGTCGGTTACCTGTTGTCAATGTTGCCGCTTGGGCTGGGATTTATCTGGATAGCGTTCGACAAGAGGAAACAGGGCTGGCATGACAAGCTGTCGGGGACTGTGGTGGTTCGGAAAAAGCCCGAAAATGTCGTCTTCTCCCGCCAATAACAGCAGAAAAAGAGATTCTCCATCACCCCTGCGCCCGGCTCTGCGCTTCCACCACGGCCAGGGCGGACATGTTGACGATGCCGTGCGCGGTCGAGGCGTTCGTCAGGATATGGGCGGGACGGGCAGCCCCTACCAGCAAGGGTCCTACCGTAACACCGCCGCCCAGCATTTTTAACAGGTTGTAAGAGATGTTGGCTGCGTCTATGTTGGGCAGTACCAGGGTATTGGCGCGGCCGCGCAGTTTGGAGTCGGGAAACGCATTGGCGCGGATGACTTCAGAGATGGCGGCATCGGCATGCATCTCGCCTTCCACCACCAGTTGCGGTTCGCGCTCCTGCAGGATTTTTGCCGCGGCGCGCATTTTGGCGGAAGAAGCGTTATCCCTGGTGCCGAAGTTGGAATGTGAGACCAGGGCAATGCGCGGCTTGATGCCGAAACGCTGCACGGCTTCCGCGGCCAGCAGGGTCATGGCTACGACATCGTCAACTTCAGGAACGGGCAACACGTGGGAATCACAGAGGAAAAACGTACCTTCCGGAAGCACCAGCACCGTCACGGAAGATAAATCCCTGACATCACCGCGTTTACCTACGATGTCGCGCACGTGCGTCAGGTGGTTGATAAACGGTCCTATGGTGCCGCACAGCATGGCATCCACGTCCTCGTGCATCAGCAGCAGGGCGGCAAGCGCCGTGGACTGGGTACGCACGATGCGGCGCGCCTCGTCCGGTGAGATGCCGGACCGCCCCTTGATGCCGTGATACAGCTCGGCCAGTTCCAGGCAACGCCGGTCCTTGACCGGGTTGATCACCTCGAAGTCCCTGTCCTTGACCATCCCCAGGCCCAGTTCCTTGATGCGGCGATTGATCACTTCGGTGCGCCCGACCAGTAACGGCCGCGCCAGGCCTTCATCGATCACCTGTTGCGCAGCCTGAAGTACGCGGCGTTCTTCCCCTTCGGCGTAGGCAATTCGTTTCGGGTCCCGCGCGGCCTGGTCGAACACCGGGTTCATGATGGTGCCGGTCTGGAAGACGAACTGGATCAGCCGCTGGCGGTAGCTCTTGAAATCTGCAATGGGCCGTGTTGCCACGCCGCTCTCCATGGCGGCCCTGGCTATGGCCGGGGCCAGTCGTACAATCAAGCGCGGGTCGAACGGCTTGGGGATGATGTAGTCGGGGCCGAATATCAGGTCTCGCCCACCGTATGCGCGGCTTACCACCTCCGAAGATTCCGCCATGGCCAGGTCGGCGATGGCCCTCACGCAGGCAATCTTCATTTCCTCGTTGATGCTGGTTGCGCCCACGTCGAGCGCGCCGCGAAACAGGTACGGGAAACATATTACGTTGTTGACCTGGTTGGGAAGGTCGGACCGTCCGGTTGCGATAATGGCGTCGGGACGGGCCTTCTTCGCCACCTCGGGCGCGATTTCCGGAACCGGGTTCGCCAGGGCCATGATGATGGGCTTGTCCGCCATGCGCTTGAGCATGCCCGGTTTCAGTACATTCCCCACGGACAGGCCCAGAAATACGTCTGCATTTTTGATTGCCGCGCTCAGTGTTCTCGCTCTCGTGGCCCGGGCATAGCGGGCCTTGAAGGGATCCATCATTTTCCTGCGCCCGCGGTAGACTACTCCGGCAATATCGGTGACGATGACGTTCTCTTGCTTCAGGCCCATGGCAACCAGCAGGTCCAGGCAGGCCAGGGCCGCGGCCCCGGCTCCCGAGGTGACCAGCTTGATCTCTTCCATTTTCTTGCCTACCAGGTGCAGACCGTTGGTGATGGCGGCGGCGACGATGATGGCCGTGCCGTGCTGGTCGTCGTGGATAACCGGGATGCTCAGCCGTTCCTGCAGTTTCTGCTCAACGATAAAACACTCCGGCGCCTTGATATCTTCCAGGTTGATGGCGCCGAAGGTGGGTTCGAGGCTGGCGATGATATCGACCAGTTTATCCGGATTGGTCTCATTCACTTCCAGGTCGAACACGTCAATACCCGAGAATTTCTTGAATAACACTGCCTTGCCTTCCATGACCGGTTTGGACGCCAGTGGTCCGATAGGGCCAAGTCCCAGTACCGCAGTGCCGTTGCTGATGACGGCAACGAGATTGCCCCGGGTTGTGAGCTCGGACACCTGCGCCGGGTCCCGGACGATCTCTTCGCAGGCGGCGGCTACACCCGGCGAATAGGCCAGGGCCAGGTCATGCTGGTTGGCCAGGGGCTTGGTCGAGTGGATCGTCAGTTTTCCGGGAGGGGATTTCCGGTGGTAATCCAGCGCGGCATCCCGAACCTCGCCGATTTTCTGCCGTGTGGTTTTGACCTTCTTCATTGACATGGATATACAGGATTTATCCGCAGATGACGCAGATGAACGCAGATGAAATAATGATTTTTGTTCACAACTTCTTAAGTTTAGTCGGCAGCAATATCATCAGCCAGGATACGGAATCACAGAATTAATACAAAATAATCTGCGGTAATCTGCGTCATCTGCGGATAAATCCTGTGATCTCTATGGTGGAAAAAGTCTGTCTATGTCTGGGATTTCTGCAAAGCCTGGTCCAGGTCCCAGAGAATATCGTCGATGGTCTCCAGACCCACCGATATGCGCACCATATCGGGGGTGACGCCGGCGGTCAACTGTTCTTCTTCGGACAGTTGCCTGTGAGTGGTGGAAGCCGGATGGATGATCAGGGTTTTTGCATCCCCGACATTCGCCAGGTGACTTAGAAATTGTGCATTCTCGATGAATTTAACCCCGGCTTCAACGCCCCCTTTTACCCCGAAACACAGAATCGAACCGGCTCCTTTGGGCAGATACTTTCTGGCCAGATTATAGTATTCATTGTCTTCGAGACCGGCGTATTTCACCCAGGAGACCGCATCGTGCGCGGCCAGGTAATGCGCCACCACGAGGGCGTTTTCGCAATGCCGGTCCATGCGCACAGGCAGGGTTTCCAGCCCCTGCAGGAACAGGAAGGCATTGAACGGACTCAGGCTGGGACCCAGCGTGCGCAGGGTTTCACAGCGCGCCTTCATGGTAAAACCGAAATCGCCGAACGTTTCATAGAAACGAACCCCGTGATAACCCTTGGACGGCTCGGTCATTCCGGGGAAATTGCCGTTGGCCCAGTCGAACCGGCCCGATTCGACCAGCACGCCGCCGATGGACGTGCCGTGCCCGCCGATGAACTTGGTCGCGGAGTGGGTCACGATATCCGCCCCGAAATCCATTGGCCGGCACAGGTAAGGCGAGGCAAACGTATTATCTATTACCAGCGGGATACCTGCCTCGTTTGCTATCGCCGCGACGGCTTCCAGGTCCAGGATATTGTTCAACGGGTTGCCGACGGTTTCGGCGTAGACGGCCTTGGTCTTTGCCGTTATCGCCTTGCGGAAATTATCCGGGTCGTCCGGATCGACGAAAACGACCTTGATCCCGAATTTTTTGAAGGTCACGTCAAACTGTGAATAGGTTCCCCCGTATAACGTTGTGGCGGAAACAAGCTCGTCACCTTCTTCCATCAGGGTAAGCAGTGCAACCATCTGCGCGGCCATGCCGGAACTGACGGCCAGTGCGGCGCGCCCGTTCTCCAGCGCCGCCATGCGTTCCTCGAACACCGAGGTGGTCGGGTTCATCATGCGCGTGTAGACGTTGCCGAAGGTTTGCAGGTCAAACAGGCTGGCCGCATGGCTCGGGTCATCGAACACGTAGGACGCGGTCTGGTAAATCGGCACCGCGCGGGAACCGGTTACCGCGTCAGGTATCTGTCCTGCGTGGAGGCACAGCGTTTCAATACCGAATTCTTTATCAGCCATAAATTAATTTAACATGGATGAACGGGATTTATCCGCAGATTACGCAGATTACCGCAGATTATTTTTTATTTATTCTGTGATTCCGTGCCCTGGCTGATTATATTGCTACCGACCAAACTAAAGAAGACGTGAATAACAATCATCATTTAATCTGCGGTAATCTGCGTCATCTGCGGATAACTCTCTGCTCTTGTAGCAAAAATTATCGGTTAACAAACAGTGGGCGTTTGGCCGAGATGACCCGGGTGTTGACGCCGGCATAGTTCAGTCCGCCGTACAGGCGGGCGTATTCGATTTTCATGCAGCGGTCCATGACCACTTTCAGTCCGGCGTCCCGCGCCAGTTTTGCCGCCTCTTCGTTAATGATGTTCAGTTGCATCCAGACAACCCGGGCGCCGATGTCAATGGCCTGCCGGACAAACGGCATGACCCGGTCCGGGCGTTGAAACAGGTCGACCACGTCAACCTTTCCCGGTATGGAAACCAGGTCGGGGTAACAGGTTTCCCCCAGTATTTCCTGGTAATTGGGGTTGACGGGGACGATATCAAAGCCGTGATTCTGCAGGTACTTGCCGGCAAAGTAACTGGGCCGCATGGGGTCGTTTGACAGGCCGACTATTGCCACCCTTTTGTTTGTGGCAAAGATCTCCATCAGGTCGTTGCTGCTGACAGAAAACATGCCGGTTAACCACCCATGTTGCGCGCCTGATCGCGCAGGATGAATTTCTGGATCTTGCCGGTGGAGGTCTTCGGCAGCGGTCCGAAGACAACGGTTCTGGGTATCTTGAAGCGGGCCATGTTGTTGCGGCAGAATTCGAACACGTCTTCTTCCGACAGGGTTTCCCCGTCTTTCAGGGTGACGAATGCACAGGGGGTCTCGCCCCATTTCTCATCGGGCCGGGCGACTACCGCCGCTTCCATGATTGCCGGATGATGGTAAAGCGTATTTTCCACCTCGATGCTGGAAATGTTTTCGCCGCCGGAAATAATGATATCCTTCGAGCGGTCCTTGATCTCCACGTAACCGTCTTCATGCCAGACGGCCAGGTCGCCGCTGTGGAACCAGCCTCCCTTGAAGGCGCTCTCCGTTGCGCCGGGATTTTTCAGGTAGCCTTTCATCACGATATTGCCGCGGTGTAATATCTCACCGATAGTTGCGCCGTCCCTGGGGACAGGTTCCAGCGTTTCCGGGTCTGCCACCATTACGGCCTCCTGTAATGGATAGCGGACACCTTGCCGCGCCTTGATTTCAGCCTGCTTCTCTATGGGCAGTCCGTTCCATTCCTCGCGCCAGGCGCAGACTACCGCCGGCCCGTAGACCTCCGTCAGGCCGTAAACATGCGTAACAGGGAAATTCATTTCCTCCATGGCCTGCAACACGGCGGGCGGTGGCGCTGATGCTGCGGTCATGACCTTGACCTGGTGATCAATACCTTGCTTTAATCCGGCGGGGGCATTGGCCAGCAGGTTCAATACGATGGGCGCGCCGCAAAGATGGTCTACCTTGTGTTCCCTGATCTGGGAGAAAATGTCATCCGCCCTGACCGCGCGCAGGCAGACGTTGGTACCGATCACTGACGCGATGCCCCAGGGGAAACACCAGCCGTTGCAGTGGAACATGGGCAGGGTCCACAGGTAAACGGGGTGGGCGGCAGTATTCCATACCAGCAGGTTGGAGATCGCGTTCAGGTAGGCGCCGCGGTGATGGGTTACGACCCCTTTCGGATTGCCGGTAGTGCCGGAGGTGTAACACAAGGCGATAGCGTCCCATTCATCCTCCGGCAAACGCCATTCGAACTCCGGGTCCCCTTCCAGCAGGAAGGCTTCATAGTCAATCTCGCCGATCAGCTCGCCGCCGTCGCACATGGGGTCATCGACGTCAATCACGAGGAGTTCCCGGCCTGATATTGCGATGGCCTCCTTGATGATGCCGGAGAATTCGCGGTCGGTAATGATCGCCTTTGCTTCACCGTGGTCCAGCATGAACGCGATGGCGTCGGCATCCAGCCGGTAGTTAAGCGCATTCAGCACGGCGCCGGTCATGCCCACACCGAAGTGAGCCTCGTACATGGCCGGAATATTCGGCAACATGGCCGACACCGTATCGTTTTTCCCGATGCCCCGCCTGCTCAACGCGGACGCCAGGCGCCGGCAGCGCGTGTAGGTCTCGGCCCAGGTAAATCGTAACTCACCATGGATGACGGAAGTGTAATCCGGATAAACGGATGCCGCCCGTTCGATGAAGGTCAGCGGCGACAAAGGCGTGTAATTGGCCTGATTTTTACCCAGACCGGCTTCATAGATGTGTTCAGCGTTCATTCTGTACTATCAACTTCAGAAAAAATACCGGCCAGCCGGTAAACGTCATAGTCTACTATAGAAAAAAGACCTTAGCCGCTTTTGTACAAATCTTTTATCATGACCGCTATGCCCAGGGTATGTTATATCGATAATGACGATAACCCGCACGAGATTGAGGTCGAATCCGGTTATTCACTCATGGAAGGGGCGGTCAACCACCAGGTTAAGGGAATGCGGGCTGAATGCGGCGGGGCCGCGGCAGGCGGCCCCTGCCACTCCTATGTGGACGCAGACTGGCTGGATAAATTACCTGAAATGGAAGACCTGGAAGAGGCCATGCTGTGCGCAGTTCCGGGGCGCCGCAGCAACAGCCGTCTTGCCTGCCAGATCCGGGTGACCGATGAACTGGAGGGGCTCATTCTCCGCATTGCGGACAATCAGCCCGGATAATCGCACGTCGCTGGGGACAGAATTAATTCTGTCCCCGGAAATTCTGCTGTCCCCGGAAATTCTGCTGTCCCCGGAAACTACTCAGCAAACACAGGCTCGGTTTCGTCTTTTTTAGCGGCCTGAAACAGGTCAATGTTGTCTTTTATACTGACCGCAAGAGGACGCCGGGCGATCTGCGCATCTTCACTGGTCGGGATCACGCTTTCCCAGAGGCGGGCCGGTATGTCGGAGCCTGGTTGGCGGCGGCGCACCGGGTCCCACTTTTCCGGCAAAGGTTGCCTGGCGATATCGGCAAGCTGCTCACCGGGAGCATCGACATGCGGCGATAATTTTTCAATTATATCGTTGACAAACGTTTCCTTCGCTGACCGCACCGACACGGTCCGTAACCCCTCTTCGAGCAATATATCGGCGGAAGATTGCCGGTCGGTGCCGAACCATGCCAGTACCTGGGGCAAGCGCTTCATCAGGGCCAGGCCGGCTTCGCTTTTTTCCGCCGGGGAAAAATTTTTTATCCAGCCGTCGATACACAGTTGGTGAAAATAGCATTCCTCGCCAAAGCGCCTTACCAGGTTTGCAACAGGCGCGAAAGTTCCTTCCATGAAGGTCGCGGCGAAACGCCATAACGCCAGGTCGGCCAGGAACAGGGTGGTGATAAAATCGGCCCAGTTCTCGGGCGGCATGTCCAGGAATTCAGGGCTGTGGATCCGGCTTGCGTCACGACCGAACTCAAGCTGAAATTCAGGACACCCATAAATTTCCTCAAGAAACCTGAACAGCGCACGCGTGTGGCCCAGTTTTTCCTCGGCGATACCGGCCATGGAGGTAAAATCCGTCAGCTCGCGGCCGTTCAGCATGCAGTTGATGTACCAGTGGCCCAGTATCCAGTTGCTGTCGGCGATGCACAGCAGTTCTGCCTGGAGCAGTGGTTTTATCTCATCGTTCAGTTGCATTATTTTTCCTGTTTATTGCCAATAGAATTTCCGGGGACGGATTTAAATCCGTCCCCAGTCGCGGGTTACATTCCGCCGGGGTATCCGGCCGTTTTATTCGGGCAGGCGCTGTTCCCACTTCAACCAGCCGAAACTGTCCTGGCAATCCTCACATTTGTACAGCATTTCCGCGACACTGGGGCCGTACGGACTGACCATCCTGGTGTTCGGGGATTCGCACCAGGGACATAAGACTTCGCGCTCGGGGCGTTCCGCACAGGCACCGTTCCTGCCGGAATACTGGTCTGCTGAGGCCGGCATCACTATCAGGCCATACCGATGCTGCCGCGCCTGACCGGAGACAGGCAGGCAACGAAAGACTCCGATGGCGCCACGCACAATTCCACCCACTGCCGTTCCGAATACATGAAACGGGCGCGGGCAACAGCCAGGTCCTGGTTGGGCGCCTGGATACTGCCGATGTGGGACAGGGGGCGCTCCAGCTGATCGCGTCCGAATACTTCGAACGTGATATTACCGTTGTTGTCTGCACTGGCTGAGGCCATGAGTGAAACGCCGCCTTAAATCCGGTAACCGTGTTGCTGAGCGTACAGTTTTGCCCGGTCTGACATCTGCGACCGGTCCCAGTGTCCTTCCCAGTCGACCTTCACCCGGACGGATTTGACGCCGGATACCCTGGATACCTGGTGCCTGACCTGTTCCTTCAACATGGTATACGCAGGACAACCCAGACAAGGAAAGACGATGGACACTTCCACGTCCCCCTGGTTCCCTACGGAAATATCGCTGACCATCCCCATCTCATCAAGGTTGACATTGATATGGGGATCCAGCACCCGGCCTGCCGCGGCGCGTACCTGTTCCGGGGTGACTACCAAAGGGCTTCCCCCCATTCCTCGCGGCGCAACCGGTCATAGGCGGAGGGGCGCATCGGACCGCCTTTGCGGGAGTGGGACCAGTATTCCTTCTGGGTACATTCCTCCCACGACCATTGATAGTTTTCCGCGTCGTACAGCATCGGGTAGGGCATATCCAGCACCCACTTGTTTTTTTCCCGGTCGAATTTTGCCGGGATTTTTATCCCCAGCTTGTCGCAGAACGCGCTGGCGGACTGCAGCCATTTGTCACGCATGAAATCGTTGCCCCAGCCCCGCACGCGATATTTCAGCATGTCGGGCCTGTTGCGCAGATCATCGGGTTTGCCGAACCACATCACCCCGAACGGGAACAACCAGTCCACCGCCTTCTGTACCCACTCCCGGGTCTCGTCCGAGTGGTTCCAGTAAAACTCGGTCCAGAATGCGCCATGGCGCATGTGGAAGCCTTCTTCAAAATTGACTTTTCTCAGGGTCCTGCGATACGGGGCAAAACTGCAATGCAGTTCGATGTCCTTGGTCCAGTGTAACCCGGCGCGATCCAGCAGCGCCTGCATGACGACGAACTCGATGTAGTTCCGCAACGGCACTTCCATGATCGGCCAGGTCCAGATAGTCTCGACGTCATCCTCAAACGCCCGCTGGTGCATATCGACGCCGAAGCGTTCCGCGAGCAGTCCCTGGTGGTAGGCATGGCCCACCTCGTCGAGAATGGTGGCGCACACCGCGATCTTGGCGCCGATGTCGGGGGCGGTGCGGTAAGCCGTGTAAGCCCAGGTCAGCACGGAGACCTCGCTGACCGCGGCCAGGTCGGCCGTCATCTTCAATATTGCCCGGAACTTCGGTGACAGATCATCCATGTCCTCGAAGATCTCGCCTGCCTCGATGCGTTTCAATATGGCCGCCTCGATCTCGTTCAGTTCCTGTTCCGTGTGTTCGGTATTTTTTGACCCGGGTTGTGCAGTGTTTGCCATATTTTGAGTTTTGTGTAGTGTTAGAATTAGTATAGCGAATAAATACCGGCCGGACATTATACAAAGGACGGTGCATTTACCTGAACCCGCAAATTACACTAAATGACAACAATCATGCCGGGAAAAACGATTATCAATGACATTCAATGGTTTATGGAACGTGAGGGAGAGGTTATCGCCACCTCCGAACCATTCGAGATCGACAAGGACAGGATACAGGCGTTTTGCCGGTCCATAAACAACGAGGAATGGGTCCACTGGGACGAGGACCGTTGCAACGAGCGGTTCGGCGGCGTTATCGCGCCGTTATTTTTGCTGCCGGCCCTGTTCCCGACCCTGTTCTTCCAGTCCTTCGAGTACGGCAGCATCAATGCCCTGTTTTACGGCACGGACCGGTTTCGCCTGCTGGCGCCGATAATTGCCGGGGCCAGGGTAACCGCAACTACCCGCATTGCCGAAGTGGCAAAAAAGGATAAGGCCATCACCGTCCATTATGACGTCACCTTCAACGTTGCCGGCCGGGACGAACCGGTAGCCGTCGGCACCTTCCTGTTACGTTATTGGTAGCCGTCCCGATGCCTGCAAATAACGCCAAAGGCCCCCTGTCCGGCTATAAGCTGATTGAGATTGCCGGTGTCGGCCCCACCCAGTTGACCGGGATGCTGCTGGCGGACATGGGCGCGGAGATCGTGCGTGTCGAACGCCTCACCAAGGTGGAACTGGGCGTTTACATGCCTGTGAAATACAAGCTGATGAACAGGAGCAGGCGCTCCATCGCCATAGATCTGAAACAACCACAGGGCAGGGATGTCGTCCTCGACCTGTGCGCCGGCGCCGATGCGCTGTTCGAGGGCTTCCGGCCCGGGGTCATGGAACGCCTGGGACTGGGGCCGGATGAATGCATGCGGCGCAACGGGAGGCTGGTTTACGGCCGTATGACCGGCTGGGGGCAGGACGGTCCGCTGGCTGAAACCGCGGGACACGATCCCAACTACATCGGTATCGCCGGAGTCCTGGCCTGTATCGGCAAACAGGACGAAGCGCCGGCTTATCCGTTGAACCTGATCGGCGATTTCGGCGGCGGCGCCCTGTACCTGGCCATGGGAATGCTGGCCGCCATGCTGGAGACGGCAAAATCAGGGCGGGGGCAGGTGGTTGACACGGCCATGGTCGACGGCGCGGCATCCATGATGACGGCGTTTTACGGATTGCTGGCCGCAGGGCTGTGGAAAGAACAACGGGGCAGCAACATCCTGGACGGCGGCGCCCATTTCGTGAATACCTACCGGACCAAAGACGATCAGTACGTGGTTGTTGCACCGATTGAAGGGCGGTTCTACAGCGAATTGCTGGACCGGCTTGAAATCAGCGACCCGGACCTGCGCAAGCAGCAGCACAACCAGGACCGCTGGCCGGAGTTTGCTGACAAATTGCAGGACATATTCCTGACCAGAACCAGAGATGAATGGTGCGAGATATTTGATGGCTCCGATGCCTGCTTCGCGCCGGTACTGGGCCTGACGGAAGCCACGCAGCACCCCCACGCGCAGGCCAGGGACGCTTATGCCAGCGTCGACGGAGTCATACAACCCGCGCCTGCGCCCCGGTTCAGCAGGACTCCTGCGGAGATACAATCGCCGCCGCCGGAAGCCGGACAGCACACTGAGGAGATATTGCGGGATTGGGGGTATAGCGGGGAGCGAATCGCGGAATTGTTGGCGGACAACATCGTATCTGGAATTACGAATTAGGAATTACGAATTAGGAATTATGAATGATTGAAGGCAACAGGTTATGATCAAGCTCTCCTCATACGGCTTCGCGGATGAATACCAGCAGGTTTACGATGCGGTGTATCGCTTCAGCCGGGAGGAACTGCACCCGCTGAACGACAGGATGGACCGGGACGACTGGTTCCCCGAAGAGCGGTTCCGCGCGCTTGCCGACGTCGGACTGCTGGGGCTGACGGTCCCGGAAGAATTCGGCGGGCAGGGGCTGGATTTCCTGGCGCAGTGCGTCGCCGCCGAGGCCATGGCCTACTGGAGCCACTCATTCTGCGCGGCCTGGCTCTCCAGTGAGAATATCTGCGTCCATAACATTGTTCGCAACGGCAGCGCCGGGCAGAAACAGACATACCTGCCGCGTTTCTGTGATGGAAGCGCGATCGGCGCTATGGGCATGACCGAGCCTGGCGCCGGGTCGGATGCGCTGGGCAGCATGAAGTCGGCGGCAGTCAGGCAGGGTGAAAAATTTATTCTCAACGGCCGCAAGATGTTCATCTCCAACGCGCCGGTGGCCGATATCGCGGTCGTCTATGCCAGGACGGACCCGGAACAGGGGCACCACGGCATCTCCGCCTTCATCGTCGAGAGAGAGTTTCCCGGTTTCAGCAGCGCGCAGAAGCTGGACAAGATGGGTTGGCGCGGCAGTCCCACCGGCGAACTGATTTTCACCGATTGCGAGGTGCCGGCAGACAACCTCATGGGCGGCGAGAACAAGGGAGTTGCAGTCATGATGAGCGGCCTGAACGTCGAGCGCCTGGTACTGGGATTCTATAACCTGGGGGTGGCGCAGCGGGCATTGGACATATCCATTGAATATGCCCGAACCCGGGAACAGTTTGGCCGGCCCATCGGCGATTTCCAGTTGGTACAGGCCATGCTGGCCGATATGTACACCGACGTGTACACCATGCGGGCGTTTACCTACCAGACCGCGCAGCAGTTATTTGCAGAGGATAAAGAAGGTTTGAGCCAGGGTGAACTGCAGAAACGCTGCGCCGCGGTGTTCCTGCAAACGGGCCGCGCCTGCATGCGCGTACTGGACAGCGGCGTACAGGTGCACGGCGGCATGGGCTTCATGCGCGAGACCGAGATCAACCAGCTCTACCGCTGCGGCAAACTGCTGGAAATCGGCGGTGGGACGGTGCAGATCCGGCAACTGATTATCGGCGGGGAACTGGTTAAATAATGCGTCCGGGGACGGAGACGTGTTGATTGATGATAGAAATTCGTATAAATTAGTCAATATATTTTAACCAAACAGGTCTTTTATGCAGACTACAACCGTTTCCCAACTAAAAATGTCGATAAGCGCTTGCTTGCGCCAGGTCAAAGCCGGTGAGGAGTTGTTAATCACCGAGCATGGTCGGCCGGTTGCGCGTCTATTGCCTGTCGCCGATATTGCATCCTTGCCTGAGCACTTGGCAGAGATGGAAAAGAAAGGTCTGTTGAAACGCGCCGAGAAGTCCTTGCCGGAAGATTTCTGGAGCCTGCCGCGTCCTGCCGACCCGAATGCAGCAGTGCGTTCCGCGGTCTCGCAGGAGCGGGAAGAAGGCTGGTGAAATTCTGGGACACGTCCGCCATAGTGCCCCTGTATGTGCATGAACCGAATACGTCCGTGGTACGGGATTTGCTTGTCGCAGATCCCTCCATCATCGTCTGGTGGGGCACACGTACCGAATGTATTTCTGCCTTGATGCGGCAGGTAAGAACCGGCGGCATGACAACTCCTGACGAGCGTGCCGGCCGTCATGTATTGCATACCCTGGCGCAAACCTGGTCAGAAATTCAACCAAGTGACGCATTACGCTGCCTGGCTGAACGGCTGCTGGCAGTTCACCCGTTACGGTCAGCAGACGCCTTACAACTGGCTGCAGCTATCCAGTGGTGTCAGGGACTCACGACTGAACAAGGCTTTGTTACATTTGATCAGAGACTGCGTGACGCGGCGTATCGGGAAGGTTTTACTGTTATTCCTGAGTTGGTTTATTGATGAGCGGCCGGGGACAGACTCCAAGCCCGTCTCCTTAACCGCTCGTCATCGGGAATTGCTGATAAAAGTATTGACACATCATTAATGCGACATTATGATGGCGACATTATGATGGTACGTACTCAAATATCCCTTCAATCGGAATTGCATAGCCAAATTCGAGTACGCGCTGCTGCGCTTGGAATCTCGTTCGCCGAATACATTCGCCGCCTGGTAGATCAGGACCTGGCCGGAGTATCCCGAAGTATCGACCGTTCCATTATCTTCGACCTTGGCACAACGGAACCCTCTGATATCGCGACACGGAAAGATCGAATGATTGCTGAAGCCACGGCTTCCGGCAAACCAGGCGCTCCTGAAGTGCCGTGAGCGTCTTTGTGGACAGCTCAGCGTGGTATGCCGCGGCTAATCGTGGTGACCGGCAAAACCACCGCGCCAAGCAAATTCTGACAACTGACGAGCCCCTGGTTACAAGTGACCACGTACTGGTTGAGACCTGGCGTCTCATTCATCATTTCATCTCGGCGCCTGCAGCGGAGACCTTTTGGGACGGTCTTCGAAGCGGAGTTGCTACTGCCGAACAAACAACCAGCGCGGATCTCGAAGCTGCCTGGGCGATTGGTGAACGTTTTCCTGACCAGGATTTCTCCCTGGTTGACCGCACTTCCTTTGCGCTTATGGAGCGCCTCGGCATCTCACGCGTAATTGCATTTGATGCTGATTTTGCAATTTTTCGCTATGGTCGTGGTCGTAAAACCGCATTTGAAGTATTGAGGTGAAATCCATTCCCTTCCCTGTTGACATGATACTGCACAGCCGTATAATGGAACAATGCGTACGGTTGTTGAAACAAGGATGTTCAGCGCGAAAGCGGCCGAGGTCTGGACTCCTGAGCAATATGAAGACTTTGTCGTATATATAGCAAGCACTCCTGATGCGGGCCAGGTCGTTCCGGGATCAGGCGGCGTCAGAAAAATTCGCTGGAGCAGGCAAAGTTCAGGAAAGCGTGGCGGTGTACGTGTAGTTTATTTTAATAATTCCGATTACGAAATTTGGCTGTTTGCCATGTATGAAAAGAATGATCGTGAAATTATTCCAGCCCACGAACTGAGAAAAATCAGAAATGCAATCAATGACCGGGAAAATGAGTAAAGCCGGACAAGCGCTGCTTGATGACGTGCTTGCTATCAAGGCAGGCGCACCGGCTAAAATCTGGACGCCGGAACAGTTGCTGGTCATTTCCGTGCGCAAGCAACTGAAGAAAACCCAGTTGGCCTTTTCCAAGTTGTTAGGCATTCCCGTAGCTACGATCAGGGATTGGGAGCAGGGACGCAAACAACCCGACAGTGCTGCCGTAACACTGGTTAAAGTGGCGCAGAAACACCCAGAGGTATTGGAAGATATTGCGGCTTGAATATAGAGGGCTTTTGAGGTTGCTGACCAAGCCACGATGGAAATTCCTGGTGAACCTGCTATTAAGGTTACGTAAAAATAAATCTGTTGCCCTTCGCCGTGAAGATTCCCAATACCGAGACCATCGAAGCGCTTCGCCAGGCACGCGCACGAGAGGGTCTCACTGAATATGCCAACCTGGAGAGTCTCAAAGCCAGACATAAAGGTCTCAGGTCCGTGAGGCGTCACTGAAAGTCAGGGAGGACGCGCTGCAGTACACCCCTGGATTAGACGCGGCCGATGCCGATGGTTTGTAGCCCGAATCCATAGGTCTGAGGAAAATAAAGCCGGACATTTATGTGAGTACACATAATGATTGTCACCTTATACTCATCTCAAATTGGTTGAAACGCTGTTCCAACAGGTTTGAGTCCGGCTTATCCACAGGATTATCGGGAAGCCGGATTCGCTGTCCTGCCAGGTCTTTAATATTTGCCAGCAGCGTACCGTCTTTTTGGTCGCGCAGTGACGGAGAGACATGGATACGGAAGTCAGGATCTACACCGATGAGGTTTGAATCGAACGCCATGTGGTGCAGCGTCGTCATACAAATGCCGTTGCGAACTGATGCCGGGCCGCCTTCGGCATCCGGAACGATGTGCGCGCCGACAAGCAGTTGACGCACTGGCAACCCACTGAAGGCGCAGCGCCATCGATAAGCCGCTTTTGTCCGCGTGCTGAACCATGCCTGGTGATTTCTCACCCGTGTGGTTCGCAGTGTCCAGGATGTTTCAACAGACAGGGGCAGGTTGCTGCGCGCTGCCGCGACCGAACTCAGGCGATTGTCCCCGATGTCGGCTGCTGCCAGTAGTACGTGTCCCGCTTCCGGGTCAAACGCTTCCACCCACACCGGGAATACAGGCTGGTATGTTTTTTCCTGCACTCCGATGAAATAAATCAGTGGCGCGCCGCGCCACATGGCCGTTTGCAACGCCCGGTTGGTGTGATCGTCCAGTCCTCCGCGCGCCAAATCGTAATGCCACAAACCTGTCAGGGCATCAAGCTTCGATGAAGCCAATCCCTGGTCGCTGTACCATGTGGGACGTCCGGCGCGAGGAACCACCGTTTTGATGCTGAGCGCCGCGCTCATCTGCCTGGGCTTGAAGATGCCCCGGGCGCGGTTGGCGAAATGAATACGTTCGGAACCGACCTGAAATCCCTGGTGGATTGCATCCCAACGGACCAATCCGTCCGGCTGGTAGCGCACCAGCTTCTCCATGGCGGAAAAAGCAGCCGACCGGATATGCGCGTCAGGGTCATTCATACCGGGTTGCGCTCACTTTGTTTACTTGAACCGGGATTGACTAACTCATGCTAACCAGTACCGGAACCAACCGTTCTCCGGCCTGTTCAGCCGAAGGTTCAGGAATATCCCTGCCATGGTTGATGCGCCTGCATAAGGCTTCATCCAGGGCGTCAGCAGCCTCAGCAAGCGCTTCTGCAACCGTATCGCCCTGGGTAATCGCTTCCGGGAGGTCACGGCAGGTAGCAACGCAGCCGCTGTCATCCGTATCTTCGGTGAGAGTAACGGGATAAATATATCTCATGCTCTATTTTCGCGTTGTATACATAACACCTGATCAGCTTCTTTTGCTTATTCTCTCTCGAATCCAGTCGGGATCTCTCCGCATCGGCAGGATGGCAATAATATATGCAGCTTCATCTGATACGTCATAATAAATCGAATATGGGAATCTCCTGGAGAGCATTCGATAGTATCCATACTCTTTCCTGTTTACGCCGCCATAAATAATCAGTGACTCTATATCCGACAAGAGACAATCCCAAAAATAACCTCCAACTCTACGTTCCTGTTTTTCATAGAAATTCCTTCCATCCTCAAGATCTATCACGGCGTCGGACAATATTTTGATGGACCTGATATTCATCCGCCATGTTTTGACCTCAGTTCCTCAACTGAGATGAATTCGGCCTTATCTTCTTCAATTTCTCTTGTTCTGCTGACAAGAATATCCCGGTGCCATTCAGGCGATTCAATTTCAGGGGTTTCGTGGATAAGCGAATCCCATAATGCCTCCATCGTTTGCAGACGCTCCAGTTTGCTCATTTTTGATATTTCATTGAGATTCATTGTATTTCCTCAAATAGTAATAAGGGCTTCTTTTACGCTGATCACATTTTCTAATTCTAACAGGATAGTATAGACGTCCCTGAAAAATTCTGTTCCGGGTTGTCATTCCAGATGGGTTCATTCCAGATGGGTCGGACCAATATAATCCAATATAACGTTTTGATTCTGCTGAATAAATGACTGAATATAACCTTTTATTCCAGCTTTAGATGACATTTTTAGCAGGGAAAAACAGCAGGTTAAGATAAGCAATCGTCCAGACTGACAGGTAATATTTCTTACAGTGCCGGTTTGCGTAACAAAAAGCGTCTGCTAATGCTGAAATAAGCTCATCCATCGATGTATTAGTTTTGAAAATCAAATAGTTATATACAGCTATACAGTACAGCTATACAGGTCTGACCCCTGTATCCTCCCGCGCCAAGGCTTCGACAGCATTGATGCGTTTTGGCCCGATAGTTCGGTGGTCTATAATATCGATTGATTTGAAAACCTGAGGAAAATAAAATATGCCATCGGAAATAGAATCAATCCGTCCGAACTTGTCACTGCAAGATGTAGCCAAGGAGTGGCTCAAATCGAAATTGAGCGATATAGAGGAACGCTCCGACAAAGATGTTCTGACAATTTACGGCGATATCACTACAGGTGTCGATATTCGGGTGCGTATGGCAATTGAGGGATTACAAGAACGGAGAAAAACCCTGCTGGTTATTTTGCATACCAATGGTGGTGTAATTGAAGAAGTTCGAAATATTGTGCAGATACTGCGAAACCACTACGAAGATGTTCATTTCCTCGTGCCAGTATGCGCAATGTCCGCAGGCACGGTGCTTGCCCTATCTGGCGATGAAATCTACATGGATTATTTTTCCAGGTTAGGGCCAATCGACCCTCAGCTTCCAACAGGCAACGGCATGGTGCCGGCGCTCTCATACCTGCATCAATACGAAAGATTGATAGAGAGTTCCAGAAAAGGGGAGCTGTCATCCGCTGAGATGATTCTATTGAACAAACTGGACCTGGCACAGTTGCACCAGTTTGAATTAGCGGCAAATCTCTCCGTGTCTCTCATTGCAGATTGGCTGACAAAATACAAGTTCAAGAATTGGAATAAAAGTGAAACCCGCAAAAAACAAAAGGCAAGAGAAATTGCAGAAGCGTTGAATGATCATCAAAAGTGGTATACTCATGGTTCAAGTATTCATAAAGATATTTTAGAACTTGACCTTGGCTTGGAGATTAACGATTACAGTGAGGATAGTCAGCTTAAGCAAGTAGTATGGGGCTATTTCTGGTCTCTGGCGGAATACGCGGGCGCAGGGTCATTTATACACAGTCGGGCATTTATATGAGCACAATTGAAGAAAATCGCTTTATCAGAGAGGTTGAAGCTGCAACCCGGGATAATCCGAATATCGATATGGATTTGATTAGGGAGTGGCAGAAAATAGCGGCAATACTGGAAAAATTGCCAATATCAGCAGAGTCAAACGAGAAAAAGCAACCCCGTTTGCAACCGATTCCGCTGAAATTGTTCAATAGGTAGGGCTGCGATTAGTTACACACAACTCTATTATTGCGCTTGAGGTTTTTCAGCTATTACAGTTTCCTTATCAAGAATATCCGAGAGAGGCTTTATGTGATTCTTTAGCTTGTTGGCTAAAGTGGAGTCATTTCGGACTTGTGCGAGTAGTATTTTTTCGTAATCTTTCCTGTTTGAGCATTTCAGAACTTTTGCAAGGATTTCAAATACATTACTTTGGCGAAGTGGATAGCGAGCAATAAGTTCATCCCATTTAGACGTATTAACGAACTCATTGAATCGGGATAACTCTTCAGGAAAAGGAGATTTTAAGGATACCTTGATATTTATGTCAGCCTTGACTTCTGTCGATTTTAAGTTAGGAATATTTGAAAGTCATTAGTGTCCCAACGTTTAATCGAATAAAATCAATTGGTTAGGGTCGTCGGACTGGTTCAGGTTGTAATCGTTATTGGTAAGTATATGATCTAATGGCATTTTCTCAAACACGGACACGCTTAAAATCTGTAATATTGTGTAGAGGCTGAGCGGGATGTTAAGGCGTTTTTTGATGATGGCGACGAGGACATAGACACTGACGGCGGTCCAGATTTGGGTTTTCACTGCGTTCTCGGAGGTGCCGTAGAAGGCCTTGATACGCAGGTGCTGTTTGATCCATTTGAAGAACAGTTCGACCTGCCAGCGACAGCGGTAGAGTTGAGTTATCGTCTGTGCAGGCAAGGCAAAATTGTTGCTGAGGAAGACCAGATGTTTACCGGTCTCCGGGTCGGTGAGTTTGATGCGACGGAGCTTGTCGGGATAGTGTTTGGCGGCATAGAAGCCGGTGAGGACGACGGTCTGGTCACACTTGAGGCCGGTGGCGTTATCGACGGGGTGGGAATACAGGCGGCGATAGCGCCAGTTGGACTTGGCTCGGACGATGAAGAATGCGGCGGCCTGGTGGAGGGTGTAGAGGCGGCCAAAGTCCAGGTAGCCGCGGTCCATGATGTAGAGGGCGCCGGGCTCGGGCAGGAGCAGGTCGAGGACGTTGACATCGTGCAGTTTGCCATCGGAGATGTGGATAAACGTGGGAATATTGCCTTTAAGGTCAAGTAAGGTATGCAGTTTAATGGCGCCTTTGGTGGTCCGGAAGCGCGCCCAGGGAAAGACGGACAGACACAGGTCGATGGTGGTGGCATCGAGGGCGTAGACGGTGTGTTTGAGTTCGATGCCGAAGTCCTCATCGAGATAGAGTTGCCGGGCGGTATGGATGAGGGCGTGGGCGAAGTCGGCGTAGATGCGCCAGTCGCGGGTCTGGTTGGCGTTGGCCAGGGTGTTGCGTGAGACGGCGCTGCGAAAGCCCAGGTGGTAGAGTTTGTGGTGTTGTGCGCGCAGACAGGCTTCGATATCGCGCAGACTTTCCCGGTAGGTGAGTTGGGCGAAGGCCAGGCACAGGAACTGGTCGAGGCAGGAGAAGGCTTTGACTTTGTGGTGGCCGCGGTAGCGTGCTACGCAACGCCGGAAGGTGTGCATGGGCAGGTGAGCCATGAGTTGAGAGAAGACGAAATTGCCGGCATACATGATGCTGAACTCCCTGGTAATGGATGGGAGTCAGAGCATGGCAGGAAGGCGTCACCGGGTTCAAGTCGATGACAGGCAAAAATGAGCTATTTAGTAAACAATATTAATGAGTTACAACTGCTTACGCTTCAAACGTTGGGACAGTAGTGTTTGAAAGTATATGGTTATATACTTGATGTTTGCAGCGTCGTTCAGCCATTCTTTCAGCAAGACAATCCTCCTTCAGAGTGTCGAGCGCCTTCCGTTTTGCTGATTGGATCATCTTTTCAACATTAGTGCCTCGTAAGTTAGCTTGCTGGTTCGCGACTGCTGCAAGACGATATTTCGGAAAGACCAGATCAGGAGTACCGGGCAGGTCTTTACGGTATAAACGGAAACGAAAACCCATTCTGTGCGCGGTACGACGAACTACAAGCTCCGGTCCTGTATCACGCCCTCCTATCTTAGACATGTTCCGACTGCGCTGTTCTCTGCTTACGATATCTACCATCAACTTATAAATCTAAACTGTGGTTGAACGAATCGTATTTGCTATCGGTGTAGGGAGATAGGTTATTTCTGGTCTTTCACTTTGGACGATGTGCCAAAAGTTTTTTGCTTGGGATATTTAATGCATGCTCAATTTTTTGTCTTTCTCTATAGCCTATAGAATGAATACGGTAGTGGTCTACAATTCTATGGCGAAGGATATTCTCTGCTATTTTTGAGAAATCGTCTGATTTGATTCTATCTGTGACGTCATCAATCTGTAGATTTTTGCTATACCACATAAGAATTCCGTGCTTAACTAAAAAAGCGGCGGGAGTATGTTTTCTATCACAAACAGTTTCAATAATCTCTATTAGTTTATCGGAGCCTAATGAATGAATTATTTTGTCAATAATAGAAAAGACAGTAAAGAAATTCATATTCCAAAAAATAATTTTTGATAACTTTTCCAATTTGCTATCACTGAGCGCTTTTCCTTTATTTTTTTCCATTAATTGTAATCTGCTTAAAATGAACGCTACCATGTCTTGCTGATTTTCCTCTGTTTTGACTAATTCAATAAATGACTGTAAAACTCGCAAATGAACATTCATGCCTGCTTCAAAAACATCTTCAAGTTTATCTCTTTCCAATGAACCTGCCCGGTTTTTTATTATCGTTCCCATTACTTCAACCGTTTTGATACTCCTTCTCAATTCTCTTATGAGCTCATCATCATCTTCATTATCCAACTCGTCATTTTCATTTAATTCTTCTATCTGGTCTTGTGCTAGTAAATCCTGTTCCCTTTCTCGTTCTGGAATATTATCTGTACCGGGTAATACTGCCTGTGCGATTGTATTTGCCTGTTCATCAAAAAATCTTAGCTCATCACGGGTCAATCCAAATGGTGTATATTTCTCAAACAGACCTGAAGCAATCCTAATAATTTCTTTCAACAAAAAAATATTTTTTGAGTGATGAGATATAAAGATAGCGATATATGCATTATCATTTTTGTGAAGGTTGTTTATTATGTATCCAATCGCTTCTTTATTGTCATCTAAATGTTCAGCAAAATATTTTGCAACAAAAAAGAAATATAGATATGAATAACTGAAAGAATAGTTATTAAAGCCATCTGGCGAGAAGATATTGGTTTTCTGTAAATTTGATCGTAGAGTTTTCTCACTAATGGGGAGGTTATATTTGCCTTTATAAAAACTCATAAAGACATCAAATTCGTTAACTGTTAATTCGTATTTTTTCTTTTCATAAAGATAGAATGCTAATTCGGTAAGAAAATTCACATAAGTATCAATGTCATCATTTTTCACCCCCTGCTTTATTAAATAAATATATATAAGAGCTTGATAGCAATGACCTTGCGACGTTATTTCTTCGCTAAGTGATTTTGTAAAGGTCTCATAAGTACCTATCACCGTAAGTATGAAGAACGGGTAAGCAGGCATTATCCCGCTACCTATACTCTTTCCTAAGGCGGCATCAACTAATTCAGTTGTACGGTCAATACCTTGGTATTTAGAATTTTCATTTGATAATCCTCTGTAGTTAGGATCTGCTAGCTGCCTCCATTTTTTTATCAATGCGTTTCTTTGAGAGGGGATAAACTCTTCAATCTTAAAATGCTTAAATGATCTGGTAAGTTTCTCGTCCCGAAAATTCAAACTGAATATATCATCAACGATAATTATCTGATAATGATAACGAGTTAAAGCTTGTATGATTTTTTCTTTGTTCTTGGCAAAGTGAAAATCGTCGATTATTGGCACTACTCTATCGATGCCAATTTCTTTTAATGAGGTTTCGTTATCATATTGATGGCTAAACGCTTCTGATATTTTATTTTCTATTTTCCCAAGAAAATTATTTTTATCGGACACGTATATTGGAATAAAATTTTTTCGGCGTAATTCAAGGTAAAGTTTCTTGCATAGAGTTGTTTTCCCTGACTGATTTTCTCCTGCAATAAGTATCCTTGCATGGTCATAAAAATTATCTAATACTTTTTCAGAGCTTTCCTTCTTTTCATATTCTCTCAAGCTGTCATATTTCGCCAATTCTGGGTAGACGAATATGTGTTCTAATAAAACCTCTTCTTTTTGGGAGTGTGCTTTAGTCAATAATTCTGTACTTTGTAGAAAGTAAGTGAATTCATTAGAGATTTTAAGCTGCCGAATGGAGATTATTTTAAGAATAAGAGGTCTTAGCTCTTTATAAACACAGGTCCAGGCAACATCAGAATCTTCGAAATTAGCTATTGGGTTGCCGTCAGTCGGTATTGCTAATAATGGGGAAATATCTGGGTCATCTAACCAGCCGCAATCAGAGAGAATTACCGGAATTACAGAAACCCCCTTTTTTTTCTTTAGTTTGATGGCCTCGTTTTTTTCTTTCAGACATTCAGTAGAAGAAAGAAAATTTGCAGAAATAAATAGACAAATGATGTCGGCATCTTCCAGATTATTTCCTATGGTTTTCCTAAAATTCTGACCTGCCATTATTTTACGGTCATACCATTCGGAAATCAGGCCATTATTTTTTAACGGTGCTGTGTGTTTTCTGAATTCATCAATTCTATCTTCGTCCTTGTGAGAGTAGCTAATAAATAGCTTTAGTTGATTAGTTTCGCTCATAGTATTTTTTCTCTGAATGTATTTTATACAATTATCGCAAGATAGCTCACATTTCTGTAGTGTATTTTTGAGTTGAAAATACAGGGATATATGCGCGTGCCTACGTGTTATCTAGTCACATATCAGAATCGTGTTTGTTCATTTTGCTCTTATCGTCTATCTTTTGAGCGCGAGTGCATCTTTAGTCCAGATTTGGGCTATAGTAGCTTGAATTTTTTTTCGAAGTGATCGATTAATTCCCTGTTCGCAGTGACTAGAAGTCCTTGTTTCACAATATGATGGACAAAAAGGTCAAGTTTTCAAGCGGCGATTTTTGCGCATTGGATTTGCCCCTCAATGATTTTTTCTACCCGATTGACAGCCGCCGCCAAGGGTCGGGACAGACTGACGTCGGTCGGGTCGAACAACTGCGATAACCCGCCGCGCAGGAGGCGGCTGTGCACCTTGGTAAAGAACAGACCGATACGCAGCCCCGCACTCGTCACCCGATAGCGGCGGCTCGATGGTATTCGCTCAATCAACCCATGCAGTCGTAACCGGCGCAGGTCATAGGTCATCT
>MKWU01000868.1_pt1 | contig 56072 bp, 36 predicted proteins | sample 809101 | NCBI WGS metagenome assembly MKWU01 (sample SAMN05860141, study PRJNA318959) | sponge metagenome | host: Aplysina aerophoba | place: Slovenia: Piran, Adriatic Sea, Gulf of Piran | collected 2013-05-07 | reverse complement strand
ACGCCGACCACAATGCGGCGCTCAACATCCTGGTGCGGGCGGGACTTCCGCCCGCACCCGTTTCGGCCCGCGGGACTGGGGCTGCTGCACGGCGAGGAGCGCTCCCTCCCTGGTCGGCCTTGCGGCCAACCACAGGGACTCCCGCGACCCGTGAACCGGATATGCATGGTGTCAACCAATGTATATAAGTCCCAAAAAGCCGCCCAACTGGTTCGCTGGGGTTTGCGGACGCCGAACAGCCACGACTACTCTGTCCCACCGGCAGGAATAGAGTGTTCCCATTCCATGACGCGGGCAGGATTCAGCCTGACAATCCCCTCCAGGCGATCGAAGTCGGTGTCTGCTGAGATGATGTGACCTGCTCCCAACCGTTGCATTACTGCAGTATGGACCAGGTCCCGGGCACTGACACCAGGATGGCGGTCCGCCAGAGCCGATGCCGCAAGAACGTCTTCCGCATGGACTGGCTCAATGCGGTCATGCATGACTTCGGCGAAGGCCCGCAGAACCTCCCGTCCCAGTACCCAGCGATCCGAAGCCAGGTAGCGGTGTATCAGTTCCTGAAGGACCTCGGAGTTGGTTACGAACGTCTGTGGCTCCTTGGCCACCATGCGGAGAATCCGAGCACACGGTTCCTTCAAGGGGTGGTCACGGCCGGCGGCATAAATGGGAATGTTGGCATCAATAAAGACCGCCGGGCTCATGGGCTGCCTCCAACTCACGGGAGACGGTCTCAGGATCTGGTGGATCTTCCAAGTTCAACCCAATCAGCCGTTCAACCGCCTGCTCGCGGCGTGTGCGCAGAATGTCCTCATAGGCAGCATCGATCATGCAACGCACCACATCGGAGATCGCCAATCCCCTCTCCCGGGCCAACTCTTCCAGTCGCTGCCGGTGCTTGCCGTTCAGTCGTACGTCCAACCGCTTCGTCATTTCGACCTTCTGTACGGTGCAATCTGTACGGAAACCATTGTCCGTCACTTTGGTCCCAAAGTCAACTGGACCTGACTCTCATCCTGCTCTCACCCAGAGGCTAGCCATGGTTCCCTGCATGCGCGTTTGACCAGCCGCTTCAGCTTCTTCGCGAGAGCCGAATGTACCGTCATGCGAGGGATACTTTGAATGAGCCTGAAGCGCCAAACAAGCTCAAAGCAGAAAACCTGCATTGCAATCAGGTTGCGAAGGTTCCAGGGATCTCAAGCCGTAGATCGCCATTGGTCACCGGGCATGATGCGCTGCATGAACTCATCGAACATCGGAACCGTGAAGTCGGTGTCCCCATGGCCGGGACTCCAAAGCATGCCCTTGCCGATCAGCTGGCTGCGCACGGGTGCCAAGGATTGCACTTGACGGTTCAGCACCTGCGCAATTGCCCCCGAACGATGCGACCCGGCGCCAAGGTGGGCCATGGCGCGCAGGTATCGTCTCTCGGATGGAGTCAGCCGGTCGAACCTGACGAGAAAGAAATTTGCGTCAAGAGCGGCCTTGGCTTGGTGTATCGCCGCAACCACATCCGAAGTCGTGATCGGGGATGTTTCCGCCACGTCCCATACATGCTTGCCCCATTCCTGCAGGAAGTACGGGTAGCCCTGAGTCCGGACCATAATTTCATCGAGCGCGTCGGGATCTATCGACACCCCTTCGTCGGCGGCAGGCTTGGCAATGGCGATTCGGGCATCTTCGGTGGATAGGGATCCGATCAATGGGAAATCAAACAGTCGTTCGGCATACGACTTCGCGTTTCCCATCTGTCCCCGCAGTTGCGGCAGGCCGGCACCGACCATGATTACGGGAAGACGTCGCTGTGCGGTGCGATGCAATGCGGCAATCAACGCTGCCAACTGATCCTTTGGTACGTACTGGAGCTCGTCTATCAACAGCACCAGGGAGGTTGATCCCTTCGTGGCAGCTTCGCCGGCGACCTCGAACAACGCCTGCAAGTCGCCTTCCAGGTTGCCGCTGTCGGCCAGCCCGCGCTCAGGCTCGAGATCGAGACCCACTTCAATGTCCTGGTAAGTCACCTTCAGGGCCTTAACAAACCCGGCAAGGCCTTTCAACGCTTGTTGCGCAAATTGCTTTGTCGCGTCCCGGCGGGAAAGTTGCAACAGGGCAACGTGCAACCGAGGGGCCAACACGGAGGGCAGGGATCGATTCTCGGCGGCCTCCATGTCCAAGGGGTACATGCCCTTCTTCTCAACCAGTTCCCGCATGGTGTCCAGCAACACGGTCTTGCCCACGCCGCGCAGACCGATCAACACCATGTTCTTGATTGGCCGCCTTAATCGGGACCTCTCCAGCGCGACGTGCGCCGCTTCCAGCACGTCGTCACGACCAGCCAGTTCCGGCGGTGGCGTACCAGCACCGGGCGCATATGGGTTGCGGATGGGATCCATAAGCTGGACTATACCCAGGTTATCCTGGTTTAGGTTGAAACGATAACATTGCTAACTTGAGTATAAATGGGATCACAGTCAACGATTCGGAGTCCTTGTACCGCTCTGAAGTTGACGGTCCAGTCGCAATCAGGCGGCTCGGTCCTTTCCGAGCCCGATTGGGGCGGCCGCAGGGCAGCGGGGACTTGATCGGAGGGGAAGCTGTGACCTTGACCTGGCAGCCGGAGCCACGGCGCCTCAACCACTCAACCCACAGTGCCTTTGACGGCGTTGAGGTGGGACATGGACGCGCACCATCCATAGCCGGTGTCGATGAGTTCCTGTCCTGAAGGGTCCTCGAAGCCGAAATGCCCCAGCCAAGTCCGCGGCTCGGTGTCGGAGGTCGTGCGGCACCGTAACGGGGTGCACCGGAACCGGGAAGTGCCCGGTCGATTCCAGAATGGGAAGGGGCCGGATCCCCCGCACTCCTCAGTGGGGCATAGAACCGTGCCTGTAGGACTCTGAATCCAGACCGGCTGGTTGCACGCATCCCGCGCACGACCGGTCGGTCATGGTCGGTATGCGATGGCTGGGAGCCAGCTATCCGGAATGCGCAATGTGGCCGGCGGTGTCACAGGGTTGACAGATCCGGGGAATACGCGGCACTCCAAACCGAGCGCGGCAGCGTACGGGGTGATGTCAAACCGAGTTGCTGCGATTTGGCCGCTGCTCAATAATAGGGGTGCTCCCGTATTGATCGGAACAGCGTACACAGAGCCTTGGGACGGGCCCTGTTGCTGAAGGATGAAGCATCACGACCAACGGGTCACGTTGGCAGGCAGTCCATGACCACATCTGAAAGGGCACCCCGGGCAGGGGCCGCCAATACCACGGAGTCCTTATTGACCGTACGGGGACTGAAGACTTGGTTCCATACCGACGACGGGATCCTCAAGGCTGTCGACGGTGTGGATTTCTCGGTTCCCGCCTGTTCGACCCTGGGCCTGATTGGCGAGAGTGGCTGCGGCAAAAGCGTCACGGCCCGATCCATTCTGGGCATCGTGCCGCGGCCGGGGCACATTGAGGCCGGCACGATCACGTTCCAGTCACAGGAGCAGGGCTCCGTGGACCTGACGGCCATGGACCCGACCGGTCGGGATATCCGTTCCATCCGGGGACGCGAGATCACCATGATTTTCCAGGAACCGATGAGTTCCCTGAGTCCGGTGCACTCGATTGGCAACCAGCTCAGCGAGACCATTCTGTTGCATATGTCCGTGGACCGCCGGGAAGCCATGGAACGTTCACACGAGTTGCTGGACCGGGTTGGCATTCCGGATCCCGGTCAGCGCCTGCAGGAATTTCCCCACCATCTTTCCGGCGGCATGCGGCAGCGGGTGATGATTGCGATGGCGTTGTCGTGCCGGCCGTCGCTGCTGATCGCGGACGAACCCACGACGGCGCTGGACGTCACCGTGCAGGCCCAGATCCTGGAGTTGATCCGGGAACTGCAGGCCGAACATCAGATGGCCGTGCTGTTCATCACCCACGATCTGGGTGTCATTGCCGAAACCTGCGACCACGTCGCCGTCATGTACCTGGGCCGGATCGTCGAGGCGGGACCCGTCCGGGAGATTTTCCACAACCCCCGGCACCCCTACACGATCCGCCTGATGGAATCCATCCCCCGTCTTGGTGAAGAGCGCTCGCGGCTGAATGCCATCGCAGGCACCGTCCCCATTCCCCTGGACCCGCCTGCCATTTGCAGTTTTCTGGACCGCTGTCCCGATCAGATGGAGGGAGTCTGCGACCAGGCGATGCCGGCCCTCGTACAACTGCATCCACACCACTCCGTTCGCTGTTTTCTGCACAGCCAGGAAGTGGAAGGCCCATGACAGACGAAAGGGCTCCGACTCCGGCTCCGTTGCTGCAAATCGAGTCGCTGCGCAAATATTTCCCCGTGCAGAAGGGATTGCTGCGCCGTGTGGTGGGGCAGGTACGGGCGGTGGACGGCGTGGATCTGGAGCTGGCGTCCGGAGAGACCCTCGGCCTGGTTGGCGAATCCGGTTCGGGCAAGACCACGCTGGGTCGCTGTGTGGTGCGGGCCCAGAAGCCCACCAGCGGGGCCATTCGCCTGGACATTGAAGGACGCGACCCCATTGATCTGGCGGTGGCCAGCCAAAGTGAGTTGCGAACCTACCGCCAGCACATGTCCATGATCTTTCAGGATCCCTTTCTGTCGCTGGATCCCCGCTGGACCGTGCTGGACATCGTCAGTGAACCGCTGCGCAAGCTTCAGATCGTCAAGGCCGGGGAAACCGAAGACCGGGTTCGCTCCCTGGTTGAGGTGGTGGGGCTGGAGGCCCAGCACCTGCATCGCTATCCCCATGCCTTCTCCGGTGGGCAGAGGCAGCGGATCGGCATCGCCCGCGCCCTGGCCACCAATCCCCAGCTGATCGTGGCCGATGAACCGGTGTCGGCCCTGGATGTGTCCATCCAGGCCCAAATCCTGAACACCCTCAAGGACCTCCAGCAGGAATTCGGCCTGACCTATCTGTTCATCGCGCATGACTTGAGCGTGGTCGAGCACATTTCCAACCGCGTCGCGGTCATGTACTGCGGCCGGGTTGTGGAAAGCGGTCCCACCCGCCGGCTGTTTCGCCGGCCGCTGCATCCCTACACGGAAGCCCTGCTCTCGGCGGTGCCTCAGCCGGATCCCGATCGGCGGTCCGACCGCATCATCCTGCCCGGCGAGGTCGCCAATCCCGCCAATCCCCCTTCCGGCTGCCATTTCCACCCCCGCTGCGGCTACGCCCAGGACATCTGCCGGTCGGAAGCCCCTCCCTATGCCGACTGGGAGAAGGACCATGGCGCCGCCTGCCATTTCTCCACTGAAATCGAACTGCAGGGCGTGTAGTCCGGGATCCATATGGTTCCGAACCAACCGGTGCACGCCCAGGACCAGGATCGCGCCTCGCAGGAGGTGTACACCCAACGGGCCAATTCTCCCGAGACGCTGGCCTGGTACCAGGATTTGGCCTTGGGCATGTACCTGTACTGGACGGTCGATGCCGTCTTCGGAATGGTCAACGCCCATTCCGTGGTAGGCGCCTCCCCGGCCTATCTCGATCGCTATTTCCGCCAGCTGCCGCTCTGGTTCAATCCGCAGCGATTCGATGCCGCCTGGTATGCGCGTCTGGCGGCGACCTGTGGATTCGACTATGTCACGGTCACCGCCAAGAACCACAACGGTTTTTGCATGTGGGACACCGCCACCACGGATTTCAAGGTCACCAACACGGCGTACGGCAGGGACATCCTGCACGAATACACCCGGGCCCTGCGCGCCAGGGACATTCCGATCGGGATCTACTTTTCCCCGGACGATGCCTGGTTCCAGTGGCGCCGGGGCCGCGAGGTCACGCGCAGTCGGGACTACTGCAACCCGGAGTTCAATCCGGAATTGCTGGCCTATGACCAGCGTCAGTTGGAGGAACTCATCACCGTCTACGATCCCGACATCCTGTGCATTGACGGGTATCGGGCGGCCACGGCCTCACTGGTTGATTTCGCCTGGGACCTGAAGCCGGAACTGATGGTGACGCGGGGTGGGATCACCACGCCCGAACAGGAAGCCCGCCAGGATGTTCGGGGGCCTTTCGAGGCCCACTACACCATTGGCCGCCAATGGCAGTATCGGGCCGGCCACGACCGGAACAAGACGGGCCGGGAACTGATCGAACTGCTTGTGGACTGCCGTTCGCGCGGCGGCACGCTGCTGCTTGCCATCGGGGGGCCGGACGCGGACGGGGTTCTGCCCCGGGACAAGGACGACAGGGTCCGGGAACTGGGCCTCTGGATGTTTGTCAATGGAGAGGCCATGCAGGCCACCCGTCCCCGGCTCCATGCCCGGCAGGGCGATCTGGCCTTCACGCAAAGCCAGGACGGAACCGTGGTCTATGCCATCGATCTGGGACCACCACTGCCATGGGGCACCTGGCGCACGGTCGCCGTCGACGGATTGCACCTGCGTGCCGATGCCCGCGTGGACGTACTCGGCTCATCGGGCCTGACACTCGAATACCGGCCCGACTTCGATCCGCGGCCACGCTGGTTTGCCACATCCACGGGGGTGGCCGTGACCTATTGCCGCACCCAGCGTCTTTACAACGACTTGAGCTGGCCCAACCCGGTCACTCTCAAATTCGACGGGGTGGTCGCAAGTTGAGTCCACCCCCCCCACCCGCTCCGGTTCCTCCATTCACCTCTACGGGACAAAGCACCATGACCCCCACATCTCAAAGCCTGGACCAGATTGACAGGGAAGAATTCGCGCCTCGTCACTCCCCGCTCGACGGACCCAGTCAGCCCATTGATCTCCTGCCGGGTGAGGGAGCATTCCCTGAGGTTCCCGGCACCATCGATCTCAGCGGTGAATGGGAAATGGCGGCGGAGATGTCGCCGGGAGAACGCCTTGGATCGGACTGGTCCGATGCCATCACTGCCAATGTGCCGTGCAGCGTGCATACCGCGCTGCTGGAGGCGGGCCGCATCCCCGATCCCTATGTGGGCCTGAACGACGAGGTTGCCTATCCGGAGGGATTTCGCACCTGGTGGCTGCGCAGACGGTTCGGGCATCCGGGCGATGCCACCCATCTGTGCTTCCAGGGAGTGTTCGACGCCTGTGATGTCTGGCTCAACGGCCACCATCTGGGATCGCACCGGGGCATGTTCGGGGAGTTCGAGTTCCCGGTGGACGAACTTCTGCTGGAGGACAACGAACTGGTGGTGCGGCTGCAACCGGCTCCCTTTCAACTCCGCGAAGACGGGGATTGGCGCTTCTTCAAGGGGATGAACCTTGGCTGGATGGACACCACCACCTTCAACAATTCCTATGGTTGGCACTACATCAACCTGCCCACCGTCGGCATTTGGCGACCGGTGTTCCTGGAGGCCCGCTCTCCGCTGCGCCTGCGGAATCCGTTCGTTGCCACCCTGGATGCGGAGGCGGGCAAGGTGTTGCTGACCATCCAGATCGAGGGTCCCGACAGCGCGTGGCAGGGCAGGCTGTCGGGGGTTGTGGCTCCCGAGAATTTCAGGGGCCGCAGTTTCCACTTCGATCATGCTGTCGAATGCACCGGCGGGACCCACGAGGTGCGTCTGGAGCTGACCATTCCCGATCCCCATCTCTGGTGGCCGGTTGATCACGGAGATCCGGACTTCTATCGCCTTTGCCTTGCCCTGGAAAGCGATGCCCCGGTCAGCACCGACAGGGTGGAAACCACCTTCGGACTGCGCACGATTGAAATGCGCCCCTTGCCGGACGGCCCCGACCCGGAACTGTACAACTGGACCTTCGTCATCAATGGCCGGCCCCTGTTCATCAAGGGTGCCAACTGGTGCACCATGGATGCGCTGATGCGCTTTGACCGGGATCTGTACGCCCGCTTTTTCCAGATGGCGCGCGATTCCCACGTCCACATGCTGAGGGCCTGGGGGGCCGGCATGCCGGAGACGGACGATTTCTTCGACCTGGCCGACCGTCACGGCGTGATGATTCTGCAGGAGTGGCCCACGGCCTGGAACTCCCATGCCGTCCAGCCCCTGGAATTGCTGGAGGAGACGGTGCGCCACACCACGTTGCGCATCCGGAATCATCCGTCCCTGGTCATGTACGGGGCCGGCAACGAATCCAGCAAGCCGTTCGGGCCCAGCATCAACATGATGGGCCGCCACAGTATCGAACTGGACGGCACGCGTCCCTTCCACCGGGCCGAACCCTGGGGCGGCAGCATGCACAACTACGATGTGTACTGGGGGCGGCAGCCGTTGGACAAGTGGCTGTCCATGAAGGAGGTTTTCATAGGGGAATTCGGTGTCGCCTCCCTGCCTTCGCTGGAGTCGACACTCAAGTTTCTGCCGCCCGAGGAGCATGGTGTCTGGCCGCCGCGCGCAGACGGCTCGCTGGCCCACCGCATGCCCGTGTTCAACAAGAAGGCCGGCATGTCGATCCATGCCCAGTATGTTGGCGACTGGGTGCCCAACGACAGCCTTGCAAACCTTATTCTGGGCATTCAGATGACCCAGGCCACCGGCATGCGGCATGTGGTGGAACTGAATCGCACGCGTTGGCCCCAGGCCACCGGCATCTGCTACTACAAGCTCAACGACAACAATCCGGCTTCGTCCTGGTCGACCGTCGACTGGTACGGCGCCCCCAAGATTGCCTATCACATCCTGCAGCAGGCGTATGCGCCCCTGCATGCCTGCGTGCTGTTTCCGCGCATGTCCGTGGCCGGGGAACCGGTGGAGCTGCCGGTATTCCTGCTTGACGATGCCTTTGACCTTGAGCAAAGCGACTGGAAGGTGCGCATACGCGCCTTCAGTCAGCACCTGGCACCGGTCGCGGTGCAGGAGTTCAGGGGGATGGCGGAACCATGGCAGCCAGTCCGGGACCTGGGGGTCCTGTCCCTGAACGCCGATCAGACCTTCAACATTCCCCTGCTGGTGGTCGCGGACGTGATCAAGGGCAATCGGCTGGCGGATCGCTCGTTCTACTGGATCAACTATACCCAGATTCAGGGGTCCCTCTTTGCACTGCCGCGTACATCGCTGGACACGCGCCGGCACGGCGATTCCATTGTCGTCACGAATACCGGCAACCTGCCCGCGGTCGGTGTCCACTTCCAGACACCGGGCATCACGGATGTGTTCAGCTGTGCCGAATCCTTCATCTGGCTCGATCCCGGCGAGCGGCGTCCGATCAGGGTTTCCCACCAGGACGAGTTGGTGAAGGCTGTGGCGTGGAATGCGGATCCGGCCTGAGGCAATCCGCGATATCAGAAGGAGTGCCCGAGCTTGGCAGTGCCGGGGTTTCGCCATCCGGTCCCGCCACCGGCGGTCAAGTTGTTGACTGCCTGCCGACCCTGGGGACAAAGTCCGGCACTGTCTCAATGCGCGCGGGAACGGGTGTGATGGTGCGCACAGGAAGCCAAGCGGTACTGGAGACCTGGCACCACCAGGCTCGGATTGCCGGCGAGGGGTCAGGCGTACACGTGGCTGACGGCGCAGAGGAAGTTGCGCACACCGGCCACCGTCCGGAAGCTCCGGGCCATGCGCACGTGCGGTTTCAGCCGGCCGAAGCGTCCCTCCACCTGGTTGGTGCCCGTTGGGATGTCCGGAGCACGGCAGTGAATGCACAACCAGTTCCAACGCTCCAGGAAGTGCTCAACCAGCCGCCGCCACGCCAAGAGAGCCGGCGAGATCGGGTTTGCCGCCTTCTCTGCCGGCTACTGCAGCTGCCGGCAACCTCGTGCCATACCCGCAGTCGATCAACGATGCGGCGACCAGGACGGTTGACGGTTCGGCTCAGCGCGACCGGGAATCCGGGCGTCGCAGTTGCGCCTCCAGTTCCCGGACCTTCGCTTCAAGGGCAGCTCGTGCTTCGCGTTCCGCCCGGAGTGCGGTTTCGGCTTGGTCGGCGCGGGCCACCTGATCATCGTAGGTAGCGATGTGCCAACCTGTCTCCGGGTCGTGCCACTTCAACTGACCCTGCTCCCAGCGAAGGTCCAGGTTCAAAACCGCACTGTGGCCCTGCAGGATGTCCTCCTCCAGTTCCTCAATGGCGATCGGCTGGTAGACCCCGTCCACCAGACGGTCCCCGGCCAGACGCGTGCCATGGCTCAGGCCCGTCTCGTCGAAGCGCCAGTACTCGGGGATGCCCAGTGCCGCGTAGTCGTCCCGCTTCTCCTCCACGTCCACGCGCCCGGTGGAGGGGGAGCCGATCTCCAAAACAAAGTCGGGTGGCTTGCCCTGCTCCGAAATGATGTAGGCGTTGCGTCGGTGGTAGGCCTCCGGATCCACGTCGAACGCAATCAGCATGTCGGGATACCGAATTCCCGCCATGTCGTCGGGTGGAAAGGGGGCCAGGTACAGGTCGCCTCCCAGCAGCGTGGTGTCAGGATTGCCGAAGTGCTTGGCCAGATGGAGAGCGCCGCCGTTGATGGTCAGATGTTGGAAGTTGGCCATCAGTTCGTCGGGATTGCGCCGGGGGGGATCCGGGAGCGGCAGCAGGGCGGGAGGCTGAAGTTCCGCGACAGTGGACTGCAAGACGGTCATATCGCACCTATTGGGTTCGGCATGTGCACGGGACCGCGATGGCGCGGGTTCGGCCAAGGCGGACGCCCCGGCACCTTGGCTGGATTGTACCGCGCTCAAGGTAGGCCACTGGTCCTGGCGGAGCCGGTGCGGGTGGTGGCGATGGACGAGACCCGGATCCCGAGTGAGGCCGTTCGCAGGCGGGGGCGTGCAACGTCCCCTGTGCTGTCAGACACGTGTGTGTCTTACCGTCCGCCGACACCCCCAAAATTCCACGCTCATGAAAACAGTGCCCGAAGTCCCAAGGGATTTCTCCCTGGTCTATGATTGGACTGGAACACGGCCCCGACGTCACATTGTTGGCTGAACCCGGGTCGCGAGGGTTGGAGCGGAATCGCACTTCGCCTTGGTCCATAGGAACAGCTCCATGTCTCTGAGAATCCGAACATGATTCACGTCCTGGCACGCCGCATCATGATTTTGATCCCGATGCTGTTTGCGCTGTCGGTGATCATCTTCGCCGTGATTGAACTGCCACCCGGCGACTACCTGACCACCTACATTGCCGCGTTGGAGAGTCAGGGTCTGCAGGCGGATGAAGCGGAGATCTCCCGGATTCAGCGCCTCTACGCACTTGATCGACCGATGTACGTGCGCTATGTCCGTTGGATAAGCGGATTTCTGCGTGGGGACTTGGGGCGGGCGATGGCCACCGAGTACGCAGGCAAACGGGTAACGGACATCCTGGCGGAGAGAATTCCTCTGACCATGGGCATTGCTCTCGTGAGTACCATCCTGGTGTGGGCTATTGCTGTGCCCATTGGCATCTATTCCGCCACGCATCAGTATTCCGCCGCGGACTACCTCTTTACCTTCTTGGGGTTTTTCGGCCTGGCGGTGCCGAACTTCCTGTTTGCCATTGTCCTCATGTGGTTTGTCTATGACTTTACGGGCTTTGGCATCACCGGCCTGTTTTCGCTCAAGTACCACGACGCGCCCTGGTCCCTGGCCAAACTGACGGACCTGCTCAAGAACGTGTGGGTGCCGCTGTTGGTGCTGGCGACTGCGGGCACCGCCGGTATGATCCGCGTCGTGCGGGGGAATCTGCTCGATGAACTCCATCAGCCCTATGTCGAGACGGCCCGCGCCAAGGGACTGTCGGAACGACGGCTGCTGTGGAAATACCCGATCCGCATTACTTTCAACCCCATTGTCAGCACCATTGGTTGGATGCTGCCGGCCATGGTGGGGGGCGAGGTGCTGGTCGCGATCGTGCTCAACCTTGAGACGGTTGGACCAATTCTGCTGGATGCCGTGCTGTCACAGGACATGCAACTGGCGGGCAGCATCCTGATGATCCTGAGTGTATTGACCGTGATCGGCACGCTGATTTCGGATTTGGGACTGGTCTGGCTGGATCCCAGGATCCGCTACGACGCATAGGTTGGGCGACGCATCTCGGAAATCAGCACCATGGCCCAGGATCTTTCCCCCGCCAAGGCCTACGAGTACACGTCGGTCAACCAGCTGATGTGGCGCCGCTTCCACAAACATCGCCTGGCCCGTATCGGCGGCGCAGTACTCATCGTGCTCTACGTGCTGGCCTTGCTGTCGGACTATCTCGCACCCTACGATGCCAACACGCGGCTCAAGGGCTTCAGGGATGTGCCGCCGTCCCGCATTCGCGTACGCGACGAAAGCGGGACATGGCGGCGGCCGTTCATCTACGGCATCGAACGCGGGCGCCATCCCGAGACATTCCGCGAGATCTATACCGAGGTCACGGAAGAGATCGTCCCCATCGCATTCTTTGTGCGCGGCGACCCCTACAAATTTATGGGCCTCGTCGACTCCGACCGTCATCTGTTCGGTGTGTCCGGCGAAAACCGTTACATTTTCCTGTTTGGAACCGACAGCATCAGCCGCGACCTTTTGTCGCGCACGTTGAAAGGTGCGCGCATTTCACTCTTCATCGGGTTTGCCGGCATGCTCATCTCCTTCCTGCTGGGCTGTCTGATTGGCGGCCTGTCGGGCTATTTCGGCGGCGTGGTCGACGAGATCGTCCAGCGTTTCATCGACCTGATGATCAGCATCCCGACCATTCCGCTGTGGATCACCCTGTCGGCCGCCATCCCCACCGACTGGAGTGTGGAAGCCACTTTCCTGGCCATCACCGTGGTACTGTCCCTGTTCGGCTGGCCGGGTCTGGCACGCGTGGTGCGGGGCAAGTTGCTGTCATTGCGCGATCTGGACTTCGTGACGGCGGCCAAGATTGGAGGCAGTTCCGATCTGAGCACAATCCTGACCCACCTCCTGCCCAATTTCGCCAGTTATCTCATCGTGTCGGTGACACTGGCCATTCCCGGCATGATTCTGGGTGAAACAGCCTTGAGCTTCATTGGCATTGGGATGCAGGATCCGGGTGTGAGCTGGGGTGTACTGCTGCAGGAAACCCAGAATTTCGCCGCCTTGGCGCATCACACCTGGAAGTTGATCCCACTGCTGTTCATCATCGTTACGGTACTGATGTTCAACTTCCTGGGAGACGGCCTGCGGGATGCCGCGGATCCCTACTCTCTCTAGGGAACTCAAATACCTGCCTGGGCAACCGGCATTTCGTGGTTACGGGTCGTTGGGTGGTCCCGCCAAGGACCACTTTTCCCGTGCAGAAGTCTCCGTTCTGCTGACCGCAAAGGCCTGTTGTTGCCAAAGGGCTAGTAGTGCAACGAACCTTCATGGCGTTGGAACAGCCGCTCGCAGTACTTGCGCCGGCGGCGGGCGTGGGCGCGGCGGGCGGTTGCCAAGAGGTGGTTGGCTGAGAGGGGAGCCACAACCCTGTGGCCGGGCACCTTGGTCGGGTCCGGCATTCCGAACGCCCTGCCCTGCGATGCAAGCGGACGGGGTTTCCTCGCCCCTGCCGAGGAGGGTTGTGCCAGTGCAAAAACTCTTGGCACCGATGGATTTTGCCGGTTTGACTCCCTTCCGTGGCCTCCCTACAATGCCGATGCCACTCGGCTGTTGACATTTCAAGGAGAGCCTTGATCCCCTGACACGCTGATTCGCAAGATCCCGGATCGTTTCCGGGTGCCTGGTGCATGTTTCCTGGCGGAGTGGTACGGAACGTCCTTGACATCATCCAGGAGCTACGAGATGTACAGATTGAAGGGAACCCGCTATTTGTGGGTCGGGCTTGTTGCGTGTCTGATGTTGGTGTTGGCAGCCTGTGGCCCGGCCGAGGCACCGGCGGATATGGCTGAACCCGAGGCCGAGGAGATGGCCGACGTTGCAGACGACGGCTGCCCCTACAACGAGGCTCCGATGCTGGCGGAACAGGTGGCGGCCGGGACCTTGCCGGGCGTCTGTGAACGATTGCCGGTCGAACCCTTGGTGTTGGGCGAGGGGCTGGCTGTCAATCCGGATTGGGTGGATGTCCAGATTGGCGATTACGGCGGTGAGATTATCTACACCGTCGTGCATGTCGAAATGAAGGAACCGCCGTTCATCACGGACAACCGCGATCCCAAAATCCAGGCGGGCGGTATCTACCGCGACTGGGACATCAGCGACGACTACACGGAAGTGACGCTGACGTTGCGGGCGGGCCACAAGTGGTCCGACGGTGCACCGTTGACCACCGAGGACGTGGCCTTTGCGGTGGAGGATGTGCTTCAGAATGATGAAATCTATCCCTCCATGCCCAACTATCTCCTGACCGGTGGTCTCACGGGGGGTGCTGAGCCAACTTTGGAGATAGTGGACGATTTCACCTTCAGACTGGTCTATCCCGAGCCCTACAAGGCCTGGGAATACAGCATCACTGCCCTGGGCACCGGGTATTACGACCTGCTCAAGCCCAAGCACCACATGTCCAGCTACCACTCGGCTTACGCAGAGGAGGACGCCCTCAATGCCATGGTGGCTGAAGAGGGTCTGGAGACCTGGGTGGATCTGTTCAATCAGACCGATATGCGGATGTGGCAGAACACTGCTGATCACTCCATCGGCTTCCCCCAGCTCAACACCTACCTCCTGACGGAACACGAAGGCGACCGGTTCACCCTCGTACGCAATCCCTACTACCACGCCGTGGACACGGCCGGGAACCAGCTGCCCTACCCCGACTACCGCAAGTACGTCAACATCGGATTCTCGGCCAAGGAACAGGCCGAGCTCCTCATGTTCTCGCGGCAAGCCCACTACCACTGGCAAACCGACCTGACGGTGCTGCCCTTGTTGATGGAGAGGCAGGAAGAAGGCAATTACATCACCCTCATCTACCCGAACAAGGACTCGCGGATGTTCTACCTCAACCTGAGCTACGACGATCCAGGCTGGAGGGCCGCGGTGAATGACGGGAGGTTCCGGGAAGCGCTCCAGCTGGCCATCGACAGTCAGGAACTGCTGGACGAACTCTACTTCGCCCAGGGATCCCTGCCCGCCACCCAGACGGCCGTGTACGACCCCGACGGGGCGAATGCACTGCTGGACGAAATGGGCATGGCGGAACGGGATGCCGACGGTTTCCGGTTGGGTCCGGATGGTGAGGAGTTCGAAATCTTCATTACCCTGGATCAGTGGGGCGGCTATTTTGAACAGGCACCGTTCCTCAAGGACTACTTCGAGGCCGTAGGCCTGCGCACCGACTACCAGCAATTCGAGTCCGGCATCAACAACCAGACCCGGACCGCCAACGAGCACAAGTCGGGCATCACTTGGAATACCGCCCCGTTGTGGCACTCCCACAATCCGTCCTATCCCGAGTATCTGCCCACAACGAACACCGGCCCCCTGTATCAGGCCTGGTACCAGTCGGACGGCGAACGGGGAGAAGAGCCGCCTGATTGGATTAAGGAATTCCTGACCATCCACGAGAACCTTGCGCAGCATGTATTCGGGACTCCCGAGTTCCTGGAGTGGGAGCAGGTGCGGAACCAGTGGATTTACGACAACAATCCCTTCTTCACCTTTGTGGAACAGCCCGGGATCTACCACCTGTTCACCAATTGCCTAGGCAATGTGGTGACAGGTCCCGTGTACCATCACGGCTCATGGACCAACCACAAACTGCTGTACGTGAAGGAAGGCTGTGAAATGAACTAGACCCGCGGGGCCTGTGGCCTTCGTCTGTGGCGGACAGCCTGGCGGCAGAGCCGGCGTTGCTGCAGACAGCGGATCGATCTGAAAGGACCGCCGGATTCTTGGGATCAGGACCAAGAATCCGGCGGTCTGTTTTTGGACAGTTGAGGCTAGTGTTGTGTCCTGGAAATAGCCATAGATAATCTCTGGATCTTGTGGAGGATGGAGTCGGCAGTGGCGGTCCACAGGAAGGGCCGGGCACCGGGGTTGTAGTGGTCGGTGAAGCGGCGGATCTTCGCCTTGAGTTGGGCGACGGAGGCGAAGGAGCCGCGGCGGATGGCCTTCTGCGTGATGATGTGGAACCAGATCTCGACCTGGTTGAGTCAGGAGGCGTAGGTGGGGGTGAAGTGGAGATGGTAGCGGGGCCGGGCGGCCAGCCAGCGCTTGATGCGAGCGTGCTTGTGGGTGCCATAGTTGTCAACGACGAGGTGGACATCCTCTATGGAAGGGGACCTCGGAATTTGTCGGTCAAGGGCAATTGCTGGCTTGTCGGACTTGGTAGATTCCCACCAAGGTGGACACGGTCGTGTAACGACTGTATCTGCCACTGAAAGACGGAACCGTGCAGCACTCTTTGCCTACCGCTACCTTGCTAGGTGAGAATAGGAACGAAGGCAGTCGGCATCAGCACGAGTTGCCAGTTCCGCTCACCTCGACGATTGTCGACTTCGTCCCGGCCCGGCTTGTCCAACAGTTGCCTTTCTCGAACATCTGGATGCGATGACGAAACAAGGAAAGCCAACCGCAGAACACTCGGAGCTTTGGCAGCGAGGCTTTGGAGAAGAAGGCACGGACGAAAACGTTGCGCGCCTAGTGACGTCCCTTCGGCTTCTTCGGAGAAACGTAAAGGTGCTGACGTCAAGGATCGCCGTGAGTCTGCCCGAACTGACGATTCACGACATCTCCCACCTAGACGCGCTGTGGGAGGTTGGAAGTACTGTGGCTGGGAGTGATTTCCCACTTAATCCAATCGAGGCGTATGTATTTGGTGCTGCTGTGTTACTTCATGATGCTGGCCTCTCCTTCGAAGCGTACTCGGGAGGTAGAGACGCTCTGCGCGAAACCCTAGAGTGGCGGGACGCATACGCACGACTTGCACGCACTCCAAGTGAGGTAGGGAACCTAGAGCAAGAGGCGGATTTCGAGGCCCTCCGAGCCCTGCACGCATCGCAGTCGGCTCAGCTCGCGGTCGAGGCATGGAGTGGTGATGAGGGGGAACTGTATCTCATCGACGATCGGGAGCTCCGTGAGAACTACGGCCAGTTGATTGGCGATCTGGCGTCATCACATCATTGGAACTTGGAAATGGTCGAGAGCCACTTTGCCGTCCCGCGGCCACCAGCTTCTTTCTTCGATGCCGAATGGGTGGTGGATTCCCTCAAAATCGCCTGTATGCTAAGAGTTGCGGACGCGGGCCATATGGACGGTACTCGGGCACCCACGTTTCTCCTTCGAGTTCTCCAGATGAACGCACTCTCAAGGGCACACTGGAAAGCCCAGAACCGTCTCGGGAAACTTACAGTCAACCGCGACGACCCAACTCAGTTAGTGATTGCGACAACGAGGCCGTTTCAACGGTCTGAAACAGCCGCTTGGTGGGTTGCATTCGATCTGATCAATACGTTTGACACGGAACTCCGCCGGTGCAACGACATCCTTGAAGCTTCGTCTAGTGGGGCGCGACCCACCTTCGCCCGAAGAAGCGTGGCCGGAGCAGGGCATGTCAAGGAGCTTGTCCGATACGTCGAAACTGCGGACTGGAAGCCTACGGATTCGACTGTGCATGTATCCGACGTTGCCGCACTCGTGACCAACTTGGGTGGTGAGCAGCTTTATGGGAAGAGTGCTGATCGCATTTATGTTGCGTTGCGCGAACTAATCCAGAACGCTGCAGATGCGATCGGTGTACGGCGATCCTTACCTGGTAGAGACGAATTCGCAGGCCGTATCTTCGTGCGGCTGAAGGATCGGGAAGACGGAGGATGGATCCTACAGGTCGATGACAACGGTGTGGGTATGTCCCAGACGACCCTCACTACTGACTTGCTGGACTTTGGCCGAAGTTTTTGGGCAAGCGAACGAGCAGCGCGCGAGTTCCCTGGCGTCCACGCAGGCGGCTACACGCCGATCGGTCGCTTTGGGATTGGATTCTTCTCGATCTTCATGGCAGCAGAGAAGATCAACGTGTACTCAAGGCGGTTTGACAAGGGACTTGATGAGGTAAGGTGTCTGTCTTTCGAGAATGGTATTTCACTTCGGCCCACACTCAGCTTTGAGCGGCCGGACGATTTGGGAATGGACCTGTGCACAAGGGTTGAGTTGGAACTAAAGCCCGGTGTCGTAAGTCATCTAGATCAGTTTACCATACATTGTGGTCTCCAGGGCCATGAGGATTTCGACGTGACGTTCGAAGATTACGTGGGTTCGGTGGTGGCCGGCATTGACGCTTCGGTTGTTGTGGAGACCGAGGGGGGGTGCTGTACAGTACATGAGGGATTTCCTCCAGAGCCCCAACAGGTTGAAGACTGGCTTGGTAAGCTGTCGTACGTAAACGGCGGCGTAAACGAAGCGATGAAGGCCAGTCTGACGCGAGCAATTCCCAGGCTGAGAGAAATCCGTGATGGCGAGAAGTGCTACGGTTTGGCTGCAATCGATGTTCTGGGGTTGAGAGATGGTTTGTTTCTGTCAGGCAATGCAGTCGGAGGCCTCGTGCATCCGCATGGTCGGTATGACAATTCGTTTGTGGGCTTGATCGATCACCTTCCTGCTAACGCTCAACGCGCTCCCGGAGAAAGGTTAGCACCCAAAGGTAGCATGGAGAGATGGATGACGGAGCAGATTGTTCTCTTGAAAGAAGTGAATCTATCAGAATTCGAGTCGATTTTTGCCAGCTATTCGATCAGTGAATTGGGCTTTGATCCAATTGACGTTCTGCAAGGTTTGTGGCTGTCTTCAGAAGAAGGCATGCGTTTCGAGCCGAAACACTCGATTCGCGACAGTCTAAGGAGTGGGTTGAGGCTTGGATTCCCCGTCTTGCATCCTGGACATCACTTGGACTCGTACTCCGGCATGTTGCAGGTTTCTGACATGTGGATCTGCGTTGTGCCGAGCAGCAGAAAGTCCAACTGCAACAACGCGAAACTGGTAGATGGCGTTCCACATGACCGGAATTCGCTCATCGGCATTGTGCATCGGGTGTTGGTTAACGCCGGAGAGAATCCCACTTGGATAAGACGGGAGAGTGTCTACTCAAACATTCTTGGCCAAGGTGACTGCCTTGAGGTGATCCTCTAATACTACGGTTATAGTTGGTGCAGTTTGAGGGTGTTGTCGGTAGTAGTGGCAACACTATGCTACCCACTGGTGATAGCGGTGCCAGTGCGACTGGGCTAGCACCGCCGCACCAGATGCCACAGCAGGTGCCGGATCGCCGGCAGGCTCATCCTCTGGCCTGGCTGCTTTCCGCCGGTCGCGCGGCCAAGCCGGGACCTCGGACTCTTTTGAGGGTCGGGCCGTGTCAGGTCCGCGGCCCGCATCACGGCCAGCTAGGGCCCACGCGCCAGCGTCACGTGCAGGTACCAGCCGCCGGCGCTGCGCACCTCGTAGTCGTCCAGCCCCGTTTCCCGGTTTGGCTACCTTGAAGGCGTGCTCAATGGACCAGTGGCGACTGGCCATGGCCACCAGCGTCTCCAGGTCGCAGCCTTGCGGGACGAAGACTACGTAGGCGTGTCCGTTGTCTGGATCTGCCAGGCTGCGTCGGAAGAGTAGGTAGCGGCACTGTTTCAATCTCGTTGATATTGGTTGCGGACCGTCATGGGCCTATTCTGCGTACCAGGGGGTGCCGTGCGTCGCTTCAGGCCATGCCGCGGGCCATCAGGCACACGAAGTTGCGGGTGCCGGCTTCGGTCTTCAGCCCCCGCGTCAGGCGGGCCCGAGGCTTGAAGCGGCCAAACCAGCCCTCCAGCCGGTTGGTGGAAGCGGGTACCCCGGGGTGGTCTTGGCTGCGCACCCGCTCATGCCAGCGTTCCACGAGGTGCCACAGCAGCTTGCGCACCTCCGGGTGCAGGCGCACGCGGCCCTGCCTCACCGCCTCCCAGAGGGCCAGCAGGACGGGCCCGGCCGCCGGCGGTCGCGCCCGGGCCAGGCGTCGCAGGATGGGCAGCAGGACCCGGTCCAGATGGGTCAGGTCGTCCTCGTCGAGACCCCGGATGTGCCGCCCCACGGTGCGTTGCATGTGCACGGCGCACGGCTGCCGGTCCAAACCCGCCGCCTCCAGGGCCGGTCCGTAGACCGGGTCGTCGTCGGTGATCAGCCCCTGCACCCCGCGCGCGGCCAGGTCCGTGAACCAGTCGGCCCCGTCGAGGCCGGGACCGCTCAGGCGCAGGTCCAGCCGTTCGCCCCGGGGCCCCAGGACCACGGCCACGGGGCGCTTGACGCCCCCGAGGGGCAGCCAGGTCTCGTCCACCTCGACCCACGACGGCAGGTTCGCCTGCGGGTCGGGCGCCAGGCCCGGGGCCACCGCCTGCACGTCGCGCCACAGGGTGGCGGCCCCCACCCCGCAGCCCAGCAGGGCCAGGAGGCGGGACAGACCCCGGAAACTGACACAGTACACGTACAGGTCGGCCACCAGCTCGCGGAAGGTCTGCGGCCGCTGGCGGGAGGTCACGTCGGGCGGCAGGGGCGAGGCGCTGCCCCGGCAGGCCTTGCACTGCCAGCGCTGGACGCGCAGCCGGCCGAGGACGACCAGATGGCGGGGGTAGGTGCCGTTGCGCCGCCAGGCACAGGCTCCGCAATGGGGGCAGGAGCCCGGGTCGTCGGGCCATGCCCGTTGGTGTTCGGGGTCGGCAGGGGCTAGGATGAAGTCCACGACGGGGGGTCCTCTTTGGTTGTTGAAGCAAACCAATTATTGAGGGCCCCTCGTCCCTTGCCAGCCCGCAACCAATATCAACGAGATTGAAACAGTGCCCGGCCTGCCGGCGGGGCGGAGCGCAAGAACGGCTGGCAGCTGGCGGAAGCCAACGGCGATGCCGACCCCTACGGCATCCAGTACCTGCTCAATCGGGCGCGCTGGTCGGTGGCGGAGGCCCGCACCGCCCTGTGCGGCTACGTGCAGGAGCACCTGGGGGGTCCCCCAGCCGTGGGGATCATCGACGAGACCGGGTTCCTGAAGACGGGCGCCCACTCGGCCGGGGGGGGGGGGGGGGCCAGGAGCACGGGGGGAATCCCCAAGCCGTGGGGATCATCGACGAGACCGGGTTCCTGAAGAAGGGCGCCCATTCGGCCGGGGTGGCGCGGCAGTACAGCGGCACGGCGGGCCGGGGCGGGAACTGCCAGGTGGGGGTCTTCCTGGCCTACGCCGGGGCGCGGGGGTACACGCTGCTGGACGCGGAACTCCATCTGCCCGAGGGCTGGACCAACGCGCCGGCGCGGCTGCAGGCGGTCGGGCTGGCCCCGGACACACCCTTTGCCACCAAGCCGCAACTGGCCCAACAGCTGCTGGCCCGGGCGCAGGCGGCCGGCGTGTCGCTGGCCTGGGTCGCGGGCGACACGGTCCATGGCCACTCGGGGCAGCTGCGGTCCTGGCTGGAGGACCAAGACCAGGCCTACCTGCTGGCGGTGCCGGCCCACGAAACGTTCCTGGTCGGCCGATACGAGTATGGGGTGGGGGAGATGTTCGCGGCGCTGGCCGAGGAGGACTGGCAGCGGCTCAGTGCGGGCCCGGGCAGCCAGGGCGAACGGTGGTACGACTGGCAGTGCCTGGTGTTGGCCGAAGGGGCGGACGCGGACAAGGGGTACTATCTGCTGTTCCGGCGCGCCTACGGGCAGCCGGAGAAGTGGCGGGCCCATCTCGTGTGGGGTCCCCAGGCCTGCGACCTGCCCGCGCTGGTCCGGGTGGCCGGCAGTCGCGGGCGTATTGAGTCGGCCTTTGAGCTGGCCAAGCAGGAGGTGGGCTTGGACGAGTACGAGGTGCGCAACGCCCGGGGCTAGGACTGCCACATGATCCTGCGCTGGCCCTGCTCAGCGTGGTGCGGGCCGCCTGCCTGCCCCCGCTGGCCCCCCAAAAAAAGCGCGCGGGGCCGGGCAGCCTGGCCGTGCCGGAAGTCCGGCGGCTGTGGCGGCGTCTGCTGCGGCCCGTAGTCATGGACATCGAGCAGGTGTTGGCCCTGGTCGCACTGGTGTCGGTACCACCAGTGGGTGGCCCAATGCTGTCACTACCGGTGACAGCAGGCCACCATCCTGTGAATTACCACTGTAGGATTAGTCCTCGTGGACCGCATGCACCACCTCCGGGGTTCAGCAGTCCAAGCCGACCCACAGCGATTCGTTGCGGGGCATGGCCAGAGCATGTGGTGCAGGTCCCGGTCCTCCAGCCAGCAGTGCCGGTTCAGTGAGCGGCCGTAGACCGTATCGCCTGTCATCCAGGCCACGGGCACCCCGGCATCGCGGACCTGTTCCAGCAGGCCGCCGGCCTGCTGCGGCTTGGTCGCGAAGGGCGTATCCGGGGCCGGGTCATCCGTCCAAACCTGGGGTAGATTCAACTCCCGGTTCAGCAGCGTGTGGTCCTGGAGACTGACGTAGGCAAGGAAGATCCCCACCTGGGCAGATGCCCACCTTGCCCAGCGTGCCGCAGTACTGTGGTGCCACTCCCACCGAGTAGACCCCTGCTTGGGGAAGCTCATCTCGTCGATCACGACCACGGCACCGAGGTCCCCCAGGTACGCCGCGCATAGACGTACAGTGTATCCCGCGCCCAGTCCGCCGATCGGCGGCGCGCCTCAGCAGGTGCTGGAAGTCGTAGGACGTGGCATCGCCCACCGTTTCGGCCAACTGCCAACCGTTCTTGCGCCGGGTGTCGCTCAGCAGGCCGTCCACGTAGGCTGCGGTCCGTTGTCGGAAGTGTGAAAGACAGGCCTCTCTCAGACAGTCGCCTTGTTCAACTTGGTGAAATCCCGCGCAACGTTACGTATTTTGGTATAATTTCGGGGGTTCATTCGATATAGGGTGTTCAGCAACGGTTCCGATGACGTGGTGTCAGTTGAGAGACTTTCGCCTGTCTGCGCAATGATCGGGTGACTCGCAAGACGAGTAACAGGCCACAGATCTGTGTTGGGCACTGGGCTCCAAACTGGTATCGTTCTTAGTGCATACAGCAGTGACATCGGACAATCCCAACCTCTCAGGGGCTTGATTGTGAACTTGAGCCAACGATCTCAAGGCAGCAAAAGCGGTACGCCAACCATTGTGCCCGACACAGACCAGTCTGGACTCCTGAGTTGACGGCGACATGTGCGATCTCAAATTGATCCAGCACTCCAACAGTGAGGAGCATCTCGGTTCTCCCGATCCGGGGAACCCAGTGATGGTCTTCGACTTCTTCTGTGGTTGCGGAGGTGCCAGTGCTGGGTTTCGGGAGGCTGGCATGGAGATTGCCTTCGGCTTGGACAACGACCCGGACGCTGGACGTACCTTCAAGGCGAACTTCCCAGAGGCCGAGTTTTTTGACGACGACATTGCGACCATGCCCGACTCGGCTATCGATATCGTTGTAGATGCTTGGCCCAATCATGCGCTGCTGTTCAATGCATGCGCTCCCTGCCAACCATTCTCCCGGCAACGATGCGGTACTCTCCGGCCAGACGACGAGCGGCTCGGACTTCTTACCCATGTGTTGCGGTTTGTGCGTCGGTATCGTCCCGAATACGTCTTCGTCGAGAATGTACCGGGCCTGCAGGATGCAGGTGCCGGTGGCGGCATCTTTCAAGGCTTATTGCACACCTTGCAGGAACTTGGATACTCGACAGACCATCGTGTCGTGAAGTCACAGGACTACGGCGTTCCACAGAGAAGGATGAGGCTTGTACTCCTGGCAAGCCTCTTGGGGCCGATCACGTTCCCGGAGCCAACCTACGGCGTAGGTACGCTCAATCCAGAGTATTCCACTGTCAGAAAGTGGATCAAGTCTCTTCCCGCGATCTCGGCAGGAGAAGCCCATCCTCGCGTTCCAAACCACCGGGCAGCGCGGCTTTCTTCTCTCAACCTGCAGCGCATAGGTGCCACGCCGCAAGGCGGGGGATGGCGCGACTTGCCTCCCAAGCTTTTGCCGAAGAGCCGCAAGGCGGGCTTCAACGGGTATACAGATGTATATGGCCGTCTCCGGTGGGATGCGCCAGCACCAGCGTTGACAACCAGATGCATCAGCTATTCGAACGGACGGTTTGGACACCCTGAGCAAGATCGGGCGATAAGCGTCCGCGAGGCTGCCTGCCTGCAGACACTGCCAAATGACTTTGTGCTCACCGGGAGTTTGAACTCCCAAGCCCGACAGGTGGGAAATGCTGTTCCAACACTCCTCGCCCAGCGCTTTGGGGCATGCATTGCAGAGCATTTCGCTGGTAATGCCTGTGGTACCCAGTTCTCCTTCCCCTGAGCTTGAACTGGATTCATCGGCGTCCCTATAGAGGGTTGGCATGGCCAAGTTCAGGACAAGTGCTCGCACGGTCGACATGCTGGGCCGTCAGCAGATCGCCGGCATCCCTACCGCAATCAGCGAGCTGTTCAAGAATGCCCACGATGCCTACGCGACGCGCGTCGAGGCAGACTTCTATCGTCCTGAACAGCTCCTCGTACTCAGGGACAACGGTCTTGGGATGACCTTGGAGGATGTCATCGATCGGTGGCTTGTGTTGGGAACGCACAGCAAGGTCGATGGTGGCAAAGACATGACCGAGGTCGCTGTGTCCTTGGGGATGCAGGAGAGACCCCCCACTGGGGAAAAGGGGATCGGACGTCTTGCCATCGGGGCCATTGGCCCCCAAGTACTCCTTGTCACCCGAGCCAGGCGATCCGATGGGCTCCACCCGACCGTGGCTTCATTTGTGAACTGGTCACTGTTCGCACTACCGGGAATCTCCCTTGATGAGATCGAAGTGCCGGTTCGTGAGTTCCACAACGGCGAGCTACCCACAGCTACAGATGTTGCCGAGATGGTCGAGGCCGTTAGACACAATCTGGAACGGTTGAGCCACATGGGTAATCAGAAAAAGAAAGTCATTGCGGAAATCACGCGCAACCTGGACAGGGCCTCCTTGGATGTTGCCTACCTTCAGAGACGTTTCGACGCGGCAGCTCTCAAGGACTCTGCATCGGGCACTCAGTTCTACATCCAGCCAACAAACCCAATGCTTGAAATTTCGCTAGACGCTCCTGTCGAGAAACGGCAGATAGGTGGCTTACAGAAAACACTGATGGGCTTCACGAACACGATGATGCCCGATCGTCCCAGACCGGTTATTGCAACTGCATTCCGTGATCACAAGTCTCTCGACCTCTTTGACTCTGTCATTGGACCCGAGTCATTCTTCACTTCAGAGGAATTCATTGAAGCTGACCATCACATCGAAGGTGAATTCGATGAGTACGGCCAGTTCTCAGGGACCGTGGCGGTTTACGGAGGCAAGCAAGAGAAGCATCTGATAACTTGGCCTGAGGCACGAGGTAAACAAACTCTTTGCGGACCGTTTTCCATCAATTTTGCTTACGTACAGGGGATAGCCCATGAGTCGCGCATGCCAAGAGAGAGATGGAATAGAATCATCTGGAAACTCAACCGCATGGGAGGTCTGTACATCTATAGAAACGGCATACGGATACTTCCGTACGGCAGCACGGACAACGACTTTCTGGGCATCGAAGAGCGTCGGACTCTGGGTGCGGCATACTACTACTTCTCGGCCCGTAGAATGTTCGGTGCGATTGAGCTTCCTGTTGCAAGTTCGGCTAGGTTGATCGAAAAGGCCGGACGAGAAGGATTTCGCGACAACAGAGCATATCGCCAGTTTCGAGAGATTCTCATACACTTCCTTGTCCAGCTGGCTGCAGACTACTTCCGCGATGACTCATCACTCGGTGCGTACAGTATCCGCAAGGCGGACCTCGACAGGCGAGCTAAAGCACTCGAGCGCCAATCCCAACAGGCCTTGGTCAGGCGCCGTGAACTGACGAAAGCACTCGAGGCTTGCGCGGCCAAGCTCAACAGCCCTGAGCTCCAAGAAGAGATCGGGGCTACAATTACTCGACTGAAACAGATGCTTGAGGCCGTCTCACTCCAGAGCCGCCCAGATGCCAAACTGCGGCTGATTTTGGAGGCTGAGCGTGTCGCCCGAACTCAATTGGCGGCACTCCGATTGGAGCTTCGCGTTCCCTACCCGCGGGGATTCGCGCTCTCGACAGCGTTACGGCATAATCTCGCTGCATACAGAGTCGAGTATGCCAAGTTTGAAAGTGATGTCCTCGCGCCGGCCCAAGCCGCGATAGAGGATATTGTGTCCGAAACAACCCGAGGCCTCGACACCAGTCGCCGTCGCAGATTCGATGCTGCTGCTGAGGATGCTTGGCGAACAGCCAAACAGAAAGTGACGGCTCGTAGCCAAGCCTCCCGCGAGCAATTGAGTGAGACCAGCAAACAAGTCACCAACGCGGTCCGGCGTACGATGGCTGCTCTCGAGTCCGAGTTGAACGAAATCAGTCAACGTGTTCAGCGGGCTGATGTCTCAAATCTCACGGATGCCGAAATTGTTCAACTGAGGCTGGACTTCGACGCGGAGATCGAGGCGATCGCATCCACGAAGGAGGCACAACTAGAGGCGATTACCGAGCAACTTCAGGTCATTGTTGTCGATCCCGACGATTCCGGGCAGATTATTACGGAGGTGGATGTTGCCGGTGCGGTTGAGGAGAAAATCCGCGCCCTCCAAGAGCGCGCGGATGCAGACCTGGAACTCACGCAGATCGGGATGGCCATCGAGATTATCGATCATGAGTTTCAGGCCACCATCCGGTCTGTTCGCAACCACCTACAACGCTTCCGAGCGTGGGCCGATGTCAACCAGCAACTCGCTGATGTGTACCACGGCATCCGCGTGAGTTTCGAACATCTTGATGGGTACCTTACGCTCTTCACGCCTCTGCACCGGCGTCTGTACCGAGCAGAAGTCGAGATCAGGGGACGCGACATCAGTAGGTTCCTACTGGATCTCTTCAAGGAACGCCTCACTCGCCATCAGGTCGAGGTTTCTGTCACACAGGCATTCCGTCGGCACACGTTTAGGGGGTATCCCTCAACCTTCTATCCCGTGTTCGTCAACTTGCTCGACAACGCTGTCTTCTGGCTACGCGACCAGAATCCGCCGCGCATCATCCACCTTGATGTCAAAGACGACGCGATGATTGTTGCCGACAGCGGTCCTGGTGTACCGCTCGAAGATCGCGAAGCGATCTTCGAGCTCGGATTCACTCGGAAGCCAGGCGGACGCGGCCTCGGTCTCTATATCTCACGCGACGTGCTTGACCGAGCAGGGTATGAACTGACCATTGGTGAATCCCACTACAGCGTAGGGGCAGAGTTCAGGATTCAGCCGAAGCCGGAGGATCGCCATGAGTAGTATACCGGTTGAGTTTCGATCTCGGACCCGGGAAGTCGTCGAGTCCTTTCTTCAAACAGTTGTCGTTCTTGATGACCTCGCAGAGATGTCCCGATCCCGGGAAGAGCTTACGAATGAGACTGTATCCGGTAGAATCACTAGCCCTGAATATCCCTCATCACCTGACCCAGTTGACAACGAGAATAGGCGTAATCCCCAAGGAGCGCCCTTGAAGGCCAAGGAGGTGATCGATGGCTTTGCCGAGATTGGGTCGATATGCGCCGTACTGAAGGCCAACTCGGACGATGGATTCCAGGAGAGGACTGTCAGGGCTGCTCGGCGGGCCGACATCGTGATTCTCGACTGGACCATCTATGACTCGACTGGAACTGAGGCACTAAGGATAATGCAAAAGATTTTGGAGGAGGACAGTAGTAGTCGGCGACTCCGCTTGATTGCGATCTACACTGGAGAGCCGGATCTCAGATCGATCTACGATCAAGTACGTGATAAGGTTGATGAGATCTACCAAGATGAGGAACTTAGAGAAATCGATGGTCTTCGCATGTCTCGAGGTCCGCTTCACGTTGTCGTCTTAGCGAAGTCAGGTGTACTTGCTGCCGAACGGTCGAATTTTGTAAACCAGGAAGTTGCAGAAGATGAGCTGGCAGACCGTCTCATAAACGAGTTTGCAGACATGACAGGCGGTCTCATTCGAAATGCTGCCATCGCGGGAATTGCTGGCATCCGTGACAATGCACACAGGATCCTAGCAGAGTTTGATCCGAACCGGGATCCCGCTTATCTTGGCCATCGACTCCTCCTCGATCATCCTCCCGACGCAGAGGATCACCTCGAAGAAGCACTGGCTTCCGAAGTTGCATCGGTTCTCGAAGAGCACCGATCAGGAACGCGCGCCGATATTGGTGCCATCAGATCTTGGCTTATCCACCGACAATCTGATGGATTAAACTTATCTGAACCGTTCCCGTTTGAAGGAGACCGAGATCCGGTGGAAGGTTGGATCCCGTTGCTGGAACAAGGTATTGCAGCCGAAGTGGCTAGGCCAAAAGGTGCAAGCAAAACCAGTCTGCCAACCCAATCGACTATACCTTTCGCTGAGGATACCGAATCCGCACGACAGTCCGATCTTCACTTTGCAGCCCTCCTTAAGCTCAAGACACACTACCCTAGTCAAGCCCCGCGCCTTTCGATTGGAACAATTCTACATACACGGGAGAACGATCAAGATAGCTATTTCCTCTGTCTCCAACCGAAGTGCGACAGCGTGCGGTTGGGAGACTGGACAGGGTTCCCGTTCCTCTTGCTAGTCTCGCTAACAGCCTCCAAGGACGTGAGTCGGGAAATGTCCTTTCTAGCTGTACAGAGCGAACAAGATGTATGGAAACACTTGGGAATTATACCTAAGCCATCCAAATTGATGATACGTTATTTCCAGCCTAGAGACAGCCCACCAGGAGAAGTCTGTGCCAAGAACGAAAATGCTCTATTTTTCTTTGAAGATATTGAAAAGAGACAATATCGCTGGATCGCCCAAATGAAGGACGAGCATGCTCTGGGTGTGGCAAATCAAGTCGCGGCATTCTTAGCACGTCCGGGTCCGAATGAAGCTGAATGGCTAAGGAGAGGAGTTATCAAATCTAGCTCATGACTCTTCTTTCCCAATTTGACACGACCTTGAGAAGTTGTTCCAGCCAGCCTGTTTGCGCTTGGCGGTGGTCTTCCAACGCAATAGGTTGTGCACTATCAGGCTACTGAAGAATAGGTTTGGGATGTCATCGGTACCCCCAAAGGAGCGTGGGAGTTTAGAGCATGCGATCGAATACGATCCCCTCCTGTTCCCAAATCCGACGAATTTCACCCGGTGTCCGTGCCTTCAATGATTCCACAATACCGGGCCAATCAGCAAACAAGGTGCGAGACTCCAAATCGTGCCCCAAACGCAGGTACCTCAGTAGCGGCTCTTTGTGTGCTTTTGGGATAGTGACACCATATACCCGGTCTTCATCCTTCCATGCGACTCGACCACCATGCAGCCAGAGAGATACACCGGACTGAACCTGCATCCGAGGGTAGGTCTGATCCTGTTCAAATAGAAGGTAGTGCAATGATTTGAGGTCTTTCCGAAGGGGTACTCCACTCCGAAGCGATCCCCAAAGTGGCATGAACCACACCCGCCCATTGCAGGCAGACGATTTCCTACATGCAAAGTATAGGGCTACATGCAAATCACGGGTCCAGTCCAGAAAGTTGGTGGGAATTCCTTGATGTTGCAACCGAATCATCATGCGACGCAATCTAGGAGTCGAAAGTACAGGGTTGTCTGACATAATGGCATTCTGTTTGATGTCTGATGCCTGAATTGGTATGGAGATTCCACTATCGAATGCTAGATTCAAAAAAGTTTTTTGATAAGTGATGTACCATTCGTTGCGCTGTTTTTGATTGTCCTCACCTACTAGCGGGTGTTCAGCGTTCGCATCTGCCCAGAGATCCATTGATGTTCGCATGACATGAAATTCCCGATCCTCCCCGCGAAAGATCAACTCTCTGGCAGGAGATTCACCTTCATTCCAACGGCGTTCTGCAATCTCGATAACAGTATCTTGCAGGCGTCGCAAGGTAAAAAACCAGTCGTTTGGATCGCCGTTCGCGGCGACCTTCACACCTGGATGATCGTTGTCCAGCACCTCAGGGGCGTGGCTCTCAAGAGTGGAAGAGTCGGATTGGTTCGTCAAGCCTCTTAGCTCCCTGTCCTTTTGTTCATCGTGTACTCAGGAGTCAGATCGCGTACAGTGGCATCCATCATAGGTGTGACATCCATTTCCACCAAGTGCAGGTGTTTGGACAGCCGGATCTGTTCTTGGTTTCGGTCCGGGGGTGTCACCGGATCCGGTTTCAGGCAAAGTCTGGCCGTGTCCGCTTGCCGCCGTGCACCGACGGCTCCGCACACCACTGGTTCCGAAGCAGATCCAAGTTGGGCAGCAGGGCATCCGGCAGGTCCATGATGCGCCACAGAGCCGCGTCCAGGTTCTTGCGCACCGGATCGCGATAGGCCTCGTTGGCCGGCAACAGGGAACAACCGCGGAATTCGTCGCAGACAGCTTGGCATTGTTGCAACTGCGCATCACTGAGATGCCGTGCGTCCAGTACGTTCAAATTCGGCAACTTTGAGATCGTAATATTGGAACGGCCCTGTTGCTGACGAGTCCCTGTCCACCAAAACATCATCAGGCCCAACGTGGAATTTGTCCAGAGCAACAATAGCCATATCCATTGCTCCTGGTGTGGCAGCACGTTCGGCCACGCCCTGCCTCCCAAGGTCTCTTCCGGTGTGATGCACATGGCGAGGCTTTGGGAGTTCAACTGGAAGTCCCTATTACTGTGCAAACGGGAAGCGGTATGTTCCCAAGTCCTGACTGCCTGCTCTTTCATCCCGGAACGTACAGTACCCTGGGTGTCGGGACCGACCATAAGAAACCGCTCCGCATCAGCGGCATGTCGCCAGAGAGCAGGGAATTCGGGCTTACCGACACTCGGGTATGCCTCGATGTCGAACGCGCCCCGCGGCGAACCTCCATTGATGTCCCGGTCGACCAGTCCCCTGTCAGCGAGGCTGCCCAACTTGGTCACGGGAACAGGGCGTTCCCCATCGGTCCTTGGCAAAGCAAGACGGCCTCGACACAGGCACGCCATGAACTGGGACAGTGAAGAATCACGTACACCAGCAGCTCCTGTCTCATGGATTGTCCCCACAAAGGACGAGCTGTGCTGCTCAAGGTTTCGGGCTATCTGGGTAGCCTCAAGAATTGATCGAGGGCGATGGGTGAGGTTGTCGAACCGAATTGCTTCTGAACGGTGTGTCCCCTCCCCGCCTTTCTTGGCCAGCACCAAGCATTCGGCCATGCCCGTATCGGCGGAGAAGGCCCGGTCCTGCGAGCCGGTGGCCGCGATCGACAGAATCTGGACCTCCTCGTACAGGTCTGCCAGTGTTTGTAGGGCATCCGCCCACGATCCCCCTGCCACAAAGGAAAACGGCAGCACGAGGGCCAGGACGCCCCCTGGCTTCAGCTTCGCATGGGCGATGTCCATGAAGTTGGAGGCCAAACCCGCATTGCCGTTGCCGAAACGACAACTGCCGGAAACCGCTTTCAACCGGGCGGACATGGCCTTCTGCTCTGCCTTGGAAGTGTCAAACCCCGCAAACGACGGCACCGGCACCGTGGTCGACTCGTGATTGGTCGGACGGGTGAACGGCGGGTTCATGATCACCAGGTCAAAGGACTCGTCCGTGACCGGCAGATCCAACTCGTCCAGACCCTCAACACCCTTCATCCGCAAGCCACCCATGTCCAGCCAATCGGCTCCCAGCATCGGCTGGACCAGATTCTTGCTGAGAAGGTCCAGGGCCCCGAGATAGACCTCGTCCAGTGGCAGACCGCGGCGGCCGGATAAGACCTCATCGGTCCCATAGGGCAGCGCCTCGATCAGTGATTTTCCGTAATGGACTCCCGGATGGGTGCTGGACAGCATGGAGGCCGTCAGGTGGGTGGCGGACGGCAGGATGTCCGTGCCCAGCAGCACACTCTCCATGATTCCCCGGTGCAGTTCGGCATCGTCCCTCCCTGTCCGCCGGTGACGGCGATAGACGGCGCGCTGCACCGCAGACAGCAGGGCACCGGTGCCGCAGGCGAAGTCGGCCACCTTCAGGGCCAGAATGGCATCTCGGTCCGACCAGTCCAGATGCAGTCGGGACACGGCCAGTTCCGCCAGCAGACAGGCCGATGAAGGCAGAGTGTAGAACGTGGCCAGAAACTTCCGGTCCGCAATCAGCGTCTGGAACATGCGGCCTGCAAGGTCGTGAAAGGTGACTGCGCCGAAGTCGACCAGATCGCTGGCCACATCGTTGACAAATGCCAGGACCGGATTCGCAATGCGCTCCGGAATCCAAGTCAGGATTTCACTGGCGATGCTGAAAACGGGCCAGTAGTTGACTTCAAGAATCCGTTCCCAAACCTCCAGAACCCGCCTGCGGGACGGAGTGCCGCCCATCCCCTGCAATTCCTCCGTTCGGGGGATGCCCGGGTACCCTTCAACCGCTCGGTGAAAGATGAAGGCATTCACAAGGATTGCAATCGCCATGCGGCAGGTCTGTTCCCCCGGCTCCTGATGCAGCACCTGCCCGATGCGATCTTCCACATCGGTGTCTTCAGCCAAGGTTCGCAGTCTCGTGCTGCCCGCGCGCACCCCATCTTCCAGGCGGGACTCGCCTTCCCGCACCATCCGTTCGGACAGGGACAGCAGTTCAACAGTGTCCGCCAGATCGTCCACCGTACCCGACAACCACTCGTCATCCCGTTCGGGCCAGCGTGTTGCCGTACCATCGGGTTGACCTTGATGCACCGCGAACCGAAGCCGGGCCTGTTCCAATCCCCCGGCCGTAAGACCGTCCGGATAGACCACGGATACCCCCGTCTCAATGGGCAGGGAGTTGACCCTGACCACCTTGCCCAGGCGGGCTTCCATCTGTCGCTTCAGTTGGGAGGCGTTGCGCCCGAACTTGGCTTCGACCGCCACGGGTTGTCCGCCGCCCGCCGCAACCAGCACGTCGATCTGTTCGGACGGGTGGTCTCGCAATACCCGTGTGGCATCGACGAACACGTTGCGCTCATTCCATCGGGGATGCCGGGCAATGAGCAGTTCGCCCAGCTTGCCGTTCAGCACGGTTTCCGCCTGGGTGGCCGAAGGTCTGGTCATGTACCCTCCTGCTTCATCAGTGAATGTGTGTCCATGCCATCCCGTTCACGCACTGTTTCGGTTTTGTTGGTCTTGATCCGAAGCGTGGGAATGCCCAGAGGCCTTCCACGCTCAGTTTCGCATACCAAGACCAAACAGGTCCTTTCAATGACCTTCCCGCTGTGGGGGCGGCTGTCCTCGGGAATGCTTGTATCCTGTGTTGGCACTCGAAAATCAGGTTTGTGGCTGAGGGTAGCAGGTAGCAGGCCGTTGTGCATGAAATTTTCCGGAGGGTGCGCCACCGGCATCGGTCGATACCGCTTGTCAATTCCCCTGTTGGTTCGCAGACGCGAGCACTTCGGCAGTGAGCGCCCTTACCACACCGCTCTGATCGCAGCTCAGAAGCGAGCCGATGCGCTCGTACGCATCGGGGACAGCATCCCGCAGCCACGTTAGGGAATGGGCAATCTGCATTCGCACCCACTTGTCAGGATCAGAAGCTAGGCGATCCAGGACCGCAGGATCGGGACACTGTCGCATATTCGGCAAATCGATTGCCACCTGCCTAACCCGCGGGTTGGAATGGTCCGCTAGATCCGTGATCCGAACGTCCGAGCTTGAGAGGTGTGGCAGGGACAAAACCGTTGCCCCGGTTCGCTGCAGAACCTCAAGCTCCGCACCCAGCCACCTTTGGGCCATTGCTATAACATGAGCGCGGTTCTTCGACCCCATTGCACAGTGAGCCAACATGTGAAGGGCTGCCGCCCGAACATCGGCCACGTTTCCCAAAGAGATCTGGAATCGACTGAGTGGGTGCAAAGTGCCAGCCTCATATTCGTCAGTTGCAGAGATCTTCGTCTCGGGATCGGTCAGCGGCTTCACGAGCCCGAAGAGTTCCTTCTTCCTGCCAGTTGAGAGAAGTTCCACGGTGATCGCTGCCGATTTAAGCGCGTGGGCTCGATTCATACTCGGTTCATGGCAATTGCTTCCGATCTCAACTAGCTTCTGGACGTACCGGTTGGCAACTTCGTCTCCTTGCTCCTCAAGGAACTGCCTAGAGATGTCGTATCGTGTGCCAATGTCATACGATGAACGCTTGCACAAGGGATATTGCTCCACGAGCTGGAGCCGGTTGGCCCAGTGCACTCGTGCCGCATCGTTCAGGTGCCCCAAGTCAAACAATGGGTCAGCAAAATCACGTCCTTCTTGCTCGGCAACTCGCTCAAAGGCAGCAATGAGTTCACTCAAGTCGTCACCACACTCACCCAATGCCCGCTTCAAATTCCTATTGTTGGGATTTCCTACGGTCATCTCCACGAGGACCGTCGCAGCACCCTTTCGGAAGGCGGGCCGGAACCGATACAAGCGTGCAGCCACCATCCCACTCCCCGGATCAGTCAGCTTGTATGTGTTGGGTTCGCGGGGGGCCAACTGCTCCAGCACCGGCATGAGTTGCTCTAGGTCGCTTTCGTCCGCCTCGAGTACAACTGCCTGCAACGCTTGGATAGTCGCTGGCGCAGTCCACTTGCTGTCGGCATTTTCCTGTAGCTGTTTAATAAGCATGCGAGCAAGTCTACGTGATGTTTCAATCGGCGCGAGATCACCGAGCTGCTCAACAGCAATGAGTGTGCCCCTCCAAACCCACAACGCCGGGCTGCTTACCATGTTGGTAAGGTAATCAGGCCAGACTTCCAGCTGGGACGATATCTCTTTGATCTGATTGTAATCACCGCCGAGCAGTCCCTGCTCAAGGGCTGTGACAGGTTCTTTGGACTGGGCATAAAGCCGTGCAAGGAGTGCACGGGAATCGAACTCGTCCATGAGGCTTCCACTGCGGATCGCCTCGATCAAGCGGAACCTGGTCCACAAGTGGGCATCGGGTAATTGCTCGTTCACCAAGTGCATGAAGGCACGCTCGCGGGTGCGGGGGTTCATCGCCACATACGACCGCGAACCTTGAATTGAAAGGGCTAATTGATTTGTCCTACGACATTCACGAAAACGTTCAACACTGTCGGGCTCAATGGTTCTGATTGTGCAGAGCGCTGTCAGCGACCAGAGTGCTTTCTCGACATCTAGGTCAAGGTTGGCCTCGGCTGCCAACTTCAATGCCATACGGTACTGCCGCTCTGCGCGTTCTAATTCTCCCTCCCACGCAGCCTTGCGGGCTGCCCGTAGGAGTACGTAGGCATTCTCCTGTGCAGGCAACTCCAACAGCTCAGCTTGGCGAATGAGATCCTTCCCCGTTCCTTTGGCACCGGCATCGACCATAGCCAAGTTGATTCGCAGTGCCGTCTGTTTCTGTTTGTCGCCACTCTTATCGCATCTCTCGCTTGCATGTTGAAGGCACTCTACGCGGTCAAGCACCACACCGAATTCACGGTCGGCCACAGCCGCCTCTGTGACAAACATTGCAATGATCGGCGCATATTCGTCATTGGGACCAAGGGTGTCAAACCACTGCGCGAGGTCCTTGAGTGACTGAGGATGCTCATACCACTGCTCGAAGGACCGAATGGCAGCTGCGCGGGCCTGCCGGGTTTCATCAACTGCGTCGTGCAGATCCCCGAGTGCGGAGGCCACTCCTGGAAATAGCTGAGGTTCAGCTTGTTCAACGAGGTTGCGGACGGCAAGCTCTATCAACGCGTCATGGCTTGCGTCCGCGTTCCCTGCGGCCTGCAATGACTTGGCTCGCAACAGGTCAAAGTGGTTGGCGTGCCCCGGAAAGTGGTCCCTAAGCCCATCCGCAACCTCACGATAGACATCCGCGGCTTCTGTTTGGGGTGTTTGCGCTAGGGGTTCGGGTTCCCTGCGGCCTGCAATGACTTGGCTCGCAACAGGTCAAAGTGGTTGGCGTGCCCCGGAAAGTGGTCCCTAAGCCCATCCGCAACCTCTCGATAGACATCCGCGGCTTCTGTTGGTGATGTCTGCGCTAGGCGTTCGGCTTTTCCAACCTTCGATGTGAGTCCGAACGCTTCAACCGGCCCTCTGCGCAATGCGTCGGAAACCTCGGTGGACAGGCGGTGGTTGGATTCCTTAGAAGTACCAAAGTACTTGTTTACCCAGTCGTCACCGAAATACCTACGAACGAGGTAGTCCTTGTTACTGAGGAGATGTGTGAGTTGTTCAGCTCCCCAAAGCTCAATGGGGAAGGAGTATCGCTCATTCAACTTTGCGAGCTTGTCCAAGAGCTTCCGATTGTTTGCCTCCCTCGACATGCAGACAACAAACTTGTCGGTACAACCAGCCATCGCACCTTTGGCAAATTTTCCCACGATGTCTTTCAAATCGCTCGCAGTCAGTTCCTTCATTCGCTTCACTTGGAAGGCCGTGTACTCGCCTGTGGGAGCATCACCCACAAAGTCGATACCCTCTTGGGCTTGCCCAGATATACCGTACCGGTGGACATTCGCGAATCCGTGGGCTTGCACTATGTCCCGGCAGAGGCACTCGAACTTAGCCGTTTCGAGTATGTGGAACGGGAATTCGGTCTCTGTGGTCGTGACTGGCGGGGGAACGCTTACCGGTTCGCTCTGGTTTTCGCGGCCATCTGTGATGGTCATGACTGCTCCTTATGAGTGGAGGGCTTCATCCGCAGGGCGGGTATGGTGCTACTTCAGCTTGGCCACGAATCAAGCAGAGAGACGGAAGCAGGAAGATGGCACAGGTTGTATGGAAGGTCATAGTGAGATCACCAAGCATGCCTCACCTGCCCCGTCGAGCATAGGGAGTGTGCGTGCATAGTCCATTCCCAGGATCTACTTCAGCACTTCGGTATCTGGCTCTTGACGGTTCACGGATTAAAACGTCATGCGCTTCGTCGGCAGCCACCATCGGCCATCCGTGTAGTTGCCGATTTGCTACCTGAACCGGGCGATCCTGAATTACGGTTGACAATCAGTGAATTCGTGTGTCATGGAGTGGGGACAATGTTGGGGAGCACTGCTATCAATGCTTGGAGGTCGGACACATCGGTGGCTCGTGTTCATGGGAATACCCTAGATCCGCCAATGTCTGGCAACTGGTGGCCAAGAATTGCAAGGATGGTATCTCCAACCGGTTTCGTTGCGGTGTAAGAGCCGTGCTTGGCTTGGAGACGAGCCAGGCAGAGGACCGAGGATACGCAGCCCATGTCGGCAAGTTCCCGAGGGCAGGAACTGCATTCTGTTCTCTCACGGCTGGTATGCCACCGCCGGGGGCCAGCTGTCCAGGTCCTGGATGTGGAACATGGCCAGCGCCTCGCCGGTGGCGCAGTCTCCTGTTTCGCTGCACGTCAGGGAGCCCGTGATTCCGTCGAATCCTTCCAGATTGTCCAGGTGGTCCCTGATGGCCTGAAGGCCGATCAACAGGTTACCGTCGGCATCCGCCCGGGTGGCTGCCGCAATCGCATCCAGCAACATGCGCACGGCATCGTACATGTGGGCGTGGTAGCCGCTGGTCGGCGGGATGCCGTGCATCTCCACATATTTGCGCCGCAGTTGGTCGTAGCGGTCATTGACGATCCGGGGGCCCGTCATGTACATGCCCACGGCCGCTTCCCCCGTATTGGGCAGGAAGTCCTCCGAAAAGAGGGCGTTGCCGCCCATCAGTTCCGTGTTTTCCAGGCCCGGAATGTCGCGTGCCTGAGCGACGATCAGGTTGCCTTCCGGCTGGAAGATTGGAAAGAGCAGGATGTCCGGTTCGTGCGTTGCCACCTCAATCAGCACGGGCCGCATGTCCAGGTCTCCGACATTGACCGCGCCCTGGAACACGACCTCGCCGCCCAGGTCCTCGAAGGCCGCGACGGTCATGGCCTGGTTCAGGTCCGCATAGATGCTGCCGTCGTGAATCGTGGCCATGGTGCGAGCGCCCAGCTGGTTGAAGGCGTAATCGGCCGCCAACCGGCCCAGCATGCGGTCGTTGTGGGCCGTGCGGTAATAGCCGTGCTGCCAGACGCCGCCGGTGTCGCGGTCGGGATTGGTCAACGAAGGCGACGTGGTGGAGGCCGCAATCATGCTGCGGTCGGCGGATGTGACGATGGGCATGGCCGCGGTCGCGGCACTGGAACAGGAGGTGCCCAGTACGCCGACCACGGCCGGGTTGGCCATCAGCCTGGTGGCGGCGGTCTGGCCGCCTTCGGCACTGCACAGCGAGTCCTCGGAAACGAGGTTCACGGGATGGCCGTGGACCTCTCCGAATTCGGCCAGCGCGATCGCAATGGCATTGGCCGCGTCCTGTCCCAGGTTGGCATTGGGACCCGACAGTACCACCATCGATCCAATTGTCACCGGTTCGTCGGCCGCCACGGCAACGCAGCCGAGTTCGTCCGTGCATGTCAGGGCATCCTGCGATCCTGTTCCCTCGGAGAGTGCCGTACAGCCGGCAGCCAGAAGGACCCAAAGAGCCAGGAGGACAAGCCAAAGACAGGTTCGAAGTGAAGTCATGAAATTTCCTGGCAGTTTCTGATGGATGAAGGGTCGGCGGACGAAACCGTCCCGCTTGGGGAAGCCGGCGTTCGCTGTGGCCGCGGGTCTCGGTCCCGGTTGCCTATTGTGTGTCATAGGCCACGATCAGGAACTGGGATTCCGGTGGCTCGACGACTTGCCGGGTGCCGTCGGGCCAGACGATCTCCAGATCGGTAATCCGGGACCGGCCCAGGCCGAAGTGCACCGCGGCGTCGTTGCCGGCGCCCAGCGATGATCCGAGCCTTACTTCCCGCATGAGGACCTGTCCGTCGTCTCGGGTCAGATAGACCCTGGCTCCGGCGGCGTCCCGGTTGACATGCCGGCCGTCACCCTCAAGCCGAATCGTGAGAGAGCGGTTGTCACTGCCCCAGGGGCCTGTATTCCGGTACAGTTGCAACCCCTCGTTCCACCGGGTGCCCACCACGTCGACGAAGCGTCCGTTGTCTTCGTTGTGGAAGAGGATGTCCGCATAAGGATCGTGCATGCCTTCGTGATCGGCCGCAGCCGTTTCCTGCACGAACTTGGTCGTGGCGAGATGCAGGTTCAGCCAGCCGTGGTTGTCGAAGTCCAGGAAGGTCACCGCGAAACCGGCTCCCAGCCGCTTAGCATGCACCTCAACTCCCGGCAACGAACGGGGGGTGCTGCACTCGGCTGGGGTTTTGGACCACAACAAGGACGCGGGATTTCGCCCGGGTAATCGCGTTGTACAGCAGGCGTCGCTTACGTTCAGCGGTACCCGTGACTTCGTAAGGCCATAGGACGATCACCGAATCGAACTCACGATTCTTCGCTTGATGGATCGTCATCGCCCGCACGCCACCGTCCCTCACCCGGCGATACCCCCTCGACCTCTGATGAACGCGGTGCGCTTCGCGCCGGATCTCTTCAACTGTGAACGTTGTTCTCCCGGCGACGCGCCTCTGCCGCCGGATCCAATCGTGAAGCCCTCGCCACAGCCCGCCGACACCAGCGAATGACAGCTCATCACAGCAGACCTCAGCATAGGGATCTTCGGGCAGCCCAAGTCCTTCGATGAACTTGTTGCATTCTTCTTTCTGCGACTCCTCCCAGGGTAGTCGGTACGGACCCACTGGGGGTTTACTGATCGGTTTCTCCTCCACTCGGGCGACAAGATTGTGCACAAACTGCGAGCGGTACGGACCAACCGGTGTCAGAATTGCGATGTCGGCGCAACTCCACCACCACGTAAGGTTCTTGGAAACGAAGCTAGCGCCGACGTTGTGATTGCGCGCGCCTAGCACCCAGAAGCCATTCCCCTCATTGAGGACATCCCGTCCTGCTCGAAGGGCTTGGCTCGCTTTCAAGAGACTGGATGTTGAGGTTCGGTGAATGTCACCCAGCCTCTCGATTTCGCTGTTAGCTTGTGCCCACGCGACAGCTGAATTCTCCTCGGTGCCTTCCAGATCCTGAAAACCGTCAGCCGCTACTATGCAGGTGGCCGACCCCGAGAGCGCGGAAATCATCGCCAGCTGTCCACCCTTGCTATCCTGAAACTCATCGACAACAAGAATCGGGAATGCTTGGCTAACCCAGCGCGAGACGATCGTCTCGGCCAGCAGATCACCGGCGAGCGAGCAGACCTTGTCATAGTCGTCCTCGGCCAGTTCCTTTGCCGATAACCTGCGAGCCAGCGTTCGCCAGCGTCGCACGACGCGCCACGCGAAACTATCAGCCGTGCCACAGTGGTACCGCCCTCGAAGACCCGAGGTAGCCCGAAGTTGGCCATCCATGCGCCGCCTCGATCCGTGCATCTTGGTTAGTGCGAGAACCCGTTGGTGCTCCGCCAGTGGGCACTCGTCCAGCACACGCCCAAGTTTCTGAAACAACCGCGTCGTCTTGCCGGTCCCGGCTGGACCCTCGATCAAGTAGACGCTCATGGCTCGATACGCAGCACGGTCGTGTCCTCGGTGCTTTGCTCATCGTCCTTTTGGATCATGTCGCAACCTTCGGCCCTTCCTAGCGTAGCAAGCGTGACTGCCTTGAGCAGAACTGCGGCGCGACTCCGACACTCGGGAATCCGGCCGATGGCCCAAGCCACTTCCTCATACGCGAGGTAGTCTGTCTTTAAGCGGCTGCCCCCAGTTTGGACCTTGAACAAACGAACCAAGTCGTCGACGGATTCGAATTCACGATCATGCAGTTCGGCGAGCGCCGCGTCCTCGTTTCCCTGAAGCATCCAGCCGATCGCATCCTCCAACGTCCAACCGTCGCGCCATCTCAGGCAGAGTTTCGGCACGGTGTCGGACCTATGGACGTGGGCGATCTTCTCGGCTCCGGCATCATCCCCGTCCACGAGAGGAACCAATCCACGCCTCAACGTCCGCAGGGCATCGTAGACGTCTGCCACCGCTCCGTCATGGGTTGGCACCACGCCGATGACAGTGCCGAAGGCGGGTGTGTCGGTATCAGGTGTGTCGAGTGCGATGTCGCCTGTCTCAAGCACATAGCTCAACAGCCGAAACCACTCGTATTCGCTGCGTCCTTCGGGAATCAGCACTCGGTGGTGCATCAGCGCCTCGACGAGCCGCGCGCGATCATCTTGAAAGAGCTTGCGCCGCGCGTTGGTCGCGCTCGCGTCCAAGGGCGCTGGTAACATGGGAGTCGCGGCGAGACACTCCCTGTCGTGATCGAGAATCTGAACGGAGGGCGCGGAGTAGTAGGCGGCGACGCGAGGCGAGTGACTGGTACAGACAGTCTGATCGGCGATCGACACCGCCTGCGAGATTAGGCGACGCTGCATTCCTGGCGGAATATGCAACTCGGGCTCCTCCATCGCGAGCAGGAATGGCTTTCCCTTACGCACTCGCTCTCGTCCAAGCTCAAGCAGAAGAATGAAGGTTTGAAGCGAGAGCAGGCCCATTCCATGCCGCCCGACCGGGAGCGACACTCCTTCTCCGGCAGCGTAGTGCGGAACGAGTGCCCGAAGCAGTGATTCGGAGTCCGTGGCGGTAAGCCTTAGCTGAAAACGCGGTGCGTCGGGTAATAGCCCCGCCAACTGCCGGTTCATGCGCTCTACTAACGGAGAGAGGTCGTCCGTTTCCTCCAATGGATCGGCAGGTGCGCGCAGCCGGTCACGTTCTTGGAGGACAGTTTTTGCGGGAATGCCGCCCACGGTCGCAACTGCCTTGCGGAACAGCTCTGAGGCGAACGAAACGGCTCCTCCCCAAGTACGACGCGCCATCAGGACGTAGAATCCGATGTCGTCGAAGAGCCGAGGCGGGATCAGATAGACAGCATCGTCCAGGAATGGATCTTTAATGTCATCATCATCGTGGAAGTAGCGGACTGATTCAATCGCCAGCTCCTCCAGATCGAACCGCGCCGCGAAGGCAACCTGCGCGCACAGGGTCTTAGCATGATCGCTACGGTCGGGCTCGGCTTGACCTGTCGACGAGTTCCACCACTTGGGAACCGCTCGCCCCTCGCGAAACCACATGTAGTTGCGTCCTGGATCGTCACCATCAAATCCGGCCAAGGTAGCAACGATCCGGATCCGGCTCGTCGCTTCAGGAACACTGCCGTAGAAGTCGTGTTCCGTAAGGTCACGGACCAGTCCTGTGCGGCCAAAGACTAGCGACAGGGCGTCGATGATTGTGCTCTTACCAGCGCCGTTGGGGCCCACCAGTACATCGTGCTGGCCAAAACGCAAGTCGGCATCCTGAATGCCGCGGAACCCGCGTATCGAAAGAGCGAGCAGTTTCATCGGGAGTCAGCGTTGGTCGCTCCCACCTCTGACCCGGTCTGAAATGCGTGGGGCCAGCCGCCGTGGGCTTCGATGATTGCGTCGATCTCGGCCATGATGCCGATGGTCTCCTTGAGGGCAACCACGATCCGCTAGTAGAGCTCGCGGCCCTTGACGTCAACGGTCATGACACTCCCATTCGCACTGGACCCGAGGCTCTCGGGAAATGCCGTGCAGCCGACAGCCAAGAGGACCCATAGAGCGAAGAAAGGAAGCCAAATGCGGGTTCGAGGCACAGCCATGAGCAATTCGCGTTGTTGATGGACAAAAAGCAAGTGGAGGCAACCATCCCGCCAAGGATCGCTGGCCAGAAGGCATTGCCGGTCGGGGTGTACGACAGGGCTGATTCCGATCATCTATTGTGCGTCATAGGTCACGACCAGAAACGGGGATTCCGGTGGCTCGACGAATTGCCGGGTACCGTTGGGCCAGACTATCTCCAGGCTGGTAATCCGGGACCGGCCCAGGCCGAAGTGCACCGCGGCGTCATTGCCGGCGCCCAGTGATGATCCGAGCTTGACTTCCCGCATGAGAACTTGGCCGTCGTCCCGGATCAGATAGACCCTGGCTCCGGCGGCGTCCCGGTTGACGTGCCGGCCGTCACCCGCGAGTCGCACCGTCAGCGAGCGGTTGTCCCCGCCCCAGAGGCCGGTGTTCCGGTACAGCTGCAACCCCTCGTTCCACCGGGTGGCCACCACGTCGACGAAGCCGTCGCGATCGTAGTCGGCGTAGGCACTGCCCATCGTGGGCCTGCCGTTGCGCTCCCAGCTGGTGGGCGTGACCTCGATGAAGCGCCCGTTGCCCTCGTTGTGGAAGAGGATGTCCGGGTAGGGGTCGTGCATGCCTTCGGGACCGGCCGCGGCCGTTTCCTGCACGAACTTGGTCGTGGCGAGATGCAGGTCCAGCCAGCCGTCGTTGTCGAAGTCCAGGAAGGCAGTGCCCCAACCTACCGCCGGGCTGGGGCCCACGGCCACGCCGGCCAGCCGGGCTCGGGAGACAAACTCGCCGCCGCGGTTTTCCAGCAGGGCCATGGCGTTCACCATGTTGGAGAAGTAGAGGTCCAGGTCCTGGTCGTTGTCCAGATCACCGGCGGCGATGCCCATGCCGGCCAGCCGCACGTTGGCACCGGTCTCCTCGGATGCGTCGTGCCAGCACCAGCCGCTGCAGCCCGGGCCGTCGTTGCGCCACAGGACGTTGCCGATCGGGTTGTGAAGCTCGTCGTTGACGACGTAAATGTCGCTGTCACCGTCGTTGTCGAAGTCCAGGAAGGTCACGGCAAAGCCGGCCCCCAGCCGCTTGGCATGCACCAGCAGGTTCGAGACATCCTCGAAGGTGCCGTCGCCCCGGTTGCGATACAGGCGGTCGGCGGCCAGTGCGTGGTCCGTCTCCTCGCACTCGGGGTAGCAGGACCAGTTGGCCACATACAGGTCGAGCAGGGCGTCGCCGTCGAAGTCCCCCCAGGCGGCTCCGGAGCCCTTGCCGGTGTCGCCTACGCCGGCGGCCGCCGTCACGTCCTCGAAGCCGGTTCCCTCCCGGTTGCGGAAGAGGCGGTTGGACCCCTGCGCGATTACGTAGAGGTCCGACCAGCCGTCATTGTCGTAGTCGGCAAAGACGGCGCCCCCCGTCAACTCGCCGGGCATGGCCACGTCCGCGGTCAGGGCGGAACGGGAGAAGATGCCCCCATGGTTGCGGAAGAGCACGTTGTCGGCAATGTTGCCGGTGAAGAACAGGTCCAGCCAACCGTCGTTGTCGAAGTCGCCCCAGGCCTGGCCCACCCCTAGGTAGCCGCTGGCAAACTCCGGGTTGAACATGTCCCAAAAGCCCTCGTGCTGGGCGTCCAGGCCAACCGCTGCGGTCACGTCCGCGAAGGGATCGAGGGCCGCGGCGCCGACGGCGGGGGTGATGTCCACCGGTGGATCCCCGTGACGGATCAGCAGTTCCGCATTGAGCGGGAGGTCGTCCTCAAACCGCTGCACCGATCCGTCCGGCCATTGGACCGTAATGGCCTCCGGCACGCGGAAGGGACCGAAGCCGAAGTGCAGGGCCGTGTCGTTGCCGGAACCCAGGCTGGAGCCGATTTTCACTTCCTGCATCATCCGCAGGTCGCCGTCGGTCTCAATCAGCACGCGGGCTCCCACGGCATCGCGGTTGACCGGACCCCGGCCCTCCAGCCGCACCGTAAGCCAGCGGTGGCCCCGGCCTTCCACGGCCTGGTTGCGGTAGAGGGCATAGCCGCGCCGCCATTCGCCCACCACATAGTCAAGCCAGCCGTCCCGGTCGAAGTCGGCATGGGCAAAGCCCAGGGCCGGCCAGGGCTCCTCGGTCCAGGCCGTCGGAGTCACGTCGGTGAAAGTGCCGTCCCCTTCGTTGCGGAACAGGGTATCGGGCCAGGCCAGGAACATGCCTTCCGGGCCGAGTTCGGCGGTCTCCTGCCGGAACTCCGTGGTGGCGAGGTAGAGGTCCTGCCAGCCGTCGTTGTTGTAGTCCAGGAATGCCGTGCCCCAGCCGGTGGCCGGACTGGGCCCCACGCCCACGCCGGCCGTGCGTGAACGGTTGGCAAAGGTTTGGCCCTCCTCGTTGGTCAGCAGAATCATCGGGTTGACCATGTCCGAGAAGTACATGTCCAGGTCCAGGTCGTTGTCGTAGTCGCCGACGGCCAGGCCCATGCCGTGGATCATGAGGAAGGAGTTGGTGTCGCGGGAGGCGTCGGTCCAGCACCAGCCGGCGCAGCCGGGCCCGTCGTTGCGCCACAGGACGTTGCCCACCGGATTCTGCATGCGGTCGTTGACCACGTATAGGTCGCTGTCGCCATCGCCATCGAAGTCCAGGAAACTGGCCGCGAAGCCGGCGCCCCTGAGCAGTTCGGGCACGAGCAGGTGGGAGGCCGGTTCGAAGGTACCGTCACCCCGATTGCGGAACAGGGCATCCTGTGCCAGCACCGGATCGATGGGATCGCAGTCCGGCCAGCAGGACCAGTTGACCACGTACAGATCCAAAAGGCCATCGCGGTCGAAGTCGGCCCAGGCCGCCCCCTCGCCCTTGCCCGGATCGTCGACTCCGGCGGCCGCGGCCACGTTGGCAAATCCTTGGCCCTCCAGGTTGCGGAACAGGACGTTGGGTCCATGCACCAGCACATAGAGGTCCTTCCAGCCGTCATTGTCGAAGTCCACCCACATGGCGCCGCCGGACTCGGCGGAGGTCAGGGCCGTTTGCCCGTCGAACACCGACCGCTCAAAGGTGCCGTCACCCCGGTTGCGGAACAGGGCGTTGGGCGCCTGGTTGCCCGTAACGTAGAGATCCGGCCAGCCATCGTTGTCGAAGTCGCCCCAGGCCTGGCCCATGGCCATGTAGCCGGTGTCGAACGAGGCCTCCTCGCCCTCTTCGCCGAACTGGTTCCAGGTGGCTGCGTGTTCGGCGTCGATGCCGGCTCGCGCCGAGACGTTCAGAAACAGGGGGATTTCGTCGGCCGGTCCGCGAGGCGGAGGCGGTGGGGCCTCCCGCGGCGGAATGACGGGTGCGCAAGCTGCGAGCAGCGCGGCCGCCAGGAGTGGCAGCACACGGCGCAGGTCGGCGATTCCTGAAAATGCCATGGAAGGGGTCTCGGGTTGTGTTGGAAGTGCCGGCGTGGGTGCGGCGGGGGCGGCTACCCCTTGATGCCGGTCAGGGCAATGCCCTGCACGAAGATGCGCTGTCCAAAGAAGAAGATGAGAAGCACGGGGATGAGCACGATTAGGGAGACCGCCATCATGTAGTGGAAGTCCACATGGCCGAACTGGCCCCGGAACTGGTTGAGGCCTACGGCCAGCACCTGTTCCTTCTGCGCCCGGATGTAGATGAGTGGCATCAGGAAGTTGTTCCAGTTGCCAATGAAGGCGAAGATCACGACCGTGGCCAGGGCGGGTTTGGTCAGGGGGACCAAAATCTGCATCAGGATGCGCCAGGAGGAGGCACCGTCCAGCCGGGCGGCCTCGTCCAGGTCCAGCGGGATGGTCAGGAAGAACTGGCGCAGCAGAAAGATGAAGAAGGGGAAGCCGAACCAGGACGGCACCATCAGGGGCAGCCAGGAGAGGTAGCGCATCCACAGGATGCCGCCCGGCGTGTAGTAGTCCCACCAGGGCTTGAGAAACTGCGTGATCTTGGTGAAGAGCACGTACTGCGGAATGATCAGCACCTCGTTGGGCAGGAGCATGGTGGCCAGCACCAGCCCGAACAGCACGTTGCGGCCGCGGGCCCGCAGCCGGGCGAAGCCGAAGGCGGCCAGGCAGCAGGAAAAGAGGTTGCCCACGATGTTGTTCAGCGTGATCAGGGTCGAGTTGACAAAGAGGGTGTTGAACGGCAGGTAGGCGCTCCAGCCCTCGGAGAAGTTTCGCCAGACGATTGGGTTGGGGATCCAGACGGGCGGATTGACAAAAATCTGCCGCGACTCCTTCAGCGAGGTCGACAGCATCCACAACAGCGGGATCAGGAACATCACCGCGCCCGGCAGGACCAGCAGATAGATGATGGCCATGCTGAGGATGCGCCGCTTCGAGGCGCGCTGCCACCAGGGCGTGACCGGACGGACGGGAATGACCCCCGAGTCCACGGTTTCCTGCATCTGGGCCATGGCCTACGTCTCGCCTTCGTAGTAGACCCAGCGGCGGCTGCCCCACAGTTGCAGCAGCGTCAGCGCCAGGATGATCGTGAACAAAATCCAGGCCAGGGCCGAGGCATAGCCCATCTTCAGGTACTGGAACGCGTTCTGATAGATGTAGTAGACCAGCATGTAGGTCGACGTCCCCGGTCCACCCTGGGTCATGACGAGGATGTCCGTCAGGATCTGGAAGGCGTTGATCGTGGAAATCACGATCACAAAGAAGAGAACGGGAGACAGCATCGGGATCGTGACGTGGCGAAACTCGTCGTAGACGTTGGCGCCGTCGATGCGCGCGGCCTCGTAGAGTGACTGGGGGACGCCCTGCAGCCCCGCCAGGATGATGATCATGTTGGCGCCGATGCCCCAGGTGCTCTTGAGAATCAGGGCCGGCTTGGACCAGGTTTGGCTGGACAGCCAGGCCGGGCCGGAGTCAATCGGCAGGAACTTGACCAGCAGAAAGTTGATCAGCCCCACGTTGGGGTTGAACAGCCAGATCCAGAGGATGGAGATGGCCACGCCGCTGGCAATGGACGGCAGGTAGTAAATCAGCCGCAGGAAGTAGGTGCCCGGCAGGTTCTGGTTCAGAAGCAGGGCCACGAACAAGGCACCCAGGGTTCCCAGGAGGACTGAGCCAAACGTGTAATAGAAAGTGTTGTAGACGGTTTCCCAGAAGACGAGATCCTCTACCAGGAGAACTCGATAGTTTTCGAGGCCGATGAAACCCGAAAGGTTGAGTCCGGTCCAGTCCGTAAAGCTGAAAACCAGCGACGCGATGACAGGCCCGCCGGTAAACAGGAGCAAGCCAATGAACCAAGGCGAGATCGCGATCCAGAAGTCGCGTTCCTCGCGCTTTTGCAGGGTTCGCCCTGGCTTGCGCGGGCGTGCCGCGACGCTGGCGGTCATGTCTGTCGCAGGGAAACCAAACGCAAGGGACACTGCGGCGGATCGCGCCGCCGCAGTGTCCACGCAACAACGAACTAGGCCATGCGCTCCGCTGCTTCCGCGAAGACCACGTTGGCTTCCTCAACGATGCTGGTGATGGCAGTATCCACGTCGATTTCACCACTCCGCAACAGTGTCTGGTAGCGTCCCGTGATGTCCAGCAGCTGCGGTGCCGCCAGAGTCTGGTAGGGTCGTCCTGTCACCGCGTAGTTCTCAAGCGCGTGCAGGAAGTAGTGGGCGCTATCGGAGGCAGGCTCAGAATCCAGCCAGGACTGGTAGGCCTCGGCCCGGGCTGGGCTGCCGCGTCCGGAACTGCCCCACATGAACTCCATGCCTTCCGTGCTTAGGTAGGAACCCAGGAAGCGCCAGGATGCAGATGGGTTGCCGCTGTTCTTGGTAATGCTGAAGCCGGAACCGAAGGAGCCGCAGCTCTGTCCGGCGGGACCAGCCGGCCATGGAGCAACGTCCCAGGCGTAGTTCGCAAACGAGTACTGGGTCGGGGTGCTCCAGGAGGCAAAGAGCGACATGCCGCACTGGCCCGCGATCCAGGCATTCTGTTCGAAAGCTTCCGACTCGGCCGGGGTCGGGGCGGCACCGTGCTTGTGAATCAAATCAACCCAGATCTGAACCGCCACACGGGCTTCCTCTGTGTCCAGCTCGATGGCTGTCTCTTCATCGTTGTACAGGTTGGCCCCGTATGTGTTGAGCATGTTGCGATTGGTGCCGTTTCCGAAGTTCGGCATGTCTCCGCGCCATCCCCAGATCGGGACGTCACCCTCGGTGTTGGTCAGGGCAATTGAGGTCTCGACCAAGTCTTCAATGGTCCAGTCCTCGGCGGGATAGTCCATCCCCGCCGCATCAAAGATGTCCTTGTTGTAGCCAAGGATGATGGGGCCATGGTCGTAGGGAATGCCGTGTTGTTCCCCTTCGAATCGATACAGGCGCAGGGCTTCCTCCCAGACGCCTGCAATGTTGAAATCGGGATCGGCATCAATGTGAGACTGCATCGAAACCGTGATGCCCTCGAAAGCCCAGGGGAAGGCGCGGCTGCCGTGGACATAAATGATGTCCGGCAGCGTATTCGCTGCGGCCCACGTTGGTACGACCTGATTGTGGTCGGACCAGGTGTTGTAGACCGGTTCGAGGACGATGTCGGGATTCTCTTCCATGAAGTTGGCGTCGAATTCCTGCTGCGTGGTCTGGAAGGCGGCCTCCCAGGTCAGGGCCGTGGAAACGGTAACCGACTCGGCGGCCATGCCGCCCGCATCGGCCCCGGGGGCCGTCGGGGGGGCGCAGGCTGCCAGGGCAACCGCTCCCGCGGCCACGCCGCTGAAGGCCAGGAATCGCCGTCGGCTCAGAGTCGTGGAAGCCACAATGTCTCCTCCTATTCAATTGGCATTGGTTTGCGTGGACATGATAGCCCGGCCGTTCAGCAGGACCAAGAATCCGCGCTGCCGGGTACCGTCTCGGTTCCGTCGATGTGTGTGTATGGAAACTGCCGCAGGCCAAAGGGCCTGTCGTCCCATCGCCACTTGCCAGCGTGGTCAATGTGGCCGGACTTGACAACGACCGGTGATGGCTCCATCCCAGGCGGATGGTTCCCCGTGGTCATGGCGGGAGCGTGCGTCCCCGATCGGGTGCCGCGGCTTACGGTTCGGCATGACTCGGTGCGAAAGTGGATGCAGGGACGCGCAAGAGGGTGGCCAACCGGCTGTTGGTCCCGCCACAGGGCGTTTCGGCCACCCGGATTCGGTGAGGATGGAGATGTAGAATGGGGTCTCGGCAAGCGGGGAGACGGACCATGAAGACGGCCATTCGGGAAGACATGCATCCGGCGTCCAACGGGCGCGTGGGGGGCTGCATCCCGATGCCGATCCGACCATGACGCGCGCGGCACGGGAGGAACGGGCCGCCGATGGATGCCTTCCGGCGCATCCGGGTCGTGCAGCGGACACCCCGCGAGTGGCGCTCCTTGCTGCAGATCCCGGATAACGGCTTCGGGTCCGAGCAGGTGCAATAGCCTGGGACTTCCGTGACACCCGTGGATGCGGCTGTCATGCGTCGAAGACGCCCTGGATTCCGGTATCCCGGCAACCCATACCGGATGATCTGCCGTTTGACCGCGTAGAGGCTCGTCGTCGATTGCGGCCGACAGCCCAAATCCACGATCCTGAGACTGCGATGAACCTTCCGAATGCCTGCGGCCTGGTCACCGGGCCGATTGGTTGGACAGTTGAGGGGCATCCCGCACGGAGACCAATTGATTTATGAACTTCAGACTCGGAGCCCTGGAACCGGCGTTGGCGGGGGCGGAGGCCCATCTCGAAAGGGAGCGGATCGTGCCCCGTATCTGGGCGCGGGATCACACCGTCTGGGCCCACTCCGATGTTGAGATTGCGGATCGGCTGGGCTGGCTGGATGTCCATCGCCGCATGGCCACCCGGGCCGCGGAACTGACGGAGTGGGCTCAATCCCTGGTGGACGAGGGCTTCCGTCAGGCCGTCCTGATTGGAATGGGCGGCTCCAGTCTGGCTCCGGAGATGTTCGGCGAACTGTGCGGCTGTTCGGATCGGGGACTCAAGCTGCTCATCCTGGATACCACCGACCCCGAGCAGATTGCCGCGCTGGAGAAACAGCTGGACCTGGCCGCGACCCTGTTCGTGGTGGCCACCAAGTCGGGTGGCACGGTTGAAACCCTCTCCGGCTACCGGTACTTCCGGGCCAAGCTGGCGGAACAGGAGGGTAGCCGGTCCCCGGGCAAACACTTCGTTGCAATCACCGATCCCGGCAGCAGTCTGGTTGGCTTGGCTGCGGAGGAGGGATTCCGGCGAATCTTCGAGAACGATCCGAACATCGGTGGCCGGTACTCCGCGCTCTCCCTTTTCGGACTGGTGCCGCTGGCCCTGGTGGGCGGCGATGTCGACCGCCTGCTGGCCGGGGTTTCACCGTTTGCCCAAGCGGCCGAGCGGCCGGCCGCCGACAACGACGCGGCCCGGTTCGGCATGTTGATGGGCCGTCTGGCCCTGGCGGGCAGGGACAAGCTGACCATCCTGCGCCCTCCCTCCCTGACCCCCTTGGGGGACTGGATTGAGCAGTTGATTGCCGAAAGTCTGGGCAAGTCCGGCCGGAGCGTCGTACCCGTGTTGAGCCGGGGCGACGACGTGGACCATTTCCGCGACGATCGCTTCTGCGTGGTGGTGACGCCGGTTGCACCGGACGAGGGCCTGGATCCGGCCATGGCCTCCTTGGCGGACCGCTGCGTAGAGGCCGGGCATCCGGTCGTCGTGATTCCCTTCGCCGGTCCCGAGGCCCTCGGCGGCCATCTGTTTCTCTGGGAGTTCGCGACCGCCGTGGCCGGTCATGCCCTGGGAGTTCATCCGTTCGATCAGCCGGATGTCGAAGCCGCCAAGGTCGCGGCTCGGGCCTTCGCCGCCACCTACGAACAAACCGGAACGCTGCCGGAGGGACCGGCGGTGGCGGCTTCCCCTCAGGCCCTGGACGACTTCCTTGTGTCGGCGTCGCACGGGGACTATCTGACGATCCAGGCCTATCTGCCATTCAATCTGGGCAACTGGATGGTTTTGGAGGATTTACGGCGCGAGATCGGGCATCGTTTCCACATTCCGGTCACCGTTGGGTTCGGCCCGCGCTTTCTCCATTCCACGGGGCAGTTGCACAAGGGGGGGAGCGCCAATGGCCTGAACCTCCAGTTGGTGCGCCGGGTGGATCCGGCTGTGGACGTTCCCATCCCGGGAACTGACGGCATGACCTTCGGTACACTGCAGCGCGCCCAGGCCCTGGGCGATGCGGAGGCCCTGCGCAATGGGGATCGCAGGCTGTTGACCCTCGAACTGGGAGAAAATCCGGTCGCGGCCCTGGCAAGTCTTCTGTCCTGGAGTGGGGAATACGGAAACAGGCTGGCGGGGATTGTGCACCTGCCGACAGGGCGCGATGGAGAAGCATCAGAACAAGCTCGTCTAGAGTGAATTCCACGCATGACCGATACAGAATCCCGGCTTGATCCGGGTGGCAGTCAGGAAACCGAGCCGGCCGGCAGTTGGATCGAATACGGCTTGGCCCTGTTCGATCGCTATCTGGCGCGGTTCATTGCCGGCACCCTTCTGACCGCGGTTGCGATCCTCGCCGGCACGCAACTGGCGGCTGCCGAAAGCTGGGTGCTGTTCGGTGGTGTGATGGCTGCGGTAACGGTCTGGTTGGCGGCGTTGCAGCAGCGAAGGGACGGCTTTGGTTCCCCGATGTTCATCCTGGTCAGCCTGTGCTGCCTGGCCGGTGCCACGCTGGGCCACCTGACTCCGCTTACCGGCTTGGTGTGCATCGTGCTGCTGCTGGCCGTCTGGGACCTGCACCACCTGGCCTGGCGGATGCTCAGCCTGACCGAATCCATCGACCCGGATGCCTACCTGTTCCGGCACCTTGTCCGTCTGGGTGCCGTGCTGGCGGCCGGTCTGATCCTGGCCCTTATTCCGCTGCAGACCACCTTCAGCCTGCCGTTTGTGCCGACCCTGGCCCTGGCCATTGCCTGCTGTGCCCTGCTGTTCTGGGCGATCAGCGGTGCCCGGAAACTGAGCGGCGGCTCGCCCAAGGGCGACTGACCACCGCTCCGCCCTATGCCTCCGATCTGGCCTGCCAGCGCACGCCGGTCGGAATCACATCGGTTTGCTCCCCGCGGGCCATGGCTTCGGCCGTGGCCAGGATGCTGTGGAAGTCGTGCTGCGGCTCGTAGCCCAGGATGGAACGGGTTTTGCCCAGGTCCAGCTCGAAGTAGTTGGGCGACGGGATTTCGGCGGTTACGTACTCCATGCCATGCCGTTCCGCCAGCCACGGGACAAGGTCCGCCCAGTCCAGGATGGCGGCCCCGCCCAAGTTCATTTCCTGCCCCACGGCCGCCTCCGCGTCCAGCGCCAGCGCCAGGCCCAGGGCGATGTCGCGCACGTCGGCGTAGTGCTGCCGGAAAGGCACGCCGTTGGGGTTGAGGGAGAGCAGAAGCTTCTCCTCCCCTGTCCACAGGCTGCGGATGTGGTCCAGCATGGCCTGCTCGGCCGGGTCCGGGCTGTGCTGGCCGCTCCAGGCCTGATGGGCCGTGCTGAGCAGGAACAGGGGCGGCAGGCCGTCCGCGTTCAGGAACTCCGAGGGTTCGATGATGGTGGTGAAGCGGAAGGAGACCGACGGTACGCCGTACTGGTGGTGGTAGGACATCGCCAACTGCTCGCCGATGCGCTTGGTGAGGAAGTAGGGCATCTGCAGGTACGGTGAGACGTCGGTTTCGCGGATGGCGTTGGCAAAGTAGCGGCTCTCGCGCCCCTCAAGGTGGGGGCTGCGGTCCGTCAGCTGCCAGTAGATGGCCTCGGTGCAGGCGTAGACAAAGCGGTGCAGGTTGGGACACTGGTCGCGCACCGCCTCCAGGAGGTTCAGGGTCCCACCACCGTTGATGGCCAGATAGTCGCGGTTGTCGAACGGACCGCCGAAGGCCGCAGCCAAGTGGTAGACGGCATCCATGCCGTCCACGGCCTGTTGGCAGTCGGCGAAGCTGCGCAGATCCCCCTCGATCGTTTCCACCCGCTCGAATCCCGCCAGCTTGCCGGCGCGGCCGGCGTCGCCCGGATACACAAAGGCGCGCACGTCGTGTCCGGCCGCCAGCAGGCGACGAGCCAGGTTCGCTCCAACGCGGCCCGTGCCGCCCGTTATCAATATCTTCATGGCAGGGCCTCCAAAAAAAGCTGAAGGGACAAACGCTGTCCCGGCCGGCGCTGGAAAGGATTGTAGCCAGCGCCTAATAGACTACCGCACGCCTATCCGGCTGAACTCCATACTTGGGCGCCTCCCAGTGACCGTTGCTGGATGCCTTCGCTCATTTCTTCGCTCTCCGTCCCTGGCGCAAGTCACAGATCCTCCTGACGGGGGCATTGCCAACACCTGGCGGCCGCTGAGGACTGCTGCCGTTGCCGATCATACTTGGCGGGACTTGTTACAACTTGATGTCGGGATTGGCCTGCTGACGGTCTGACGCGCGCCGGGGCGGCGTGTGTTACAACACGGGTGTCCCTGATTTGTCAACCGCCATGTCCACCCTGTCCCTGGCCGACCGCATTGCCCCTCCGACCGCGGCGGTCGGAGGGAACGGCGATCCGGAGGGTGGCAGTCGTGACCGAACTGGCCTCCCTGTGGGAGGAGAACGCCGATCGGCGGCGACAACTCCACCGGCACAGCGGCAACTGCGGACAGCCCTCCCCGCAGGACGGGCCGTCGGCCACGGGATTACCGGGCGGGAGGTCAGCCGGGCCGTGCCGGCATCGAGAACCGACTGCCGCAGGAAACTGTGCACGTCTTCTGCAACGCCCACTTGCAGCTGATTCTGGACCGCTACGCGGGCCTGCCCCTGCTTGCGGGCATTTCAGCGTGGGTAACTGGATGCCGGTTGTTTCGTTCGGTTCTTCTCCGACGAGATCAAGGCGGTCCTGAGTACAGGGGGGCCCATTGGGCTTGCGCATCCTGCACGGGCCGCTGGGCTCCTTCAATGCGCATTTCTCCGTCTTGGGACTTGGACACGTGCAAGGCAATACAGGTCGCATCCTCCGTGTTCGCCAGTTCGGCCAACAAGCTGCGTCCGTACTGTTTTCTGTCCGCCTGTTCCTGCGCCTCGTGCAGGCTGCGGTTGTACTTCAGTTCGATGATACAGACACGCCCTCCGCAGAAGGTCGCCAGGTCGAAGCGTCCGGCCAACTCCTGCCGCTCCGAAAACGGCAGGATGTTCATCCCAAAGAACAGGCCGTGGAGCGCGGCATGATAGGAGTCCTCATCCTCCATGATGTTGTAGGGGAAGGCGTACAGGCAGTCCAGCAGGGCCGTTGGCAGGTTGTCGTAGTTCCCTGTCTTCAGACAGGCACGTATACGCTCGATACCGGGAAGCGATTCCTCGACATGGGCCTGAGCCAGATTCGCGAGCATCGCGGATGCCACTTCCCGGTTGGGCCAGCCCAGCCGCGCGGGCCGGGTGTCCTCCGCGGGAAGGTAGGTCAGATAGCCACTCTGCAGCATCAGGGACTTCAAACTGCTTGATTTGTTGCTGAAGAGGTCCACATCCAATTCCGCCTGACCGCGCAACAGGCTTGAGTCCACTCGAGAAGCATGCAGTCGCAGCCTGTCCACGAGAACTTTCGCCACGCCGGATTCAGACCAGTGAGCAGGAAGTCCAAGCTCCCTGATCTCGTCTCGCAATTCAGGCACCCTGAGATCGGACAGTGTTCTGCACAGGGACCAGGGGTTGTAGACCGCTGTGGACAGGCCCCGTCTGTCAAACCGGTAACCGTTGTAGTGCTCGCGCAGAGCCATTCGCAATGCGTCCGTTGACTGAGCCAGCCCTTCCGCCGCGGTTTCGATGAAGGTTGACAGGGGAGGCCTGTCGAGATCCTCCTCGGTGAAGCCGCATACACTGCCGAGATCCGGGCGCCAAGTGCAGTCCACCAGGTTGTTGAGAGCCGAAAACTGATCGCCGTACGCCCTGCGCGTAATACCGGTAACCAAAACCTTGTGGAGAAGCCCTTCACTCTGTTTGAACACGCGATAGAAGTCGCGGAAGAGATTGAGGTACGGTTCGATTTCAGCGGGATTGAGCCTGGCCAAGGAAAGCAACGGCGTGTCGTACTCGTCCACCAGCACGAGCGGATCACCGAGTTCCAACTGGAGAGACTCGATCAGCGTTTCCAGCATGTCCTGGGGTGTATGCGGATACCTCGTTGAGTCCCGCAAGTACCGCATCTCAACGCCGGGATCGTATCCCCTCCCATACCAGCGAAGCGCGTGGCGTGCAATATGCAGCTTGAGGGACTGCTCCAACTGCGTCACATTGCGGCCTGTCACATTGCTCATGTCAAGCCGGATCACTGGACGTCTTGGCGCATTCGCGAACTCAACCTCCCAGGCCTGGCCTGCGAACAGCTGTTCGTCCGGAACCTTGGGCATGGGCCGCACCGGCTGTCCATCCGGACCGCGCACCATGGGCAGGTGGCCTTGGTACATGCACTCGATGGTCGAGAGCATCAGTGTCTTGCCGAAGCGGCGCGGCCGGGCCAGAAACAGGAACTTGCCAGTGTCGAGCAAGTGTCCCAGTTCCCGGGTCTTGTCCACGTAGGCGTACCCGTCGCGTCGCAAGTCCGCGTACTCCGAGATGCCGGGCTGCAGCACAGGCGCGGACACGGTTGACTTGCTGTCCGCTCGGGTATCGGGTTCGGAGTTGGATTCGGCCATGTTCATGCACTTGCGTCCGGGTTCGGCAGCCTAGAGAAGACGCGCTTGCCCTTGGGGTGATTGTAGTCTGCCGGGTCTGGTACATGCAGGAGATGTTTGGGCCTTATATACCTAGTAACCAACCGCCACATCCCCGGCGGCCGCCGGGGATGTGGCGGGGCGTGACGACCCGGCTGGTGCACGGTCTTGACTGGCCGGACCCAAGTTGTAAAACGGTCTGTCACGCCCTGTCAGCGGCCA
>MKWU01000867.1_pt1 | contig 56124 bp, 58 predicted proteins | sample 809101 | NCBI WGS metagenome assembly MKWU01 (sample SAMN05860141, study PRJNA318959) | sponge metagenome | host: Aplysina aerophoba | place: Slovenia: Piran, Adriatic Sea, Gulf of Piran | collected 2013-05-07 | reverse complement strand
AATCCGCTCGACGGCGCCATAGGGAAGTCGTAAATGGCCGGCGTCCACACTTGAGACACTGATCCCAGGACACCGCGATTTCCCGCGCCTCGTACTCCTGGACGGCCTCTCCAGCCCCAGGTGGAGAGTTCACTTCCAGGAACCCCGACGGCCTCCCCGGCGCTCCAGCGCGGCTTTCTGCCTGACGGTCGCCACCCGACATCAACTACGGGGCGGCCAGCTCCGTTACCACCGAGTCCAGGCCCAACCCAGCGACGCCCACCGCGTCCAATGAACCACGCAGGGGGGCCGTTCTACGGGCAGCAGGAAAAACTGCGCCCGACCGTTTACAGAGCCTCACAGCGGCTCCAGCGCGGAAACTGGATCACTATGGCGGAGTTTGGCAACTCATCAGCGGCTACCCATGCAGGTCCTGTCACCGTCCGCGAACCGCCCACTGTCACCGACCAACGGCGACGCCTGCTGCCACAGACGACGGAGCGGCGGGTTTTACTTTCCACCCACCACCTCAGGGCCACCAATGTGTCGACGCCGGCGCCGGACCTGATCCCCTCCTTATGCTCGCCACCACGACGCGTTCTGGCAGGCGCCACTGGAGGAACCTGCCCCGCCGGCAGACGCCTGCACGAGTCGAGACGTCAGGCCGCGACCCAGAGCACTGCAAGGAGCGCCGCAGCCACTACGGCAACGCCTAAGCTTGGGGCACCCGGTTTCACGGCGGTAGTCCCGATGACGACGAGGCAAAGTGCCGCCAAAACCCACGACATCATGATGTCGCTCCCGAGAGAGACTCGCTAAACCGGGTGGCCTTGACCCGGGCCTACGCTTGACCCCAGAAGCAGCCCGTTGACATCATTGCAACGGCTTGGTACAGCCTCTGGGAGTCCCCGATTGCAGCGGGGATGACCCAACGGCCTCGTCGGAATCTCCGACGAGGCTTTTTGCGGCCTGCTCGACTCTAGCCGAACGGCAACGAGGCGGCAATCGGTAGCCACGGCCGCCAAAACCAAATCCACCAGTATCAACGAACGCCGTCTCCGGCGCTTGTCTTCTCAGCGAGAAGAGCACTTGTGGGCGCCGTTGCATCCGCGGACACAGGCAACGCCACGATGACTTATCCCGCTGCATTTCGGGCTCCCGTTTCCTTACCAACTAAGCACATTCCCACAGGGAGACGCTTCCAGGAGCCAACAGCACCACCAAAACAACCCGAAGCTGGCGGCTGGTCGGCGCGTCACGCCATGACACCAAACCCAGTGCACAGCTATCAAGATGCAAAGGTCAACGAACAATCCAACCAAACGCAAAGCCACAAGGAGAACAAACCTTGACCACAGCAACCATCGAAAAGAACGATGTCCACAACTACCGGACGGCCGATATGTCGGAAGCCCTGGGCCACGGTGTGCACAGCGCCATCGACAGCCTGGAAACCGCCCGTTCCATGGCCCACGCGCTGGCCGAAGCCCTTCCGGACGACCCGGACGACAGAGTCGACCCGGACAAGGTCCGTGAACTCACGAGCCGCACGCTCGACACCTGGCGGGAAGTCAAGATGCTGACCGCCGATGGAGAGGCAGCCCAAGAGCCGTTCATGGAGCAGATCGACCTGGAGATCATGGATCTCACCATGGCAGCCGACGATCCCGAAAGGCTCGAGAAGACCGCCGCATCAGCCGTTGAAGCGGTCGGCAAACTGCTCGCATTCCACGCGCAGGCGCTACTGTACAGCCGACCGGACGCCACCCGGTAGAATCGCCGCGTCGGGAGCAACCACAAGCCCAGCCTCAACACGCCACACGTTGACCTTGCCAATGAAGCCGCCGCCATTCTGGGCGGCGGCTTCAATCACGCCAGCGTGAGCAACCAAACGCAGACCGATGACCACACCGCACCCAAGAGGTGAAACCAAGCCGAATCGGGCACCCTTGACCCGGGGCAATGCTTGACCCCAAAGGCAAACCACTATCATCATGCCAGTGGCTTGTCTCAGCCTCTGGGAGTCCCCGGTTCCAGCGGGGATGACCGCAGAAGCCCCGTTGGAATTCTCCGAGGGGCTTTTTGCAGTCCATTCGACTCTAGTCGAACGGCAACGAGGCGGCAATCAGTAGCCACGGCCTCGAGATCCACGAAACATGCGCACGCGCCAACGACAAGGCCGCATTGCCGCACGGCACGCTGGCTGACCGGCGTCAGGACCAGCAAGACAAGGACGGGTTCACCCAGCGGGATCACAGCGCAGGGCGAAACCACCCAGACGGCAGTACTGCTGCGGGCACCGCCAGCAGTACTGCCAGACGACCCGGGGCTGCTCCGGAACGATGAGGCAAGTCTGGTGAGGCCCAAAAGGCAAAAGAACTTACCACGGGGCCAGTCCGGCCCAGACGATGAATAACATGCGGGGCCGCTCTTCTGGGCGGCCTTTTTGCTGCCCTGCATACCCCCTCAATTCAAGCCGACATCAACCGCCCTGACCGTTCCACCATACGGCAAAGACAATTATCAAAAAGAACATCACCGCGCCCACCACCGCGCGGCAATGCCCGACCCTGACCACCACGAGCACAACCAAATTCGCAAGGAGCGAAACACATGACCACCATCCGCAACATCGTCGACGAAATGCGCCAAGGCACCGCCTACTGCGACTACTGGCAGCGCGACTGGTCCTGGACCAAATCCCACATCGCCACCCTGTGGGACTCCTTGTTCAAAGGACACCCCATCGGGCTCTTCACCTTCTGGGAACAGGAAACGCCCGAAGGCCAAGTCCACAAGCTCATCGTCGACGGCCAGCAACGCCTGCTCAGCATCTACACCGCCATGGAATACGCCGTGCCGCCCACCATGCTGCCCAACGCCCCCACCCCGCCCCTGGGCCTGCACGTCAACATCCTCACCGGCAACTTCCGCTTCCACACCCCGATGATGGAGCACAGTCCCCAGTGGATGCCGGTCTGCGACGTCATCAGGGACGACGCCACCGAGATCGAAGCCATGGAGGAAGAACTGCGTCCCAGGCGGACCAGCAAGGAATGGCGGCAATGCGTCCGCAACATCCGCATCATTCAGAACATCGCTGAACGGCAGATCATGGTCTCCACCATCGACCCCGAGATGGAACTCGACCAGGTCATGGAACTCTTCGCCCGCATGCAGAACAACGGCCGCAAGGTCACCCTGGACGACATCGAGACCATGTGGGTGTCCCCCAAATGGCCCGAGGCCCGCGCAACCATTCACGACATGATCGAAAGGTGGCAGGACACCCCGCTGCAAAAGGTGGTCACCAAGTCCAACATCATCAGGGTGGTGGGCATCCTGCTGAACGGCCGACAGCAACGCCACGGCCTGAGCCGCGCCAACCCGTCGACGGAGCAGCTCAAAAAAGCATTCGCCGAAGCTGACGATTACTTCGGCGTCATCGGCGCCGCCATGGAACGGCAGCTGGCCATCAGGAGCAAGAACACCTTCCGCACCGTGGCCCCCATCTCCGTGCTGGCCCGCTACCTGCAAACCCACGGCGGCCGGTTCCCCACGCCGGAGGACGAGGCCAAGGCCATGGCCTACCTGCTGACCACCACGCTGCGCGGCTACCGAGGCGGCTCGTCGGCCAGCTCAGTCAACCAGGAACTGGACGCCCTGAACACCGAACACCCCTGGCTCGAGCTGCGGAAGATCTCCGACGCACGCCACGGACCCAGCCTCACGGAACCGACCCGGTTCGATTACCCGACGAGAGCTCCCAGCCCCCACCATATCCTGGTGCAGGCGCTGCGCATGCGGCCCACGTGCCGCGACTGGATCACCGGCCGGCCCCTGCGCGACATCGACCCCAGCGACCTGGTCGAGCACCACCTCTTCGGCTGGGAAACCCTGCCCGACCCCGACCAGTACCACTGCCTCGCCAATACCGTGCTCGTCAGCGCCACCACGGCAAAAAGCATCAAAGCCCACCGCTCGCCGGACCAATACCTGCACAAGATTTCCGCGCAGATGCCAGACGTGCTCCGTCAGCAGCAAATTCCCGACGACCCGGAGCTGTGGACGCCGCAGAACTTCCACAAGCTGGCGGCGGCGCGCACCGCCATGATTGCCGACGACGCCACCGACCTGGTGAGCGCCCTGCAGCAGGGCCGGCAGGCAACCATCCTCATGATGTAGGCGCAGTTCCAGCAGGCCACTCCTGGACCCGCAGATCGGAGATGCGGCCGCAATCGGCAGACGCAGCACCGTTTGGTGTTGAGAACTGTATAATCCCGGTAGCTGACTTACGGCAAAACCATATGCGGAACAAACCGGACCATGAAAAAACGTCAAGCCCGCAAGATACTCGCTCAAGTGCTGCAACAGGACAGGCCCGTCAACCTGCCCGACGGACAGCGGGCGTCGAAACGCGCCATACGGCACGCAAGGAGATCGAACCCCGACGTTCTCGCCGGCAGCAACCCGCAGGAGTTGAAGCGCATCGCCGGCCTGGCCAGGCGTTTCGACAGCGCGAGGAGAAGACAGGAACGGAGTTTCAACCGGAACTTCAAACGCGCCACCCGCAGCCGCGCCCGTAGAGCACCGGTTGGCGCAGTCGCCAGCCCATAGCCAAGCGCCATCACACCACTACGCCGGCCACCCCGTTGTCGAGGCGGCCGGTTTTGTTTTCGGCCCACCGCTTTCACTCCCACGGCGACCTGTGGCGCCGTTTCCGGCCGAAACTGGGGCATGCTGGCAACATTCTGCAAAGCGACGACCACGGCCGACGCCAGCCACCGACCACGGGGCGGCCGGTTTCGTTTCCGGCACTTCCTGCCCCAGTTGTGGGCGGACAGCTACCACCGGCTCTCTAGGTCAGATTCGCCAACGAACCGATTAGCCTCTTTACGGGTCTGCACACAGACGGAGAAGGTACCGTTGGATTGCTGACGGCGGTCACTCTCGCCGTTCACAAAAAGCACGAGTTTAGTTTCGTAAATTTCTTTTTCCAAGTGGATGGTGCCCAGCGCCCGAGACGACGTCGTCTGCGAGAGATGATCCCCGAACAGTGACACGCCGAGAAACCCGGCCACGGCCATCGACAACAAACCGTTATGGGAGCTAATTCAAGCCGGACCAGCTACCACCTTACGCCAAAAATCCAACCCTCAGTCCGCGCCTGAACCTTTTGTTCCTCGGGTACGCCAGGATCAAAGTACTCCCTGAGTCTCCCTTCCAAATCCAATTCCCACATCCGCCGCGCGACGCTGTACGCGTCGCGCTGATGTTTGTCGCGCAGGCGCGCAGTTTCGTTAGGAAACAGATCGTTCCAGAGCGCCGGGTACACCTCGACAACGGCCGAGTGGCCACTTGGGACAGTCCAACAGTCGAAAGGCCAGAAGTGAACTGGGGACCCTCTCCTTTGCAACTGCAACTGCTCTCGAATGTGCAGCAACCACGGCAATCCTGCGTGCGTCTGAGTCGCCACTTGTTTTTGAAAAGGTATCACATCGAAATCAAACACCGACGCCGGCCGGCTTGGCGAGTGTTCTTCCGTCAGCCGCATCCAACCGGGATTTCCCCATCGATGGTCGATGATTCGTTCTTCCTCAGGCATGGTTTCGTCAGCTCTGCTGCGCCGTTCGTTTATTCCCCTCCGGTCAACCACTCGTTTCTCGTCGGTACCCCAGTGCTCTTTAAAATCGGCCAAAAAGGTTCCCCATTGCTCACAGGGTAGTCCGTACTTCGTGAAGTATTCGATTGGGAATGAGAACCCATGGTCAATACCAACCAAAGTTAGTTCATCCGATTCCGAGAACTGTTCGACCAGCCATGTAGCAATATTCCCTCGGTCCCAATTCTTCACGCGCGGTCGTCGCGAGTCCGGAAATACGGCACAACCGTCAGCATCCACGGTGCAGACGGCCAAATCCCTATTGCTCCGCGTCGGCCAGTCCGCGCCTGAATAGTCGATGCCAATATATCGGCGAAACATTCTCTCTTCGCTCATCCTTCCCCCGGCGGTTTAGATACACACGTCACGATGACGAGTGCATTGCGGAAATCATCATTCGATAGCAGAAGTCCTCGCAATTTACAGCGGAACGGGACCGCTGGAATATTGCCACGCCATCTTACTCGTCGCAACCAGCGGCGGTACTGAGAACATTACGAAACTCAACCGCTGGCACAACGAAAGTGTCGACGCCAGTCGGCGACGGGGCAGCCGGTTTTGTTTTTGGCCCACCGCTTTCACTCCTACGGCACCCTGCGGCGCCGTTTTGCAAACCCCTTCAAGTCAACGGAAACGCGCCCGGGGGCCGTCTACGGCCGAAACTGGGCACGCTGGCAACATTCTGCAAAGCGTGGGTCGACGACTACGCCGGCCGTCCCCGAAGATAGGGCGGCCGGTCGCCTTGCGCGACTCCAGCACCCCGAATTCCCGCGCCTCGCGGCCCTTGACGCCCCGGCAGGCCACGGACGGGAAAAGGTCCACCAAACAGCAAATTCCCGCACCTCGTCCTCCTGGACGGCCTCTCCAGCCCCAAGTGGAGATTTTACCCCCAGGGACTCCGACGGCCTCTCCGGCGCCTCGCCGCGGTTTTCTGCCTGACGGTCGCCGCCCGACGGCTCTGCCGTACGACATCAACTACGGTGCTGCCAGTTCCGTCACCATCGCCGCCAAACCCAGCCCAGCTATGCCCACCGTGCCCAATTTGACACGCTGAGGCCCGTTCTACGCACAGCAAGGGAATGTGCGAGGCCATTTCGCTACTCCGGTCTCGGTGTGGCCACAGAGGTGGTCTCCGTCGCACTGCTGGACGATCAGAAACGTGAGGGAAACGAGACGTTCGGGTCGTGGATGTCATACGCGACGGGTGAAACCACCCTGGCGGACCAACACGGCGAGAAAGTCATAATGGACGGCGATTGGCCTGACTCCGTCGGAAGATGGAACACCAAAAGAAACGCAGCGCAGGAGTTGCTTGGCTGCGGTCCATGTCGTTGACACCGGCCCGCCCGACTACTCACAATTGCGCAACCACAAGCTCCCACGGGAGGAACCCATGACCAGCCGCCACACCACCCAGACGGCTCCGCAAAATCCACCGGCCTTTCGCCTGCCCGACATTCCGGAGAAGCATCCCGACGACAGGACCAGCTCCAAGCAACTAGCCAAGGGCGGAAACCAGGGCCGCCTGGAGTCGCATCTGGGCAATCCGGAAATCACCATCGTATCCGGCGAACGCTACATCTGCGCCGTGCCCGGTGGTCCCATACGTTACCCCGACCTGCTGGTAGCCTTCGACGCCGACCCGGAGCTGTACGAGGCCAACAACGGCTACGTGGTGTCGTTGCAGGGCAAGCCGCCGGAACTGGTGCTGGAAATCGCATCCCGCCACACTGCCCACATTGACGTTGAGGTGAAGCCCAACTTCTACGCCAGCCTGGGGGTACAGGAATACTGGCGCTTTGACGAGACCGGCGAGTTTCACGGCGCCCGACTGGCTGGCGACCGTCTGGTCGACGGTCAGTACCACCCCATCGTGGTGGACGAACTACCCGACGGAGAACTACGGGGATACAGCGAAACGCTGGGGCTGTACTTCTGCTGGCGGCAGGGACGGCTGGACTGGTACGACCCCAACACCGAGGACTACATCCCCAATCAGGAAACGGAGCGCCAACGGGCTGATGCCGAGCGACAGCGCGCCGACACGGAACGACAACTGCGCGAGGAAGAACGCCAACGGGCCGATGCCCGCATACGGGAACTGGAAGCGCGGTTAGCCAATGGCGAGGCCGGGGCATGAACGGCAACTGCGCCAACATGCGGAAGCGCGGGTCCAACAATTGGAAGAACAGTTGCGCCGCGAAGGAGAAAGCGGTCAAGACAGGCCCCAGGCATTATCGGCCCTACACCGTCGCCCGCGAACGGATAATGCCACCTGCTCAACCAGTAGGTTTGTTCAAGTAGGGAGAAACGAGCACCGTCCATGACGGATTCCGTAATTCCCTGCACGAGCAGTCCTATCAGCCTCAGTCTCTACACGAGGCTACGTCGCCGTCAGGCCAGCCATAGCACTCCGGGATGTTCATCCAGTCCCGGACCCTACTCCCGCAAGGGAGCAGGACCGCAGTCAGCAACCGCTGACCGAGGACAACTGTAAGGCCCAAGGACGAGCCAGCCGAAAGGCAAGCGCCGAAAGCCCGGCCGTTCCCGGAACGGCCAACGCCTGACGCAGACATTGGCGAGGATGCTTCACACCCGAAAGGAGTTGACCTTACGGTCATGCACTACACTAACTACCAGCCCACTCCCGTCTACTCATCCGACTATGAGCCCCTGATGCCCTGCCACCCGGCCCGGGCCCGCAAACTGCTGCGCAACGGACGCGCCGCACCGCACCACGTCCGCGGCATCTTCGGCATCCGCCTGCTGGACCGCTCCCGCGCCCAGTGTGAGGTGCAAGACACATCGCTCAACGTGGACGCCGGCTCCGACATCAGCGGCTTCGCCGTCGTGCAGGACGACGACAACGGTCAACGCACCGTGCTGGCCCTGGTGGAGCTGCGACACCGCGCCAAAGCCATCAAGTCCACCATGACGGGCAGGAGCCAGCACCGGCGGTCCCGCAGAGGCCGGCTCCGCCACCGGGCGCCGCGCTTCAACAACCGTCGCCGCGAACCCGGCACACTCCCGCCCAGCGTCGACTCCATTCATTTGGACGCCATGCGCGTGGTCAGCACCATGTGCCGCATCTATCCCGTCAGCCGGTTCAGCATCGAGCGCTACAAATTCGACACACAACTGATGAACAACCCCGACATCCGCGGCGTCGAGTACCAGCGCGGCACACTCTTCGGCTGGCAAGTGCGCGCCTACATCTTCAACCGCGACCAAGGCCGTTGTGTCTATTGCCGACGCAGGAACGTTCGTCTGGAACTGGACCACATCAGGCCACGGGCCATCGGCTCGGACCGGGTGGACAACCTCGTCACCTGCTGCCGAGACTGCAACCTCGCCAAAGCCAACCGGCCCATCGAGGAGTTCCTAGCCGACCGGCCCGAGCTGCTCACGAGGATACTCGACCGGCTGCAACGTTCCGACCTCGCTTCCGCAGCGCATATCAACACAGCGTTGCCTGCCATCGTGCGCGACCTCTGGACCCTCGGCCGGCCCATCTCGTCAGCCAACGCAGCATCGGTGTCCTGGAAACGCCGCCAACTGAACATGCCCAAAAACCACTGCTACGACGCAGCCCTGCAAGGCCAGGACTTCAGCGCCATCGTTAGCCTGCCCAGCAGGATTTTGGTGCTCCGCCCGAACAACGGCCGCTCCAAGCAGAAGGCCAACGTTGACCGCCACGGCACGCCCATTGGCCGGCCCTTCCGCGAGCACCAACGATTGCCGAAACGCCTGCGCCGCCGCCGCAACCCCGCCCCCGGCCATGCCGGCCACCACCAGCGCCATGGCGCCCATCTGATCAGCACCGGCGACACGGTGACGCTGGAACACCACGCGCAGCAATACACCGGCAGGGCAGTCATCAAGAGCGGCGGCACCAGAGTCGCAATACACGGGACGAAGCCAGAGATCAGCGCGCAAATCAGCCAGTGTCGACGCATAGCTCGCAACCCGAGGTGGACCATCCGACACGCGTCGCCGGCACAGCAGAGCCACCAAGCGTCGACGGTCAAATAGTGGCATCTATCACAACTGGCACGTCGAGTACCGTCACCTACATCCCTACTTGAACAATCCTACTCAACCAGAGACTCCGTTGGCAGCAGCCATCAGCCCTACGACGGCTACCCGTCAGATTTTTAGCTCGGGGGAGTCCTGCTTCCGCTACCCCGGGTAGCCCCATAGTAGCCTATTAGAATACCGGCGCCACCTTTGGCCATGAAATCCCCAATCTGCAGAAGGCTTTTCTGCGCCGGGGTCAGGGCAAGTTCCTCCATGTCCTGAAGGTGGAGTAAGATGGCAACTCCTACGGCGATGATGGCTACAGCAAGACCAACCCAACCAACGGTACGCAGATCGTTCAGCATAACGGCACTGTCTGCTCAAATCCCAAGCCGGACTACTCCGAGTCAGCCCACCGATTTGCGCGATTGCCCGAGGTGAAATAAAGCATTCCCAACGCTGCAAACAGGCCAAGCAGACCTGCCACCAGCAACACAACCCACAATACGTTCGCCAGCGAATCCGCCATTCTTACCTCCGGTCCACTATAAGGATCCTCAAACTGGTATACCATGACCCTGTTCACAGGATACACACGAACCGCTCGAGCGAAAAGACGAGCCAGGCTGTCCCGCCGAGACTCCGACCGCCCGGGCGCTGTGCGAAACCAGGGTTGCGTGTGCCGAGATGCCCAGATTTAACCAGCATCGCAAGAAGCCACACCTTCGGCCACGAGAGGCGACTGACGCCGTCACCAACACGTCAGATAAGCGCCAATCTCCAACGTACGCACTGGAGCAAACCAAGCGCATCAACCGCGCTCTATTTGTGATCGCGTTGGTAACGGTCATAGGCGCGATCCTGTCGGTCAGCGCCATCCAGATTCTGGACAACGTCGCGCTGGCGATAACCGGAGCCATCATCGTAACCTTATCCATCTTAGCTTGGGTTGCCCTGGCGACAATTTTGATAATCATGATGATCAGAGTATGGCGCAAGTAATAGTAGGATTGTTCAAGTAGGGGAAATCGGGAGCCATCGCTGACGGATTCCGTAATCCCCCAATGCGAGCAGTCTTATCAGCCTCAGCCGGTATATCCGGCTACGTCGCCGTCAGGCGAGCAATAGCACTCCGGGATCTTCATCCAGTCCCGGACTCCCGAGCCATCGGGATGAGAACTGCAAGGCCCAAGGACGAGCAAGCCAAAAGGCAAGCGCCGAAAGCCCGGACGTTCCAAGAACGTCCAACACCTGACGCAGACTTTGGCGAGGATGCCTCACACCCCACAAGGAGTTGACCTTACGGTCATGACCTACACCAACTACCAACCCACACCCGTCTTCAGCTCCGACGGACAGCCCATCATGCCCTGCCACCCGGCTCGCGCACGCAAGCTGCTCACCAAGGGCCGCGCCGTCCCGCACCACGTCCGCGGCATCTTCGGCATCCGCATTCTCGACCGCTCCCGCGCCGACTGCCAAGTCCAAGACGTAGCGCTCAACATCGACACCGGCTCCAGCACCACCGGCTTCGCCGTTGTGTCCGACGACGAGAAAGGCCAACGTACGGTACTCGCCGCCGTCGAACTCACGCACCGCGCACGCGTCATCAAAGCCACCATGACCCGGCGCCGACAGCTTCGCCACACCCGACGCGGAAGACTACGCCACCGAGCGCCGCGTTTCAACAACCGCCGTCGCAAACCAGGCACTCTCCCACCATCGGTGGACAGCCTGCGCACCGACACCATGCGCGTCGTCAACACCCTGACCAGCATGTACCCGATCAGCCACATCAGCATCGAGCACAAAAAGTTCGACACTCAGCTGATGGTGTACCCCGACATCAGGTCGGTCGAATACCAGCGCGGCACACTCTTCGGCTGGCAGATCCGCGCCTACATCCTCGAACGCGACCAGGGCCGCTGCGTCTATTGCCGCCGCTCGCGCGTACGCCTCGAACTGGACCACGTGCGACCACGCGCCACCGGCTCCGACCGCGTCGATAACCTGGTCGCCTGTTGCCGCGAGTGCAACGTCAAGAAGGCCAACCAGCCCATCGAGCAGTTCCTCACCGACCAGCCGGAACTCCTCAAGCGTATCCTCGAGCGACTGCAACGGTCCAACCTAGCCAGCGCGGCCCACATCAACGCCGCCCTGCCGGCCATCATCCGCGACCTCTGGCAACTCGGCCTGCCACTGTCATCGACCGACGCCGCATCCGTTTCCTGGGCACGCCAGCAACTGAACGTACCCAAGACCCACTGCTACGACGCTGCGCTACAGGGCCACGACTTCACGAGCGTCGTAAGCCTGCCCTCGCGGGTGCTGGTGCTACGACCCAACAATGGCCGCTCCAAGCAGAAGGCCAACGTCGACCGCCACGGGACACCCATAGGCCGGCCATTCCGGCAGCAGCAAGCCCTGCAACATCATCTCCGGCGTCACAATCCCGCCGTTGGTCACTCCGACCGTCGCCAGCGACACGGACCACAACTCATCAGCACCGGAGACACGGTGAGATTCACGCACCAAGACGTTTTACACACCGGCCGCGCCGTTATCAAGAGTGCAGGCCGCAGAGTGGCCATTCACGGCACGAAGCCCGAGATCAGCACCAAGATCGAACGATGCAGCCGACTGGCTCGCAACCCCAAATGGGTAATCCGCAGAGCAGCGCCCTCACAGCAGACCCGTGCGGAAGCAGCTACCAAATAAATCCACCAAATGAGACCCACGCGACGTATCCCGTCACCGAAATCCCTACTTGAACAATCCTACAAGTAATAGCGGCTTCAAAACTCCAATCCAAGTGGAATTACCCAACGACGAACTGCGTGGCTACAGCGAGGCGCTGGGGCTGTACTTCTGCTGGCGGCAAGGACGGCTGGACTGGTACGACCCCAACGCCGCGGATTACATCCCAAGCCTGGAGTCCGAGCGTGAGCGCGCCAACACCGAACGGCAGTTGCGCCAGCAGGCGGAAGAAAGGGTACGCCAGTTGGAAGCGGAACTGCGTCAGCGCGGCTGACCAGTCGCCGAGCGCAACTCCGCGTCATCGTGCTGGGTACGAAGCAGAAGCGCGGAACCGTCGAACACCTGCACTCCATCGGTAACTGCTCCCTGCCACTTGGACAAACAACCCGCGAAGCCACCAGCTGACAGCAGCGCACAAAGGGCCACCCATGTGTTACATGCCGAATCTCAGAAGCAGAACCTGCCGCTTCGGACCCATAATCACCGAACGCAAGCTTGTACGAAAATGCGTCTTCTGCAACCGGCGCCGCCCCCACAACGTCTCCTACCTCAACGAGAACGCGCACCCGTCCTGCCCCGCGCTCAACACCCCCGGACACCTCATCATCGAGCCCGACCAACCCCTGAAGCCGGCGTTCGAATACAACGGCCTACTCATCGCCAAGGACCACAAAGGCCGCGTCGCACAGGTCTGGATTCCACCCGACGACCCACGCCGAAAAGGCACATCAGCGTGAGCACCCAAGCCCAGAACCCATCCTCAAGCACCGCCGGCGCGTGATCCCCGAGGCGACTAAAACGCCACCGGTGATTGGCCAGTTCACTGCCCTGCTTTCATCCTAACGGCGCCCTGTGGCGCCGTTTTCGCGTGAGTGGCACATTTCGCCTCAAGACCCCGAAAGCGCGCCTGTGGGCAGTCTATGGCCGAAACTCGGGCACTCTGGCAACATTTTGCAAAGCGTCAATCAGCCTCAGTCCATCCTCACGCCTACCGGGTTTGTGTAATCCGCCGAACCGGAATAATCCAACGACCACGCACCCCGCCTCCTCAACTCATCAGCGACGCTAACGCCGCACCAATGCCGGATTTCAGGCGGCTCCAAAGCACCGCCTAACAGCCCTGCAACTACCGCGTCCCGGGGCCATTTCCTCTCTTGCGTTATCATCAAAGAGTGCGGCTTTCCCTGAAAACGCTACATTGACAAACCAGCAATCTGAGTGAGCAAAACATGCCCTTCGGTTTGGAACTTAGTGCATTTGACGCCCTTCTCGTCACCGCCTTTCTTTCCTATTTGGCGGGCGGGCTCACGGCTGCCCTCACTCTATTCTTGGCTCTGGAATGTTCAAAGCCCAGATCAGGCAAGCAACGGCGACGAATCCAATGGCCAATAAAGCAACAACCGGCCGATGGCGTATAAACAACGGACGCAGACAAGCCGGAATCAGTCGAGGCCAATTCCAGTACAGGATCGTCAGAATCAGCACCACCACGAAAACAAATGCGAAAAAGGCGGTAGTGCCCGCCAATATCCATCCCAAGTACATGAGCCCCCTCTCATCCCCGTCGGTGGTGTCGCCAAACCCTCGCCGACGGGGATAATCTTTGCCTGTACTAATCGCGGTGATAATACTCGCCGGTCCAACCAGGTGCCAGCGAATTGGCCATCAGTTCCGGATAATGATGGCGCCCCTGCTCAAACTGTCGGGGTACCAAGCCTGGTGCTGCGGCTTCGCCAACCGTCTGCCCGACGGCTCGATCATCGAGACGACGCGCAACTTCCACCTGGACCACCTCAACCCAGTCAGCAAAGCGGGCACCAGCCGCCAGATCGTGAACCGCGCGCCGCTCTGCCCGTACCATCATGAAGAGCAACCGCCGCCTGCACCTGGCCGAATACCGTGAGGAAATCCGCAAGTGCGGAGAATTATGTTGAACGACTCTCGGACCTGATAAACCTCACGGAAGCCGCCCAGCGCACGCTGGACATCTACTCGGCGCGGCAACCGCAGAAGACGCCAGCTGGAATCGCTTAGCACAGCGGCGGCCCCGTGTAATTCATGCGCCAGACCGGCAACCATTCAGCGTTACCGGAACCAGCGAACCCAGCCCGAGAAGAGCAAATGATGATTACGGCAACAGCCGTAACCCAAAACGCCCCAAGGTTCCGCGCCACAACAAACCCTACCACGGACAACGGAGCAGCCAGCTTTGTTCTCGGCCCACGCTTTCACCCCAACGGCGCCCTGAGGCGCCGTTTCCGCGTGAGTGGCACATTTCCGCCTCAAGGCCGCGAAAGCGCGCCCGGGAGCAGTCTACGGCCGAAACTGGGCATGCTGGCAACATTCTGCCGAGCGCAGACCGCCGCCGACCTGTGCCCGTGTCGCCCGCGACGCCATGACCTCTGGGGAACCCACGCCCTGATAAACAGGAGAGCCTGAATGACACAGCTTGAACTCACCTACCACCAGATGTTCCCCAAGGAAGGAGACCCAGGCTGGCACGCCGGCCACCTGCCCGACGGCCGCCGCGTACACGCCTCGGCCATACCCTGCCACCCTGGAGAACTCCACTGGTCGGGCAGCGTCGAGGACCCCGACGCCTGCGAGTGTGACGGCGCCGGCGCCTGCAACCTCTGCCTGATCCGGCAACACGGCGGCCTCGTCTTCACCAGGGTCACCGGCTGCTACCGGTCGGCCAACAGCGCCGTCCGCGCCCTGAAGTTCTGGGCCGCCAATCCCGACGCGCCGCCGCCTCCGGCGCCCTTCAGCTGCGGCTGGGCCACCATGAAGGCCCTCCTGTGCGACAACGTCCCAGGAGCGCCCCCAATGCCGCTTGGCACCACCGACCAGCACCAGCCCATGCTCCTGCCTCGCGACACTGATCAACCGCCGGAACGCCCCAGCCAAGGCCACTTCCGGCGCGAACTCTCCGGTTATGACCACCCCCACAACATCTGGCGCGACATGATGATGGAACAGATCACGCCTGAATCACTCGACGAGTGCTCAGAATCGGGACACCCGAGGCAGGCGTGGCTCATCCTGTTGAACCAGATGGAGGAAGCCACCACCTGCCCGGTCTGCGGACAGATGCCGAACTTCTGGGAGAAGTCGTCCGGCGACGACCGCGTACTCCCCCACGACGGCATCAGCGAGATAATCAACGAAACTCACATGGCGATGCACGAGGTCTTCATAAAAGACCGCCACCCCGAAATAACCTTCACGTTCCAGTCGGAAGTGTTCGAGTACGCAAAGGCATGGCCTAAACCCGGATCGACCAACCTGACGCGTCTGCCATACCCAGGCGACGACGCCATCACGCTCCGGTGGTTTCGCGACGAATGGAACCAACGCGACGCCCTGGGCGAAAACGAAGTACTGCTGGATCCCTACACCAAAGAACCGCTCACCGACGAGACACTGCGCGTGTTCATGGCCGAGTGCCACGACGAAGGATTCTCCTACGAGAGTTCGGCCACCGACATCGTGAACGCCACCAGGGGCATCGAAGACGACGACGATGAAGATGATGACGGTGATGACTGCTGAATACGCCGGCGACCCTCGAACGCCGGGCGACTGACCTTCGGGGCGCGCCTCACGGCTCACGCCATCCGTTCACCGGAGCACCCCATAACCTTCACAGTTTCCCGTTGCCCGGGCCATGGAAAACTGAATCACCGATCACGTAGAATCAAGTCGCGCCGTCCTGCGCCCGTCACTCCGGCTGCCTCACCAACAGCTGCAATGGATTGACGGTTTTCGGAGCCGCCGATGCCATGTCGGCGGCTTCACCTTGTTTTACGTCCTGACTTTGTTGACCGCGAGCCGTTACGAGCCGTTACAATCAAAGTATTCCGCTGGAGGATGGTACCTCCGGCAATACATAAGGACGGCGACCCATGGCACAGGCAACGGCCGGCTTGGCTGGCAACGAACCTATTGCTCTCTACGCAGGCATCGGGGACCACACCCAACCGCAGGACCTCCGCCTCGTTCCACTGGACTCCCTGGATGGCCCTGCACTCGAGCAGCTGCTGGCGCCACTGCTTGAAAATCCGGCATTCGCGGAAATGCTGGCCAACTTCGGAACCGGCGACGTCAAAGCCCAAGCACCGGACGAAGCCCGGCCTGAGGAGAAGCTTGAGAGTCCTGTAAGCGACATGGAAAACACCATGGTCACCGATGACGTCACTAACCAGGACCAACCAGAGGCCAACCACGGAGCGCAGCAGAACACCCAGACAGCCACGACCGGTAAGAACCGGCAAGACGGCGGCGCCAGCTCCCGAAACCGAGCCAGCAAGAAAGCCAACGCCAGTCAGGAAACAGCATTCAGCTCGCCCGGCACCAAGGCCACCAAGAAAAAGGAAACTACCAAGGAGAGCAATCCACCAGCCAAGAAATCTGCCACCAAAGGGAAGACTAAACCTCAAAATGTCGACATCCGCTGTACGGAACCCCCTCCTACGAAAGACGAACAGCGGAACACGACATTTCCAGCAAATGATCCTGAATTTCCCTACTCCATCAACTTGGAATTCACGCCCCCGTCACAGGCCAGTAATCCAGATTGGCACTGCGAAAAGCTCGGGTGGTACTACAACCTACTGGCGCAACCAGCAAGCAATGGAAAGCGCGTGCCACTTCCTTGCATGAAGTGCCCCGGTTGCATCCGCTACGAGCTCTCCCTGAAGTCGCTTCAGTACGGAGAAGGCGCACCTGCTCAACTCCAAACCGTCATGGAGTTCAAAGCCCGCACGGCCAATAAGGCGAGAAAATTCACCGGCAATAGACAGCATGCCCGGCGACTACCAGGCGCCCGCCGCGTGAGCTTCCTGGATCAAAAGAACTTGCGCAACGACGAGGACGGGACCAGGAAATCTTGCCAAGGCGTGCTGATCTGGGATGGACCAATCCCTGAGCAGACGCGGAACCAGATGGAGAAACACGCCCACAAGAACAAAATGACCCACGTGAAAATCTACGTCATGGCAGTGGGCGACACCAAACTGCAGCAGCTGCTGCCTACCAGGCTGCGACTGCCTGGTCAGACTATCAACACGTGCCACTTCAGCGCAGGCTGGGCGAAGAAGCGAGTACTCTTTAGCGACTGGCGCGACGGCCTGTGTCGAGTAGTGGGAATCGCCGATGGCGGAGATCCAGTAACCGAATTCTGGCAACCCCTACGAGCGCAGCGCGTTGAGGAATCCTGGGAGCCTAGATTCGCCTTCGAGTGGGACAACGACCTGACGCCCGAAGAGCGCGAATGGGAACGCCAATGGGCGATGCCGTACCTCCACCGAGCACGGTACGTCAACTTCCTCGACTGGTTCTTCTCCATGTCCGGCAGAGCACTGGAAATGACCAGAGCCTGCATCAACGGGATCCTAAACGGAGGGGACCCGAACCTCGAAGCGCTGCGCAAATGGACAAAGGCCCCAAAGCAGATGGTATTGGAAACAGCAGCATTCCTGATGGGAGAACGGGACCCGGAACCTGCGCTAACGCTGGCAGCCGAGAGGCTGGGGTTCATCAGCATGCTAGAGAATACGCCGGACCGGCACATCAACTCCGAGTTCCTCGCCGAACTGACGGACAAACTGCCGCAATTGCTGAAGGTCACAGGGCCACACGTGCCACTGCACCTGATAAACCGCACATCCGAACCGAAAAACGTCTACGCTCAGCTGAACGCCAACTACCCGAAGCCCACCGCGTCGAATGAGCCTCACCGTGACGCCGAACTAGCCATGGTGGCTTAACTCAAGCCGGATCAGCCACGCCGGCGTCGTTACGCTCAAGACCAAGCCCAGCTATGCCCACCGTGCCCAATCAGCCACGCAGAGGCCCGTTCTACGCGCAGCAGGGAAACCTGCGCCAGACCCGTTGGAGGGCCGCACAGCGGCTCCAACGCCGAAACTGGGCACCCTGGCAAAAGAGCAGGCTCCGGCCTGCCCACAGGCAGCAAGCCCGCATGGGGCAAAGGACCGGAATGGGAACTTTCCGAATAACCGTTGAGATTGCCGACGCACGAGGCCAGCACTTCGAAGCAGTCGAAATGCTGGTGGATACCGGCGCCACATTCACCAAGGTCCCCAGAGACCTGCTGGAACGGCTGGGCGTCCCCGTCGAAAGCACCTACACCGCCGAGCTCGCCGACGGGAGCCGCGTGCCGCGCACCCGAGGCAGGACCATGATCCGCCTACAGGGGAAGGAGTTCCCCACACCGGTGACCTTCGGAGAAGACGGGGAACAGAAACTGCTGGGGGCCATGGCCCTGGAAGACGCCATGCTGGCCGTCGACCCGCACTCGAAGAGGCTGATACCGGTCGACGCCCTGGAGATGACCAGCACCGAAACATGAACGCCGGAGCCCCCACCAAGCGACAACAGGACAAATGCCCCGTCGCGCCCATGATGCGCGAGTTCCTGCGGCCTGGCTGGTTTTCAGTCGTTCAACGGGTTCCGCCAGCTGTTCAGCAACACAGCGAATTCCCGCGCCTCGTCCTCCCTGACGGCCTCTCCAGCCTCAGGTGGATGATTCACCTCCAGGGACTCCGACGGCCTCTCCGGCGCTCCAGCGCGGTTTTCTGCCTGACGGCCGCCGCCCGACGGCTCCGCCGTACGACATCAACTACGGGGCGACCAGTTCCGTTGCCATCGCGGCCAAGCCCAACCCAACGACGCCCACCGTGTCCAAATAGACACGCTGAGGCCCGTTCTACGCACAGCGGGGAAAATCTGCAACGGACCCGTCAGAGGGCCGCACAGCGGCTCTGGCGCCGAAACTGGGGCACTCTGGCGGAGTTCAGCAAAGCATCAGCGGCTACCTGCGCAGGTCCCGTCACCGGCAGCGAAACACCGCAAGCACCGACCAACGGCGCCGTAGGCCGCCACCGACGACGAGGCGGCCGGTCGTCTTGCGGGAGTCCAGCGCCCCGAATTCCCGCGCCACAGCGCCCCAGGGAAGCTCCAGCACCGTCGGCTGGAATTTCCACCATCAGGCAGTCCAACGGCCTCTCCATGGCTCCTGTGCGGTTTCCTGACAACCCGCGAAGGAAGACCAACCCATGCCTGTCAGCAAGTACCGAGTGCGCAGCCCATGCCTGTCCTGCAACCGCCGGATCAGTGACCGGCCGTCGTAGTCGTGACGACTGTCAGAGAGGATGACCACCAGCCCAAGGCTTACCTCGTCCACGAGGGATGCCAGAGCGCCATGCTGCGCGAGCTCCCGTTCGATGGCGAACCTGATCCAGAAACAGGAAGAAGCTGACGCTGCACCAGCGACCACGGACGCCATCGGCCACGCAGCGCCCCGAATTCCCGCGCCACAGCGGCCCCGGGAAGCCTCCAACTCCGCCGGTGGGGGAAACACCACAGGCCCTCTCCGTGGCCCCAGCGCGGAGACTGGAGCACTGCTGCCAGCATTTGGTACACCAATAGCGTCGGCCCGCACACGGCAACATTCCCAATGACCTACTATCCACGGTCGTCGACCGACGGCGACGCCGGCCGCCCTGACGACGGGGCGGCTGGTTTCTTCGTGAGCCTTTCATGACTTCGCCGCTGCCCCAAGGACAACCGGTTGCAATCAGACCGTGGCCGCGGCAACCACAGCGCTGGTCCGGATCGAAACCACGCAGGCCATCTTCCCACGAGCACAATCGCCGCCCGGGCCGCACCCACCGTTCCTGGCTGCCATCAACTTACAATCGTGCAAAATCACCAAAGCCTCGATGGACGCTGATGACATCGCAAAGCCACGAAGCAATAACCGTTCCAAGCAACTCAACCCGCACCGCGACCCAGCTCGCAGCCCAAAACACGCCATCGAAATGTCAAGACACGAATAGGAGAAACCATGACCAGTGCACCAGAGATCAGCCGCGCCAACCCAGCGTCTTTCCTGTTTCTGATTGATCAGTCAGGTTCGATGCAGTACCAGCTTGCCGGACAGGCTGATGGCGACAGCAAGATGAAAGCAGCCGCCGACGCGGTCAACCGGACCATACAGGCCATCGCAATGCGGTGCTCGCAAGGTGAGGAGGTCCGCGACTACTTCCACATCGGAGTCATCGGGTACAAAACCGACAGCACCGGCAATCCTATCCTGCAGGCGGCGCTAAGTGGCACAACGGTCGAAGAACCCTACATGTCAATCAGCGATGTGGTGGAGATAGCCACCACGGAAACGCGCCCCATCAAAGAGAGCGACGGCGCCGGTGGACTGGTGGTAGTCGACAGAACCTTCGCAATCTGGGTCCAACCTGAAGCTCAATTCGGCACGCCAATGTCGGAAGCGTTCCACGCAGCTCACAAAGCCATCAAGGCAAGGGCCAAGGAGTACGGAACCTCGTACCCGCCAATTCTGATCAACATCAGCGACGGCGAGCCCAGCGACGGCAAACCGACCCAGACCGCAAGCGAAATCATGGAAGAGAAGACAGTCCATGGCAACGCTCTGATTTTCAACATTCACCTGTCCGACAAGTCCGCCATCCCAATCGCATACCCAAGCACCGCAGCAAACCTGGACGCATTCGGCGAGATGCTGTTCGAAATGTCCTCGAAACTCCCACCAATGGCCGTCGAAGCCGGAAGGGCACTTGAAATCACGATTCCAGAGGACGCCCGCGGCTACGTGTACAACTCGAACATGGAAAGCCTTGTCCAATTTCTGGAAATCGGCACCCGCGCCGGCAACCTGTCATGACAGCTCCAGTCCAAACCACGGTAAAACACCTACACGCCCCCAAACTTAAAGAAACTGAAAAGGACTACCAAGACCACTTTGACGTACGGGTACGACCAACGGACAACCCGATGGTAATTGCAGCCATCGCGGATGGAGCGACCGACTCCGCGTTCGCGGCAAGATGGGCGCAGGAACTCACACAGCTATTCGTGGAATGCCCACCGGCAAACGAAGAAGGTCTCCTGTCCTACATCTGCGAATGGCTGAAGCCCGCTCAGGACGCCTGGCACGAGTCGGTGCCGTGGGACAGAGTCCCATGGCACGGAATTGACAAAGCACGACGGGGCGCCGTCGCAACTTTCCTAGGGATAACAATCGAATCGGCCGATGACGGACAACTGAAGCTACAGAGCATTGCCGTCGGAGATTGCGAGTTGATCATCATTGACTCAGAAAACCAAGTAACGATGAAGTTCCCAGTCGCTGAGGCATCCGAATTCAACAATCGTCCCGATCTGATCTGCTCGAACCCCAACGGCAACCAAGGAATTGACGGACAGGTGAAGCGAGCCACCGCATCCATTGGCGTAAACGACCAAGTGATCTTGACAACGGACGCAATGGCGGAATGGTTACTGAGAGAGGAGTTGTCGCCAGCCATGTACAGACAGATCGCCCAGATGGACGACGCTGCATTCGCAGCGTGGCTGCAGTCCGAACGCGACAACGGGCGCATAAAAAACGACGACACCACCATCGCGATCATCGAGTTCACGAGCCCAGACTTAGCACCAAGTTAGCATGCCCTGGCCAGGACTGAATCACCTCCAAGCGGCACTCCAACACCCAGTGAGGGCATTCAGTGATCCAACGCTCCGCAGGGGCAAAGTCGCACGGAACAGGCTGGGCCTTCCAGTCAGTTGGTGTGGCAATTTCGCTGCCGTCTTCAAAGTGACGGTCGGTCAGGATGAGTACGCGGTACGCTGTTTCACCAATAACCCATCGGGAAAACAGCACCGCTACAAGGCCATAGCCCTTCACCTCAAAACGTACGGTAGACCAGCGACGTTTGTCGATTTCGACTATCAGCAAACCGGCCTTATCTGCAGGGGGCAAGCATACCCCCTGATCAGTATGCCGTGGATAAACGGCCAGACTCTCGACGAATTCGCGTACGACAACATCGGCAACGCACACGTGCTGGAACAGCTCGCTAGCGAGTGGTATCAAGCCGCAACGCAGTTACAGGGACTGCCAATCGCCCACAACGACCTCCAGCACGGCAACGTCATCGTCGAACCGGGGAACCCTCCCAGCATAAAGTTGGTCGATTACGACGGCCTCTACGTCCCGCAGTTCGCAAACCAACATAGCCCCGAGAACGGTCACCGACATTACCAGCACCCCGCACGTACCACAGCGGACTACGGACCCGAGATCGACAACTTCCCCGCGCTGGTCATCTACACCAGCTTGGTCGCACTGGCACGGGATCCTGGCGCCAGTGCACGCAGAGCGACCTCCGAAAGTCTGCTATTCGCCCAAGACGATCTCAAAGACCCCACGAACTCCAAGCTGTTCCAGTACCTGGGACAATCATCGGACCAACAAACGGCGCACCTGGCGAAAGCCCTGAGCAACGCCGCAAAGGGGCTGGTAACCGCTACCCCGACCCTTGCACAGGTCAGCACGCAGAAAGCCACGAAAACATTGCCGAGCTGGCTAACGCAAACACCGCCGCTGCCGAACACGGCTCCATGGACGCCGCCTGCACCCGCTGCATCATCCCGACCCACAACACAGCCACCACCAGGAACAAGCCCAGCACCGCAAGACCCAGCCCAGCGCAACCGAAACCTCATCGACGAGGAACTCCAAAAGATCGGCAGGGACCTCAAACCTGCAGTGATCAAGTATGCGCTGCAAATGCAGCAGGAGGGCTGGACATTTCGAAATGTGAAAGGAACAGCGGGCAACCACATCGGATCAGTCAAAGACCTTGAGAACTCAGGGCCAGACGCAACAGCTCTTGCCGGAGTGCTACTCGCCATCCTCGACTATAGACAAAATGATCCCCTGTCCAACTTCGGGATGTCGAAAGCAAACGTCGTTCGCATGCGGAACATCAGGAACGACCACGCTCACTCACGGGTTGACTTTTCAGACCAAGATTATGTGGACCGCACACTACAGACGCTGAGGAATTTCAGGCAGTCAATCGACAGACTCCCACAAACGCTCCCAGGATCTCAGCGCAGCAACCAAGGCCGCAACCCTCAACGCGGCAACCGTGGACGCAACCCCCAAAACAGACCCTATGGTCAAAGTCACAGACCCAGAAATCAGGCTGGAAGCCAGAGAAACCGCAGGCAACCACAGCAGAATCCTACTCCTGCCCCAGCGGTCCCTACCCACAATCCCCACCCAACACTGGAGAGATTGCTCGCACAATGCTTCCTGGTGAGCACCGTATTCTCAGTCACGCTGGTCACACTGTTAATCAGCCAACGCATCTCCATGGAAGACCTGAGCATGGTGCTCATCGGAGTCGTGGTCATGATGGGGTCCGGCTTCTGGCTGTGGAAAACCAGCGACGACCCAGTGGGCAAAGTCGGCCAAGAACTGCAAAAAGCGGCGATACTCGCAGCGACACTGGCGAAACGAGCGTTTCAAGCAACGGCCAAGATCCAAGACCGGAGGATCAGGTGGGCAGTACGCATTGCACCCATAGTTGTGCTGGCAGGCGCAGCCATATACCTGTACACACCAACCAATGTAGCATCAACGCTCGATTCCGACACAGTCAAATATTGGATGGAATTACCCAACACGCAGGTATCCCAACCATCCCTCCCAACCCGGAGAATCCAAGTCATGCCACAAGTGGCCATGGTTCCCACGCCGTCCACTCATGACACCCTGCCACACGCGGTCGCAGTTCCAACACCGTCCACTTATGGCATCCTGCCAGGCACCTGCCAGCAAACTGAAGTCGGCCACACCGTTTGCATCGGAAACCAAGAAGGGCAGCCAGAACGGCCACCGCACATAGTAGACGACGGCCGTCCGTTACAAGCGAGCCTCTGCGTTGCCGTAGGCACCGAGAACGACTGCTTGGATTGGATCCAAGATACTCCAGCCGGCCTCCAATTCTTGGACATTCAAAAAGGCAACAGCCGTGCCTGCGGGATAACAACGGACGAAACCATCGTCTGCTGGGGCGCGGACGTACAAAACCAGCTGGATGCCCCACCAGGCGAGTTCGTCGCACTGACCACCGGTGGCTCTCACAGCTGCGCACTCCGCCACAACGGAACCACCGAATGTTGGGGTGATAACACGTTCAACCAACTGGCAACACCACCTAACCGGTTCAAAGAGATCAGCGCCGGCGGCAACAGCACCTGCGGCATCGACTACGACAACGCGCTGGTCTGCTGGGGCAACGAATGGGAATACCGGTCGGCCCCCATTGGAACTACCGAATTGACCACAGTCTCGTCTGGAGGCAACCACACCTGCGGCCTCCGAGCCGACGGCACACCAACGTGCTGGGGCGGAAACAAACCCGAAAATAACGTTGCCCCAGCGGTGAAGCTGGTTAGCATCAACGCTGGATACGAAAACACCTGCGGCATGATGACCGACGGCAACGCTGTCTGCTGGGGCGAAAACGAACATGGCGAAACCCAAGTGCCGCCGGGAAAGTTCACAGACATCCAAACAGACGGCTCGAGGACCTGCGGACTAAGACCCGACGGATCAATCGAGTGCTGGGGTTGGGCGCTGGAGCCCGACCATCGTAAGCGGACACCGCCAGGTCCGTACCGGACCTTCCGAATCGACGGCGCCACCTGCGGCATTCGTTTCGACGGCACCGCAAGCTGCTGGAGCACCCAGCAGTTCACCACTCTAACCGAGATAGTCGGCGGAATTGGGATTGAAACCGGCGACTACTTCGTAGAGTGCGAGCCTGGAGGCTACGTCTCTTATTTTTCGAGCGACCGGAGCAGGGCTGGTACAACCATCGGCGGAACGACGTTCACCGTCACGGATGGAGACGAGATCGTAATCTCCAAGTGCGAATTGAAGAGGGAAACACCATGACGACGTTGACCGCATCGACCGAGGACAGATTGCGCAAGCCCAACGCTCCATCCTGGTGGAGAACCTGTGGGACGTCATGAGGAACCACAAATAGGCCGAGCGGCACCGGAAGTTGGCCCGCTAACAGACGTTAGGACAGACCCACCCAGACGGACCACCAAACGAGATCCGCCAGCCACCGGCACAATGGAACCGTTGCCGACCAACAGTGCCGGCGGCCGCAGCCCACCGGCCGTTTCTGTTACCGGCCCTTCGATTTCGCCCCAACGGCGCCCTGTGGCGCCGTTTTCACGTCAGCAGGACTATCTCCCGCCTCAACGGGCGCAGAGCGCGCCCCGGGGCCGTTTCCGGCCGGAATTGACCCGTGCTGGCAACATTCTGCAAAGCGCCGACAACGTCCGTGCGTGCCCGCGCTGCACGCGTCGTCCCGACCGGTGCGAAACCCACCCACTGAACAACAGGAGAAAACGAATGCCCAAGTTTGAACTCACGTACCACCAGATGTTCCCCAATGGAGGAGACCCAGGCTGGTACGACGGCCAACTGCCCGACGGCCGCCGCGTACACGCCGCCGCCATCCCCTGCGCACCAAGCGTCGTCCACTGGTCGGGGAGCGTCGAGAATTCGACCGACTGCAAGTGTGACGGCGACGACGCCTGCAACCTCTGCCTGATCCGCGCCGGAGGCGGCCTCGTCTTCACCAAGGTCACCGGCTGCTACCAGTCCGCCAGCAGCGCCGTGCACGCCCTGCAGCATTGGGCCGCCCACCCCGACGCCCCGCAGCCGCCAGCGCCCTTCAACTGCGGCTGGACCACCATGCAGGCCATCCTCTGCGACAATGCCCCAGGGCCGCCTCGGCACGCCGACCAGCAGCCGGAACACGCCAGCGAGGACCTCTCACCGTTCGATTACGAATACGGCGACGACCCATACAGCGACTGGGAAGACCTGCTGATGGATCAAATCAAGGCTGAATCCCTCGAGGAGTGCTCCAAGTCGGGCCATCCCCGACAGGCGTGGCTCATCCTGTCCGAAAAGCAGCAAGAGGCCACCCTCTGCCCGACCTGCGGCAAGGTGCCAGAGTTCTGGGAGAAGATGTCCAGCGACGAACGCATCGGCTTCTACGACTACCTCAGCGAACTCATCGGCGAAACCCACATGGCCACCCACGAGATCTTCGCGGACGAAGACGACGATGACGATGACCCCGACCACGTGTCCTTCCGTTTCCAGACACTCGTGTTCCGAGACTCCCAGGAATGGCCCAAGCCAGGGTCGAACGACCTGACCCGCCTGCCGTACCCCGGCGACGACGCCATCACCCTCCAGTGGTTCCGCGAAGAATGGGAGCAGCGCGGCTACCTGCCAGCAGACGCTGTCCTGGTTCACCCCGACACCAAGGAGCCTCTCACCGACGAGACCCTGCGCGAGGTAGTCGCCCACGACCACGAGGACGGTTTCTGCTATGAGACCACCGCCATCGACGTCATCAAATCCGTCACCAAGGAAATGCGGCGCGCCCTGACAGCTCGCGACGGCAAGACCTGTCAGCACTGCCAAGAGCCGGTCAGGAGACACGACACCGTCATCGAACGCAAGGACCCCAACAAGGGCGACTGCCCCGAAAACCTCCACCTGCTGTGCCAGCGGTGCCACCGCGTGAAAAAGGACACGCCCTGGGAACAGTTCCGAAAGGACTGGGAGCAACGCTTCGGATTTCAGTACGTCAAGCGGGTGGTCGACGCCCACCTCGGCACCGACGACGAGCAGATGGACGAGATCAGGTTGGCCTACCGCGGCAACGCCGACCGGTGCAGCAAGTGCTGGTGGATCATCGTCGGAGACTACGGCCTCAACGACGACGGCTGCTGCGCCCACTGCGTCGTCGGCGCCCCACGCCGCCCTGAATTCCACTTCCCGCCGCAGGAATAGCAGACACCAGCTGGACCCGTTCCCGAGGTGCCTTCCGCTGCCAACGCCGCTATAATCGGCGGCTGTACGACGTAGCGTGGGGTACCTCCCATGAGCACACCAGCTCCCTCCGACGACGAAGCACGGCAGACGCCACGCGGCGACGCCGCCAGCGAAGTCCCCGACAACATTGACCTCGAGGCCCTGGCCCGACTGCTCCAGGTAGACGACGCCTCCCCCGAGGCGCTGGCGCGCCGCCTCATCGCAGTAGGCGAACAGATGCTGTCGCGCGATTCCTCTCTCGACGCAGCCGCCGCAGACCTTCAAACCACCAACCGGCGTAATGAGGCAATACCTCAAACGGAAGACCCTGAACCTGCTCAGACCTCTGAACCGTCGAACAACCAGCAATCAACTGATCAAACCTCAACGGGCCGACTGCCCTCAGCCACAGGCACAACATCAGCAGAACCAAGCCAAGGCGCGACTGACCAAGGTCAGATGGCCCGATCTCCCGTAACTATTAAGTATAAAGAGGAATCGGGCCATGCGACCAATAACCAGGGTCAGAGGGCTGTGCCCAGGCACTTCGTGCCAACAGCTCAATACGACCTTGGAGCCTACGCCTGTCCCGAGTCAGGACAGCGCTACAGACAAACCGCACAACCGGGCAACGACACGGGAATCGTCCCGATTCCCTGCGACAAATGTGAGAATTGCGTCGCTTACCGGAGGTGGGTCAAAGCGCAGCAATACTTCATCGGTCGGCGTTCAGACACCGCCACCACCCTGGTGAGCCTGTTCTCCAGCCCACTCGCTGCAGGCGCCTTCGCCAGCAGGAAGGCCCACGACCGACGCATACCGGGAATTCGCCGTTTCGCGATCCTCAAGCAGTCGGCGCCATTCGGGCCGGACCAACCCTGCGTGGCGCGCATCATCTGGGACGGCGTAGCCAACGCTGACCGGCTCAGCGAGGCCGTGCAGCACGCCGTGGACAACGGCGGCACCAACATCACCACCGACATCCTGCAGGTGTCCGAAGCACAGTTCCTCGAATGGCTGCCCAACCGCTTCAGCATCGTCACCTCGGAGCCGGACGAGCACGGAAGACGAAGAAGCGTCAACACCTGCCGCTATTCGAACGGCTGGCCACAGCCGGTCAAGATGCCCAGCGACTGGCGTGGCGGCCGTTCGACCACCGTAAGAATCCCCTACGACAGCCCGCCGCGGACCGAGGCGAGGCTAGACTCGCGCGGCAGCGCCATTCGAAGGTCGTGGAGAACGAAATTCGCGGAAAACCCCGATGATCCGGAAGCTGTCCGCGCCCTCGAACGCGCCCGCTACATAAACACCGTGGACTGGCTGACCCACTGGGAAACTGCCGAGTACAACAACATCGAGGCTAGCCAGCAGTACATAGACCAATACCTGGCCGGCAACGAGCCGTCGATCAGAGAATGGCAGAACACGACCAAAGGGCCGAGGCAGCTGGTGGAACAGACAGCGCGCTGGCTGCGGCAGCAGCGTGAGCCGGAGCCCGCCGTCGTGATGATCTCCGAGCGGCTGGGTTACATCCAGCCAGGGCCGGAGCCGGCCATCGACCCCCAGTACCTGACCGAACTCACCAGCCAGCTGCCGGAGTTCGTGATCTTCGACCCCGTCTGACGGCCAGCAAACAGCGGTGGGCCGTTAGCCTGACGGTGCCCCCATGCCCGAATTCCTGCGCCACGGCGCCCCGGGGAGCCTCCAACGCCGCCAGTGGGAAAACGTCATCGGGAAGACTCCAAGGCCCGTCCGTGGCTCCAGTGAGGAAATGAACGCCATGACCATCGCAGTCCTGCCTGCGCGTGTCGCCGCCCAGATTGCTGCCGGCGAAGTCGTAGAACGCCCCGCCTCCGTCGTCAAGGAACTCGTCGAAAACGCCATCGACGCCGGCGCCACCCAGGTCAACGTCTCCATCGAGCAGGGCGGCACCAAGTCCATCAGAGTGCAGGACAACGGCTCCGGCATACCCGCCGACCAGGTGGCCACCGCCTTCTCGAGACACGCCACCTCGAAGTTACGCACCGCTGACGACCTGCGCAACATCGCCACCCTGGGCTTCCGCGGCGAGGCCCTCCCTTCAATCGCCGCCGTCTCCGTCCTGACCTGCGTCACCTGCACCGCCGACGCCGAGGCCGCCACCCAGTACCGCATCAGGTACGGCGAGCCCGAATACCCGCCTCGGCCCACCGGCGCCGCCGTCGGCACCAGCATCACGGTCGCCGACCTGTTCGGCAACCAGCCCGCTCGGCTCAAGTTCCTGCGCACCAAGCCCACCGAGGCCACCCAGGCGCAACGCGTCGTCGCACGCTACGCCATGGCCTACCCAGGCATACGGTTCCGGTACACCAACGACGGCAACGAGATCTTCCGCACCAACGGCACCGGCAATCTCCAGGAAACCATCCTCAGCATCATGGGCCACGACACCGCCAGCAAGATGCTGCCCGTCCTCCTCGAAACCGACGACGTCAGCGTCTCCGGCTACGTCGGCAACACCGACCTACACCGGTCGAATCGCAACGACATCTCAGTAACCGTCAACGGCCGCTGGATCCAGGACAGCAACCTGGCCTACGCCATCGAGCAGGGCTACAGCAACTCCCTGCCCATGGGCCGACGTCCCATCGCCGTCATCCACCTGCTGGTACCCGCCGAGACCGTCGACGTGAACGCCCACCCGACCAAGCAGGAGGTCAGGTTCCGTCACGAGTCGAAGATATTCGCCGCCATCCAACGCGCCGTCCGCGAAGCTCTCTCCGCCCACGGCGCCATCCACCAGCCGGTCAGCCGACCCTTCGCAGACCGCGGCCAACGCAGCTACCGCGGTCCGACGCTGGACCATGCCAGGCTTGGCCAAGAACCGGATGCACACAGTCCGGCGGATGTCGAAACCGGACGGCCAAGCCACACACCGGAGAGGACCAGTCCCAGCGCACCGGTAAGCCGTCCGGATGGCGCAAGGCGCAGTACGCAACCAGTCGAGAACCCGCTGGTCACCACTGACCTGCAGGCAGGGCAAAACCTCCGGCGCACCATCCCCGAGCTGCGCCTCATCGGCCAGGCACAGCTGACCTTCATCCTGGCCGACGGGCCCAACGGCCTGTACGTCCTCGACCAGCACGCCGCCCATGAACGGGTTATCTTCGACCAAGTATTTGACCGCCGCACCAGCCAGGCAGCGGATGCGCAGAACCTCATGCTCCCCGAGCGCGCCACCCTCGACGAGTTCCAGCACGAAACCCTCGTGCAGCACCTCGCACTCATCGAACAGCAGGGCTTCCAGTTGCAGCCCCTCAACGACCTGTGCTGGCAGATCAACGCGCTACCGTTGTCGCTGACGGCGCCGCACTGCCCCAGGCCGGAACATGTCCTCCAGCGTCTGCTGGACGAATTCGCCGCGGAGCAGGTCATCAGCTCACCGGAGCAGGCCGTCGCCGCCACCATAGCCTGCCACTCGGCAGTGCGTGCCGGCGACGCGCTGGGCCCAGATGAGATGCAGGCCATCATCAAGCAGTTGGCCGAGACGGCGGAGCCACACCGCTGCCCCCACGGCCGACCTACCGTCGTGCAGATCTCGACGTTACGACTGGAGCAGGAGTTCCGACGCCGCTGAACGCGCGGGAACCGGCCGTGACCAACTGCGAACGGCGAGTGTCCACTCTGGAGCTCCGATGCCCGAATTTCCGCGCCACAGCGGCCCCGGGGAGGCTCCAGCGCCGCAGGTGGGCAAATCGCCACCGAGCAGGACACCGCCAAGCTCCAGTGCTGGATCCCCGCCGACCTCCACTACCGGCTCAAGGAGTGGGACCTCCACAGACGCACCAACATCAGGTCTGGCAACATTGACTGGTGGGAACAGAAAATCGTCAAAGACACGACATACGTCCGCGTTGCCGGCTCAGGCACTCTCAATACTGGATGCCTGCCAGAAGCAACCATAATAAGCGCCTCCTTCCATGACGCCAAAAAGTACACTCGCACACCGGCTCCAAGTCGTACGCGCATCCCTTCCGTATCACGGAATAAAGGAGGACCAACATGAAGATCAACAAAACAGTCGCGATTCTTGGAATCGCTGTGCTGGCTCTAATGATTGGAGCAGGTGCTTGGTTTGCACTGTTTCAAAATAGCGAAACGCAGGTGGCAAACGCATCCGGCATTATCCATGCGATGACAGACGATGTTGATGCCATAAGCGGTTCGCTCACCAGCGGCCAGATTTTCTACTACAAAACGGAAAGCTACATGACGGACCGACACGGCACCAGTGGTTTGAACCAGTATCCAAGCAACGTTGTGTACGAAACCTGGCTACAGGTCGGTTCCAACGGACTGATCGACAACTCCGTCACAACCATGAGTGACCCCGATGGGACGCTACTTCAGTACGCCATCGGAACTGGTTCCACCATCGTCCAGACCGACGTTGCAACCAGAGACGTTATTGAATTGGAACTAGCGCCGACTTCAACAACACTGAACGAATGGTTGCAGGCGAGTGCTGCACGACCGCAGCAGTTGCTCTCCGATGACGACTACGATTTTGTGGGCCGCGGGACAATGGGCAAAGCCACCAGCGTGATATTCGAGTACGAATACGAATCGCACACGCATGCAGACGGTACCAGGAATCCCTCAGGCAAGGTCAAGCTGGAATTTGTCGAGTCGGATCCGCTGCTGAATAGCGAGACTCATTACCTCACCGGCAGCAACAGCGTCGAGGCACTGGTTGAATCAAACGAAACCGTAGACTACAAAATACTCAAAAGCGGATCGCAGATGCCCACGTTCCCATAGGAGGCGCCGGCATCAACCATCGCTCTAGAATCGTCGTCAGGTTCACCAACGAACGACGATTCTAGATGTGGTCACACGAACGACCATAACCGCAGGTAAACCGAACCACGCACACTTTGACACGTCGCACACACAATGCCACCATGTAAACGCTCTCGGCAGAGAGAAAATCAGGAGATTTCATGCCTTTCACAAAAAGTACAATCACCATCTCAGGCGCTCTGGTGTTACTCATCGGAATTGTCCTGATGCTGGCCAACATCATGCCAGCCAACGTCCATGGCTCTACACCACCCGAACGCATCGCCGGCTTCGAGGTGCTCGATATCAGGAACGAAGACAATACCGAATGCCACACCAGCGGAAAGCCGCACATCATACTCAGATCAACCAACGATTCTCACGAATCTCTGATTGACGGCGATTCGGTAGACGCCGCCGCCATAGCACGCGATCTGAAGAAACACGGTTTTCCGGAAGATACCACCATCATTATTGCCGGACCAGACAGCACCAAAGCACAGATCACGAACCAATACACAGAATGGAACAAGCTGCGTAAAGCCAACAGCTGCATCCAGTTTGGTGGAGCACAAGAAGAAGACGAATCATCATCGTCGCTATTCACTGGTCGTTTCGACGACCCCGTACCCGGCTACTCAATTGTTGTCGACAGTGACATCGGACCATATACCAACCACAACGGGCCAAATCGGTCGAGATCCACTCCCTGACCCTCGTGCCACCCGCCGGTGAAATCGTTAGATTATGCTCAATCCTTCTGCGGGAGAACGACCATGGATTCCCCCGATACCGGCAACAACCTACTCGGCCTGATCAAACCCGACCGCTCGCAAAACGAGAAATGGAAGCGAGCCCGCGAATTCGTCGAAGAGTTCGGCGCACACTTGCAAAAGCGCCAAGAACACGCTGAACGATGCTACTTCGGCGAGGAAGGCAAGCCTCGCAGCCGGCGCACCTGGATCTACTCCCACGGCTGGAATATCAAAGCGGGAGGCTACGCACTGACCCCCGCCATCGCCGAGGATGCAGTTCTACTCGCCGCCAACTGCCGTTTCGAGCTCATGCTCTCGTCAGAAAGCCCGACACTCAGCCCCAAGTTCGGCCCCGACCTCATCGCCTTCAACGGCCGCGGCGACGCCTATGATGACTTCACCTACCCGCCGGACCGGAACGACCGCCGGGTTTCGAACTTCCTCGGCAACCGCGGCAGGTGCCGCACCCAGTGCCGGGACTACGACACCCTGGTCAGCGCCGTCCTGCTTTCCATCAAGCACCACCTAGGCGACATGGCGTACGTCACGTCAAACGCCGAGCCCGACCGAGAGGGCTGGCAAGCCGCCTTCGAGCTCTACTCCCGCACCTTCCCAGAACGGGAGCTCCCCGTGCTCGACAACTGGCCACAGTGAACGGTGCACAAAGCTCCGAGCCCCGGGGCTGCCACGTCCTGGCGACTCCCATCGGAGCAACGGAAGTGAGCCAACAACTGCCACCGCCGTCGCCGTGGCCACGATGATGAAGGAATTTGGAACGGCACCGGTTGGTCAGAATATTACCGCGAGCTGCTCCTGGAAGAAGCCGTGCGGCGCGGCATGAAAGGCGTCGACGACAATCAAGACGGAGCCTTCCGCGAATGGCTCCTCGCGACGCACAACTTGGGAATCGGCATCAAGTACATCTGTCGCCTGTCCGGCCGCTCTCAAACCGAGAGCCGTGAGGCATTCGCAGAAGCCATCGAAACCGCGCAATACGCCGAGCACGAGTGCTGGAAGACTCTGCAGGAAAACTGCGCCGAGGCTGCGGCGGACGCCGACTGGCCGTGACGGCGCCGCCGGCGTGCAACTGGATGACAACAGGCCGTAGCGCGACCACACGGCCCAGGAATACACTCACGTCAGGCTGACGACGGCCACCCAAAATGGAGGAGCCGTCACATGCCACAGCGAAGAGAACATCCCTACATCTGGGCCACCTGGCTGCCACGCCTACTCACCGGCGAGAACTCCTGCGAGTGGGCCATCTGGTTCAAAGCCCACCATCAGAACTGGGTGAAGCCGCCTTCGGACTTCGACCAAGCCGAGTGTGTCAAGCAACCGTATTGAAAGTCAATAGGAATGGGCGATGGACTTGATGTCCGGGTGTTGCCAGGACGTGCCGTGCTTGAGCATGGAGTTCAGGATGGTGAGCAACTTGCGCATGCAGGCGGTGAGCGCCAGCTTTTTCGGTTTGCCGGCAGACAAAAGACGCTGGTAGAAGTCCCTGATGACCGGGTTGTGGCGGCTGGCTACCATCGCCCCCATGTAGAGGGCTGTGCGTACTCCGGCCCGTCCACCCCAGACGGTGCGTTTGCCGCGCAGGGTGCCGCTGTCCCGATTGAAGGGAGCCACGCCCACCAGGGCAGCGATCTGTCGGCGGTTGAGAGTGCCCAGTTCGGGCAGGTATGCCAGAAGGGTAAGAGAGATCTGCTCTCCGATGCCGGGTACGCTGCGCAGCAAGTCGTCCTTCTCCCGCCATACTGGACTCTGGCGGAGGGTCTCGCGCAGGCCTTTATCCAAATCGTCCAGTTCTTGCTTGAGCCAAAGGATGTGGGCCTCGACACTGGGTCGTACAGCCATAGCGGCGCTGGACAGGCGATTGCGCTCCGCTACCAGCATGGACATCACCTGCTGTCTGCGGGTCACCATCGAGTTCAGATCCTGCGTCTCGGTGTCCCGCAGGGGGCGCAAGGGAGGACGGACAGCCTCGGCGAAGTGAGCCAGGACCGCCGCATCCAGGGTGTCAGTCTTGGCCAGGCGTCCAGTAGCCTTGGCAAAGTCCCGCACCTGGCGAGGGTTGACTACCACCACCGGCAGGGAAGCGGCCGCCAGGGCCGCTACCAAGGGCAGTTCCAGTCCCCCCGAGGCTTCCAGCACCACGGCTGCGGGATTGAGTTCCTGCATCTGGACCACCAGCGCCGCGATACCGGCCTCGTCGTTGGAGACCTCACACCTGCCTCCCCCAGGACGGATCGCCACATCCACCCGGACCTTGGCCACATCGATTCCTACGTAGATTCCCCCTTGTTCCATCAGAAACTCCTTTCGAACCGTCGGCCCGTCCTTGCAAGATGCGGGCTTGGGTAACCCAGGCAACCGTTCGGGCTCTGTTCGGAGAGGGGTGCGGCGACCCAAGCTTGACAACGGTCTTCTACGACCCAGGGCGGATCGGTCTGCCGCACCCCGCGCGGCTTATCAGACAGAAACTATCCGGCGCCAAGCCAAGATACAAGGGCGGAGGAAAACTGTACCACTTGGGCGGCGTAATGCCGGACCACCGGGGCGGTGCCTGACGGCCCGGGGTGGGGTGGGGCCCCCCGCATTGACGGCGGTCCGGTTTTCACACCCGCGAGGCGCTAACCGGCGGCTGACCGGTCCGGCGACGCCACCCCCGCCGCAGCATCTTGGCGGCTGCCCCTGAGGCGGTAGCTGTCGCCGTTCATCTCCAGGATGTGCACGTGGTGGGTGACGCGGTCCAGCAGCGCGCCGGTGAGCCGTTCCGACCCGAATACGTCGGTCCACTCGTCGAAGGGCAGGTTGGTGGTCACCAGGATCGATCCCCGTTCGTAGCGCTGGCTGAAGACCTCGAAGAGCAGTTCGGCCCCGGTGTGGGACAGGGGCACGAAGCCCAACTCGTCGATGATGAGGAGCTTGAGGCGGGCCAGCTGGCGCTGGAGATTGAGCAGCCGGCGCTCGTCCCTGGCCTCCACCAGTTCGTTGACCAGGGCGGCGGCCGTGGTGAAACCCACGGACAGGCCCCGCTGGCAGGCGGCCAGTCCCAGGCCCAGTGCGACGTGGGTCTTGCCGGTGCCGCTGTTGCCGATGGCGATGACGTTTTCACCGCGCTCGACGTATTCGCACCGGGCCAGTTGCATGACCAGTGGCTGGTTTACCGAGGGGATGGCCGAGAAGTCGAAGGTGTCCAGGCTCTTGGTGGCGGGGAAGCGTGCGGCGCGGATCCGGCGCTGCACCATGCGCTGATGGCGGTCGGTCACCTCCAGTTCGGCGAGGCGCAGCAGGTAGTCGGGATGGCTGACACCCTCGGCGGCGCACTGGGATGCCAGCTTGCCGTACTCCCTGAGGAAACTGGGCAGCTTCAATTCCTTGAGGTGGTGCTCCAGGAGCAGCGTGGGTCGATCGCTCATGCCGCCCTCCTTCCCGACAGCAGGGCCAGATAGTCTCCGGCGTGGGTGGTCCGGACGCTGACCTGGGGCAGGTGGGGATAGAGCTCCAGATCCAGACGGGGCGGTCTGCCCTCGATCTGGCACAGCAGCAGGTGCTTCACGGCGTCGAAGCCGACCGCGCCCAGCCGCAGGGCTTCCTTCACGGCCTGGTGAACCTCCGGATGGGAGAAGTCCTCCATGAGCCGCAGCACCCTCACGTACTCCCGCTTACCCTGCCGACCCAACCTGGCTTCCAGCCGCTGGCGCAGCGTGGCGTACTCTGTGGGCAGATCCCATCCCTGCAGCGGCGCCGCCTGATCCAGCGCGCCAGTCTTCCGCTCCAACAGCGGCAGGTAGTGGATGGGATCGAAGACGAAATCCTCCTGCTCATAGGAGCGTGGGTGCCGGGCGATGACCTCGGCGCCGCAGCTGATCACCACCTCATCCACGTAGCCCTTCACCAGCACGTCCCGGTGTCCGTAGGCCACCGGCACCGAATAGTCATTGGTGCGGTACCGTACCAGGGACAGCGAGCTGACCCGGCTGGCCTGCTGGTCGCAGGCCTCGTAGGCCACGGCCGGCAACGGCAGCAGCGCCTCCAGGTCCCGCTCCATCCGCTGCCCGATGGTCTCGGTGTGCCCCCTGAGCACGGCGTCCATCCGCTCCAGGCATTTCTGCTCCAGATGAACATTCAACGCCGCGAAATCATCTACCCGTGGTATGGGCACCAGATAATTGCGCCGGGCGTAGCCCACCATGCCCTCCACATTTCCCTTGTCATTCCCCTTGCTGGGCCGTCCGAACCGGTCCTCGAACAGGTAGTGGGACTGCAACTCGGTAAAGGCCCGAGTGCGCTTGCGCCGGCCGTCGCCCAGTATCTTCGCCACCGCCAGCTTGGTATTGTCGTACAGGATGCTCTGGGGAGAACCGCCCAGAAAGGCGAAGGCCGACACGTGGCCGTCGAGAAAAGCCTCAGTGGTCTCACCGGGATAGGCCTTCACAAAGCAGCCGTCGCTGTGGGGCAGGTCCAGCACGAAGTAGTGCACCTTGCACTCCACTCCGGCGATCACCGCCATCGCCTCCCCGAAGTCGCACTGGGCGTGGCCCGGTCCGTGGGTCAACGGCACGAACATCTCCCCAACACGTCCCCGATGCTCCCTGACGTAGTCCTTGACTATCGTGTGCTGACCATCGAACCCGTACTCTTCCCGCAGCCGCTCAAATATGCGCTTCACGGTGTGGCGCTGCTTCCTGGGAACCAGCCGATCCGCCTCCAGAATGGCGTCAATTACGCCGGTGTACGGCTCCAGCTTGGGCCGGCGCGGCGGCCGCTTCCGCGTGTAGCCCTGGGGCGCCGCATTGGCCAGCATCTTGCGCACCGTGTCCCGGTGCACGCCAAACACCCGCGAGGCCTCTCGAACGCTCATCCCATCCACCAGGCAGGCCCGGCGAACCTGAAAATACATCTCCACGTGAAACATCCATCACACCTTCCATAGGCTGATTTTCAGCCCTATGAAAGGCGACGGGTGGTACAGTTTTCCACCGCCCAAACCAGGCGATCGGGCCGCCCGCGCGGTACATTTTCTCTCCGTCCTTTATACCGAGTGGCTTTTGAACCACACGGCCCTCGTCAACGAGCGCATCAGAAACTGGGAAGTCGGCGGCTTTGAAGTCGACGTCGAAGCGCAGAACAGGTTTGAACTCCGCGGCAAGACGGCAACGCTAGCCGGCAGGCCGGACATCATCGCCCACCGCGAAGACGCAGCCGTCATCGTCGATGCCAAGACTGGCCAAGAAAGTCCGAGCCACGCCGTCCAGGTCATGATCTACCTCTACGCCGTCCCCAGGGCACTCGAACGGTATCGGAGCGCCAAGCTACGCGGGCAAGTCACGTACCGCGACCATACCGTCCGCATACCGGCAGAAGCCGTGGACGACGCGTTCATCGAGAACCTCGGCACTCTCATCCGACGGCTCTCGAGCGACGAGCCAGCGAGGCGCGTGCCGTCTCGTCAGGAATGCCGGTTCTGCGACATCACAGACGCTGACTGCCCAGTACGGGTGGAAGCAGCCCCCGAACCTGAGAGCGCCACCACCGACGACTTCTGACGCCGTGATTGTCATTGCCGATCCAAAGAACCGGTGGGACAATTGCCGCCGTTTGCTCGAAATTCCCATACGCTCCGGAGTCAGAGAGTTGAGAACATTCCTTGCCGTCATCCTGATCCTGACTGCCCTGCTGCTGGCCTGCACGTCAGCACCAGCGCCACCACCTCAGGCCGGCAACGACACTGCGCCGCAGGCGGCGGTAACTACATCACCAGCGACGCAACCGGACACCGAGATGCCGACGGCGGCACCACCTGCCGCCGAAGCTCCTACACTCACGCCGACGCCCACCTCACTGCCAGCCCAGCCGACGGCTACGGCTACGGCTACGACCAGCACTACTACAACTGATTTTTGTGCAAAGCCGAAGAATCTGACATGCGATTGGTCCTAGGCCTCGCCTAGCGACCGTTGCCCCGCGGAACGCCGCTGGCTACACTCTGCAGCCAATATGCCGACGCGACGGCGCCAACACCAGGAGGCCATACCATGACCACGGAATCTGAAACGCGGAGAGTCCTCAACATCGTTGACATCCCCGAAGATTGGGTCGCTCACTTCCATACTGGCCACATATTCATGGTACCGACGGACTTCCGTAGCAATACCATCAAAATGGACGACATCAAAGTCATTGCGGCGGGTATCCACGGACCGGAACCGTCTCGGCCGCATGAATTCGACCATTTGTCAAACCTGTCCAGTGCTTTAGTACAAGCAGGATATACCATCCGAGAATTCCGTCCCGGCTCAGTCGAAATAGCGCAGGAGCCAGTTACGCAGAACCCTGCCAATGCCTTTGAACGTTACCATGAACGCCTTGCCGACCTGCGAGAAGCCGCAGAAGAAGAGGGAATCGAATGGAGCGAAGACTCCCAGCAGGATTTCCAAGCCTTCGTCACCGGCAACCCCGGCTGGCGCAAGGGGTCCATCGTGCTGATGGACAACGGCAATCTACGCGCCGTCTGGGACGATGACCACGACGTCGATAGGCATGTGGCCTTGCAGTTTCTTGGTGGCGGCCAAGTCCAGTACGTGATTTTCAAACTCCGCCCTGGAGCGAGCCAGGCTTCCCGTGTCGCCGGCAACGACACCTTTGACGGCATCAAACGCCAAGTCGCAGCCTTTGACCTGAACCCGTTAGTGCACGCATGACGGCAACTCACTTGCCAGACAGCGACAACGTCGTGCGCTATGTTGGCGGTTCAAAAATCAGGGACAACAATCGGGTCGACGGCACCGCGTTCTGCAGACGCCGCAACGAAGACGGCCCTTCCGTCAACTGGCTGGAGCTCTTCCACGGGCTTGAAAAACAGTAGCAAATCGCCGAGGTCAGACGACTAATTCGTCTCCATAGTTTGGGCACTACGGCCGTTTTCGCGGAACTGAACGTTGGCGAGGTCAAGCAACAACTACAGGGTCAGCTGCCGGACGTGTATGTTATCAACAAGCCACAGCCTGCCGATGACGATTTTCCTGAACCAGACCCATCGCACTGCGAGATTATGGGATTGCCGCCTGCGGAAGCCGAAAATCTGGCGCTGACCATCGGCGATATGATTGCCAAGCGTGTCAAAGCGACATACCCCGCCGTACTCTGAGGAACCTCGCAGAGGTTGCAGCGAATGAAGGACATTCCACCAAAAGTTGAGGTTACCAAACGGCAGGTCCCATCCTGCTGAAGCGGAACGGAACGCAGAATGCCTGCTGAACACGCTGAGAAAATCGATGTCACGAGAAGATTGCGCTACTCGCACCTGAACATCTCCCAGGTCGCGCCGGCGGCATCGTCCAAACAGGTTGGAAACGCTAACCTATAGCACCAGCAGAAGACGTGACCAATGACGACCCAACAGTACCAGCAAGCCAGCGAGCGTTTCCTGGCGCAGGCGAGACACGAACTGGCCGACGGCGAGCTGGCACAGGCGTCCGAGAACGGTTGGGGAGCCACCGCCCAGATGCTCAAGGCCATCGCCGAGCAACGAGGCTGGGAGCACCACCGTCACCGACACTACCACCGAGCAGCCAGCCAAATCCGTGCCGAAACCGGCGACGGCGAAATACGCCGGCTTTTCGACTCTGCCAGCGCCCTGCACGAAAACTTCTATGAGAACGATATGGCGGCCGACGAAGTGGCCGAAAGACTCGACGACGTAGAGGCCCTGATGGACAAGCTCCTGCTCTTACTGGACCAAACGTAGTCTCGGCTGTTCCGACCCTTCGAGCAGCGAAATCGCCTCGCCATCGAACCAAGGGGAACCCAACATGCTGGCAGCAGTCGAAAAGCCACGCATCCAATGCCGCTACCGCGACGGCCAGGACCGGCAGTGCCCGCTGGACGCCCTAGACAGCGGGCACTGCTGCAGGCTCCACCCGCCGGAGTAAATGGCGTCAAAAACCCATTCACCAGCAACCGCCGCACCGCGACCTTCGACTACCGTGATGCTTCAACAATCTCAGCCAAATTCAGACACCACGACGGGCCCCACCTGGCGTGACTGGTTCCCCTACGTTGCCGCCGCACCGGTTGTCCTCACCATCATCCACACCGTGGTTTGGATCTGGATCTGCTACCAGCCCACACACCCCGTAACCTGGAACCTGTTCCTCATCGTCAACATCGGTGCTGCAATCCCCGCCGCTCTCTACCTGGCAGCCACCATCGAAGTCCTGAGGACCGTCAGCTACGCCCTGCTACGCTCCCGACGCCGCACAGCAACGCCGCCTTACATCAGTGCCCATGCCCCTGTCCGGCCACCACCGGGACTATGACCATCCACCGTTCCAGACGCGCACGGGAGGCAATTATGGTTACCACAACGCAGCCCACAGTAAACGACGGTCTCGATAACCACATTGCGTTCAACACGATGCGAGACCAATTGGAGTCCCAGCATCCCAACAGTTGGGTCGTCTTCCACGACCAAGAATTCGTCGGCCACTACGAAACCTATGATGCAGCGCGCCAGGGAGCCCGCGACCAGAACCTGAACCTGGCGCACTGCCTTCTTCAGAAACTCAACGCGAGTCCAACCATTGTCCTTTCGTGCGCTGACTAGCGAATCCAGCCATGCTATACCGAGACCTGCCCGACCGACGCCACGAACACCGCCCCAGGGTCGACCAGGTGGCAGGACTACGATAGCGGCGCCCTTCGGAAACTGAGCTGCCCAGCAGCCAGTCAAGGCGAGCTGAAACCAACCAACGGATAATTCTCATGCTCACCGTCGCCGACCTGATCGAACAACTCAGCAAGCTGCCGCCGGATTCTCCCGTGTACGCCGAAGGATGCGACTGCATCAACCCAGTGCGCGCCGCGGCTCCCCTCGACCTCGGCTGCATCCTGGTCGCAGAGCCTGATTTTCACGGCATCCTGCGCTTCCAGCAGGACCGACAGCAGGCCACCCAACTCTGGGAACAATCGTCAGACCAAAGGCCACAGGCGACCTGGCACTCGTTGTCTCCCGACCGGCCCCAATGGATCGAGGATAAAACGCCCCTGGCAGTACGTTTCGAAGACGGCGCCGAGCTGCCGTTGGCCTCATGGCCGCAGCTGCTCGCCGAAACCGTCAACTGGCTGCTTGAACAAGGCAATCTCAGAAAAGATCAGCTGCCGGTGGTCTACGGCAAGTCCTGCATCGCTTACGAAATCGGCAGGCCGCCCGCCATCAAACGGCCCTACCGGTCGCAACGCATCGTCGAAGGCGCCATCGCCGTCAACGCCGGATTGAGCAACATGGGCTGCTACTTCAACGCTGGAAATTTGCTTTACCACTTCGGCTCCGAACCCAGCACTGCATCGCTGCTGGTTCCGGACTGAACCGACCACAAGGTTCGTACACCGGCAACACTCGGACCGGAATGCGGCTCTGAAACCGGAGCCGCTGATATAATCAGCTGACGAGGTTTCCAGCATGAGTACCGCGATGAACGCCGTCGAACGCGCCCGCTTTCTCCAAGCCCTGCGCGAGGATCCCGACTTCCGCGACGAGGTCCGCAGCCTGCTCCTGGGCGACGAGCTTTTGCAACTCCCCGAGCGTTTCGCCGAGTTCGCGGCCTACGTCCACGACTTCATCGAGGAACAGAAGACGTTCAACGCCGGAGTCACCGAGTTCATCACGGACCAGAAGCAGTTCAATGAAGACCAGAAAGCACTCAACCGACGCGTCGAAAGGGACCTCGGTATCCTCAAGGGCAACGCAGCCCGCCGCCTGCTCCAGCTCCACCACGACACCATACTAGAAATCTTCCAACTGGATTTGGTCCGCACCCTGGGCCGGGATGACCTGTCCCGCATGGTGCGTAACTCCGGCATTGCCACCCAGATCGAATTCGGTCAACGGCGCAGCTTCTACGCCGCCGACCTGGTGCTCGAAGGCACCGACGCTGAAGGCATCACCCACTACGTGGCTGCCGAGGGGTCGTTCACTGCCGACCGCCGCGACACCGACCGCGCCCACCGAAACGCCGAATTTCTCACCAAGTTCACGGGCTGTACCGCACACCCCATGGTGGCCAGCGTGTCCAACGATCACGAGGTACAGGAACTGGTGGACGCCGGCGCCATCGGCTGGTTCCAGTTGGACGCCCGAGAACTCGAAGCCGACTAACCGGCTCGTCGCGGCCACGGAGACCTACTACGCGGAGGCCCATAGGGCGCCGACCAAGCAGAGCGGCGACTGGCGGAAACCAGAACCGTACGCCGTTTAGATCTCGACCAACGAGACCTGGGTTTAGAGTTACCCCCTCGGCACCTTCGGAAGCCAATCCGTCCCCGGTCGGCCTCGTTAATTCGCGTCCACTCAGCGGGCCAGTAGCACACTCCACACCGACGCCAGAGGAGGACCTCTACTGTGCATCCGACTTTGGTTCTCCAAGCCTTTGGGGGACTTTCACCAGATACTGCCAGCGCGGGCGTGGACTCCGTGGAGGAGGACCTCTACAGCGTTTTCAACGCCCGTGCTGAAATGATGGGCTGGTCCATGACCAACAGTATGACGACCACGGTCGACGGGCGTGGACGGACGACGCGGTCAACAGTAACGCCCCGACCGCCATACCGTCTCCTGTGGGGTATGAACGAGGCGGAACTGACTCCGGAGGCCAAAGGAGCGCAGATCGGATGGGTACAGGTCGGACTGAAAGATGGTATTGCCAATCCCGCGGTGGTGTTACCTCCACTGGTCCAGTGCTTCGATGACGCGCTCCGGCGTTTCGGGGCCTTGGAGCTGTCCAGTCTACAGGTGGTAGCATTCGACTTGGAACCAGGACATGGGACGCTGGAAGACGGCGTTGCCGACAGGGGGACCCCTGGCGAGAATTTCTTCAACCTTGGCTCCAAATCGAAAGTGGAGGCGGTGGTCGCTTTTGACCAAGAGATGTTCGGCGGTCATACGGTGGCCGACATGCAGTATGTGGGATACGACTGGCAGCCAGTCCCAGTACCTGATGGAGATCAAATCCACTGGCCGGCAGATATGCGGGGTACCCTGACGCCCTCGGATCTCGGCCTATCGGTCTCGCTGCCAGAGTGGACAGCTGGCAGCGTGGGGCGGGAGCTCGCACTGGTCATACGTGCGACGCACGATTTGGCGCAGGATGCCAGGAACTTCGCAGTTCGAATAACCCGTAACGGGTAGTTGGCGGAGGCGGAGCATGGTTCCCCGTGCCAGCGCAGGGCATGGATGGTACTTGATAATTGATACTTATCAAGCGCAATGGGAGGAGAACCGCCGCCCCTATCGCCAGAGGTGGCTACCGCCTCGTTCCACCATGACCTTTCCAATCTCGTCGATTGGCCCGAAGACGTCATCATCGCGCCAATCCCACGCGCCATGCGCCACGGCCGCGCGCCGGTGCTGCTCACCCAGTGCAACTGATCTCAGGTCAGGAACCCCAGGCAGATGAAGCGGACGTTGCCGATGGTCAACCTGCCGCTCTCCGCACCGGTGACGCACGGTGAGGCGGACATTCACCGCCAGCCGGAGTTTCCCGGCGCGAACGGCGAAACGCCCGTGAACCCCGCAGCGATGCAGACCAGGAAACCCGACAACGCAACCCGCTCCGCTTTGGGGAGGTAAGCCGCCCCAAGTTTGCTGGCCTCCTGTCCCAGAAATCGCAACCAGCGACACGGCTCGCCAAGGCTCACATTTCTCGCCAAGACTACGGAAGACCGCCACCATGCTGAACCGGCTGAAGTCCAAGCCGCCCGGCGCCACGCTGCTGCTCGCCGTGTTCCTGTTCGCAGCGGCGTTCAGCGCGTTCCACCTGGTCAGGGGCATCGCCACGCTCAATGTCCACTTCATCGTCGGCGGGACCGTCTTCACGGCCACAAGCCTCCTGCTCACCTTGATCTGCTGGCACGGCAGCAGCCGAGACGACCAAGACGATAGAACGAAAGACTACGGCAAATGACCCACCGCCGGCAGCGTGCTGCGGATGGACGACCCACGTCGTCAAACCAGTCCATACCAGGCGCAGGACGTCCAGCCTGCCGGCTCTCGCCATCGCCGAGTCCATGGCAACGGTTTTCCGCAATCGGCGCCGCAGCGCGCCGATTTTTGCAGCGGTGGCCCGATACCATCAGGAGTCACCGTCAGTTCGGCCCCACCCTTACCAGCAAGACCCGACATTCCTCTTCATTCAACCGGTAGTAAAAGGCGAGGCGAGGCACAGTCCGCACCGGAAAAGCGCGCAACGCAGTCCCGCGTATGGGCGCACCCGTTTTCGGAACCCGAGAGAGCGCAAATATCACGGCGTCGTAAGCAGCCTGCCACCCCTGAACGACGCCGGCATGACTCCGACATTGCGCGACAAAAGCATCGGCTTCCGTAACCTCATACCTCACCGCGCAGCCCCAACTCCTCCGCAACCTCCGTGCCGAAGGAAATCTCTTTGCAACTCAGCGGATCGCTGGAAATGTACGCCAATCCAATAGGCATAAGTTCGCCATCTTCAGTGGCCAACCAGCTGACCTCATTCTGAACGTGCTTCTCAATCCGACGAGCATTGAACGTCCAGAAACGGTCAAGCTGGGAACGTAAAATCCTGCAATCCACCGGACTCAAAAGCTCAAGGTTCGGCAGCCGCTTAGCCTGTATTGAGTACCTCGAGACATCTTCCCCGGGGCGTTCATAGACAATCGCGACATCCCCACTCTCCGCCATCCGGCGACGCACCTCATGCCAATCCTGTGGATAAGGTCCGTGCGGGAAATGCACGTACGCTGTGCCCGTGATGGTTTCACCAGTCTGAACAAACGCTTCGCAGTCAGCGTAGTAGAGCAACTTTGCCAGTTTGTTCATCCCAAAGTTCGGGTCGCCCTCTGATTGCTGGCTAATAAAAACCACCGCCTCGATCAGCTTCTCAATCTGACCCCGTAGATCAGTCATATCGCCGTCCCAAATAAAACAACCAGTCCAAAATCAAAACACCCCGGAAGAGCCGAAGATCCTCCGTGGATTTTCGCCCAATTTACCACTGAATAGTCACTTTTCAAGACCACATCTTGGAATATTGCACTTACCGTTGCATCCTGAAACTTGCCTATAGTTGCCCAAGCGACCGCAAGAACACCTGGAGCGACGGAGTTCACACCATGGATTAAGGCTGGCTTGGCCCGTGAACCCGTGCGTGGTCGACGCCTACCGGCAACGGAGACCACCCCGAGCACCTGCTGGAAGCGCCGGATACCATTGTTCCACGAATATGGCAGTGCCGATCAGCCACCCGACGAAGGCATCCGTCATGGGATTGGGATGGTTCGGGCATCGATGTCGGAATACTCCGACCGACAGGATAGCCAGCAATCCCAATAGGGGAGTGAGGAACATCTAAAGCGCCAGAGTCAACGCCATTGGCACGGCCGATTTTCTCGGAACGGGGCGGCCGTGAGGCACATTGACGGCCGCCGCTTCCGGCAGCTCGCCGTACTCGGCGCCACAGCCAAAGCATACCGCACTTTCACGGCGGCGCCTCCACAAGGCGCCGCTTTCGATTCGGGGAACAATGCCACCCCAAGGCCACGCTGGTCGCCCTCGCCTTTGGCGTCGCCGCAAGCACGGCACTCACCGCCCTCCGGCTGCACAAAATGGGCCAACAGCCGCTGGCCGGCCTGCTTGTCCTAGTCCCGTTCGTCGGCATGGCCGTCGTGGTCTGGTGTGTTCTCAGCCCCGGACAGCCGCACGAAACCCAATACTACTGAGGAGGTCTACAACATGCACAGCTTCCGCAAATTTGCCGCATACGGCGGCCTCGCCTTCGTCCTGGCAATCGCCATGGCCACCGCCCTCGTCGCCTGCGGCAGCGCCACGCCTCCGGCAGCGCCACAGCCGGAACACGACCCCACGGTCACCCCTGCGCCGCAGGCGGCCTTCCACATCGTGCGGATCCCAACCGAGGGCCGGTTCTCCGAGCCCGTCGAGTGCTGGGACCGCGAGAAACGCCCGATGTTCACCGTTCACTACCTGCACGGCACCGTCTCTGCCAATAACCATCCTCGCGAACCGCTGGGCCGCGGTCGCCATGGTGAACAGCTCGAATATGCTTCGCGCAGTCAGTACGAACCCGCGCTCCGAGATCTCGACGATGACACCACGGGAATCATGGGCACCCGGACCTACATGCTCGGAGTGCCTGGCGAACGTGTCCTCGTCGAATCGCCGCCGCCCTATAACTACGGCAAAGCCTGCTTCGTCGGCCAGCTCACCGACGCACGCCTCCCGCCCTAGCCGCCGCCCTACGACGCCTCAGCCTGAGGCCAACAGAGGAGAAAATCATGCCCGACACCGTTACCGACGCCTTCGAGTGCTTCGAGCCCGATGCAGCGACGCTCACCGCCATGGCGGAAGCCGCCCTCGGCAACTTGGTCACCACCCACAGCGTGGCCGAGTTCATGGCCGAACTCAATCAGGACCGCCACGGCGATGACGATGACCCGCCCTAGTGGTGCCCCGGCCGTCCCTGCACCTGAACGCCTGCCGCCCTAAAAGTCAGAGTCATGCAACACCAAAGGAGAAATTACCGTGAAAAAACTCATCATCGCCCTTTTGATCTCCGCCGTCGCCCTCGCCAGCCTCGCCTGCGGCAGCGACCCCGAACTCACGGGCACCACCAGCGAAACCACCAGCGCGCCTGAGGCCTCGGCCGGCGCCAGTGAACCCAAGGCCACCGGCGACAACGAACCCAAGGCTTCGGACAGCGGCGCCGAAACGTCGGAGCCCACTCGCGCGTTCGCGCGGCTAACCCCGGAACCCACGCCTACATTTCGGCCAACGCGGGATTTCTCGGCCGACCCGCTCTCCCGAGATGAAGAAAGGCAATGCGCGGTCCTCGAACGCGACTGGGACCCCCAGGGCTATGCCCTGAGTGATTTTTCTAGGCAGCTACGGGACACGGACACGGGCCAGGGCTACTACACCACCCTAAACGCGTACATCGAAGCCTGCCGCAACCGGGAGTACTCGCTGCCGCCCACCTTCCAGGAAGCCGTTAGAGAACAACGCAAATGGATCAAAGGGTTGAACGACACAGACCGGCAGGATTACCGGGCCATCTGCAAAGCGGCAAAAGAGTCGTTGCAGACGGACTTCGGGGAACTGGCCCGCCGGATCAATCGCACACGCCCAATACGTTCTGCAGAAAGAGAAGAAATTCATGCGGCACACGTCGCCGAGACGACAGAAACCCTACTCGAAAAGTACCCCGACGCCTCGTCCTGGATCCATGATGCAGAACCGGACATGGAAATCATCTGCCTCGATCTCTGGAGATAGGCAGCAACGGGGGCGGAATTCCGCCCCACCGCCGCCAACGAAAACGGGCCGCGTGGTCAAGGCGCGGCCCGCTCGGGAGGCATGGTAATGCCTGACCCATGCCTCCGCATCATAACACGCCAGCTACTCAGTCCTCGCCGCAGTCGCAACCATCCAACAAGCGGCGCGCGTTCTCCTCCGCCGCCCGCAGCGTGGCGGCAACGTCAGCCACACCGTCAATTTGGTACGTCACATAGTTCGTGATCTGCTGCGGGGGTTGCAGCATGGGGACCTGCGGAAACGGCAACGCCTGGAACACCGGCTGCTCGAAGAATGGCTCCACCGGCCACTCGTGCCTGTACGGGTCGATGTTCTCCCTCTCGGCCAACGCCCTCTCCATCGGATGTTCCAATGAGACCCAGCCAGCTGGGCCCACGCCTGGACCCAAGGATATTCCAGCTGGGCACAGGCCCTGGGCCCACGCCTTTTCCCTATCCTGCCCAGTGGCAGTGTCCAGCACGGCCAACTGTCCTGCCAGCTCCTGCTCCGCTCGCACAAAGCGACCCAAGTCGCCGAGCGACACTCCCAGCGTCTGGCACAATTCCGGGACCGCCGACCTGCTGAGACCCAGCCAGTCAGTGACTCGCTCAACGTCCAAATCTGGCCACGTGTTCATATTTGCACCTCCCGATGCGGAAAGCCAGTACTGCCAAACAATGCCCGCATTATAACCCAGCCCCTGTGGCCCGCCTCCAGCGACAACCGGCGCAAATTCCGCCTCCAAGGAGTAAAACATGAAGAAGCAAATCCTAATCGCCGCCTGCCTGGCTATCTCCGCAGTTGCCTGCCTGGCGAACGCATCCTCGCCAAAGCGCGGGGACGCCATAACTACGCCAGCATTGCATGCTTCGTCGCCACGCTCACCGCCGAACGCCTCCCGCCCTAGCTGGACCCCGAGCGGTTATCATGGCCTCGTCGAACATCCGGTACACGCCTGAGGGTAAGCGAGGTTGCTCATGCTTCAAAAGATCCTGCTCCTCGCCGTCTCGTTGACGCTCGGGCTGGCCCTGGCATGCGCCGCCTCCGACGACCCGCAGACTGCGCCAGTCGTCGTGCATCCGGAGAACACCGACGGGTTGTGGTGCGATGTCCAGCTGCGGCAGTTCTTTACCGATGAGGCGAATCCAGTCGCTGATGCCGACGCCGCCAACCTCGCCGTCGCCTACGTGCAGTCCCAGCACGCCAGCCAATGCCCGCCCAGCCGTTGGAACCCTCTCGTCTCGAACGTCGCCGTTGACGGCGACGGGAACATCGACCTTAGCTTCGCTACTCATTCACCGAAGTCGGGCAGCACTACCTTCACGACCAACGGAGAAGGCTCCCTGCGGTGGGTGTTCCTAACTGCGGAAGGCCGCTGGTACGCCACCAAGCCGCATCAGCCAGCGGTGCTCGAAGCCAAACGTTCGGAGTACGCCACGCCGACCGCGGATATGGTTACTCCGGTCCCTGCCTCGACGCCCGAGCCAACGGCGACGCCCGTCACCGACCGAGACGTCTATGAGGAGGCCTACGCTACCTGCAACGGCTACTACCGAGGTATCGAAGTCACACGAAGGAAGCAGGTCGCCCGCATAAAATCACTCGAAGGGCTTCGCGATTCCCTGCGCCGCAACTGCGCCGGCGCCGTCGCCGCGGTTGCAGCCAACTTGGGAGTCACTCCGGCGCCGGTCCCCACGTGGCCACCCACGGCAGCACCGTTGCCAACGTGGACTCCTGTACCGACCCCTGTACCGACTCCTGTACTCACGTGGACTCCGTTACCGCCGGTGCCAACTGCCACGTGGGCGATGCCGTCTATGCAAACGCTAATAGCCAGACGACCGACCCCGACCCATTCAGTCCAAGCAACGTGGGGATCACCCACTCCAACTCCGTTGTGGTCAGTAGTACGGGCCGTGACTCCCACACCAATAGCTCCCGTGCCAGTGCTCGTGCCCACGCCCGCGGCTACGACCACGCTGGACGTTGCCGATGTCGAACGCTACATCATTTCCTTCACCAACGACGAACGCAAGAAGGCCGGCCTGACCCTGTTGCAACATGATCCCGCGGTCTCAGCTATTGCTAGACGTCACAGCCAGAACATGGGCCGGCAGGACAACATGAACCACGTGCTGGACGGGAAAGACGCAAGCGACCGCGCCGCGGATGCCGGCTACGACTGCCGAGCCTATCGGCCTGATGGATCGTACACCTTCGGCCTCGCCGAAAACATCATCAACGGAACGCAGGTCAAGAAGTACACCAAACGTGATAACGGACCATGGGTAGCCAACGGCACCCGCAACTCTGAACAAGTCGCCAAGGACTTCATCAAATGGTGGATGAATAGTCCAGGGCACCGGAAGAACATCCTCACACCAGACTACCGCCGTATCGGCGTCGGCGTCGCCACTACCCCAGAAAAACAGGTCGGTCTGCCGTGGCGGCACGTGTGGGCTACGCAGAATTTCTCGAAGTGCGCCACCCGCTAAAAACGGGCCGCATGCAGCAGGCGGCCCGTTCCAAGAGGCATGGTCATGCTGGAACCATGCGGCGGCAATAATAACACGTCGCTCGTGTTACCATTGGCTCGATTTCTCCGTCTACCCCACAGCGCCTCGGATCCTCCCCTCCGGGCCCGCTGTGGGGTTTTCGATGCCGGTCGGCGCCCGCCCCAGCCCCGCTTCACGCACACCGAAACGAACCGTTCCGACGCCGCGGGCCGCCCGGTCTCCGTAGCAGAATTTTTGTCAACCTACGAAGCAGATGTCATTTCCGACGCCTCGCTTCGCCTGCCAAAACCAGCGTCAACCTGCGAAGCAGGTGTATTTTCCCCGCAGTAGGGGTCGTCGTACAGGAACATCGCCGGCGACACCAGCCGGTACACCGCCGGATACGCGCCAGCGCAGCCAATTTGATGCTCCCAGCCTTCCACCAAAGCAGGATCCGCCCCAGGCATCCAGCACCGTCCTTCACCATACTGGCTGTCCAGCTCCCACCCAACCGGCGCGATGTAGACCTCCGCCTCGCTGTTCTGTCGGACCAGGACTACCATGATTCACTCCTTGTCCCGTTGACTGACGTGGACTCTTGCAGGCCGTATCATATCCGGCCTGCACTCGTATGCCCCGGATGTTGGTCAACCTGCTGGGCAGGTGTAGCTTCACGAATACTTGTCAACCTGCCCAGCATATGTAATTCCCGGCGCCCGCTGGCTGACCACCGAACCCAGCCGTGAATGGGTCAACCTAGCCAGCAGGTGTCATTTTCGATCTGCGCCACACCAAACCACGGAGGCCTCCACCAAGAGGAAAACCAAATGATCACACCGCCATCGTCCGCTCGTCCCCTAACGACTGGGATTTACCCAATCATCGCCAAAGAAGCCGGCAAGATTGTACTGACACCCGTTCCCGTGACCCCTGCTGACGATGTGCGGAAAAAACTGGCATCGCTCGGCGTGACAGAAGCAGATGTAGACGACGCCATAGCATGGGCCAGAGCCCACTAAAGGCCTCCCACCATGCGGAAAGAAACCCTCGTCGCAATACTGCTGTTCGTCGTAGCCGCCGCCGTCCTCATCGGCCTGTCTCTCCTCGAAAGCCGGTGATCCCCGTCCAGCGCCGGCCCCGGCAGGCGCCGGTCCGCTGCTCCGCCGAATAATTGTCAACCTGCCCAGCAGGTGTAGTTTTCCAGCCCGGCCCACAGCCTGCCCTGCGTGCCTTCGCGCCGCCCCCGGCCACCCGGCACGCCCCGCTGTTGGCTCACTCCGTGCCCTCCGGCCTGCTTCCCGGCGTCAAAGGCACATTTCCTGCTCCAGCCGCAGTTTAGGGCCTCTCCGGGGCTCCTGTGCACGGCACAGACGGCGAACTCCGCCCTCTGCCTCCGGTTACACGCCTCCCGACCACCTTCCCCGGCCGCAACGCCGGGAGCGCGGGCTAAGCTACCCGCCGAAGTGCGGGGTTGCTCTTTCTCACTTTCAGGCAACCCCACGGCTCCAACGGGCGCAACCTCCGCCCGTCGTTGCGGCCACTTTCGGCCTACGCCGTCACGCTCCGTCCTAACCCAGGACGGGGCGGCGGTCAGACACTTGAAGAGTGCCGATCTGCTGGTTCTGCTGGATGATGTCCGCGTTCTGGTCTTCACAGTCACTACCGCCGAAGTCGCCGGCGAGAACCGCGGTCACCACCAGGGCGACTCCGGCAAAGACGGCGACGCCGACAATCAGCACCAAGACGTCCATCGTCCGCCAGAAGGCGTTGTCATGAGACACCGACTTTACTTTTGCCTTCGCCGCACTGCTCTTGTTGGCGCCGCCGCTTCCGGCAGTTCGCCGTACTCGGCGCAACAGCCAAAGCATACCGCGTTGACCTCGCCACCCTGACGACGTGGAACCAACCTACCGCCACACGTGCGGCCGGCCGGCTCCGCGTCGGAACGTCAACCATGGGCGGTTTTGGCCTGGCCAACGAGGTTCCCCCGCTAGCCAGACGGCATGCGTCCTCGCGCCGCCGCTCCACGTCTTCTTGAAGCCGCTCCAACATGTTCGCAGCATAGCCGAAGCGCCGCGCCACAGGCCCTGTGACGCGCTTTTCGGCCCCACCTGCGGAAATTGTTCCACCAGACCCCGTCTCGGGCCACTCCGGCCGTCATGCGCCGTCGGAAGAGCGCTGGTTGACGCCTTCCACACGCGGACACGCTGTCTTCGCCCAGGCACTGCCGCTCGGCTGTTGGCCGTGTCCCGATTCTGTCTGCTGCCGTACCGCCGCACTACGTCCGGCGCGACCTGCGCCCCGCACGCAGGTGATCACATCCAGCAGATCCTCCGCGGGCTGGCCGGCCTCCCGCAGGCTGTCCACGATGCGCATGGCCTCCCGGTTGAAGGACACGGGCGCGCCGGTCTCGGCGTCAAACACCACCACGCCCACCGGCGAGGTGTTGACCAGGGTTTCGAGGTCGGAGCGGGCGCGGCGCTCCTCCCGGTGGGCGCCGGCGTTGGCGATGACCAGGGCCGCCTGGGCGGCGAACATCACCAGGGTCTCCTGGTCCTCATCGGTGAACTCCTCCCCGCCCTCCCGGTCCCCCACGAAGACGTGGCCCACCCGGGCGCCCCGGTGGAACATGGGCGCGGCCATAAAGCGGAACACCCCCACCGGCAGGGGGATGTTGAAATCGGCGAAGCCCAGGGCGTGGACGTGCGCCGTCAGGTCCGGGAGCCGCAGGGGCTCGTCAATGTTGGTCAGGGCTGCGAAGAGCCGCCACCGGTCCGGGGTGAGCAGGAGCCGCTCCGCCTCGCCGGAAGTCATGCCCGAGGTCAGGAACTCCCGCACGCCGCCCCCGCCGTCCAGCAGGGTCATCACGCCGTAGCGGGCGGAGGTCAGGGAGCGGGCGGAATCGAGGACTCCCTGGAGCACGGTGTCGAAGTCCAGGCTCTCGTTGATGCGCAGGCTGGCCTGGCTCAGGCGCGACAGGCGTTCCCTGAGGGCCGCCATCTCCCGGTCCCTCCAGTCTGGGCTCTCCGTCATTTTCTACCTCTCGTTCTTCGTCGCGACATGGGCCGCGCGTTGATCCTGCCCTGAGCCAGGAAGGTGTTGCGACGAAAAAGCCACATATAAGGAACCCAATGGCGACGCATATAATACGTAAGATACTGTAAGGTATCGGTTGTGACCGGCCCGCGGAGTTTCTGCTGTCCGGGACAGACGAGCCTGCCGGTTGGGAAGAGCGTTCCGCCGCCGGGGTTGGCGCCGTCGGGCTGACCCGCCAGGACCGAGGAGATACCACCAGGAGACAGCGTAGCCATGTTCAACGCAAGCAGCAAGATGGGCCGCCTGCTGAGGGCGGCCATGCCCGTTACTTTTGCAAGCCGGTTGTGCCTGCTAATCAGTTTGGCAGTTATGGTCACCTGGTTAGGCATGGCGGAAGTGGCCCATGGCCAGGCCGCCAACCAGAACGCTTTTCCGCCCTATGACACCCGCACGCCCGAAAAACGAGTAAACATCACTATTGTAGATGATCCGCTCACGGTTGGGATGCGGAGGACCAAAACAACCCCCGCCAGTGTCGTCGACAACCTTGGGGCGTTGGCTTACGCTGGCAGCAGCTCTCATCATGTCCAGGTCGGGATTTTCCCCACCAGCGGGACTACGACTACCACCAAGCTTCGACTCCACTCGCGCAATGTGGGTGGGAACCAAAAGCAGTCATACCTGGTCTACACCTTCACCGACGAAGCAAGTCAATGCATAGGCAACATTTTCCCCCCCGAAAGCGACGAAATTACTGATGGCAGAATCTTTGGCGGCCGTGAGATGCGAACCCACGGATGGCGGACACACGCAAATCCCCTTTTGGAGGAAACCATACCGCTGCAGGGCAGCTACCGGACGTTGAGCAACCACACCGCCCAGCAGGCAAGCGGTAAACATCTGTGCGTTGGACTCAGATTCCACCACGAGGGGGATAGCGCAGGCCAAAGCGAATTACGTGCGTTCAGCTATTATATGGATGACACCGCCCCGACCCTGGCCGGGAACATGATCGGCAACACCCTGACTCTGACCGCAACCGACGCCGACTCCGAGATTTTCCAATACCGGTACATCAAAAAGAGCTGCGATACGGCCGGTCCGACCGAAGCCGGCTGGAAATCCCTTGCCGCTATTGACGGCGGCGATGGCGTGACCAGCAAACGACTGGTCAGCAACAAGCAGGTCGAGATAGTCTTCGCGGACGGGGTCGACGGTGTTTACTGCTTCGACGCTCAGGATATGCAAAAAAATGTCGGCCGGCTAACCGTCCGCCCGCCGGGGGTGACCCTGAACTGGAGGTCGGTGTCGGTGTCGGAGGGTTCGTCGGCTTACTACACGGTCGTTTTGGATTCCCCGCCGACCGCGCCGGTGACGGTCACTCCGACGTCGGGCAGCCCGGCGAAGGCGACGGTGTCGCCGGCGTCGCGGACGTTCACGCCGTCGCATTGGAACACGGCGCAGCGCTTCACGGTGACCGGCGTGGACGCGGGCACGTCTGCGATCACCCACGCCGCGACCAGCGCCGACACCGACTATTCGATCTCGGCGGTCGGGACGGTGACCGCGACGGTGACCGAGCAGGCAGCGGAGACCACCAGGGTCTCGCTCTCCGCCACGCCCCAGGTCGCCGCCAAGCCCCAAGTCGAGGAGGGCTACCCGGTGACGGTGACGGCGACGCTGTCGGAGGCGCTGTCGCGGGCGGTACGCATCCCGCTCTTTCAGCAGCGGGGCACGGCGGAGCCGGGCGACTACGAGCAGCTCAGGAGCTATGGACAGGGCGGGACCTTCGGCATCGACATCCCAGCCGGCCAGTTGACGGGCACGACCACGGTCCAGACGACGCGGGACGCCGACGGCGACAGCGAGACGTTCTCGGTGGCGATCAGTCCGCCCTTCCTGCCGTCGGGGGTGCAGTTGGGCGACCCGTACTCGGCGCAGGTCACGATCATCGACAGCGCGCAGGTGGTGCAGATATGGGTGATGGGTCCCCCCAGCTTCGTGGTCCACGAGGACCGCGACAGGGGAGCGCGCTTCGTCGTGCATCTGGGCCGCGCGGCGGCGTCCCACTCGTTCACGGTGGACTACACGACGAAGGACGGAACGGTATCGACCCAGTACAGGCCGAGGCCGAAGCCGTATGTGGCCAATAACTGCGGGCGCGACCAAAACGGCAACAGCCTGGACAACTATAACTGGTGCAAGATTCCCAACAGTCAAGCGGCGACGGCGCCAGCGGACTACACGACGACGGCCGGCACGCTGACCTTCGCGCCGGGCGAGACGCAGAAGCTCGTGTTCGTGCCCATCGTCAACGACACCGTGGAAGACAGCGACGAGAACTTCGGCTTCGAGATCTCGAACCCGTCGGCGGGCGCGCGCATCGCTTATCTTGGCGGCGATGCTTCGGTGGTCATCCTGAACGACGAGGCGGACTTGAGCGCGCTGACGGTGGAGGGCGCGGCGGGGGCCGGCGGGCCGTGGTCGGCGTTGGA
>MKWU01000866.1_pt1:0-55000 | contig 56189 bp, 47 predicted proteins | sample 809101 | NCBI WGS metagenome assembly MKWU01 (sample SAMN05860141, study PRJNA318959) | sponge metagenome | host: Aplysina aerophoba | place: Slovenia: Piran, Adriatic Sea, Gulf of Piran | collected 2013-05-07 | reverse complement strand
CTTGTTTGGATGCCACCGACCCGGACCCAAGAGGCGTAAGACCTCCGGGATTGGATCGGCGCATACCGGCTTTTGGCACACTATTCAGTTGTCAAGAAGCCCGGAGGGGTTCTCCCGAAGTAATCGGGCCTTTGAATGCTATACACCCCTCCGTGGAAAGTCCAAATCAGTTTTGGAGGAATACCGACCTTCGCTTGCCCACCATCAGTACCTTTTTTACCAACAAATCCCGCGGCACCTCATAAGCCTTGATCGCCTGGCCCTCCACCCGGACCGCCCCCGCATCTATCAGACGCCTACCCTGGCTGGCGGAGGGCGCCAACTTGGCGGACCGGAGCAATCCGGGCAGATAAACGGGATCATCGGCGGGAAGGGCAAAGGGAGGGGCATCGCGGGGGACCTCCCGGTATTTGAACCGCCGGTCGAACTCGGCTTGCGCCGCGTCCGCGTCGTCCTGACCCCAGTAGAGGGAGACGATCCGTTTGGCGAGTTGCCGCTTGGCCGCAGCAGGGTGCAGTGCCCCGCTTCCAACCTCCCTGATGATCTCATCCACCTCTTCTGCGGGGCGGTCCGCCGCCAACCGGAACCACTCCCCCAGCAGGTGATCGGGAATCGACATCGTCTTCCCAAACATCTCGGATGCCGGTTCGGTCACTCCGATGTAGTTGTCCAGCGACTGCGACATCTTATGGTGGCCGTCGGTGCCGGTCAGGAGCGGAACGGTCAGGGCAACCTGAGGCTTCTGTCCGTACCTGGTCTGGATTATCCGACCCATCATCAGGTTCCACAATTGGTCGGAACCACCCAATTCCACATCGGCCTTGACCGCCACCGAGTCGTACCCCTGCAGCAGTGGATACAGAAACTCCAGAATCGAGATGGGCGTTCGGTCCGAGTAGCGATTGGCGAAGTCAGATCGCTCCAGCATCTGAGCCACCGTCACGGTGGACGCAAGTTCCAGGATCTCGGTCATGTCCAGGCTCTCCAACCACTCCGAATTCCAGCGGACTTCCAACGGTTCCGGAAGCAACACCCTCCTGAACTGTTCCAGGAGAGGCTCTGCGTATGCCTGCACCTCGGCGGCGGTCAGCCGCTTCCGGGTTTCGCTTTTTCCGCTGGGATCTCCCACCCGGGCGGTGAAGTCGCCCACAATCAAGACGGCGGTGTGCCCCATCTCCTGGAAATGGCGGAGTTTCCGCAGTACCACGGCCCACCCCAGGGTGACCATGGGAGCGGTGGGATCAAGACCCAGCTTCACACGAAGAGGGCGGCCTCCCTCCAACAGTTCTTCGAGACGTCCCGGTGGCAGGACTGTGTCGGCGCCGCGGAGGGCCAGGTTCAGATCTGTAGAAGTCATGGTTAACCCCGAGAATCTAACCGAGAAGGACCAACCTCCATAAAGCAGGCGAAAAAGGGCCTTGAGAAAAAGACCCGTTTCGCATGTAGCCAACCCTGGGACAGGACCAACTCCCCAGAACCCAGCGAAGTCGCGCTTCTCATCACTAACTCGCGAAAACCCCCGGCTTCGGGCCCTCCCCCGCCAACCACCACCATCACCCCCCAACACCACCGAAACAACTCACAAAAACACTCTCCGATAAATCCGGTGCGGTTCAGGCTATTCCGTGTCTTTTGTGGGGGCTCTGAGCTGGTGTTTTTGTCTTTTTGTTTGTTAATCGGGTTCTTTTAGGGGGGGCTCAGGTGTTGGGACCGAGCGACCAGTAGGCGCCTCGGCCGTGACCTTCCACATGGATCAGGCCTTGTTCTCGGAGTTTGTTCAGCATGGACGACATGTCGGGTCCCCGGTAACCAAGCCACTCGGCAAGTTCGCCGCGTTGTACAGGTCTTTTCCCGAGCATTGTCAAGATATTCAACTCGGTGGCCTTTATATCCACAGTTTCCCCGCCACCAGGGGCCATCCAGTAGCCGAAGCGAGGGATGCTGCATATCACCTCCGCGCCGGTGGCTGTGAACACCGGGCGCCCGATACCGGCCTCAGCGCAGAGGCGGACCATTCGCAGGGTGCCCGATCCGAGTTGTTCAACAATTCCCCGCCTGAAAAAGCATGCCATAATGTTCGGGTTCCAAGGGCGGGAACCATGAGGCACGAAGAGGTCGGCCGGGGCGAGTCCGAACGGCAATCCCCCCGGCGACACCACCTCCACCCGGTCGGAGTAGACACGGACATGTATGCGACCTGCCACTGCGTAATCCCGATGAGCGAAAGCGTTGGCCAGAGCCTCGCGTATCGCCTCAACCGGAATCTCCAGGCCTGACTTTGCCTGCCACCCGTTGATGCGATGTGATCGATAGAGGTGATCCTCACAGAAACGGACGGCCCGGTCGAAGGATGCAAAGATGTTGTTCTCAACGATCTGCAAGTCGCGGATGTTCTCACCGAGATTGACACCATCAACTGCGGCAAGATGGCAACCGAGCACGGTGTACTCGCTGCGGAAGGACTCGGGCCTGCCGAACAACGCCACCGCTCCTCGGTTCGGGCGCCCTTCGTCGTCCAGCAAGTTCATTGATCGGAGGATGTCTGTTACCGATGCCATTTGATCGAAAGTGCCCCGGCCCGCAGTGGTGGCAGCGTCGTGGAATTTCTTGACCTCGTCGTGATCGATGTCGTCCAACAGTCGTTGTGCCTCGCGGGTCTCCCACCTATCGAAGGAGTGCGCACGTTCCAACACCATCCTCAAGTTCACTTCTGGTGGCATCGACACGGTGGCCGAGCCAGACCGGACGTAGTAATTCCCCTGTATGCGTACGGCTTCATGTCCCCGACGGAACGGTCGCCACAAGAACCTCGCGGATACCGTTTCCAGGCAACGGAACCCGCTCTATGGAAGGTGGATAGGGCGGGTAAATGGAATCCTTGCAGACCCCGGTGAGGTCCAGCAGTGTCCTGTCGCCACTTGTTGCCCGACAATTTGCTCCTTTGGGCTCACCCCGAACAGCACGGACCCGCCTCGGCCGTTCAACATCGCCGAAAGCGTTCTGGCAGCTTCTTTTCTTTCGCCCGTAGTTGCCTTAAACTCCACATGCTCTGATTTGCCTCCCGCAACCATATCTGTAACGTCAAAGAAGTCCATCAAGGCTCCAATCGGCCCGCGGCAAGTCATCACTCATTCTATTCCTCAAGGATCACAGGCATCTGACCTGGGGTTTCTCTCCTAATCCAGGTGGGTCCTCTGCGAGACCATAAAGGCCATTTTCGCAGGGGTCTGGTTCAGCATCCCTGGAAGAGGCGGGTCAGGTCGGACGTGTCAAGGTCGGGAGGCTTTGGCTTCTCCGAAAGTCTGGAGCGTCAGGTGGCATCCCTGCCGGCTTTCCCCAGGGCGTTCGGGAAGTTCAGGAGTTCTGCGTTCGGTGCGCCATCTCGGCAGCCCGCACCAAACGCTTCAGCATCTGACGCCACAGCAATGAGTGGGGCGCCAGCAACGCCCACCAGTACAAACGGCCGGCAACGCCGCGGGGATGGAACCTGGCCCTTTGGCCGAGGACCGTCGTGCCACCGTCCTCGGGCGCCCGCCACACCCGCCACTCCAACCATGCCTGGCCGGGTAGTTTCATCTCCGCACGAAGCCTCAGCAACCCGGGAGGGTCATACACCTCCACCCTGAAAAAGTCCAGAGCATCACCGACCCGCAGGTCATCGGGATGTCGCCTTCCCCTTCGCATTCCCACCCCTCCGATCAACTTGTCCAACCAACCCCGAAGCGCCCACATTCCATCGGCGAAATACCACCCACGATCCCCACCGATGCCCGACAGCACACCGAAAACCGACTCCGGCGGGGCCTCGGCCGTTGCGGTCCGCACATCCTCGAGGACCGTGCCGCCCGCCCACTCGGGATCCTGGGGCATGGGAGAGGCGGGAGTGGCATCCTTGGCGCTGTCCATCCAAGTGGTGGAAACCTCGAGATCCTTGACGTGGGAAAGGGCGCTTCCCAGGGCGTCATCGAAGGAGATCGGACCGCGGCGCCCCTCTTCCAGCATGAGTTGGCCGCAGCCTCTCACGATGACATCGTTGCACAGGCTGTCCACCAGAGGGCGGGCCAACCCGATGGGAAGGGGAGTCACCAGGTTGACCCAGTGCGAAGAGAGGCGGGGAGTCAGGAGGGGCACCGGGAGAATAATGCGCCGGCGCAGTCCGGCGGCCACCGCATACCTCTGCATCATCTGGCTGTAGGTGAGCACCTCGGGTCCGCCGACCTGGATGATCCTCCCCTGCCCGTCCGCTGATTCCAGGGCGGCCACCAGATACCGGAGCACGTCGGCGATGGCGATCGGCTGGCACCTGGTCCTTGTCACCCAACGGGGACACACCATCACCGGAAGCACTTCAACCAGATGTCTCAGCATCTCGAAGGAGGCGCTGCCCGAACCGATCACCACCGCGGCCCGCAATTCCGTGACGGGCACTGAGCCAGACGCCAGGATCCGCCCCACCTCGTGGCGGCTGGCCAGATGATCCGAGAGAGAATCCGGTTCGTCGTCTCCCAGTCCTCCCAGGTATATCACACGACCAACCCCGGCCGCAGCGGCGGCGCTCTTGGCGTTCTCGGCTCCGGCCCGATCCGCCTCTTCGAAGTCCCGGTAGTGGCCCATGGCGTGCACCAGGTAGTAGACGGCGCCCAATCCCTTGAAGCCCCACTGCAGGGATGCCCGATCCAGCACGTCAGCCTTCACCACCTCGACGTCGCGGCGCCAGGGGACCCGGTCGAGTTTTTCAGGGGTGCGCGCCAGGCAGCGGACCCGGTGACCGGCGGCCAGCAATTGAGGGACCAACCGCCCGCCGACATACCCGGTGGCGCCGATCACCCCCACCGTCAGCATGACTGTCGCCTAGAACCTGGCGTCGTCATTGCAGCGTGACCGGACGGTTAGGTCAGCCATATCCATGATCTTCAATCCAAGGGGCCCCTCACCTGGTGACAATGTGAAGGGACCCGACCGCAAACCAGGTTCCATGTCAGCGCCGGGGGTGCTTCGTCACGCTGGCATTCTGATCACCCTGGCGTCGCCCACATGGGCGTAACGGCCGGGAGTGCAGGTCAGGATGATGATCTGGCACTGTCGGCCCGCCGCCGCGATGGCGGCGCCCATCCGAGAGAGACGGTCGGGATCGCTCCACCCCAGCGCGTCGTCGATGATCACCGGGGCGCCGCCTCCGTGCGGGCTGACAATCACGGCGCAGGCCAGGCGGCTCAGCAGTCCCAGTTGCTCGCGGGCCCCGGCGCTGAGGTGGTCGACATCCAGCGTGACTCCGTCCAGCGTGCGGCGGACCACCTCCAGGTCATCGCCCAACTCCACACTGAAATCGGGGCCGTGCACGATGCGCCCCAGTTCCTCGATGCGCTCGGTGAGAGGAGCGTGGTAGCGCTGCTGGCTCTCTTGACGTCGCGCCGCGAATGCCGTATAGAGCAACTCGGCGGCGTCGGCGCGTCCTTCCAGGCGCTGGTGCGCCCGCTGCCTGCCCCGGAGTCGGCGTTCCGCCTCGCCCAGACGGGTGTGCAGGCCCTCTTCGCCGCGCAGTTTTAGTTTGGCGCGCAGTTCTCTTTCTTCTTCCTGGTTACGCTGCAGTTCTTGCTCCGCCCTTCGACTGGAGGACCGGGCGTTGTCAAGGAGAATCTTGACGGAATCGGGATCGGCGGCCCCCAGGCGTTTTTCGGCCCGGAGCAGGGCTTCGGAAGCGTCATCCACCTTGGCCTGGGCCGACCGCAGTTCTTCTCCCAGTTCGGAGTCGGAGCGTTCCTCCCTGGCCAGCGCCAACTGGCGGTCGGCCTCCGCCAGGGCGTTTCGTGCGTTCTTGATCTGCTCCCCTAGGACGGCTTGGCGCACCTCCTGCTTCTTGCGGGTCCCGGCCGCCGATTCGGCGTCGGTCTGCCGCCTGCTGTACCGAGCCCGGTGTTCGGCCAGCGCATCCCGCAACTCAGTGGCGATTTGCTTGGCTTCCTCATAGGTGGCCGGCAGGGGCGGATCGGAAGGTCGTTCGGCGGCGTAGCAATCCGTGCGGTGGCGAATGTCCTCGATCTTCACCTGCATGACCTCAGGAGTGAGGTCGCGAAGATCGCGTTTGATGGCGGCGATCGCCTCCCGGCGGCGGCGCTCGGCTTCCTCCCGGTCTGCTGCGGCGCGGCGCGCCTCGGAGAGATCGGAGACCCCGGCAGCACCGCACAGGCTGCGGTACTCCTCGGTGGCGCGGTGCAACTCGGTCACCAGGTTCCTGGATTCGGAGCCGGCCCGCACCACCAACCGCGCCACCCCGGGCACGGATAAGGCCATCTCCCGCGCCACCGTGGTGCTGATCTCCTCGCCGGGGGCGAATCTCCTGGCGACTCCATCCATCCGGAGGGTGAGTTCCGACAGGGCTCTGCCTTCCAGACGCACCCCGGCGCTGTGGACGGCCGCCTCGGCACGCACCACCCCCAGATGGGCCTCTTCGATCCGATCCACCAGGTCCTGGTCCACCCGTGCCGACTGCAGGGCGGACTCCGCGTCGCGGAGCTGCTGCTGGGCGGCGATGGTCCTCTGCCAGCGTTCCCGCAACTGTTCATAATCGATCAGCGAGCGATGGTGCTCGTGATCCCGCCGGGCCGCGCCGTGGGCCTCCTCGGCGGTGCGCAGTGCGTTCTGCGCCTCTGCGAGCGCCGTTTGGGCCTCCTCGTTATGAGCGATAGCAGCTTCGATCACCGGAGCGGTCCGTCGCGCCTCGGCCTCCAGTTCGACCACTCTGGACCTCAGATCGTCCCGGGCAGCCACCCGCTCACCGCGGCGGCCCTGCTCACTGACGATGCGGTCCCTGTCAGCCCTGGCCTCCCGGTGAACGCTGTCGAGAAGGTCAACCTCGGCGCGCAACCGCTGCGCCTCGGTATCGCGGATCTCCAACTCCGTCACCCTCTGATCGCATTCCCGGCGGATGGCGGACAGCCGGGCCCCCTCCGAGCGCAGTTCCGCAACCCTGGCGGCGTCCCGTTCGATGGCCTGGAGTTGGCGTTTGAGATCATCCACCTTTTCGGTGGCGTCCTCGACCTTCCGCCTCAAGTCGTTGCGTTCCCGCTTCACGCGGCCCGTGGCGGTCCAGTATCTCTGCCGCTCCTCACAGATTCGCCTCCACAGATTGTCCTCGCCCTGACCGGTCTCCTCACCGCCGACCGCCACGTCCAGGGCGTCGACCAACGAACGTACCTTCAGCGCCGGCACCCCCATTTCACTCACCCGGTGGCCTCCGCTCAGCTGCTCGATTCGCAGCGCCCGCCACAGTTGGTGATCGAGAGTCTCGTCGAGGATCTCCCTGACCCGGTCGTGGGCCTGACGTCCGGTGACCTGCTCCGGGAGCGGCGCGGCGATCTCGAGGGTGCTGCAGGGGCGTCTCAGCCACCGCTTCCGGAATGTCAGACGGTAGGGGCCCGTGGAGAGTTCGATCTCCACGTCGGGGACCTCGTCGCGGTGCACGGGTTTGACGTCCCGAATCCGCTTGGCGCGGGATGAGTCGAGCGTCTCGAGAATCAGATCGACGGCCTCGGGTATGGAGGTCTTCCCCCGTTCGTTGGCGCCTTCGATGATCGTCACGCCCTGGGCGGGGAACTCCACGGTGTCGTCGACGACGCCGCGGTAGTTGCGAAGCCGCACCCGGTGGATCCTCATCGATTCTCGCCGATCAGCCGCTGCAGCAACACCAGAGCGTCGCGGGCCACCTGGGCGTTGTCGCCCTCATCTGCCAACTCCCCGAGGTCCTGCACAGCCTTCCGAGCGAACCCGGAGACACCCAGGGCTTCGATGTCGGCGGCATCGGCCGATGTCACCAGCGCCTGGTAGTCGACGCCCAGGAATGCCATCGGATCCCGATGGTCGGCGATTAAATCGGAGAGCCGCGCCCGCTGTTGCAGAGTCACCCGGCCGGCCACCGACGTCCTGATGACGGTCCGCTCCTTGGGTCGCATGCCCGACAGCCACTCGTCAATACTGTCGAGATCGGAGTCATCGACAACTTCCCACTCTCTGCTCAGAAACCTCCAAGCCGCTACCAACCGGCCCTCCACGTCGACCCAGTCCCGACCGAGGCTGACGACCAGAACGTGCCCCGGATCTGTCTCCCTGAAATTGGTGGGCTCCGGCGCGCCCGAATACCAGACCCGGCCGGTGGATCCCGCCTCGGTCTTGGAGTGACGGTCCCCCAAAGCCACGTAGTGAATCAATCCCGCCTCAAGTTTCCCCTCCAGCACCTCAAGCTCCACCCGGGCCGGATGGTGGTGACTGTGGGCGAACCGGTCGACCTGGCCGTGACCCACCACGATCCGGATCCCGTCGGTGGCACCGAGCCCATCGCAGGCCCGATTGGTGAGGTCGGCTCGAGGATCCTTGCTCGGCCACGGGGCCGCAATCAACTCCACGCCCGGCGCCGCCTCGACCGGAGCCAACCCGTTGAGGACCACCACGTTCGGGGGTCGCTTGTCGTTGAAGGTCGGAGATCGGTAAACCGTGGAGGCATCCAGGGGATCATGGTTGCCGGGCAGCAGGTAAAAGGGGATCTGCGGGGTCTCCGCCATCGCCTCGAGGGCTCGGATGACGATGTCCCGTTCCACCTGGTTGGACTCGAACACGTCGCCGCACACCAGAACGAACCGGCACCGTTCTTCTGCAGCCAACGATCCGATTCTGCGGATGACATCGATGCGGGCCTGGCTGAATCTGGATTGGGCTTCTCCTTCCAAGTAATAACGGGTCATGCCGATTTGCCAGTCCGCAGTGTGGAGAAACCTGACCATCACTGACATATTTTACCCAGCGACTCCTTTTCCCACAGTGGGGCCGATCTCCTGCCCTGGCGCTGTCCGTCCAGGTGGTTGACCCGTACAGATCCTTGACGGGAAAGGGCGCTCCGCAGAGGTTTGGTCGGTCCGTCTTGCGGTTCCACTCCTCGGGCTGTTACGAGGACGGCGGTCCTTGGCGTTAAACTTGTGGCCATGCCTCACATGATGGATGACTTCCCACTGCTTCTCTCTACCCTCTACGACCGGGCTGTCAGGCTCTTTCCGGACCAGCAGATCGTCTCGATCGAGTCCGACCGCTCGCTGATCCGAACCTCCTATGGCCAGACGGACGAACGGATCCGGCGCCTCGCCACCGCCCTGGACCGCCGGTTAGGCGTGTCCCAGGGGCAGGCGGTGGGTACTTTTGCCTGGAACAACCAACGACACCACGAGCTCTACTGGGCAACCGCCAACACCGGCCGCATCTGCCATACGCTCAACATCCGCCTGTTCGCAGAGCAACTTGTCTACATCATCAATCATGGTGAAGATCAAGTGATCTTCGTCGACCCGGACCTGGCGCCGCTATTGGCGCCGATCGTCTCCGAATTGAAAACCGTGAAGACATTTGTGGTCATGGGTGAAGACGCCTCCGGTTGCGGACTCCCCGACGCCATTGCCTATGAGGACTTGATTGCCGATGGAGCGCCCCACGGCGCTTGGCCGCAATTGGCGGAGGGGTCTCCTCACATGTTCTGTTACACCTCCGGCACCACCGGGGACCCCAAGGGAGTGGCCTACACCCAGCGATCCACCTATATGCATGTCATCTCCAACCTGGCTACCGTGCACATCAGCCCCGCGGACAACGTGATGCCGATTGTGCCGATGTTCCACGCCTCGGCTTGGGGATACCCGTTCATGGCCACCACCCAGGGCGCCCGGCTGACCTACCCCGGGCCCGACCTCAGCGCGGAGGCCCTGGTCCCATTGATAGAGTCCGAACGGGTGACGTTCTCCGCCGGGGTGCCCACCGTGATGCTGGGCATGAAGCAGTACTTGGAGACCCACCCCAACGCGGACATCTCCTCGCTCCAAGCCTTCTTGTGCGGTGGCGCGGCGGTTCCCCGCTCTCTGATCGAGTGGTTCTGGAAGGCCCAGGGAGTGCGGGTCCTCCAGGGATGGGGCATGACCGAGACCAATCCCGTCGCCAGTGTCGCCCTGCTCAAACCCCACATGATGGACTGGGACTTCGATCGCCAGTTGGACGTCATGGAGACCGCGGGGATGCCAACCGCCGGCCTGCAGGTCAAGATCGTCGACGACGAGGGCCGCCGGCTTCCCGAGGATGGCGAGGCCTTCGGGGAGTTGCTGATCCGTGGCCCATGGGTGACCGCAGAGTACTACAACGACCCTCGCACCCCCGAGTCGTTCCAGGACGGGTGGCTGCGCACCGGGGACGTGTGCAAGATCACCCCGGAAGGCTATGTGAGGATCACCGACCGGGCCAAGGACCTGATCAAATCGGGCGGGGAATGGATCTCCTCGGTGGACCTGGAGAATCAATTGATGGCGCACCCCCAGGTAATGGAGGCGGCGGTGGTGGGCGCCAGACATGACAAGTGGCAGGAGCGGCCGGTTGCCCTGGTGGTGACGAGGGAGGGATCGGAAGTCACCGAGCCGCAACTGTTGGAGTTCCTCCGCCCTCATGTGGTGAACTGGTGGTTGCCGGACCGAGTGATCTTCATAGATGAGATCCCCAAGACCGGCACCGGGAAATTCGACAAGAAGGTGTTACGGGACAAGCATTGGGAAGTGCTCTCAGGGTGAGGTCCGATGCGCACCCTGGTTCAGCTTCACACTTCCCTGGGTTGGTGGGTGGCCACGGCCACCGGCCTGGTCGGTTTGTGGGGAGTGGCGCTGGCGATCATGCGCCGACCCCCGGGCCGCAGCTTCAACCGAGCCGTGGGAGCAGTGATTGTTTCCATGACCGGCCAGGTCCTTTTGGGCCTGGTTGCCCTGAACCTCGCCGGCACCAGGCTGGCAGGCAGCCAGCACGTCTTCTACGGGGTCCTGGTGCTGTTCACATTTGCATTCGCATACATCTACCGGGAGACCCTGCGGCGCCGGCCCGCCCTCTATGTGGGGCTGTTACTGCTGTTTGTGATGGGACTGGGCATTCGGGGAATCTCCACCTTCGGAGGGTCGTTTTGAGAGAGCAGGTGAGGTGACCATGTTCTTGGAAGGCAAGAGGCTGCTGATAACCGGGATTCTCACCTCCGACTCGATCGCTTGGCATGTGGCGCGCATCGCCCAGGAACAGGGAGCGGAAATAGTGGCAACCGGTTTCGGCAGAGGGATCAGGATCACCCAGCGTTCGGTCCGACGGCTCCCGGCGCCCTGCCCGGTGTATGAACTCGACATCAACCAGCCTGCCCACCTGGAAGCCATCACCACGGAGTTGCAGGACAGTTGGGGAGGGTTGGACGGGGCGCTTCATGCCATCGCCTTCGCTCCGGCGGATGCCCTGGGAGGCAACTTCCTGACCGCTCCCGCCGAGAGCGCCGGGATCGCCTTCCAGACCTCTGCCTTCTCCTATAAGGCTCTGGCGGTGGGCCTGCTTCCCCTGTTCCAAGCCGCGGGAGGAGGATCGCTGGTCACTCTTGACTTCGACAATTCCCAGGCTTGGCCCGCCTACGACTGGATGGGAGTGGCCAAGGCCGCCCTGGAGGCTGTCACCCGCTATCTTGCCAGGGACCTCGGGCCCCATGGGATTCGGGTCAACGCCGTCTCCGCCGGCCCTCTTGGCACGGTGGCAGCCAAGTCGATACCCGGGTTCTCGCTCTTCCAAGAGGTATGGAACGACCGGGCCCCCTTGCGTTGGGATGCCAAAGACCCCGATGCGGTGGCGCGAATGGTGTGTCTGTTGCTGTCCGACTGGACCCCGATGACCACGGGGGAGATAGTCCACGTTGACGGCGGGTTCCATGCGGTGGCGGTCGGCGCCGGGAAGCCGTCGGGCGGTCCTGGGGCGGTCGAGGAAAACGAGTGAGGGCCGCGCCTCTGCGGGCGCTGGCCGACGGGGCCCTGATGGCCCGATTCTTCGGAACTTCAAGGCCCAGGGTCCTGGCCCTCCACGGTTGGGGAAGGGACAGCGCAGATTTCACTGACGTTCTGGACGGTGTACCGGCCATAGCGCCGGACCTGCCCGGTTTCGGCTATTCACCTTCCCCCGACCAGGTGTGGGGCGCGGCGGAATATGCCGACCAACTGGTCCGGATCCTGCCGGAAATGGATCCCCCGGTGGTAGTGGTGGGGCACTCCTTCGGCGGACGGGTGGCGGTGTGCCTTGCCAACCGGTCCCCCGGAGTAATAGGCGGGCTGGTGCTCTCGGGCGCCCCGCTGTTGAGAGTCCACAGGGCGGCTCGCCCCCGACTGTCCTATCGCCTTATCCGGTGGGGCCATCGGCGGGGTCTGATCTCCGATGATCGCATGGAGTCAATCCGACGCCGGCAGGGATCGGACGACTACCGGTCGGCCCGCGGTGTCATGCGTGACGTGCTGGTGAAGGTGGTAAATGAGTCCTACGAAGAGCAACTCGACGCCTTGGCCGTTCCGGTTGACCTGATCTGGGGAGCGGACGACCGGGAGGTGCCGGTGGACAGGGCACGGCTAGCTCACCGGCGCCTCGAGGAAGCCAACTGCGAAGTTCGACTGCGGATTGTCGATGGGGTGGGCCATGATCTACCCATGTCTCGACCAGAGGTCATCCGGCAAGCCATCGAACCAATGCTGAGAGGAGCCGGGCGGTGACCCTGTGGGGATGGCTGGTGGTTGTCGCTTGTGGAATTGCCGCCGTTCCGGCCGGGATACGGTGGCTGCGGATCGCCCAGCGCGAACACTACCTGCCTCTAGCAGTCACCCGGTTCTCGGTCAGATGGTGGACCGCCGGTTATCTGAACCGGGTTCTCGCCGCCGGGGCGATCATTGCAGCCGCCGCGGAGTGGGGATGGGCGGGTGTCGGACTGATCGCCGCGGCTGTCGAAGCTCATGGGCCGGTGGGATTGGGATTGAGAGGAGTCACCAGTTCGCTGGTTTGGACCAAACGCCTGGTCCGCGTGGCCGTGACCACCACCGTGGTGATGGGTGGCTCACTCGCTGCGGCCGTCGCCACCGGCCAAGCCGCAGTGGCAGCAGCCGCCCTGGTCGCCATGCCTGCCGCGGTGGATGCCGCTTTGGCGATCAACCGTCCCCTGGAGAGGGCTATGAACCAAAAGTGGGTCAAGGAAGCCGCCCGCCGGTTGGGCGAGGTGGCGCCTACCGTGGTGGCCATCACCGGGTCGTACGGGAAAACCTCCACCAAGCTGTACCTGGCTCATCTCCTGGCCGGGAACAAGCGGGTGACGGCGAGTCCCGCCAGCTTCAACAACCGGATGGGGCTGGCCAGGGCAATCAACGAGCGGCTGTCGGCGGGAACAGAGATATTCGTGGCGGAGATGGGGACCTACGGACCCGGTGAGATCGCCGAACTGTGCAGTTGGATCCCTCCCGACGTGGCGGTGATCACCGCCATCGGCCCCGTCCACCTGGAACGGATGCGCACCGAGGACCACATCCTGGCCTGCAAGAGCGAGATCCTCACTCCGGGCGCCACCGCAGTGTTGGGGGTGGATCACCCCGGCCTGTCCAGGCTGGCTGAGAGCGAAGCTCAAAACGGCCGGCAGGTTATAAGGTGTTCCGGCGAAGAGGCGGGCGGCGAGGTGTGGGTGAATCCCCACAGCGGAGAAGTGCGGGTGGAGGGGAACCTGATCGGCAAGGTCGACCTTAGGTTCCATCACCCTCTGAACGTGGCCGCCGCCGTGGGAGCGGTCTCAGCCCTGGGGATGGACCCGAACCAGGTGGCGGGACTCTTGGGAACTCTTCCCTCTCCCGAACACCGGTTGGCCACCATGGTCAACCAGCGGGGGGTGACTGTTATGGATGACACCTTCAACGCCAACCCGGCCGGCGCCAGTGCCGCCCTGCACCGGTTGGTCGAGCACTCGCCGCCGGGAGGCAAGCGGGTGGTGGTGACCCCCGGACTTGTGGAGATGGGACCGCGCCGGCGGATCGAGAATCGGGCGCTCGGCAGGGCGGCCAGCCAGGCGGCCACCCATCTGCTGGTGGTGGGTCGCACCAACCGGCGGGATCTGCTGGCAGGTGCCACGGAAGGGAGCGCTTCTGTGTTAGTGTTGGAAAACCGACTGCAAGCGGTTCGCTGGGCTCGGGCCAATCTCGACCGGGGCGACACGATCCTCTATGAAAACGACCTTCCCGACCACTATCCATAATCCGCCCTCCACACTGCGGGGCTGCGCATGACCAGAATTGCCACAGTTTTCGGAGGTCCGTCCCCCGAGCACGACGTCAGCGTCTCCACCGGACTCCAAGCTCTTCGGGTGCTTCCCGAATCGGATTCGATCTACTGGTCGATGGCTGGAGACTGGCACCTTACCCCGTCCAACCTGGAACTCTCCGATTTTGCGGACGGGGTTCCCAAAAAGTCCCGACGCCTTGATTTGCTGGTTGGCCCGGCAGGGGGATACCGCGCCGGCCGAAAGCAGTTCAAATACGACGTGCTGGTCAACTGCTTCCATGGCGGGCCGGGCGAAGACGGGACCGTACAGGGGATCTGGGACATGGCGGGTATTTGTTACACCGGACCTGGAGCGGCCGCCTCCAGTCTGGGCATGGACAAACTGATCTTCTCGGCAGCGGTCCGGACCGCGGGCATGTCAACAGTGAAGAGGCGCCTGATTACCACCCGGTTGGTCCCCGACTTCGATCCGCCCTACATAGTGAAGCCACGCAGCGGGGGTTCCTCGATCGGAATCGCGGTGGTCGACGATTACGAGACCGCCCAGGCCCTTTCCCGCTCGTCCCCTCATCTGATGGACGGAGCGGTGATCGAACCATATCTGGACGGCGCCAGGGATCTGCAGATCGCAGTGCGCCGCCATCCGCAGTTGGAACTGTCGGCTATCGAAGAGCCCACCCGTTCCGACAGTCGGGGGATTCTGACCTACCGCGAAAAGTACCTGGCGTGGGCAAACTCCCAGGAGGTGGTCCGCCAGTTGCCGGCCGAGGTTCCCGACCACCTGGACAATGAGATCCGAGAACAGGCGGTGGCCGTGGCGGACTTGGTCGGCATTCGGGGCATCTCCCGCGTCGACTTCCTGGCCCATGAGGGGAACCTCTACGTCAACGAGATCAACACCCTCCCCGGAAGCCTGGCCGCCTACCTGTGGATCGACCCTCCCCGTACCCGGGAACAGTTGCTTCGGGGCATGGTCTCAGAAGCCCTGGCCAACCCACGGGTCTTCAATACCGCCGGTGCGGACGGAACAGCACTGCGAGGCGGAGGAGCGATCGCCGCCAAACTGGCGTAGGCCTCCCCCCTCCGCTGCCGCGGAGTCGGAAAAAACGTGGTCCAGGTATTGACTCTGTCCCAAGGACCGACCATATTGATAGGAGTCAAACACCAAGAGGGTCCGTCCCGACGTCGCCGGACCTCCTCAAGGGATCATGTGGTCTCGCCAGCAGGCCCCGTCCTCGCTTGGACGGAGCTTGCCCGACCAATGGACAGGTGGTGGCGGGGGTGGGCTCCCAAAGGGGGGACCGTCACAGGGGAGACCGTGATTTTCGCGACTTTGTCTTCTTGCAGAACCAAGCCGTTTATGCAGGTCCAGCCGTGCGCTTCGGTTTGCCTGAGCCTGTCTCAACCCGGCCATCGCTGTGTTTGGGGAGAAGACTCCCAAAAGGGTCCGGGGAGACCGGCGACCAACAGGAGACAAGACGGTACGGCGGCGGGAAAGCAAACAGCCCCGGCGCAATGCCGGGGCTGCTCGGGTTGATCACTTATTTGGATCGATTCGTCAGTCTTCGTCGCCGAACTCTTCAGGAACCAGCAGGAATTCGGGATAGGACTCGATGCCAAGTTCTCCAGCGTCCTGACCAAGCCTCTCGATGTCTGGCTCAACCCGCAGGCCCATAGTCATGTCGAGAACCTTCCAGACAATGAACGACACTATGAACACGAAAGCGCCAATCGCCACGATACCGAGTAGTTGCACTCCAAATGGGGCGCCTCCTGTGATACCAACCACCAGGGTTCCCCAGATTCCGCACATCAAGTGAGCGGGGATGGCGCCAACCACGTCGTCGATCTTCCTGTTCTCCAACAACCTGATCCCGGCGGTACAGATCAAGCCGCCCACGGCCCCGATGAGGATCGACCAGTAGTGGTCCACCAGATCCGGCCCGGCGGTGATTGCCACCAACCCGGCGATGGCGCCGTTCAAGCCGGCAAACAGATCCACCCGCCCCAGTAGGGGTCGTGACACGAACAATGCCGTCACCACCCCGGCTGCGGCTGCCAGATTCGTATTGACCAGAACGTTGCTCATCGCCACTGCATCCAGCGCAGTCCCCAGCGCCAGTTGCGATCCGCCGTTGAATCCGAACCATCCCAGCCACAGGATGAAAACCCCGAGGGTTACCACCAGAACGTTCGAGGGAGGGGTGGGCTTGACGGATCCGTCCCTGCGATACTTGCCCAGACGCGGACCGATCAGGAGCACTCCTGCCAGAGCCGCCCATCCACCGGTGCCGTGGACGATCGTCGAGCCTGCAAAATCGCTGAATCCCAGTTCGCTGAGCCAACCGCCGCCCCAGGTCCAGGCGCCGACGATGGGATATATCACTGCGGTCAGGATCAACACGAATACGAAGAACGTCCACATCTTGATTCGTTCTGCAATGGCGCCGGAGACGATTGATGCGGCGGTCGCCACGAATACCATCTGGAAGAACCAATCGGACATGACGGCGTATCCGTTGGCCACGACATCGCCAACCACATCCGTCGCGCCGTCGAGCAGGGCGATTTCGCTGGCAGACGAAGAATAGAAGATCTGGAAAGATCCGATCACGCTCCCCACATCGACGTACATGAGGTTGTAGCCGATTACAAAGTAGGCCAGACCTGCGATCGAGTAGATTCCGATGTTCTTCAGACAGATCATCGAAGAATTCTTGCTTCGCACCGCCCCGGCCTCGAGCATGGTGAACCCGGCGGCCATCCACATGACCAGGGCTCCCCAAATAAGGAATGCAAAGGTGTTGAAGACAAACTGCGACTCGCCGGGGACCGCCATCTCCTGCGCCTTGGCCAAACCGGGGCGGAGCAGTATGAACCCGAATACCAGCAGGGCGATCAGCCCCGCAATCAAATACGGTCTCTTCCTCTCAAGTCTCAAAGATTTGCTGTTAACAAGGTTCATATAGCCGCTCTCCTATGGTCGCCGATCAGCCCCTGGTCGCCTGGCACCTTGGCCAGGCCCCGCTTTCCGCAATTCAGGTTAACACGGGTAATAGTTCGGGCGGGTAAAACAATACGATATTGATAGCAATTATCAATGTCATTCCACCGCGCAGGCCACTCCAGGGACGGGGCGCCAGTGGCCGATAATGGCAGGATCCGGGACTCCCGGGTGGTTAGAGTGCTAGCCATGGGTCGAATAGGTAATTCCATTGCGCTAGCCAAAGCATCCTGGCAAGTCCTCAAAGCCGACAAGGAGTTGTTGCTCCTGCCGGTCATCTCGATGGCCGCAACCGTGGTAACACTTGCTCTTTTCTTCATCCCGATAGCGATCGGAGGATTCAACGGCACGAACTTCCTCCTGCTGGTGGTGATGTACTTCATACTTGCCTACATCACGATCTTCTTCAACGCCGCTCTGGTGAGCGCGGCCCACGAGCGTCTCGCCGGAGGGGATCCCACCATCGGCAGCGCCTTGCGAGGGGCCGCCTCCAGGGCAGGCCGGATTCTGCCTTGGGCATTGATCTCAGCGTTGGTGTCGGCCATTCTGCGGACCATCGAGGAACGGGCAGGCATCCTGGGCAGCATTGTCATCAGAATGGTCGGGATGGCCTGGACGGTGGTCACCTTTCTGGTCCTGCCCATCATCGTGATCGAGGGCAAAGGCGCCGGAGAAGCCATAAAAGGCTCGGTGAACCTGTTTCGCAGGACCTGGGGAGAGAATCTCGGCGCCCAGGTGGGACTGGGAATCGTCGGCTTCCTAGCCTCTCTCCCGGGAGTGGCTTTGATAATCCTGGGAGTCGTCTCCGGCGGCGGAGCGGCGACCGGGATATCGATCGGGTTGGGCGCGCTTTGGATGCTGGTGGTGATTGTGGTGATGTCAGCTCTATCGGGAATCTTCCAGACCGCTCTCTACCATTTTGCGGTGGACGGCCAAGCCCCCCAGGGATACTTTGACAACCGGATCATGACCGAGGCGTTCCGCACCAAGCGCGGTCGACGGTTCGGAAGGTAGTCCCCGGCCAACCTGTACTCGTCAGCGGGGTGGTCGGTAGCCCATTCCGCTTGCCGTCAGCCTCCATCGGCGTTTGACGGCCTTGCTGATTCCCACCCTGGGAGCGTTTCGCCATTCAGAAACCCGCAGACCGGTGTCCTCGAGGAAGACTTCCGAACTCTCCCATAACGCCAGACCATCGTGCCGACCCTCCAGGCCCAGGGCCTGGGTGAGCTTGCCGGGCCCGTCGCACAGGTGGTCCTCCCGACCGCGACGGGCGATCATGCTTTCGACTCCGGTATCCGCAAGCCCGCCGCGGAGCAGCACCGCCTGACCCTCTCCCCTGGGTCCGGTGACCACATTGGCGCACCAGTGGATCCCATACGACCGATACACATAAAGGGTCCCCGCCTCACCGAACATGCTGCGGTTGCGCCGGCCCGAACCCCCGTAAGCGTGGCTGGCAGGATCATCAGCGCCGCCGTACGCCTCCACCTCACACAGGATGACCGAAGTGGCGACGCCCTCCATGACGGTTATCAACCGCTTGCCCAGCAGTCGCTCCGCCACCACCAGCACGGGACCGTCGAAGTCCTCGGACACCAGACGGCGGGAGGCTCTCAAACCTGGGGTTTCGGCGTTGTTGAAGCACCCACCGGCTCGGAGTGTACCCCTTGCCATCGGTGCTGATCGGCCCCCGGTGTGCACCCGCAGGTGTGAAATCACCCGGTCCGACCCCCATCCAACCTCATGCAGATAGGAGGTTCAGGAGCAGGGCCGCGAACGAATGGAGGCGGTTCTCGGCCTGGTCGAACACCACCGACCGGGGCGACTCCAGCACCTCGGCGGTTACCTCCTCGCCCCGGTGGGCGGGGAGACAGTGCATGAACACCCCTTCGGGGTCGGCCAGTTCCATCAATCCCGAGTCAACGGTGTAGTCGGTAAAGGCGGCCAGGCGTTGCTGTGACTCCTCCTCCTGTCCCATCGAAGTCCACACATCGGTGTACACGGCGTGGGCGCCCCGGACCGCCGGGGCCGGGTCGTCGAAGATCGAGACCTCGCCCCACTCCCGGGCTCGGGCGACCACGGAACCGTCGGGCCGGTAACCGGGAGGGCACCCCACCCGCACTCGCATCCCCGCCATGGTCCCGGCCAGCATCAACGAGTGACAGACGTTGTTCCCATCCCCGACATAGGCGAGCACCGACCCTGCCAGAGGGCGCCGCTCGGCAATGGTCATCAAATCGGCCACTGCCTGGCAGGGATGTTCCCGGTCCGACAGCAGGTTGATCACCGGCGCCTTCATGTGATCTGCCATCTGTTCCAGGAGGGAGTGTTCAAAGACCCGCATACCCAACGCATCGAGGTAACGGTCCAGTACCCGAGCCACGTCGGCGGGGTCTTCCCGCTCACCAACCCCCGAAACCTCCTGTTGAATGGGTACCGGGTGTGCACCCAAGAGAGCAGTGGCCGCGGTGGAGGACACCCAGGTTCGCAGCGACGGCTTCTGAAAGAACAGTCCCACCGTCTTCCCGGCCAGCGCCGAGCGATATCGCCCGGGGTCCCGTTTGAAGTCCAAAGCCGACTCCAAAAGGCGCGCCAATCCCTCGGCGCCCACATCTGCCACCGACAGAAAGCTCACAGGTCGCCCCGCAATTCGGCGCCCAACTGCCGGGCGGCGCGGGCCATGGAACGCAACGCTTCGGCGGTCTCCTCACCCGAGAGGGTGCGATCCGCCGCTCTGAGGGTGTAGTTGATCGCCAGGCTCTTCCTGCCCTCTCCCAGGGGGTCGCCTCGGAACTCGTCGAACACCCTGGCCGACTCCAGCAAGGACCCCGCCGCCCGGGCGGTGGCCGACAGAAGGTCCTGGGCCCCCAGTTCCTCGGGCGATTCGAATGCAAGATCGAACGTGTAGGGAGGGAACACGCTGGGTTCCCGGAACTGCCAGTGAGCCCGATCAGCCACCAGGGGATCGAGGTCCAACTCCATGGCGATCACCCTTCCGGAGAGCTCCGCCTTGCGGACCACGGCAGGGTGGATCTCGCCCAAGGTGCCCACCACTGCTCCACCCAACACCAATCGGGCGGCGCGGGCCGGATGCCACCCCGGCGCATCGGTGGGCTCCAACCGCCAGTCGTCCAAGTCCAGGTGATGGGCCGCGGCCCGCCACACCGCCGACGCCGAGTAGAAGTCCACCGGCCGTGGAGTGCCGCCCAAGCCTGACCCTCCCAACTGCCCGGTGGCCAGGATTCCCATCCGTTCGGGCTGATCGGGCACCTTGGGCAGGGTGGGATGGGGCCGGTCCAGGAATACCTTGCCCATCTCGAAGATGGCTACGTCCTCCAGCCCATGGGAGTTGTTGTACCTCGCCACCCGCAACAGCCCAGGCAGCAGGGTGGTCCTGAGGATCGACTCCTCCTCTCGGAGGGGGTTCTTCAGGCGAATCTCCCCAGCCCGTTCGTCGTCGTCCTCCCATCCCCAGATCTCGATCTCCGCAGCCCTCATGAAACTGAGCGAGACAGACTCGGAGAAACCCAATCCGCACAGGGCTCGGCGAAGAATTCTGGTGCGACGGTGAGCAACTGAACGTCCCCCGCCCGGACCGCGGGGTACCCGCTCGGGGAAATTGTTGTATCCCCACAGCCGGGCCAACTCCTCCACCAGGTCAATGGGTCTGGTGAGATCGGGCCGGAAGGTGGGTACTTCGACGCAGACCGGATCCTCTCCCTCCACTCTCAAGTGAAGTCGGGAGAGAAGGTCCACCACCCGTGGAGTGTCGAACCCCGGACCGAGGATCCGCTCGGCCTCTCGCATCGGCAGGCTGATCGTGACCGGCCGGAGTTTGTCCTCCCGGGCCACCACATCGGTCACCGCCGCAAGCGCCTGCCCCCCGGCCAGCGAGGTGACCAACTCCACCGCCCGGGCCGCGGCACGGGGGGGCAGGTGGGGATCCACCCCCCGCTCGAAACGGGCGGAAGCCTCGGTTCGCAGCGCGTGTCGCTTCGACATGTGCAGGACGGTGGGAGGATCCCACGAGGCCGCTTCGATCAGAACCGAGGTGGTCCGATCGCTGACCTCCGAAGACCCTCCGCCCATCGTGCCTGCCAAGGCAGATGCGCGTTCCCGGTCGGCCACCACCAGATCCGGCGGCGTCAGGGCCCGGTCCACCCCGTCAAGGGTGGTGAGCCTCTCCCCCGCCCTCGCCCTCCGCACCACAATTCCCGCCCCGCCAAGTTCATCCAAGTCGAAGGCGTGGATGGGCTGCCCCAGTTCCAAGAGCACGTAGTTGGTGATGTCCACCACGTTGGAGATGGGCCTCTGGCCGGAGGCCCGCAGTCGGGTGCGCATCCAGAACGGGGATGGCGACACCGTGCAACCATGCACCTCCCGGGCCGTGAACCGATAGCAACCGCTGGGATCCTCGATCTCTATCCCGATCCGAGGAACAGCCTCGGTCTGCGGGAAGTCGGGTTCTGGCAGACGGTAGCCGACCCGGTAATAGGCGGCCAACTCCCGGGCCACCCCAACATAGGACATCACATCAGGCCGGTTGGGAGTGATGCTCAGGTCCAAGACGGTGTCGGTGAGGGACGGAAGGCCCGCCAGGTCGTTGCCGACTGAAACCCCCGAATCGAACACCAGGATGCCTTCCGCCTCCTCCCCCAACCCCAGTTCCCTCTCCGAGCAGATCATCCCGTTCGAAACCACTCCCCGGATGGAACGCCTCCCGATCTCCATCCCTCCGCTCAGAGTGGAACCGGGTAGAGCGAGGGCCACTGTGGCGCCGGCCTCGAAATTCCAGGCGCCGCACACCACTGTCATCGGCTGGTCCCCGGTGGTCACCCGGCAAACCCTGATCCGGTCGGCGCGCGGGTGGGGTTCCACCTCCAAGACCCGGGCGGTCACCACCCCCTCGAATCGGGGCGCCAGCAACTGGATCTCCTCCACTTCATGACCCAGGGACTCCAGCACCTCCGCCACCTCCCCCGGTTCCCGGGACCGCAGGTCGATGTAGTCGGCCAGCCAGTTGAAAGAGACTCTCATCGGAACTGGGAGAGCACTCGGTGGTCGTTGTCGAAGAAGTGCCGCAGCGGGGAGACGCCGTGGCGCACCTGGGCGATGCGCTCCACTCCCATCCCGAAGGCGAAGCCGCTGACCCGGGAGGGGTCATATCCCACCCACTCGAAGACATTGGGATCGACCATGCCGCACCCTAACAGTTCAATCCATCCCACTCCTCCGCACACCCTGCAGGAGCCACCACCCTCACAGGAGAAGCAAGAGGCGTGCATCTGGGCGGACGGCTCGGTAAAGGGGAAGTAGTCGGGCATCATCCGGATGCGACGGTCGGCCCCGAAGAATTCCCTGGCGAAATAGGCGAGGGTTCCCCTCAGGTCGGAAAAGGTCAGGTCCTCGTCAACCGCCAGACCCTCTATCTGATGAAAGACCGGCGAGTGGGTGGCGTCGGGAGTGTCCGCCCTGAAAACTTTGCCAGGCACCACGACATAGGCGGGAGGGTCGTGTTGCTCCATGTACCGCGCCTGCATGGGAGAGGTGTGGGTGCGAAGCAGGATCTCATCGGCGGGGTCTCCCCAATCCAGGTACAAGGTGTCGGACTCCAGCCGGCTGGGATGAGTGGGCGGGGTGTTGAGAGCATCGAAATTATATGTGCCAGACTCCGCTTCGGGTCCCCCCACCACCCGATATCCCAACCCTATGAATATGTCGCACACCTCTTCAATGGTCGAGGTGATCAGATGGGTGTATCCCTCCGGGAATTCCAGAGCCGGCAAGGTGACATCCACCCGGTCGGCGGCCAGAGTCATTCGCTCGGTCTCCCGCTCCAAGTGTTCCCGGCGTGTCGCTATCAAATCGGCAAACACGCCACGCGCCTCTTGAATTGCCCGTCCCATGCAGGGGCGTTCCCCGGCAGGCATCTTGCCTATTTGTCTCTGCAATCCTGCTATCAACGACCGACGCCCCAACAGATCGTTCTGCAAAGCGTCGAGGCTCTTCACGCTGGTTGCCCCCTCCACCAGGTCAGGGGCTTGCTTCACAAGGGCGGCGAGGTTTTCCATTCCGGCTATAGGAGTTTAGAGAGGTTTCCAAGTTGCTCGGTGGAGTCCGCGTTCCGGTTCCCCCGTATACCGGATAGATGCTGGCAGATGATGGCCCCGGCTGCCGCCGCATTGAGACTCTCCGCCTTTCCCGGCATCGGGATGGAGCACCACAGATCTACCCGGCGGCCGTAGGAGGAATGAATCCCGCCGGCTTCATCGCCGATGATCAGCCACCATGGACGGTCGCTATCAAGATGGTCACCCATCTGCGGGAGAGGAACCCCACCGCGGGGAACCGACCCCACTACCAACGCCTCAGGCGGTGCTTCGGCAGCCCCGCTGATGGCTGCCCGGAAGTGACCTCCGGCGCCGGCTCGCAGCACCTTGGGCGACCAGGGGTCTACTGACATGTCGCCCATAGCTACATCCCATCCGAAAGCCGAGGCGGTGCGTATCAGCGAACCACAATTGCCAGGTTCAGACACCAGCAACCAGAGGACATCCTTGCCCCCCAGGTCGGGTCTGGGAATTCCCAACACCGCCACCGGCCCTCTGGGGTTCTTGGTGCCGGCTAATCGAGACAGAACTTCCCCGGTCACTGAGGTGACCGCAACGCCGTACCGTTCGCAGAGTCCTCGAGTGTGGTGATCCGCGGGCACGGCCAGCACCTCCGGGACTTCATGTCCGGCAGCCAACGCCTCGGCCAGCAGGTGGGGGCCCTCAATCAGCGTCTTCCCAGTGCGTCTTCTCTGGCGGGGCCGATGCAGCCGGCCCAGTTGTACGATCCGGGGATTACGCCGGGAGCGTATCAAGCCTCTCGGGCGATCTTCACCAACTGCGAGAAAGCATCCGGATCGTTGACCGCCAGGTCGGCCAACATCTTCCGGTTAACCTCCACTCCAGCCGCGTTAAGACCGGCCACAAACCGTGAATAGCTCAACCCGTTCTGGCGGGCGGCCGCATTGATGCGAGTTATCCACAGCCTCCGGAAGTCGCCCTTCCGAGCCCGACGGTGACTGTAGGAGTCCACCATCGCATGCATCACCTGCTCGTTGGCGGCGCGGAACGTGCGACTGCGGGCGCCTCGGTAGCCCCTTGCCTGCGCGACCACCTTGCGGCGGGAACGGTGGGAGGAGGGAGCGTTCTTTGCTCTTGCCATGATTCGCCCTTTCCTAGTTCCGAATCATGCGACGAACTATCCGCTCGTCGCCCGGTGACAGACCATCGGTACCGTCCAAGCGCCGGAACCGCTTTTTGCCTTTTGCCAGCCGATAGTGACCCCGACCGGCCCTGCGATGCATCAACTTCCCGGATCCGGTCTTCTTAATTCTTTTCGCGAGACCCCTATGGCTCTTCTGTTTAGGCATTGGGTCCTCCTAGTTTTGATATCTTGCCATCAGAGGAGAGTCATCTCTTCTGTCTATGCCGTGGCCTGGGTCTGCCGCCACCCGAAGCATGACCGGCAGGCGCCAGCATCATGGTCATGTTGCGGCCCTCCATCTTTGGCGCCTGTTCTATAACTCCCTCATGGCTAACGGCCTCGGCGAGGCGCGTCAGCAGCTTCTGGCCGTATTCGGGCCTTTCCCGCTCTCTCCCCCGAAACCGAACCGTCAACTTCACTTTGTCGCCCCCCGACAAAAAAGACAGGACCTTGCGGGTCTGCATGTCGAAGTCATGGTCCTCAATGCGTGGCCGCAGCCGCAATTCCTTGATTACGGTGCGGGTCTGGCTCTTCCGGGCAGCCCTTTCCTTGATGGAACGTTCATACTTGAATCGTCCGTAATCCATCAGCCGGCACACCGGCGGATCGGCCATCGGAGCAACCTCCACCAGGTCCAGATCCAACTGGTCGGCCAGCCACATGGCCTCCGCCAGCTTCTTGACCCCGATCTGTGCTCCGTCGGGCGCCACCAAGCGGACAACGGGGGCCTTGATTGCATCATTGACTCGAAGTTCTGCGATAGTCTCTCTCCTCCTATTTGTAAAGGCCTGCAACAAGCTGGAGAATCCGCTCCCAAAATACCGCGGCTCACCTCACAGCGGCCGGGTGGGAAGCAAATCGGCTTCCGCTTCGTATAGCAAACCGAGAGTATAACCCGACGCTAAGAGTTGCCCAAGCTCACCTTATCTCTGACCGTAGAGCTTCCACCACCGCCCGGGCGGCCTGAGCGCCGGCGTTTGACCCCGGCTGGCTGCGGGCGACCGCCTGCTCCCACTCGGTGACCGCCAACACCGCGTTGCCCACCGGGACACCCGTGTCGACCTGAAGCTGGATCAATCCTTGGACAGCTCCGTCCACCACTGACTTGAAATGGTGGGTCTGCCCTTGCATAACCACTGCGGTAGCCACCACCCCCTGGCAACCAGCCTGAATCAAACGACTGGCTCCCCAGGGGAGTTCCCACGCTCCCGCAACATCCAACCGCACGATGTTCTCAGGAAGGATCCCCATTTCCATGAGGCTCTCACGGGCGCCCTCGCCCAGGCGCTCGGCAACCGGGGCGCTGCCAACCTTGTCGTAAAGGGCCATCACCAGTCCTATTTTGGGTTCTCTCCGGGCCCAGGGCAATACGATCAGCCATGCCAGGCCAATCACTGAACTGACGAAGACTCCGATACCGGCCATACCGAACACCAGGAAGAAACTCCAAGCCAGATCGTCCCTAACCCAAAGCAGACCTGCCAGCACCAACCCCGAGATACCCAGCCAGATGATGGTGATGGATATCGCCACCCTTCTATACAATTCGAAGTTGGGTGATTTTCGATATCCGAACCCGAAATTGGCCAGACGTCGATAGAGGTCAGTACTACCTGGAAACACAGGCCAAAATTCTAGCCACTCCCCGGGGCCCCTCGGCTCAGAGCCTGCGCCACTTCTCCAAGAAGGCGCCCACCCCGGCGGCGTGGTCCGGACCAGCGGCCAACTCCCTCCAGATCTGCTCGGTCTCCCGACTATCGGTGGTCTGGCCTCCTGCCACCATCTTCATCATCGCTTTCATCGACTGAAGGGAGGTCTGGGACATGCTGCACATCACCGTTAGCAACTCGTCCAGCTTGGACGGAAAGAACTGTGGTTCGTACACGGCCGATAGGAACCCGATCTGTAGCGCCCGGTCGGCGTCGAATACCTCTCCGGTGAAGAGCAACCACTTCGCTTGCGCCTCACCCACTGCAGCCACCAGCGACCGCAGCGCCGCGTAGGGAAAGGCCGGGCCAACCCGAGCCGGCGGCAGGCTGAAGCGGGCAGTTCGATCGGCCACCCGCAGGTCGCAGGCCATGGAGATGGCCGCCCCACCCCCCATACAGGCGCCTTGAATAGCGGCAACGGTGGGTTTCTTCATATCGGCCACTGCAGATACCCCGGCCAGAACCATCTCTCCGTTCTGCACTCCGCCGTCGCCCCGGGAAAGGCGTTCTGCCCACTCCGCCACGTCGGCGCCGGCGCAGAACACGGTGGAATCGGCGCCTCGGACCACCATCACCTTGGTTCGGTCATCCCGGTCGGCTTCCCGAGCGAGGTCGGCCAGAATCGGCCACATCTCGTCTGTGAAGGCGTTGCGCCGGTGCGGACGATCGATGATCAGGTGAGCCACCTCACCCCGACGCTGCAGGTACAGGGATCGTGAATTGCCCACCGAAAGGACTACTTGCGGGGCAGGCGACCCAGCAGGTAGAACTCCGGATTCGGCGCCATATGACCCAGGTGGGCCAACCGGTTGGACATGGCGAAGAACGCAGTGATCGCCCCTATCTCCCAAACGTGGTCGTCGTTGAAACCCTGTTCGTAGAGGGGTTCGTAATCGGCTTCCTCTACTGCTTCGGGAGTGCGGGCCAACTTGACGGCGAACCGAAGCATGGCGCGCTGTCTGTCCGAGACCGGGGCGGTTCGCCAGTTGGCGGCGATCTGGTCGGCGATGAGCGGGTCGCCGGAGCGAATGCGAAGGATCGCCCCGTGGGCGACAATGCAGTAGGGACATTCATTGGCCGAACTGGTGGCGACCACGATCATCTCCCGCTCGGCTTTCGACAACCCTTCCTCCCTCTCCATCAAAGCGTCGTGGTAGGCGAAAAACGCCCTCGCCTCCTCGGGCCGATGGCCCATGGCCAGCATCACATTGGGTGTGAACCCAAGCTTGGAATACACGAATTCGGCCCTTTCTCGAAGATCCTCCGGCAGTTCGGAGATCTCCGACATTGGAAACCGTGAATTGTCAGTCATAACCCTCTTTTACCGGAGTTGACAGTGGGTCAGCCAGTTTCATTTCGCCAGCGCCTCGCATCTATTCTACGGCCCTATAGCTACCCTGAGGGAGACTAAAATGTCCACGCCAGCCGAAGTATCAGCTCTCGCTCAAGAGTACGACTTCGTGGATCTTCGATTCCCGGACCTGCCGGGGAAGATGCATCATTTCACCATGCCATCCAGCTATCTGACCGAAGAGTCCTTCGAGGAAGGCTTCGGATTCGACGGCTCGTCCATCCGTGGGTTCCAGACCATCGAGGAATCGGATATGCTGCTCATTCCCGATCCCTCCATGGCCTTTGAGGATCCCTTCTTCGAGCACCCCACCCTGGTTGTGAACTGCTTCATCAAGGATCCCATCAGCGGAGACTGGTACCACAAGGACCCGCGGAGAGTCGCAAGGAACGCCGAGGAGTATCTGCTCTCCACGGGCCTCGCCGACACCTCCTACTGGGGTCCCGAAGCGGAGTTCTTCATCTTCGACTCCGCACGGTTCTCCCAGGTGGGCCATCACAGCAACATGTCCTTCTACCAGGTGGACTCCGGGGAAGCCGCATGGAACTCGGCGCGGCAAGAGGACGGAGGCAACCTGGGACACAAGATGCGCCTCAAGGAAGGCTATTACCCGCTTCCTCCCAACGATTCCCAGCAGGACATTCGTTCCGAGATGGTCGCCCAGATGCTCAAAGTGGGGATTCCCATCGAGATTCATCACCACGAAGTGGGAACTGCCGGCCAGGCCGAGATCGACATCCGCTATGCACCGCTGTTGCTGCAGGCCGATCGTCTGATGATCTACAAGTACATCTGCAAGAACGTCGCCAAGCAGGCAGGGAAGACCGTCACATTCATGCCCAAGCCCATCTTCGCGGATAACGGCTCGGGTATGCACACCCACCAAAGCCTCTGGAAGGACGGCGTTCCTCTCTTCTATGAAGAGGGCACGTACGCCAACCTCTCCGACATGGCTCGCTGGTACGCAGGGGGTTTGATCGCTCACGCTCCGGCCATCCTCGCCTTCGCGGCGCCCGGAACCAACTCCTATCGGAGACTGGTGCCCGGTTTCGAAGCTCCGGTCAACCTGGTGTACAGCCAGCGCAACCGTTCCGCTGCGATCCGGATTCCCACCTACTCGCAGGCTCCGTCGGCCAAGCGGCTCGAGTTCCGCTGCCCCGATCCATCCTGCAACCCCTACTATGCCTTCGCCGCCATGTTGATGGCGGGACTGGACGGGGTTCGGAATCGGATCGAGCCGGGCGATCCGGTTGATGTGGACCTCTACGAACTGGGGCCCGAGGAAGCCGCCGGTTTGAAGACCGTTCCGGGGACCTTGGACGAGGCCCTGGACGCCTTGGAGGCCGACCACGCCTTCCTCACCGAGGGCAACGTGTTCTCACAGGACCTGATCAACACCTGGATCTCCTACAAGCGGGACAACGAGGCCAGCCTGGTGAGGCGCCATCCCACCCCCGTGGAGTACGAGCTCTACTACGACATCTAAACCGTCCGACCCCATTTGCCGCAGAAGGGACGCCTCTCCTTCTCAGGAGGAGCGTCCCTTCTGCTTGTTCACACCAGAGTCGCAGCGGGGTCTGGGTTTCCCCGCCGAAAAGCGCCCTCGGCAGGACTCGAACCTGCGCACCCGGTTCCGGAGACCGGCGCTCTGTCCCCTGAGCTACGAGGGCCAATGCTTTGTTGCCTCCAAGGCTAGCCTGGTCTCCGGATGCCCGGATCAGGGAAAAAACATCCCGGTATTTGCTTGATAAAAACGTTTGGCCCCCCTAACCTTAAGGGCTTGTGAGCCATGCACCAGGACCCTGCCTTGTGAAAGTGTTCACAATCATAAACTTGGAGAAGACCACTTGAAATCGACCATCACCATCACCGATTGGAGAGAATCGGCAGCCTGCCTCGACTCCGATCCCAGCCTGTTTTTCCCGGTGGGCAGCACCGGTCCCGCGGTTGGGCAGATCGCCATGGCGACCGCCATCTGCACCGACTGCCACGTCATCGAAGACTGCCTGCAATACGCCCTGGAGACAAACCAAGAGTCGGGCGTATGGGGTGGATACTCGGAAGAAGATCGTCGGAGACTGCGTAAACGGTGGTTGGCCAAGCGCCGCCGCCGCCACCTGGCCGGTTAGCTTCCCGCCGCGAATCCAACTCCCGAACGACTGCCGGGACTCTCGAACTCAACAAACGCCAACATCCGGGTCGGAATGCCGAATTGCGTTCCGTCGGAGTCTTCGATCCACAGCATTGGTTGGCCTTTGGCAAAGACTTCCTCGATAGCGGTGCGGACCTCAGCGATGTCATCGCTGTCAATCTCCACTACTCGACTGGTGTGGGCGACTCCGATCTTGATCTTCATTCTGTAGCGCTCCGTGCTGTAAGGGCCCGCCCGATGCTAACAGTCAAAAAGACGGCATCGGTCGCGAAACATTTCGTGCCCCATCGGTCGCCGACCCGAGGAGAACGCATTCATGCTTGGGGACATGAACACAAAGATCCATCCTGTCGTCCCTCTCCTGGGGCTACTGACGTTCTCCTCCGCCACGACATTCGGTCTTCACCAGTTGGGAAAGGCGCCCTGGCTGCATATCGATTGGTCGCATCTCGGCCGGTGGCTCGACACCACCCCGCCGACCGAGGCCCTCCTATCAGCGGTTCGGGTGCTCGGCCTGGGATGCGGTTGGTGGATACTTCTCTCCACCTCCTTCTACGTGACTGCGCGACTGCGCCGGGCAACCGGCGCCTTGCGGATAGCCACACCGGTGACGCTGCCCTTCATCCGTACCCTGAGCACCCGAGTGTTGGCTGGAACAGTGGCTGTCACCACGCTGGCGAACGGCGTCCCGGCCGTGGCTTCGACCGACCGGCCGCCGACAACCCCGCAGTTGCATGCCTATCCGGTGCCGATCACACCTTCACCCTCCCACCCGGCTTCATCCATCCCCCAAACTCCCGGGACGGCCCCCTTTCTGTTTCCCCTCCCCTCACTCCACGCCGGCCCAGGGCCGGACCTGCCGGCTGAAGTGGGTGACGAGGCATTGGGTGACGTAACCCACCCCCACCTCTCATCCGGCCGGCGGATCACACCAGGAGACCACTACCGGATAGTGGCTGGGGACCACTTGTGGAGCGTGGCCCGGCGAGCGTTGGCTCAATCTATGGGTCAACCTCCCACCGCTGGACAGATCACCGCATACTGGGTGGACCTGATCGAGGCCAACCGGGAGACGATCCGGTCCACGGATCCCAACCTGATCTACCCAGGCGAGAGAATCCTCTTACCTCAGATTCGTGGGGTCCCGCCAACCAGTTAGACCCGGTGTGGCCCGGCGACACTCAGCCTTCAGCCTCTAGCCGGACAGGAAACTCAGCCTCACTCTTCTCACCGGATTGTCTCGATTGGGGTCGACCAGTACCACCGACTGCCATATCCCCAGAGTCGGGCGCCCGTCCAGAACCGGCAGAACCAGGCTGGGGGACACCAGAGCGGGCATGACATGATCACCACCATGACCGGGGGACCCGTGCCGGTGGAGCCAGTCGCCCTTCCGGGGAAACACTCTCTCCAAGACGGTCCACAGGTCTCGATCGCTTCCGGCGCCAACTTCGATCAATGCCAGGCCACAGGTGGAATGGGGGGTAAACACCGACAACAGACCGTCGCCCCGAGAATGGCAGAACTCCGCGACTTGCGAGGTCAGGTCGACCACCGCCGGTCGCCCACCGGTGCGGACCTCGATTACCCGTGTGTCCATACCTGACTCAGAAGTTCTCACCTAGGAAGATCTTGCTGACCGAGTCATCGGTGAAGATGGCCTGCACCGACTTGGCGACGATAGAGGCAATGGACAGCACTTTCAGGTTTCCGGCCCTGGAGGCTCCCTCGGGAACCGGGAGCGTGTTGGTCACCACCACCTCGTCAATACCGGCCTCCGTTATTCGTTGCATTGCCCCCATGGACAACACCCCGTGGGTGGCGGCGATCCGTACCGACTTTGCCCCCATTGTGCGGATCAGTTTGGCGGCATTGGTCACCGTGCCACCGGTGTCGATAATGTCATCCACGATCACAGCATTTCGATCCTCCACCACCCCGGTAACCGCCAGAGCTTCGGAGATATTGTGGAGGCGGACATCCCGACGCTTGTAGACCAAGGCCACGTCGGCATTCAACTGCCTGGCATATTTCTCGGCCCGTTTACCTCCACCGGCGTCGGGAGAGACGATGGTCACGTCATCACTGATCACCGTGGCCAGGTATTCACTGATGATCGGGATCGCGGTGAGATGATCGAAGGGCTTGGTTATGAAACCCTGCAACTGCCCGGTGTGAAGATCCACCGAGACCAGCCGATCAGCGCCCGCCGTCATGAACAGGTCGCCGACCAGCCTTGCGGTGATGGGCTCGCGGGGCAGCACCTTCTTGTCCTGCCTGCAGTACCCGAAGTAGGGCATGACTGCCGTGATGGAATGAGCAGAGGCGCGGCGTAGCGCGTCAATGATGATCAACTGCTCCATGATGGCGTCGTTGATCGGAGGAGAGTGGCTCTGGAAGACGAAACAATCGGTGCCTCGGACGCTCTCATTGGAACGCGCATACACCTCGCCACTTGAGAACTTCGACCTGTGCAGCCGGCCCAGGGACACTCCGAGCAGATCCGCCACTTCCTGGGCGAGTTCCACATTGTGGCTACCACAGAAGATCCGCATCTGCTTGAAGTGCGCTATGTCCATTTAGATGTCTCCGCTAGCCACTTGCCGTTTCAAGAATCTTCAGCCGGGGTCCGATGTTCGCTTTCCTGACGGTAGCGCGCCGCTCGTCTCGCCGCATAACCCGGAAGGGACTTCTGAGAGGACCTCTCCACGGCCAGGGCTCCGGAGGGCACCGGGCGGGTGATGGTCGACCCGGCCCCCGTCCATCCCTCCTCTCCCACCTCCACCGGCGCCACCAGCACGGTGTTGGAGCCGATCTGGGCTCCCGGGCCGATCACGGTGCGGTGTTTTCGGTAACCGTCGTAGTTGGCGGTGATGGTCCCCGCACCGATGTTGGCTCGCTCCCCGACATCGGCGTCGCCCACATAGGAGAGATGCGGCGCCTTGGCGCCTTCCCGCAGGCGGCTGTTCTTGATCTCCACGAATGATCCCGCCTTGCCGCTTCCGTCGATCCTGGTACCCGGACGCAGCGACGCATAGGGGCCGACCTGGACGTCAGCACCGATCCGCGATTCCCGCACCACCGCGTACCACACTCTGCTGCCAGGGCCGATGCTGCTATTGCGAACATAGGTGTCGGGCCCCACGATCGCCCCCTCCCCCACCACGACCTTCCCTTCCAGATGCACCCCGGCATGGAGCCTCACTCCGGGGGACAGTTCCACATCGGCATCCACGTAGGTCCTGTCCGGGTCCTCCATCCACACCCCGGCCAGCATGTGGCGCCGCAGTATCCGCCGTCTCATCCAACCCGCCACCTCAGCCAGTTGGGCTTGGTCGTTCACCCCCAGCGCGTTGTGAACGGGCATGGGCATCGCAGTGACCGGCTTGGCATCGGCCACCATCAACCCGATCACGTCCGGTAGGTAGTATTCACCTTGGCGGTTGCCCGCTCCGATCCGTCCCAGGGCGGCTCGCAATGGCCCCGCCGCGAAAACGTAGAGACTGGTGTTTATCTCTCGGACTTCTCTCTGTTCCACGGTGGCGTCGACATGCTCCACCACTCCCTCAACCCGCCCTTGCGAATCGCGCAACACCCTTCCATAGCCGGTGGGATCCTCAACTTCGGCGGTGAGCATGGTGGCTGCCGCACCCTCGGAGACGTGCCTCTCGAGCGCCCGGGAGATCGCCTCGGAGGTGATGAGGGGCACATCTGCGGGCAGCACCACCACCGGCGTGTGGTCCGCCAGTTCTCCGAGCGCCTCCATCCCCACCAAGGCCGCCTGCCCGGTTCCCCGCCGCTGCGGTTGATGGCACGTCCCCACCCCCGGCGGCAGTATGGATCTGACCCGCCGGGCGCCGGCCCCGACCACCACCATTATCCGGTCGGGACCAGTGGCCGCCGCCGCATTCACAATCCAAGAGAGAATCGGCCGACCGGCCACCGGATGGAGCACCTTGGGAACTTCCGAGCGCATCCGCCGACCCTCGCCGGCCGCCATGATTATCACCATGTGGCTCATTGTCTGCTCCAAGTCATGTCACAACATGCGGCCCTGGCTGGGGGGATAGGACTTGAACCCATACCGGCGGGACCAAAACCCGCTGTGCTGCCGGTTACACCACCCCCCATCGGGACAAGAAGGGCACATCGCCTCCTAGGTTACCCGGTCATCTCGGTCGGGCCGTCGCAAGATAAATCGACCCCCACCGCGGCTGCGAACCGTGACTCAACCTGCCGGGCAGCCGCCTCTGCTTCCTCGTCGTCCACGAAGTATCCGAATAGCGATGGACCGCTGCCTGACATCGCCACCGGTCTCCCCCACTCCTTGGAAAGAAGGCTGATGGCGTCCCCCAGTTCGGGGCGAACCCGCAGGGCGGCCGGCTGCAGGTCGTTGCGAAAGGAGACCGAGCGTCGCAAGGCTGGGGGCAAGGCCGCCGAGGGAAACTCCGATCCTCTCGGCTCACCAAGGTCGTCCCATCTTCGGTAGACATCGGCGGTGAGCAGCGGAAAGTCAGGAACGGCCACCGCCAGCGCGAAACCTGAAAGGACCCCGAATGGGGATAATCGCTCACCGAATCCCTCCACCCACAGGCTTCCTCCCGCAAATGCCGCCGGAACGTCCGAACCGATGTGGGGCGCTACTCGCCGCAGGACAGCCGGCGAGAGGTTGAGCATCCGGCCCAATGCGGCCAGCATCGCCGCGGCGTCGGCGCTTCCCCCTCCCAGTCCGGCCGCAACCGGGATGCGCTTTTCCAGGTGCACGTGCAGCGGGGGGAGGGCAAGATCGATCCCCTCCTTCAGCGCCGCAACCGCCTTCCACACCAGGTTGTCGTCACCGGCGGGGAGATCGGCGCCCTCCACTTCCAGGTGGTCCTCATCGCCTTCGTCTACCCTCAACAGGTCACCCCAATCCAGAGTCTGCATCAGCGACTGGATGGGATGCAGTCCTCCGGCCGCGGCGGACCCCACCATAAGGGTGAGATTCACCTTGGCAGGGGCCAGCCAGGTGGTCATTGTTCCTGCTGCCGGAGTCGAACTGCACCGGCCAATCGCAGGAAGTCAGCCGGCGACAGGACCTCGGGCCGGTCTCGTGGGGATATCCCCGCCGCCGGGAGGATCTGCTCGACACCTGCCAATTGTGGATCCAGGGAGCGGCGCAGCATCTTGCGGCGCTTGCCGAAGGCGGCCGAGGCCAGGGACACCGCCAGTTCGGCATCGGGGTGAGGGTCCGTTCGTCGCAACTCCACCACCGAAGAGAACACCTCGGGGCGGGGAAAGAACACCTGGGGAGGAACGTCGAAGGAGCGGCGTATCCGGGCGTACAGACCCACTATGACCGAAGGAATACCGTATTCGCGGCTGCCCGGGCGGGCCAGCAGGCGTTGGACGACTTCTCGTTGCAGCATCACCGTGTACCTGACCACCGCAGGCACCCTCTGGATCATCTCCAGCAACAGCGGGGTCCCCACACCGTATGGAAGGTTGGAGACCATGACCCAGCCCTTCCCATCGAGCGCCTCATTCCAATCGACCTTGGTGGCATCCTCCATCCGGATCGCCACCCGATGATGAGACGGTACGGTCTCCGCCAGCACGGGAGCGAGCCGCCGGTCTATCTCATAGGCCACCACCGAAGCACCGGTCCGGGCCAGAGCAACTGTCAGGTTACCAACCCCCGCGCCCACTTCCAGCACCCGGTCCCCGGGGCCGACTCCGGCAGTCTTCACCATCTTTGCAATCAGGTTGGGGTCGGTCAGAAAGTGCTGACCGAGCTTGCGGGAAGGGCTGATCCCATGACGAGCCAGCAACTCGGACAGTCCGGAAGGAGTAATGGCAATCAACTGGGTCCGTCTTCGGCGTGAGCGAATACCCTCCGGGCATTCTCGGAGGTTATGGACGCCACTTCGCCCGGGTCCATGCCCCAGACCCCCGCCAGGGCCTCGCCCACCAACGCCACCCACGCAGGCTCGTTGGGCTTCCCGCGGTGGGGAGGAGGAGTTAGATAAGGCGTGTCGGTCTCCACCATCGCCCGGGTAGGAGGGACGACCGCCGCCGCCCGTCTCACCGTGTCGCCGTTCGGAAACGCAACCGGGCCGGCGAAGGAGAAATGCACGCCCAGTCCCAGAAACCTGCGGGTCCAGCGAGGACCACCCGTCCAGCAATGCATGACTGCAGCCGGGCCGGCCCCGGTTTCCTCCAGAAGCCGGTACACATCCGAAAAGGCGTCCCGGCAGTGCACAACCAGCGGTTTGGAGAGTTCCGCGGCGAGTTCGATCTGGGCGCGGAACGACGCCAACTGGTGATTTCGGGAAGAGAGGTTGCGGTAGAAGTCCAGTCCCGTCTCCCCAACCGCCACCGAGTGCCGTGCCGCCTCAGCAATGCCCTCGGCCTCATCCGGCCAGCGGTCGGCCACATGAGGGTGCAACCCGGATGCGGCCAGCACCCGCCCCGGGTGCCGGGCTGCCAGAAGAAGCGCCGCACATGACGACTCCAAGTCCACTCCGGGCGCCACCACCCAATCCACGGCGGCGGCCCGGTCAAGAAGCTCCACCGGAGGCCTCCCGTCCAACTGCAGGTGGCAATGGGTGTCCACCCAACCCGCATCTGTGGAGGAGACCACCGCCATCACCGCAACCTGAGACTACCCATGCACCAACCCATACAGGTCCCGGCGCGGCACCTCGAGCAGTCTGGCGACTTCTCGCACGGCGGCCGAAGTGGGAAGGCCCGCCGAGACCAGTCGGGCCACCGCTTCGGCGGCTCCCACCATCCGCCCGGAGATCTCATCACTGGCGCTGGGACTGCCTCCCCCGATCACCAGGGTGAATTCGCCCTGCGGAGCGCGGACACTCCACTCCCGGCAGGCATCGGAGACCGTACCGGTCCAGACTTCCTCATGCAGCTTGGTGAGTTCCCGCACCACCGCCATGGGCCGATCTCCCATACCCGCCACCGCCAAATCTTCCAGGTCTTCCCGCAGGCGATGGGGCGAGGAAAACAGCACCACCGTCTCCGCACCGCCAGCCAGAAAACCGATACGCCGCGCCCGCTTCTCCCCGGACCGGGGCAAGAAGCCCTCAAAGGTGAATTTGCCGGCCGCCAGTCCCGACACGGCCAGTGAGGCGGTGACCGCGCTCGGCCCCGGAACGATGGTCACCCGGGCTCCTTCCCCGAAGGCGGCTCTCACTGCCAACAGCCCGGGATCGGAAATGCCAGGCGTCCCTGCGTCGGTAACCAGCGCCACCGTCTCTCCCGCTGCCAACCGCCCGGCCAGTTCGGCGGTGCGAGAGTTTTCATTGCCCGCAAAGAAAGACCGCAGTCGGCGGGGCGTCACTCCAAGTGCCTTGAACAACTTCCCCGACCGGCGGGTGTCCTCGGCATACACGCAATCGGCGCCGGACAAGGCCTCCGCCAACCTGGGCGGGGCATCCGCCAGATTCCCGATGGGGGTTCCGCACAGTATCAGCAAGCCGGCCATGGCGCCAGACCATCCTTCCAAGCAAGAACCCAGCCCACCCTCGGGGGAACCCGGCTGTGACGCAACTCCAACACGGCATCCGCATCACCAAAGACAACCATCCCGCCCGGTCCCAGGCTGCGAACCCCCACCACACGCAGCGTGCCGTCCAACCCCACCGCCCACAACCTTGCGAGGATGAACATCCCGTGCACGGAGCGCCCCGGTATCAGCACCCCCCACTGGCCGGGAACCCCGTGAATGCCCGCCAACCGCTTCCAGAAGCTGTCAGCCACGGTCACCGGACCTGACCGCCACTCCCCACAATGCAACTCCGCCATTTCTCACCGAAGATAGGAGGCAGCCACCGACGGACAGACCTGCGGGTCCGAACAGGCCACCATCACCAACCCGACAGGGATTGGGGCGACCACCACATAGTCCTCCCCGGAGGCCGAAAACCACAGATCCTCCCCGGTTTGCAACTCCCCGACGTTCATCCCTGCCGCCGCATAGTCAGCCAGCAACAGTGCCAGTTCCTCCGTCTCCTCCGGACTGTCGCCGGCGTGCTCCCAGACCAGCACCACCTCCCCCTGATGGTCATATCCAACCAGGCTACGCCCCCCACCCCACCCGGTTGCCGCTTCCACCGCTACCTCGGGGCCCAGAACCTGCTGGAACATGATCAGGATGTCCAAGAAGCCCCAGGTGTAGTCGTAGATCTCTTCGTAGCCATCGGGAAGCGCACCGGTGGGCCTCTCCATCTCAATCGGCTCCGTGGATGGTGATGGCTCACCCGCAAAGATCTCTTCGGTGGAGTCGGGAGGCGCCAGGTACAGAGCGTCCACGGCCCTCCAGCCGCCTTCTCTCCACCGGTTCAGGACGTATTCGAATCCCTGTTCATAAGGAAAATAGAGGGCCAATTCCATGAACAACGGAATGTCGATATCGGGAGGTTCGTAGTCGGCAAACTCGGCCATGAGGCGGTCTCTCTCCGAGACGTCGAGGTTGTTCACATATATGAACTCGCTTAGGGTGGCGTCTCCCTCCACCAGGGCTACCAGGCCGGAGGCGGGGTCGAAGAGTTGGCTGTCCACCAATTCCTCCATCCTGGGGCCGAAGTCGAAATGCTGGTCGGTCAGGGCATGCACCAATTCGTGGATCAGCGTCAAGGTCTCGATTCCCGTGAATTCCTCCCCCGAAGCGGGAATCACCAGTTCCTTGTCTTCGCTGGAGTAGAACCCGGCCACGCTTTCTCCATACAGTTCACCGTACAGGGCAGCCAGGTCATCGTCGGGCTCCAGCAGGCCCAACAGCTTGAACAAGGCCTCATCCACCTCGATGTCCTCCAAATCTGATTCCACCTCCGCCCGAACCCGTTCCTCGAAGTCCTCGGGAGAGAGGACCACTATGGAGGGAAGGCCTTCGAACTCCAGTCCCCTGATCGCTTCAGCGATCTCCGCCGCTTCCCAGATCTGAGCGGAGATTTCCGGCCCCAGACCCTCGATCTCAGGGCTGACGGTGGCTGGATCATCCTGCGTGGTGGTTGTCTCGGGGACGGGGGTAGGAGGATTGGTGGTGGTGGTGACCTGCGCCGCGGTGGTGGAAGGCGCCGCCGCGGTGGTGGTAGTGGTGGCTCCCGTCGTGGTGGTGGTCGCCCCCTCGGTACTCGAGGGCGCCACCGAGGTTGTGACTGTTGACGCCTCGGTCCCGGTGTCGTCAGGGGAGCCAGCCTCGCCCCCGCAGGCGGCCAACACCATGGCAATCAACAGCACCAAAGCGGTTCTGTTGATTGCAGACCGGACCTGGTAAGTAGGCCTGGAGAACTCCTGTCCGGTCACCCTTGCGAGCCACCCCGGAGGGCGCCGGGCCGAGTTGGCTTGTCTGAAGACGGCGAAATTCCATCGCAGCATCTCCAAGAGCCTATCCGCGGTAGAACGAAATGCGACACGCTCCGCAGATGCGGTGGCATCCGGGGTCAGCCACCTCGGGAAGAACGCAGGTCTCGGCCTGCTGTCACATCGGTGGCGGCTATGAAGGTGAGCAGTTCCCCCTCCCCGCTGAGCCATGCGTAGTCATCGTCGTAATACTCGTTCCCCCCTTCTCGCCATCGTCCCTCCCCCACTGCCATCCGGTCCTGGATGAACTCCGCCAATGCAACTCGCATTTCCTCGGTGTCCTCGGCCGTGTCGCCGATGTAGTCCACTACCAAGGCGACCTCCGAACCGTCGCTGAACAGCAGGTAACGATCACCACCCCATCCCCAGGCGGCCGGGAATGCCCGCTCGGGGCCGAGCGCCGAGGAAAGCAAGGTCTCCCATCCCCACTGTCCCCACACCGCGTCGGACACCTCTTGATACCCCTCCGGAGCGGAGACCCCTGGCCTGGGAAGCAGGACGGGAACCAGTTGACCCACTCCCAGCGACAAAATGTGCTCGGTGGAGGCGGGAGGCTCGTCATGCGTGTCGTTGATCAGGTCCCAGCCACCCAGTTGAAACAGCCTCTGTAAGTAGTCGAGAGTGGGGCCAGAAGCGAATCTCAGACTTCCTTCCACGAAAGAAGGGAGCGCCTCCCCATCCACAGACAGCATCCAGGCATGTTCGGTGACCTCTTGCTGGGCCGCTTCTGTCAGGCCCTCCAGGAAGAGCAACTCCACCAAGATAGCGTCCGCCTCCGCCATAGCCTCCCAGGCAGTGAGAGAGTCACTGTCGCCGGTGCCGCCAAGCCGTTCGAGGCGGGTCCAGGTGTCAAGATTGTGGTCCACCAACGCCTTGGCGATTTCTCCCACCAGAATCATCTCCTCAAAGGGCGTGGGCTGCTCCAGAGTGGATGCCAGCCAAAGGACCTGATCGGCGGCATCGTAGAAAGCCGGGGTGGGGCGGGACCGGAGCCCGGCCAGAACACTGACCCAGTCGGTTTCGGCATCTATCAAGCCAAGCAGGCGAAACAGGGACTGATACAGTTCCGAGAGATCCGGATCATCTTCCACCCGGGAGCGCAGGCGCCGCTCTATTTCCTGGGAGGTGACCGCCTCGATGGGCAAGGGATTGGTGAAGGCGAGGCCCCGCAGCATCTGGGTCTCCTCCACCAACTCCACCAACCGGTCCCGGAAGGACTCGGGCACGAAGAGCAGATCCTCCACCGGTGGCGGCGGAATGGTCGTGGTGGTGCTGGTAGTTGTGGCAGCGGTCGTCTCGGTCCCCCCGTCGGCACCGGTCAATTCGGCGGTCGCCTGCACCACCACTGTCGACGTGGTTGAATCCGGTCCCTGATCGCCGCAGGAGGCCGCCAGGGAAGCCACGACGACAACCGTCAGCCACTTGACACGATTGGCTCGTTTCACCTGTCGGAGGCTACATCATCGGACGCTCTGAGCTGGTTACTGAACCCCGAGGCTCCCGGTTGCCTTCCCTCCCTGCAGCAGAGCCTCAGGCCTTTCATCTGTCCGTCCCAAGTCAATTCTGGGCCGGCAGGGGTAACCCGGCAGGCTATTCTTATCCCGGTCAGCGATGGCAACCTCACCCGGAGGGATCGCATAGTCCGGCCTAGTGCGCGGCACTCGAAATGCCGTAGAGGGTTACCCCTCTCGTGGGTTCGAATCCCACTCCCTCCGCCGGCCACAGGAGCCCGTCCGGCGCCGAAGGAGGGATGACCGAGCGGCCTAAGGTGACAGTCTTGAAAACTGTTGGGCATCCGTGCCTCGTGGGTTCGAATCCCACTCCCTCCGCCTCTAGGACCTTGCGATTTATAGCGAATTTCCGTGCGATTTAGTGGCTGACGGGCCGGTTTTTCGGGTTTTGCGTTGGTTTTTTGGAGGTTTGACCCGTTTCGGGTGGCGTTGTGGCCTAGGGCGTGTTCACGCTTCGTAGGGTGTCGTGGATGAGGGCGAAGGTGATGAAAGCGAGGAACATGATGTCGAGTTTGTCGAAGCGGGAGAAGATCCGTCGGTAGCCTTTCAGCCGTCTGAACAGCCGCTCGATCCGATTGCGGGTCTTGTACACTTCCAGGTCGTATTCCCAAGGGTCGAGACGAGTGATTTTGGGAGGAACCACCGGGGTGTAGCCCAAGTCTAAGGCCAACTGGCGGGTTTCGTCGCCTTCGTAGGCGCGGTCCATCACCAAATAGCGTTTCTGTGACTGTGCTCCCAGGCTTTGGAGCAGGCGGCGTCCCTGCGGGGCGTCGTGGGCTTGGCCGGGCGAAACACGAAAAGCTACTGCGGTGCGATCATCCGCGGCAACCATATGAATCTTGGTGGTCCACCCACCCCGCGACTTCCCGATCAATTTGGGATCCCCCTTTTTCAGCGCTCCGGTACCGTCGGGATGCACCTTCACGATCGTGCTGTCCACCGATACCGCTTCCAGCTTCACAGAAACGATCCGCTCTCGTTGGAGTTGTTCGAACACCCGGTCCAACACCCCGCTTTTCGCCCAACGGCTCATCCGCATGTACACGGTGTGCCACCTCCCGAACCGCTCGGGCAGACCCCGCCACTTGCTGCCGTGCTCCGCCACATACAAAATAGCGTTCAACACCTGCAGATTCGACAGTTTCACATTCCCCCGCTGGGTCGGGAAACAATGCGCCACACGCTCATACTGTTCTTGTGTAATCTCCATCCCCCAACCATACGCCAAACCCACCCAAAAGCGTGAACACCCCCTAGTTGAGTGCCATTTGGCGGGGGTCGGCCAGGTGGGTTTGGTTTTTCGGGCGCGCTAAAGCCGACAGCGGGGGTGGTTGCTGTCGGTCCTGGTTTCCTCGGGGTGTGCTAGGTGGGTGGCCCTCGGGTTGTCAGCCCGTTGCGTGAAGGTGCGCTGGGCGGTGCGGCTGCGTGTGTGGGCGGCGGTTGTTGGCCGTTGCTTTCTGTGGATTGTTGTCTTTGCCGTGTCTGGTATCTCTTGGCTTGGCGCAGGTTGTGGGCGACCAGCAGCGCAAGGAGTCCTAGGTTGTGGGCGGCGAGGCCGAATGCTCGGCACCATCCGTCTTTGAGTCCGCCCTTTTCTTTGACGATGCCGTTGAGGTTCTCGATCTGCACGCGTCGGCTTTTGTAGCTTTTCTTCCATGCGGGCGTGCCGTAGGGGACCAGTTGGTAGGTGTCCAGTTTTTCTACGGTGATGGTCACTGTCCCCTGACAGCAGTATTCGGCGTCGATGGCGCCGACATAGGGTATGTCGGGGTTGGGCTTGGGTTTGGTCCGTCGGTGGCGGTATCTCCAGGTCTTGGCGTTGGTCATGACCCTTCCGTCGCATTGGGGGCAGCGAAGTCGGATGGACCCGTTCTTGCCTCGGCCGATGGGTGTCCATCGGTATTTGGCCCGGTCAACATGCCACTGTTCCAAGTCTTTTCCGGTGAGGTATTCGGGCGGGATGTGCCACTTCTCTTCCAGCCACTCTGAAAAGAAGACTCCACAGTTGAGTCGTAGCGTCTGCTCTTTGCCCTCGGGGCCTACCTCCACGAGAGTCATGGTCCTTATCTGGCCTTTGGCGTAGTCCATCACGACGTTGATGCCCAGACAGTGGAGGGGTCGGACAAAGTTTTTCCCAAAGCGGGTGTACCCGCGGTCGGCTATAACTTCCTTGAGGTTCGGGCAGATCTCCAGGGTGGCGAGGATGGCGTTGAGGCCGGTGAAGGCGGTGTCGGTGTTGGCCGGGACGACTTTGACATGGGGATTGAACATCGGGGGCAGTGCCCCGAGGAATATCTGGTTGGGGTTTCCGCTCCAGTTGCTGCTGCGGACAGGAACAGTGAGGTGTCCGTAGTAGCCGGTGAATGGCCCGGCGGGGACTTTGTTGGTGGCGGTGGCCCAGCCGCCCCGAGCGTGGCCGTCGGCGCTTCGGACCGTGCGGCCACCTTGGTCTACGGTGCCGATTTCGCCGCTGTCGTCTGGTTCTTGTTCGGCTCGTACTTGCTTTTCCGGGCGATAGTCTCGCGGGACGGCCCAGGCGCGGATGGGCGTCCAGTCCAAAGAGACTGCGGTGATCAGGGCTCTGATTTCCGCGGGAATGGTGTCGGAGATGACCAGGTGCTGGAACCAGTTGAGCGACCGTACCTCGCCTTTGGACGCATACCAGGTTTCCAAAAGGGCTATCTCCAAGCGGAGTAATTGTTTGACGACCATGGTGTAACTGACGGGTTCTCGGCGGTCGAGGGGCCAAAGTCCCAGTTCCACACCGAGGCGATGATTGAGGCCGTTAGCTATCGCGCAGATGTCGGCGCGTAGGTAACGGTCGGTTTCTTCGGCGGCCAGGATCACGCAGAGCAGCAGCGCCTTGAGGTTGAGGCGGGACTGCCGTCCGGGGTGGTTGCGGAGTCTTCGGTTGAGTTCGGAGAGCAGGGTGCTTGATTCGAGAACTTTGAGGATCCGCCGGGCCAGTCTTACCCCTGTCTTCTTGGGATACCGGGTTTCATAACTGGGGTGGTCTTTGGGCAACCGCGGTTTGAGATTGTCTCGGCGTTCGGCGCCGCGTTGATCCCGGGCTTTCCACCGGGGGTGCTGCTTGACGGTCATGCGCTGAGCGCCCCTTGCACTGCGGTTTTCTCGTCTGTTGAGGCCACCGCATAGACGAGCAACCCATCGAGGGTGTTGGCGGACAGCGGCCCGGCGACCGTCCGCAACACTGCCAGTGGCGTTGCTGCCATCAGGTGGGCGGTGAGCCAGGTCGAACGGGTCCTTCGCAGGCTGAGCCCTTGACCGTTTCCTGGATCAAGCCGTTCGGTAACCCAGTGGACAGCATTGCGAGCATCGCTTGCGATGAACCGCCCGGAAGAGGTCATGTCGGCGGCTGCTTCGGCCAGGTGCGTGTATTCCTTGCGGAACGGTGTCAGGCGGGGGTTGTGTCCCCGGACCCTGACAGCCAATCGCCCGTTCCCAATATCCACCAAGTCACCGGTGCGGGCCGCGGCGATCTCCACTCCAGATAGTCCCGCTCCAAGAGCCGCGGCAACGACCCACCGGCGTCTGGCCCGGTCGTCCCTTCCCGGCAGGCGGGAAGCATGCCGGAAGGCCCTCTCTTCTCTGGCCGAGTAAGGTCGGGCGATCTCCTGTTTGCCGACTATGCGAGTGGGAAGCGGCCAGTCATCGGGGTTGACGGTCCGCCCGATGGTGCGGAGCGTGCTCCGGGTCCTTTCCCGCCACCTGATCGATCTGTGAGCACAGACCGTCATCGAGTACAACTCGACATTTCGGGGGTGCAGCACCACATCGGCGTCAAAGGTCCCCAACGAGCCGTAAGCCCACCTGGCTATCCCCGCTGCGCTGCTCATATACCAAGCCGCCTGCCGGGCATCGTGGGGGTTCGACTGCTCAACCCAACTGCGAACGGCTGGGCTTCCCCCCAGATCGTGGAGGGTTGGTTAGGTTGTTTGGTGGGTGTTTTCGTAGTTGATGGGGCTGGTCATGTTGAGGGTGGAGTGGAGTCGGTGGTGGTTGTACCAGGTGTGGATCCAGTTGGCGATATCGTGTCGGGCTTGGGCTCTGGTCTCGTATTTGCGGTTTGCGAGGCGTTCCAGTTGCAGGGTGGAGAAAAACGACTCGGCGGGGGCGTTGTCCAACGCCGAGCCTACTCTTCCCATCGACTGGACGATCCCCAGCCGGTCGCAGGCGCCGACGAACGCCTGGGCGGTGTATTGAGAACCCCGGTCGGTATGGAAGATCACTCCTCGCACGTCACCGCCGCGGGTGGCCACTGCCATGTTGATAGCGGCCTGGGCCAGTGCGGAGGTAGGATAGGTGTCGCTCAGAGCGAACCCGAGCATGCGACGGGAGTACAGGTCCTCGACCGTGGCGAGGTAGACAGGTCCCTCCTGGGTGGAGATGTGTTTGAAGTCCCCGCACCACTTCTGATCGGGACGGTCAGCGGTGAAATCACGGCGGACCAAATCGGGCGCCGGCGCGGCGGCCTGATCTGGTCTGGTCAGGTTCCTACGGCGCCGTTTGGAGCGTGCTACCAGGCCCTGGCGGGCCATGGACGCGGCGACGGTCTTTTTGGAGACCTGTTCGCCGTCGGCCCTCAGTTGGGCGCGTACTCGGGGGGAACCATAGGTTCGCCCCGACATCTCAAACACGATCCGCACCTTGATATCCAACTCCTTGCGGCGGCGTTCCGTAGGGGTGGGTTGGCGGTTGCGCCACTTGTAAAACCACGACTCACTGACACCCAGCAGCCGACAGGACAGGGCGTGGGGAACCCCATGATCGGTCCTCTGGGCGGCGATATGTGACACCACGCTCATCGCGTCGCCTCCTTTACCCACAGGACCACGGATCGTTTGAGCACATCACGCTCCATCCTCAACTCCGCCACCTCTTTCCGCAGCCGAACCAGCTCGGCCATGCCGTCCTCGTCCAGCTGCCCGTAATCGGCTCGGTCAAGGCGTTCCTTCTTGATCCAGTTGCCCAAAGTGCCCGCGTGGATACCGAGATCCCGGGCCACCTGGGCAATCGGTTTCCCGGTCTCCAGCACAATGCGTACCGCCCCGGACCGAAACTCCGGATCGTATCTTCTTCGTATCTCAGGCATCAGCTCCTCCTCTAAGAGCATCCTCCACGATACGGGGGGAAGGTCAGGCAGGCAACAACCGCTTCAATGTCCGCAGGTCGCCCTCGCTCCAGTCTGTCGGGCGCCACCGCTCCAACACGGACACAACCTCAGGTGCTAATCGCTTCAAATCAGCCGCCCCTCCCCGCAACAATGGCAGGTGGGGGTCCGCTGGACACACCGAACACCCGACACTGGCCCGCACAGAGACAACGGCGGCTTCGGATGGTGGTATGTGTCCACACAATGGGCCGGGCGGATATCGCCCAACACAGCGAACACAAGACCATCGCAGGCCGGTTGCGGAACTACAGCCATGTAATTCATACTCTCTCGAACGTAACGACGCGCCAAGAGGCCAATTTCACATTTGTGCGCGCAGCGACATTGACACGAACGGGAGGTGCGGCCATCCTCAAATACCGGCCTGTCAGCGAGGGCGGCCATCCCCCGGGAAATGCCTGCTAGCTGCCCGCATTCGGGATGTGTGGGGTGCCAGGTCCGGAGGGACTGGGGGGCTGTTCCGAGAACGAAGAAAGGGAGGAGAGAATAGATGTGCGGATGGCCGAGAGTGTTTCGTGGATGCCCGCCGCCCTCGGGTCCGTAGGGATTTCCAGGGTGTAGCGTTACCGCTACCTTAGATATCCATAAAGACCACATCTAAGCGTCGTTGTACTATAACTACGGGGTGTGACACTATTAGAAGAGACGCCCCGGCTTTTGTTGGCAGAATATGAAACCAATGTCAGGGCGCTCTAGGGTCTTGTTATTCGTCAAGAAGATAGACTAAAGGGATAAGTTTATAAACGGTAGCGCCATCGCTACAGCTCGACTGAGTACTGTGATTACCTGGAGATAGATCCGCCCAGGGTTGGGCTGCCGGAGCCGACAGGATGCGACAAACCAGCTGGTCAGGCCCAACATGGTGCAGCTGATAATGACACTGGTCGGCTTCTTGCCGTCCCAGGTGCTATTGCACGGCGGACGAATACAGCAGTCATGGTCATCCACATATCACCTACCACGGGCAGCGCCCATGTCGCACTATATAGGCATCGTGGAGCGGGAGCCTTGGTGGTTGCGACGGAGCGGCGGCTTCAAGGGGGAAACTGACCCATTTGAAGATACTCTCGCTGTCCAGCCTACGGCCACGACAGACAGGCCTGCCAGGCAGAAACTGAGCGCAACCAAACCCGCCAGCCGTTCTCGCCAACATTACGGACGGTACGCAACATGAACCACCCCATCTGGGATGCCATATGGAAACACAACGGGCCCGACCAACGGCAGGCACCACCGGCCACAAGCGCCTCCTCGGCAGACTCCCAGCCAGCAAGTGCCCTCACGGCCGACGGTCCGGAAAACACCCAAGAAAGCACCGAACTAGGACCACCGCCCCCCTCCTCTAATCGCCAGCAGCACACCCTAACGGCCGGGCACGATGGCAACCAAGGCAGCGCCGGGAATCCGATGAAACGGTGAGCGAACCCGCAAAGCCTTCTCAGGCGATGTTCGCGGAGTGTCGCAGAGTCCCATTAAAGTAAACGGGTGGTGATAGATCCCTGCATTCCCATCCCTTCATGCTCTTTGGACAGAAGGTGGACCAACCCTGAACGCCTGGTTGGAGAAGATAGGTCATGCCGAATCTAGGTGCCGCTTTGGAGCGGATCCACTCCACCTCACCATCGACCACCGTTAAGGGCCGCCGCTTCGAGCGAATGTTTCGGACTGCCCTCCTCAATCATCCGGGGGAATTCCGCGACAAGTTCCTCCGTGTGTGGCTGTGGAAGGATTGGCCGAAGAGGGACGGTCCTGATAAGGGTATTGACCTGGTTGCAGAGGACAGCGACGGTAACGAGTGGGCTATTCAGTGCAAGAACTACTTCAAATCGAGCATCCCCAACAATGAAATAAACAAATTCCTCGCAGCTGCCGGAGGATTTCGTAGCCGCCTGTTCGTCTCTACTTCAGGAAAACCCCTTCCCAAGTTCGGTTGGGGCAACCTGACAAAGACCCCAAACTGTCGGGTGCTCACCCTCGGTGACCTGGATGGGTGGCCGGTGGACTGGGCCGAGTTCGTGAACGAACCCGAAGCGCTCGTGTTCGACGACACCGTTTATAAGCCCCGCCCCTATCAACAGGACGCTGTGGACACCATCGCCACGGGTTTCCAACAGCACGCCCGCGGCAAGCTGATTCTCCCCTGCGGCACCGGCAAGTCAGTGGTGGCGTTGTGGGCGGCCGAGCAGATTGTGGGAGAAGGCGGGCGGGTGTTGTATGTGGTGCCTTCCATCTCGCTGATGGGCCAAACCATGAGAGAGTGGTCCACCCAACGCCGGACCGAACAGCGGTACATCGGGGTGTGCTCTGACAGCAGCGCCGGTAAGAGCGGCCCTGAGGATGCCAACCTGACCGAACTGTCGATACCGGTATCCACCAACCCGCAGGCGATACGGAAGGCTCTAGGGGAGGACTCTCCTGACAAGATGACCGTGGTGTTCAGCACCTACCAGTCTCTGCAGGTCATCGCGGATGCTCAAGCAGACGGTGCCGCACCGTTCGATTTGATGATCTGCGACGAGGCCCATCGGACCACTGGGGTTCACAAGAAGGGCAAAGTGGCGGTGTCTTCGTGGTTGTTGCCTCACGACCAAACGATCCTCCACGCGGATCGGCGACTGTACATGACGGCCACATCTCGGCTGTACAGCGCCAATGTGAGAGAGAAGGCCAAGGAGCGGCAGGTGGCTATCTACTCGATGGACGACGAGGCCACCTACGGGCCTGAGTTCTACACAATGAGCTTTAAGAAAGCCGTAGACGACGGGTACCTCTCGGACTATGAAGTAGCGATCGTGGCAGTTTCTGACAGCCTGTTCGCCAACCTGGTGGGCGATTTCATCAAGGAACATGAACAAACCGGCGTGAATGTTGAGGATGTGGTGAAACTCCTCGGATGCTGGGACGCCCTGGCCGATCCGACCACCCGTGGCACGAAGGAGCGGGTCACCGGGCATATCAACACTCCCCATGCCGCCTCACGGGCCATCGCCTTCTCCAACACCATCAAGAGTTCCATGAACTTGGAGAAGTGGTGGCCGGACATCATCAGGCGGCTTGCCGCCGACCGTGGCATGGCAGAGGACCTGGGCGAAACGCTGCTTCGCCTCCAGGTGAATCACATCGACGGGAAAACCAGAGCAAGCCTTCGAGCGCAAGCTCTCAACGAACTTGGCGGGCCGACACCGGAGGGACACTGTCGCCTGATAACCAACGCCAAGTGCCTTACAGAAGGGGTGGATGTGCCCGCTTTGGACGCGGTGCTGTTCATGGAGCCCCGCAGATCGAAGATTGAAATCGTGCAAGCCGTAGGGAGGGTCATGCGCCGAGCCGAGGGGAAACGGCGGGGCTACATCGTGTTGCCCGTCATTGTTCCCGATGGCAGACGGGTTACGGACAGTGCCTTTCTTCGCAGTTCAGCCTTCCAACCCGTCTGGGATGTCATCTCCGCGCTAAGGGCCCACGATGAACGGATGGATGTGTGGGTCAACACCGCCGACATAGGCGGCAAGCCACCCGTCAACCTCATCGACAAAACCCAGCCATACGGCGAGGAAGAGTCCGCCGGCCACTCGGACGACACGGTGATGGCAGTCAAGGAATTCGCTCAAATGAGCCTCCCGCTCAACGAAGAAATCGCCTCCGCTCTGGTGGAACGCTGCGGCGACAAACGCTACTGGAAGACCTGGGCGGGTGATGTAGGAGAGGTGACGGCACGCATTCGTAACCGACTGAACAACCTGCTAGAACAACCCGGCCGCTCGGACACCCAAGAAGCGTTCCAACGGTTCCTCCAGGAGATGAGAGACACCATCAATGAACACCTAGAACCCACAGACCTAGTGGGGATGATCGCCAGCCATCTTGTCACTCTGCCCGTGTTCGAGGCGCTGTTCGGAAGCGCCGAGTTCGCTCAGCGCAACCCAGTCGTCAAAGCGCTCACCGACATGACCTCGGTTCTTGACGACGAAGGATTAGCCAACGAAGCAAGGGAACTTGACCACTTCTACCAGAGCGTCAAAACCCGAGTCCGGGACGTGACCGACGCCGACGGTCGTCTACGCATCCTGCTAGATCTTTACCAGAGCTTCTTCGAGAAGGGAATGCCAGGGGAAACCGACCGACTCGGAATTGCATACACCCCCATCGAGGTAGTCGACTTCATTCTCCGGTCCGCCGAAGTTGTAGCCCGCCGGGAGTTCGGCAGAGGACTCACCAGCGAAAACGTTCACATACTTGACCCGTTCACAGGCACCGGCACCTTCATCAACCGGCTTCTCGCCCTTCCGGACCTCATCACAGACGAAGACCTTCCCCGCAAATACGCTTCAGAACTTCACGCCAACGAGATCCTGCTGCTGGCCTACTACATCGCTGCGGTCAAAATCGAACAGGGCTACCAGTCCCGCCAGCCCGACGACCCCTATCAACCCTTCGGTGGGATTGTTCTCACCGACACGTTCGAAATGAACACCGACCAGCCTCCCATGTCCACAATGGGAGGTAACAGCCAACGCGCCGAGAAACAAGCCAAACTGCCGATCAATGTCATAGTCGGCAATCCACCATGGTCCGCAGGTCAAAGAAGCGCCGGTGAGGATAACCCCAACATACCCCATCCTGCCCTCGAAAAGAGGATCGCCGATACCTACGCGGCCCGCAGCACCGCAACAAACAAGAATTCTCTTCAGGATCTGTACAAGATGTCCATCCGGTGGGCAACCGATCGCCTCGGCGAACGGGGCATCGTAGCCTTCGTCACACCTAACGGCTACCTAGACGGCAAAGCCGAAGCAGGCATGCGCGCCTGCTTGCCCGATGAATTCACCAGCATCTACATGTTCAACCTCCGCGGCGACGCCCGACTGTCGGGAGAACCCCGAAGAAGGGAGAAAGGCAATGTATTCGGAAGTAGCACCCGGCTTGGGGTAGCTGTCACGGTGATGGCCCGCAACCCAGACGGTCAACCAAACTCTTGCCGGATTCTCTACCGAGATATAGGCGACTATCTCACAACCCAAGAAAAACGACAGATCCTTGTGGACATGAGATCAATAGGCGGGATAGACAACTGGCAAACGATCACCCCCAACGAAAACCACGACTGGATCAACCAGGGGGATCCAACCTGGAAGAACCTGATGCCACTCGGCAACCCAGAGGTCAAAAAGAGCAAAGTCGAAATTCCCGGCACTGCGACCCGTCTCTACTCAAGAGGGATAGCCACCGGCGGAGATGCCTACCTCTACTCATTCGATGCAACTGCTTTGACCGAGCAAGTCAAGAAAATGACAGCATTCTACGAACAACGCCGCAACGCTGTCGCAGCCCGCGCAATGACCATTCAGGAAGCCACCACAAACGACTCCCTGCACCTCATCAAGTGGAACGATGACCTGATTGGGCGGTTTAAGCGCAACCTAAGAACTGCGTTCGACAATCAAAGGATGCGAATCGTCCACTATCGCCCCTTCGTGAAACGGTGGCTCTATTTTGATCCTCTCTACATCAGCCGCCAGTATCGCATCCCCGACATCTTCCCATCGGGAACCGCTCCCAACCAGGCCATAGGTGTCTCGGGTCTAGGTTCCACTCGAGGCTTCGCAACCCTGGTAACCGATGTCACTCCAGACCTCGAGATGGTGTCCAAGGGCCAGGCGTTCCCACGACATAGATTCACCAAGAGAGAGAGAGAGAGAGAGAGAGAGAGAGAGAGAGAGCAACCCTCGCATTCGAGAACCAGACGATCTACATCACAGGCCCGGGAGCCAGCGTGGGATTCTCAGCCCTCATCACAGACACCACCCCCGACCTCCATCTCCTCTCCGGAGGACAGGCCTTCCCCCGGTACACCTACCCAACCAAGCGATCGGGATCACGGGTCCTGGGTGGAAAGGGGACTTCTCGGTGCTGATCACAGACACCACCCCGGACGTCCAGTTCATGGGCAACGGCCAGATGTTCTCCCGATACACCTACGCGAAGGTCCCACAGTGACCCACCCTCAACTTCTCGACATGGGCGACCCGGCCAACACGCCTGACACCCCAGATGAACATGGCAGGATCGACAACATCACCAACTGGTGCCTCAGTCAGTTCCAAGACCACTACGACGACCCGACCATCACCAAAGATGACATCTGGGCATACATCTACGGCGTGCTACACGCCCCTGACTGGCGAACCAAATACGCAAACGACCTCAGGAAAGGCCTGCCTCGCATTCCCTTCGCCCCGGACTTCCGAGCATTCCGGGAAGCGGGCCAGCAACTCATGGACCTGCATCTCAACTATGAGACCTGCGAACCGTGGCCACTACGAGTCGTCACCACCGGCCGGCCCGACGACCCGGACCTTTACCGAATCAAGAAGAAGATGGACTGGGGAAAAGAAAGGGACCCTGATGGCAAACTCGTCAAGAACAAGACCGTACTTGTTGTCAATGACCATTGTCGCATTGAGGAAATCCCTAATGAAGCCCACGACTATGTGGTCAACGGGAAAAGTCCCCTTGAATGGGCCATTGCCCAACTGACAGTCAAAACCGATTCGAAATCGGGGATCAAGAACAACGCCAACCACTGGCACTCGTGGGCAGTTGATCCTGGCGAACTCGTCCTCCATCTACAGCGACTTGTCCGGGTATCGGTAGAAACTGCCCGGGTTATCGGCGGACTGCCGCCAGCCTTAGCACCAGATGCTCTCTGACGCGAAAGGGAACAAGTTGAGCGGGCAAGGGAAAGTGCCATTGGAGGAAACGCCACCAAAGTGGGCGACCGATCCGGCATTGGCGGAGTTGACGGATTCGGAATTCCTTGGAGAACTTCAAAAAGGACTCCGAGATAACTCGTGGCCCATGAAGCATTGGCTTGAGTTGGAGAGACGGGGTTTCCACATCCTAGAAGATGACCCCACTTTGATGGAAGCCATAAACAAGAAACACGAGGCTCTAAACGTACGGTTTCGGGAAGTCGCGGAGTCAGCTGTCGGAAAGTGGGATAGAGTTGGCTTTGAGGTGCTCGACCCCCTTATGAAACGGATGACTGAAGCGTCTCGGTCTTTTCCCGAAATAGAATTCCCGAATCTTTTGGGATCATCAGTAGCCACCGGAAGGCGAGTATCTCTGTCCGAGGCGGAGGACATCGAAATGTTCGAGCCACCGGCTCCCCCAACAGTGGAGATGCAGGTAGCGCAACTCGAGGCCCTCAGCGAGATACGAGAAGAGATCCGAGAGTCCAGGAAACGGGGCTGGAGTTACTGGTTGATGGTCACCCTCACAGCCATAGCAGCTCTTGCTGCGGTAGTGAGCGTTATTCTGGCTATCAGTTAGTCAGTGCCGGTCCCTTTGGATCACTGCCTAACTTCCGAGATCACCGTTATTGCCTTTCCTGCGAAGACCCTGGGCCCTGTGCCCCAAACGGGCACTGCCTTAGGCACTCCTTCCCGATTTAGGTTTCGGAGGTTCGTGATGCTAGCCACACCTCACCCCGCAGGTGCCGGGGTGCCGATGGCCCGAGTTCGGCAAGGTACGGACTAGCGATTGTGCGGATCGTGAATCGACCACCTGACTTCCGGATGGTTGACGACTGATACCTCACTCCCCTGGCGTTAGCGTCGGCAAGGTCCATCGTCCTGCTGGACGATATGACAAGTTGGCGAACAACTCTGGTGAGAGCAACATAGAAGAGACGTCGACCTTCTTCGATAGCGGCTTCGATTTCAGCTTGGTCTGTTGATGTCACGGTGGGAATTATCCCATGTACTACACCCGCTATGTAGACAACATTGGCAGTCAATCCCTTCGATTTGTGGAGGCTCATGACTCGAACATGGCTTGGCTGCTGGGGGACATCGTTCTGAGTAATGGCCGCTACGATGTGGTCCAACACTTCCTTGGGTCCCTTTGCCGCCTGAACTGAGTCAAGCGCAGCGCCACGCAAGTCGGCAAGTGCATCATCACCATCTGGGAACAACTCATCGACCATGTCCGACAACGCCAGCCGACGCAAAAGGTCCACTCGGCACATTGCTCGCTGGTAACGGCTGACGAGGGATGGCACCCGCAAGCCAGAGAGTCTTTCACCGACCGCTAGGTGACCAAAAGCGTCGCCGGGCTCATATCCGTTGTTATGGCAATACTCAAGAAGCCTCCGATAGGCGGCCGATCTTCCCGATCCTTCTTCCAGGCCCACCAGAACGCGAATCGCCGGCAGGTCACCTCGATCCACCACTAGGCGCAAAAGCGCTAAAGCCTCCCGACCCTGATCGGTTTCGAGTTCATCCTCTGTGAAATACGAACGAGACGGAATGCCCAAGTCACTCAACCTGTCTCGGATCTGTCCTCCGATTTTTCTCCAGTTAACTAACACGAGAATCTCACCTGGCTCGATCTCTCGGCGACCTACATCATCAGCAATTGCGGCAACCATGCCTTCGATTTCTGACGGAATGTCTGCCCATTGCACAATGGATACATCGCCCCTTTGATCCGGATGCAGCGGAATGAGGGGTGGCTTGTCTCGATGGGGGGCCTGTTCGATAAGCGCGTTCGCCATACCGACAACATTTGTCGGCGATCTGCCACAGATCTCGATGCCGTGGGTCTCGACATCGGCCCTATTGAGAAAACTGCGAATGCCGAGCGGGTTGGCATATCGCAGGCTGTAGATCGATTGGTCATCATCGCCAGCGACACATAAGCTCTTTGCATTGCTAGCCAGTATGTCCAATAGATCCTGCTCGAGAGCGTTCAGATCCTGGTACTCGTCCACAACGAGGTGCTTGAAGGTATTCAGTTCTTCGGCGGCAGGGTTAGTGGACAAGTAACGGTGAGCAATGGGGATTACCTCACCGATCAACATCGCGCGATGGGACCTCAACCAGCGGAGAACACCCCGCTCGAAAGCGCGGTCCTCGTCTTCTACCGCAAAACCCGGATGGTCGGTTTCCTTGCGTGCCCAACCCGCCAGCAGAGCCTCCAGACGCCTTCGGCGATCATAGATCGAACCGAAATCGCCACCGACATCACGCAGCATCAGGTCTCTTTCATGGTTCAGGAGAATTCTGGGATGCCGACCGGTCAACCCAAGAACCGAATCCCGCATCAAAAGACCGAGGCAATAGGCATGAAGAGTCGTAGCGCGAACATCTTCCGCACCTGGGACATCGAGTTCCGCGATCTTGTCACGAAGATCAGCAGCCGCAACTCTTGTGAACGAGAGAAGGAGGGCAAGCTCTAGCGGTGGTTGCTCGTTAGTTGATTGTAGAGGTCGTGGGGGCTGTGCCAGTTGTGTAGTCGTCGGGGCATGAGGTTGAGGTTGTCCTCGATGATGGAGAGGGGTATTTGGCCGATGT
>MKWU01000865.1_pt1 | contig 56205 bp, 55 predicted proteins | sample 809101 | NCBI WGS metagenome assembly MKWU01 (sample SAMN05860141, study PRJNA318959) | sponge metagenome | host: Aplysina aerophoba | place: Slovenia: Piran, Adriatic Sea, Gulf of Piran | collected 2013-05-07 | reverse complement strand
ACCGGTTTTTGCGTTGTTGTTCATATCGTTCAGCGTTGTTGTTGGGTTGTTTGCTGTTGACCCAACGCCTTGATTGTTCAGTGAACACATCAACAGATGAACCCTCAGCAAGTTCTGAGAGTTGATCCTCAACTTGTTGAGGCGAAGTTTTCGCAGCCGCCCCAACCGCGACTTCGGCGTGTTCAACAGTGATCGCACCGTTAGCCAAAGACTCAGCGAGTTTCGGCATCTCAGCGAGCCCAGCAGCAGTCCGCGCGACTCGGTTAGCAGCACGTGTTGACATGCGCCCCGCGTCACGCAAAACGACTTTCGAGTTCAACCCGCCGTCATCAAGCCCCTCAATCTCAGTCGCGCAACGCGCCTGCAACGCATTCAACGCAGCCACAACCCGTGCAGCGCCAGCAACCAAACCCTCCAACTCACCACGCGAACGCCCAACAGTAACCACCTGCCGGGTCTGCGAAATCATGGAATCAAACATAACAACACCTTACCAACAGGGTATGACACTACACGAAACGGATAGACGCGGCACGGCAAAACCGATGAACTCAGTAGAAACCTGTGCCTGCAAAGTATTCAACGCAGCCACAACCCGTGCAGCACCAGCAACCAAACCCTCCAACACGCCACGCGAACGCCCCACAGTAACCACCTGCCGGGTCTGCGAAATCATAGAATCAAACATAACAACACCTTACCAACAGGGTATGACAATACACAAAACATTAGAAGCAGCACGGCGGTATCAATGATCTCAGTAGAACCCTGTGCCTGCAACGCATTCAACGCGGCCACAACCCGTGCAGCGCCAGCAACCAAACCCTCCAACCACGATTCGTTGGCGACAGGGAACCGCGCCAGCGCGACAACCCCGCAGAACCAGCAAGCAAACCCTCCAACTCGCCACGCGAACGCCCAACAGTTACCACCTGCCGGGTCTGCGAAATCATAGAATCAAACATAACCACACCTTAGCGACAGGGTGTGACATTGCATGAAACGGTTAGCCAGGACACGACCGAATCGGTGATCTCGGTAGCGCGCCGTGCCTGCACTGCTTTTAGCGGGGCCACAACCCGTGCAGCGCCAGCAACCAAACCCTCCAACTCACCACGCCAAAACCCAACAGTAACCACCCGTCGGGTCTGCGAAATCATAGAATCGAACATAACCACACCTTAGCGACAAGGTGTGACACTACACGAAACGGTTAGCTAGGACACAACCGGATCGATGATTCAGCGGGTAGCAAAATTCGAGAAGGAGAGGAGGTTGTTGGGATTAGGGTGGCTCCGACACCCGCATCGCAGAAACGACCCCAATGTCGATGCGGAACGTCGATGATCCTTGTCTTCCGCTCCCGAATGGCTGCCGACAAACCGAGGTTACAAAGCATCCCGCGGCATCCTTTCAGAGGATCAGCACGGCACCGCAGCTAACCCAGATTTTCAGTAAGCGATTGGCGGGGCTGGGTGGGGTTGGGTTGGGTACGGCGGCGGGTGCGGGGCGGTTGGTGGGTGTGTGGGGGCGCGTCAGGTTGGGAATGGAGGTTGACGGGATGTCAAGGGTGTGTTGAGCGTGTGCTGCGGTCAGGGGTTGAGGTGTATCTGACTCTTCGCGACAGATTGCCGGTTTTTTCACGGCGCATCGGCGGGCGGTTGGGGGCGGTCATGTTAGTGGTTGGTTTCGGTAGTGGACGCGTCGTTGCTGATCGGCTTGTCGGAGTCCGTGTTGGCGTGCTTGGCGGATCTGGTTGCCTTGTCCGGTGTGTTCGTCGTTGGGGGTGACATAGCCGACGTGTTCGTGGAACCGTACTGTGTTGTAGTGGAGCCGGACGCGTTCGAGTTCTCCGGTGAGATCGGCGGGATCGTCGAGCGTTTCGAGGTGGGGGTGCACACCTTTGGCGTGGCTGAACAGCGACTCGATCCAGGCCTGGTCGGTGGGTGTGGACCGCCGCCCGAAGTGCTGAGCGATTGAGCAGATGGCCATGAACTTGGCGGTGTCACCAGCACGCATCTCCGGGCCGTTGTCGCTGACCGCCGACAGCAACGGATCCTCGTTGCTGTCGGGTATGTCTGCGTTGGGGTCATCAAGGCGGGCGGCGGCCTCTTCGGTGAGTAGCCCTTCTTTTTGGAGTGCTTTGGTGAACAGAACCCGAGCAGCTACCGAGTCCGGTGTCGTTGTGAGATGGCTGGCATCCCATTTGCGGGACACGACATCGACGATAGCGTAGGCGTGCTTAGCTTGTTTACATGCCTGGATTTGGGTGCCGTCCCAGCACCACAGTTGGTTGGGTCGCCACTCACACCAGTTCGGCCAAGGTGTCTTGGCTGCGCGGACCGGGCGGGGCGTGCCCGCTAGTGCAAGGCCGTGACCTGCTAGTACGCGGTCCACAGTCGACGGTGACACCCACACACGACGCAGATAGGAACCGCGGTGCGCGAGTTTGCGATGCGACCGGTCAACATCACCCCACTCGTCGAAGAGACGCACGATCTCGTCGCGTTCTGAGCTCAACAAACTGTGGATCGGACGACCGCCTGGGCGGGCATCATCGAGAGTGTCCTGGGCGCGGCGCAGGGTCCAGCGCCACGCTCGGCGGCGGTCCACACCCAGCACCATACAAACCCGGCTGTGCGTCCAGCCAGAGGCGACGGCATCGTCGATCAACCCCAACAACACAGTCTTGGCGGTCCCATCAACGCGGGTGGGGACAGGACCGCTCATCTAAACACACCCCCCACCGCAGCACACTCTCAACACCCCAGCCAACCCCCACCAACCGCTTACTGAAAAATCCGGGCCAAGATGCCCATGCGCTAACAATTCTGGATCGTGTCGGTGCGTCAATGTGGGGATCGGGTTAGCGCTTTTGGTTGCGGCGTTTTTCGCGTAGTCTTCGCAATGCGTCGGGGTCGCCGAGGTCGGCAACGCTGCGCAAGTCTTCGGTGGCGTATTCACCGACGATGCTCTCCCACCCCGGCAACTGCTGATCGAACCGTTTGACCAGAATAGTCAGAAATATCTGCGCTTTGTTGGGCCCAAAACCAGGCAAAGCCAGTAGTCGCTCATAAACAACTGCAGCGTCGGTTTCAGCAATCCAGACAGCCGCCGGGTCACCGCCATATTCGTCCACCAAGTACTCACACATTTTGTGGATACGGCGAGCCATCATCGCTGGAAATCTGTGAATGGCAGGTTTTTCAACAGCCGCCGCTTCCAGAAATTGCGGATTCAACTCGGCTATCTGGGTTGCTTCTAGGTTGCCTCCGAGTCGTTGCGCTAGCCGTTGGGGCGCGGCGAAAGCCCATTCGAGCGGCACTTGTTGGTCTAACAACATACCGATGAGCAGCGCAAGCGGATTGGTGTTTATGAGTTCGTCAGCGTCAGTGTCACCGCTCACCACGAGCGTGCCCCGCCAAGGAATTGATTGCTCAGACACCGGCTTCGGGGTGTGCTGGGTCGGCGCGGTATGGGTCGATACCAGCGACCTCAATCGCACGGCGCACTTCGTCAATGCTGGCAGTGCCTTCGCCAAGCATTGCCGAAAGCACAGCCACAACGATACTCTCCGCGTCTATTTCAAAAAACCGGCGTAGCGCTTCTCTGGTATCGGAGCGACCAAAACCATCAGTACCTAAGACATGCAACGGTCGGGGAGTGAATCGGGCGATTTGATCGGGAACTAAAGTCATCCAGTCCGACACGGCCAAGATTGGCCCCTCGCTGTCGCTCAACTTTCGCGCCACGTTCGATAATTCTGCGGGTTCTTGCTGCAAAAGTCGATTACGGCGTTCCACATCTAAGGCTTGTGTACGCAGGCGTTTGTAAGAGGTGACACTCCAGAGTTCCGCTCCTATGCCATAGTCGTCAGCGAGGATTTCTTGAGCTTGACGAGCGGCGAGGTTCAACGTGCCCGAAAATAAGATGGTGGCGCGGCGAGTCAGATTGTCGGGGCCGTCATCAAACTTGTAGATGCCGTCGGTGATGTCACGGTCTTGAACGTGGTCGGGACGAGTTGGCTGTGCATAGTTTTCGTTATAAATAGTTATGTAGTAGAAGACATCTTCGCCATCGGTGGCTTGCCCGTGGGGATACATTCGCGCCAGACCATCGCGTAGAATAGTTCCGAGTTCGTAGGCAAACGCTGGGTCGTATGCCTCACAAGCCGGAACCGCGGATGCCAACAACAAGCTGTGCCCGTCTTGGTGTTGCAAACCTTCGCCGAGTAGCGTGGTGCGGCCTGCGGTAGCCCCCATGAGAAAACCTCTGGCGCGGGCATCTGCGGCTGCCCAAAGCGAATCACCCACACGCTGAAATCCAAACATGGAGTAAAACGTGTAGAACGGAACCATAGGTACACCGCTATTGGCGTAAGCGGTAGCAGCGGCGATCCACTCAGCCGTTGAGCCACACTCGGTGATGCCTTCTTCAATGATCTGACCATCCTTTGATTCCGCGTAGGAAAGCAACAGGTCGTGATCCACAGGCTCATACAACTGGCCTTGTGGTGCATAGATACGGAACTCTCGAAACAAAGAATCCATACCGAAAGTGCGTGCTTCGTCGGGAACTATCGGCACCACACGGGCCCCGAATCGTTCGTCTCTCAGCATCTCTCGCAACACTGCGGTAAACGCCATCGTGGTTGATACAGCGCGCCCCGCCGAGCCCTTTTGCAGGTCGTTGAAAAGTGCCTCGGCAGGGAGCTTGAGTGGCCGGCGGTCGCGTACTATGCGGCTTGGCAGGGGACCATCCAAGGCGCGGCGGCGCTCCATGAGGTATTCGCGTTCTGCGGAATCTGGTGAGGGACGGTAATAAGGGGGGATGCCGTCCTCAAGGGATTCTTCGCTGATCTCGTTTTCCATACGCAGACGGGCACGAAGTTCAAGGAGTTGTGCTTTGGTCATTTTCTTGATTTGGTGGGTGGCGTTGCGGCCTTCGAAACCCTCGCCGAGCGTCCAACCTTTGATCGTTTTGGCGAGGATCACCGTTGGTTGGCCGACCGTCTCGGCTGCCGCTTTGAAAGCCGCGTAAACTTTTTGGTAGTCGTGGCCGCCGCGGGGGAGTGCTTTTAGGTAATCGTCACTCAAATGTTCAACGAGTTTGCGTAACCTCGGGTCTGGACCGAAAAAATGTTCACGGATGTAGCCACCGTCTTCCACGGCGAAACGCTGGTATTCCCCATCCACGGTTTCGGCCATTTTGTTGAGCAACAAACCGTCTACGTCACGATGCAATAATTCGTCCCAGCGGCTACCCCAAATTACTTTGATGACGTTCCATCCGGCACCACGAAACACGCCTTCAAGTTCTTGAATAATCTTGCCATTACCCCGCACTGGGCCATCCAAGCGTTGCAAGTTGCAGTTGATGATCCATTTCAGGTTGTCAAGGCCGGAGCGACCCGCCAGAGAGATTGCCCCGAGCGTTTCGGGTTCGTCGCATTCGCCGTCACCGAGATAACACCACACGCTGCTCTGCGAGGTGTCGTCAATGCTGCGCTGATGCATGTAGCGGTTGAACCGGGCGTGATAAATCGAGTTGATCGGCCCTAAACCCATCGACACAGTTGGGTATTCCCAAAAGTCGGGCATCAAACGAGGGTGAGGGTAACTCGAGAGGCCAGCGCCGTTTACTTCCATACGGAAATTGTCGAGTTGCGTCTCGTTCAAGCGCCCTTCTAAGAAGGCACGCGCATACACCCCCGGCGCGGCGTGGCCTTGGAAATAAACGTGGTCTCCGGGTAGACCGTCTTCTTTGCCTTTGAAGAAATGGTTGAAACCAACTTCGTACAGCGCCGCGCTGGACGCAAAGGTTGACAGGTGGCCACCGATGCCGTCAGCAACTTTGTTGGCGCGTATCACCATCGCCGCGGCGTTCCAACGAATGATGGCGCGGATGCGCCGCTCAATGTATTCGTCGCCAGGAAAGAATGGTTGCGAAGTGGCTGGGATGGTGTTGATGTAGGGTGTGCTGGTGGTTGGGGGTACGCCGATGTTGAGTTCGTTGGCGCGTTCTAATAGTTTGGCTAACAGGTAACGGGCTCTTGCCTGGCCGGCTCGGGCGTGAACGGCATCAAGGGAGTCGGTCCATTCCGTGGTTTCGTCTGGGTCAATGTCGGGTAGTTGCCGGGAGAAATGGTCTGCCATAGCGCTCTCTATTGTTGCAGCATTTTTTTCTTTTCAGACGGTTGACTTTTTGAGATTTTGCTGCATAATGACGTATCGACCTTTTTGGCTTTACCGACTCGCAAATAGCGACCACCGTTTACACCGACGGTTCATGTTCGGGTAACCCCGGGCCTGGTGGCTGGGCTTGGGTGGTCCCCGATGGCAAATGGGCTAGCGGTGCGGTTGCAGAAACAACCAACCAGCGGATGGAACTCACTGCCGTTCTTGAAGCTTTGCAAACGGTCGCACCAGAGGCAGACGGAACCATCGAAGTGATTTCAGATTCGAGCTATGTGGTCACTTGTTTTACTGATCGTTGGTGGGTCGGTTGGATCAACCGCAATTGGCGCACCTCAAGCAAGAAAGTGGTTGCCAACCGTGACCTTTGGGAACCACTAATTGAGCTTTACCGTTCGTTTACCCACGAAATTACTTTCAAGTGGGTCAAGGGTCACTCTGGGGACCACTGGAATGACGTTGCTGACCGTTTAGCGTCACAAGCAGCCGTCACACAGAAAGAACAAACCGGTTTTGGTATGCCTGAGGTGTTGTAACTGTTGATGTGGTTCACCTTGGCGCACCGCTACCGCTGAGGGTGTTCCGCAAGGCGGGTTCCAAATGTGGATAGAGGAACGTGTAACCGGCGGTTAGTAGCGCAGCAGGATCAACTTTTTGACTAGTGTAGAGTAGCTCTTCGGCTAGTTCTGGGCCGACTTTTGCCCAAGTAGCAAGTTTGGGTGTGGGCAGAAACGTGGGGCGACCGACGGCTTGACCAAGCGCCTTGGTGAACTCGGCGTTGGTCACCGGGTTGGGGGAACAGAGGTTTACCGGGCCACTAACATCGTTGTCTAACAGCCAAATGATTGCTTGCACTGTGTCTTGGATTGAGATCCAACTGAGCCATTGGTTGCCGCTGCCGATCCGCCCGCCGATTCCTAACCGAAAGAAAGGCAACTGGGTTTTGAGCGCGCCACCTTTGTCCGACAATACTACGCCGGTACGCAAATACGCGAGGCGTGTGTGTTCTTTTGCAACGCAAGCAGCCTGCTCCCATTGGCGTACCACATCGGCAAGAAAACCTTCACCGCGTGAGCTGATTTCATTGAGTTGCTCGTCGCCTCGGTTGCCGTAAATCCCTATCGCGGAGCCCGAAAGAAACACTGATGGTGGCGAGGCAGCTTCACTGATGGCCGTTGCTAATAGTTTAGTTGTGGACGTTCGGCTTTGGAGTATTTTTCGTTTCTGAGCTTCGCTCCAACGCTTCGCGGCGATTGGTTCACCGGCTAGATGGACGATCGCATCAATGTTATTTAGGGCATCGTCGGGCAGATGCGCCTTTTCGGGATCCCAAACAATGCTTTCCGCCTGGCTCTGGGTGGGGGTGCGCAACAAGCGGATTGGAGTATGTGCTGTGACCTGCAAAGCTTCAAGCAAGGCCGCCCCAATCAAACCGCTAGAACCGCTGATTAGTACCCGCATGATCGTCCTCCAATCTAGTGTGCTGTGCTTATGCTAGCCAACCTCTATGCTGTGTGATTATAGAGCCTACAGCCAAGGAGGGTTGAGAATGTCTACGGAACCAAACGAAAAGCAGATGACAACGAAGGGACTAGCTAGATTCATCGGAGCGGCACTTGTGGCTGTTGCGTTGATCGCATTCGTTGTGCAAAACACTGACAGCACGCCGGTTCAATGGTTTTTCATTGATCGCAGCGCGCCGTTGTGGTTGATTATCGTGATTTCAGCGGTTGCGGGTGCGGTGCTGAGTGAGATTGTGGGTTGGATATTGCGCCGCCGCCGTTAAGCGCGCCAAGCGTGCCAAGCGCGCCAACGCGCGTCCAGTCTAAACGATTTGGTTATGTGGCCACAAGCGTTTCAATACGGGTAGCCAGTTCAGGAACCGACACTTTAGCTATTTCCGTTGCGCCGTCATCGTTGATTAGCGCGAAAGTTTGTTGGCTTGTGACATCATAGAATTCCCACACAGAATTGTCAAGGTCAGAGAGATTAGGTATCGCCTCGGCACCGTGATTACTAACGAACCGTTCGAGGTCGCTAATTGATGAGCTTGCGCCACCCACTCCAATAATGCTGACTTGGTTCCCGAACTGTTGCTGTAGCGCTGCGACCGCAGCGGCTTCTCGTTGACACGTTGGTCACCACGGTGCCCAAAACCATAAGACCAAGTCTTGACCGGCGTAGTCGCCCGCATCAAATTGGCCCCCACCGATAAGTGATTCCGTCCAGGTATGTGGCCAAGCGACATCTACTTGAGTTCCGTCTTCTGCGTTGGTTGAAGTAGTGGGTGCGGTTGTGCTTGAAAGCGTAGTTGGGGTGCTCAAGGCGGAGGTGGTAGGAGTGGTTTCGGTAGGAGTGCCACTGCCGCAAGCACCAAGTAGCGCCAGTGACAGCAAACCAATACCTATGCCGGAGCGCAAACTGCTTGTGGTCATCGGCCCCACTATAGTCGCGCCGGGCATCAGTAGCAATTGCGCCAACAAATTACGCAACCCGCAAACCGAACCTAGCGCGCTAACCTTGCGTCTATGAGATGGCCGCTATGAGCACACGGATGTTGATCGGGGTGGCGTTGTTTGTTGGATTAGCGATCTTGGTAGCTGGCACTATTCAGTTGCTAATGGCCGCCTAAGCCCCAATGCAGCCGAGTAGCCTTAGTTTTGAGCGGGAGGAAACCCTATCAATACACAACACGATCTAATCGTCATAGGTGGCGGTCCTGGCGGTTACGCCGCCGCACTCTACGGAGCAGGTATCGGGCTCAATGTGGGCCTAGTAGAAAAAGCCAAAGTCGGCGGATCTTGTTTGCACGTTGGCTGCATTCCCGCGAAAGAGTTGTTGGAGACGGCGCACGTTTTTCGCACGGTATCGCGCGCTAGCGAATTCGGTGTTGAGACCGAAGCCCCGCAACTCAACTGGGGTGTCACCATGCGGCGCAAGCAGACCGTCATTGATCAACTCGTTGCTGGGCTCGAACATTTACTAAAGGGTCGCAAAGTAACCGTCTATAACGGAGTCGGCAGTTTGGGGGCCAACCGTGTGGTAACAGTACATCGCGCCACCGACCAACAAACCCTCACCGCTTCGTCAGTAATTTTGGCTACGGGATCGTTGCCGCGCACGATTCCAGGTTTTGAAGTTGACGGCCGCCTAGTCATGACATCAGACGAATTGTTGTCCATCCAAGCTCTACCGCAGCGTGCGGCAGTGATAGGCGGTGGCGCGATCGGTGTCGAGTTCGCCTCAATGATGTCAGACTTGGGCGTGAAAGTCTCGGTCATTGAAGCGCTACCGCAAATCCTCAACGGCTGCGACCGAGATGCCGTCAAGGTCTTGGCACGCAGTTTCAAGAAACGTGGGATTACTGTCTACACCTCGGCTTCAGTTCAAGGCCACACCCCCGACCCCGCAGGGCAAAACACCACCGTTACTTTCGGCGATGGCAACTCCCTAGACGTAGACTTGGTTGTGGTGTCGGTTGGGCGTCGCCCCAATTCTGAACATTTGGGCTTGGTTGGCACAGCGGTTGGTGTTGACGAACGGGGTTTCGTTGAGGTGGATGACCGTTGTCGTACGGCCGAGCCCAACGTATGGGCCATTGGCGACCTGATCAACACACCGCAACTTGCTCATGTTGCATTTGCTGAGGGAATGTTGGCGGTCACCGATTCGTTGAGTGAAGAACCTTTGCCACTAGACCACCAACGAACGCCGTGGTGCATCTATTGCCACCCTGAGGTCGCTTTCGCTGGCCACACCGAAGAATCTGCGCGAGCAGCAGGCTATCAGGTGGTTACAGCTGCTAACCGTTTTATCGGTAGCGGTCGAGCGAAAATCGTGGGCGATACCGACGGCCTAGTGAAAGTCATTGCTGAGAAAAACCCTGATGGCACGGGGGGGCAAATTTTGGGTGTGCATATGGTTGGGCCTTGGGTGACTGAGCAACTAGGACAGGCATACTTGGCCGTCAATTGGGAAGCAACGGTGGATGATGTTGCCGCTTTTATTCAACCGCATCCCACCATGAGTGAAATCTTTGGTGAGACTGTGTTGTCGCTAACCGGTCGTTCGCTGCATGGATAAAATAGTCTCGGGCTTTGAAGGGAAAAATTATGGCTGATGTGATGATGCCACAGTTAGGTGAAACAGTCACCGAAGGAACGATAAATCGCTGGTTCAAACAACTTGGCGACCATGTGGAAATGGATGAAATCCTCTTTGAGGTTTCCACCGACAAAGTTGACTCAGAAGTGCCATCGCCGAGAGCCGGCACGTTGACTGAAATTCTCGCCGACGAGGGCGACACGGTTGAGGTTGGTCAAGTCCTCGCTCGCATTGAAGATGCCAGCGAGGCAAATCGTTCGGCTACCGCTGAACCGGCAGCGGAGCCCGCTTCGGTGTTCGAAGAACCGGCGCAAGCCCCGCTTGAGCCTGCCCTGTCGCATCCTCAACCGTTGCCAACCCAACCACCGACAACACCGGTTTCCGCATCGCAAACTGTTGAAGAATCATCTGTGCGTTCGGGTCTAAGCGCGCTGATTTCTCCTGTGGTGCGACGCCTTATTAACGACTACGACCTTGACCCATCCGCTATTGCTGGCACTGGCATAGGTGGACGAATCACCCGAGCCGATGTTGAAGCAGTGATCCGTTCACAACCCGCACCTGTAACCGCACCGGCACAACCCGCACCGATAGCGGCACAACCCGCACCGATAGCGGCACAACCCGCACCTTCGTCGGCGCAACCTGAACCGACTCCTGCCCAACCGCTAGTCGCGGATCCAGCAACGCAACACGCAACACCCGCACCAACACAAATAGTGATGCCGCAACCTCCAACTAGTCCAACCGCAATGACTTCAACCGAAGTACAAACGCGTGGCCAAGTGGTAGCGCTCAACAACATTCGTAAACGCACAGCAGAGCACATGGTCGCCTCCAAAGCCACATCGCCGCATGTGTTGACCGCAATGGAAATTGATTATGAGGGTGTTGAAACCGTGCGCCGAACCTTGAAATCGGCGTGGAAAACGGCAGAGGGATTCAGCCTCACCTACCTACCGTTCATCGCCCGCGCCCTAGTAGACGCATTACGGGACTTCCCGCATCTCAATGCTAGTTTCGGAGGCGACCATCTAGTCGTCCACGATGAAGTGAATCTTGGTGTCGCTGTAGACATCGACTTTAATGGACTACTCGCACCCGTGATCAAAGGTGCCGAGGGTAAACGTCTGCGTCAAATAGCACGTGACATCGTGGATATAGCAGCGAGGGCGCGCAGCAAACAACTATTACCCGATGAACTCAGCGGTGGAACTTTCACGCTTACCAATGCCGGTCAATACGGCACCATGATGCAGTTCCCTATCATCAATCAACCTCAAGTGGCGATCCTTTCAACCGATGGAGTAAGTCGCAAACCGGTAGTGGTAACCGACAATTATGGTAACGAATCGATAGCCATACACTCGGTAGGAGTGTTAGCGATGGCTTGGGATCATCGCGCATTCGACGGTGCTTATGCAGCAGCGTTTCTGCATCGCATCAAAGAGATTATTGAAAGCCGCGACTGGGAGGCTGAAGTCCGCTGAGAGGGCCAACTACCCCTGAACCGACACTGCGGGTTCGCTGGTTGGGGCGGGTCGCTTATGGCGATGCACTAGCGCTGCAGCGAGCCCTATTTGCCAATCGCCAACACGAGTATCTGCTGTTGATGGAACACCAGCATGTGGTAACCACCACCAAGCGCACCCCGCCCACACATCTCCTAGCCGACATCGCAGCGTTTGGTGCCGACCTTATCGAAACAGACCGTGGCGGTGATGTGACCTATCACGGCCCAGGCCAATTGGTTGCATACCCCATTGTTGAAGTACCGGGGCAGCGTGGTGGAGGTATGGCCGACACCGCAGCGTATGTTGCCACCCTTGAACAAATTCTAATCGACTGTCTGGGCGATGTTGGGGTAGTTGGGCAACGGCTCAGGGGTTGCCATGGGGTGTGGGTTGATACTGGAGCGGCGGAACCTGCAAAGATAGCGGCCATCGGTGCGCGGATTTCACGCGGGCGTGCCATGCATGGAGTGGCGCTAAACGTCAACCCAGATTTGGCTTGGTTTGAGCGGATCGTGCCCTGCGGCATTGCCGACAAAGGTGTCACCTCATTAGCGGAACTGGGCATAAGTGTTTCGATGCCCGAAATAGTTGAGGTGTTTACCGAAAAGGCGCTGCAGGTGTTTGCCAAACACAAATCGGTCGACCATGCGAGCGTTGGCTTCAAAGCAACACGAGGCAACCACCGCACGGATCAAGGCCCATACCTGCCGCCTGAAACTTACGTTTCTCAAGCAGAAGGAACCTCACTGCGTCTACTGGGCCGTCTCGCGCAAGCTGGCGTTGCCGACCAAGCACCTTTGCCGGTGCGTTCCCGCAAACCTGAATGGCTGCGGGTAAAGTTCGATCCTGGCAACGAATACCGGCGTGTCAAATCAACGCTGCGCGATCTCAAGCTTGTGACCGTATGCGAAGAAGCAGCCTGCCCCAACATTTCAGAGTGTTGGAATGACGGTACTGCCACTTTCATGATCCTAGGTGAACGTTGCACCCGAGCTTGCGGCTTTTGCTTAGTCGACACTCGTGCGCCACTACCACCCGCCCCCTCTGAATCTCAACGCGTGGCGCAAGCCGTGGAGTCGATGGCGTTGCGTCACGCGGTGGTAACCATGGTGGCCAGAGATGATCTAGACGACGGCGGTGCTGCTGCTGTGGCCGATGTAGTGCAGGCGATCCGCGCCCGCGTTCCGCAGTGCCAAATCGAAACTCTCGTTTCCGACTTCAAAGGTTGCCTGGCTGCCCTTTCCCGAGTTTTCGACGCTCGACCAGATGTCTTCAACCACAACATTGAGACGGTGGCACGCCTGCAACGCGCGGTGCGTCCGTCCGCTAGCTACGCACGCAGCCTAGCCGTCTTGGCCCACGCCAAAGCCGCCGGTTTGACGACCAAATCTTCGGTCATAGTGGGTATGGGAGAGCGCGACGATGAAGTGCGTCAGACACTCGTTGATCTGGCCGCGATTGGTGTCGACATTGTGACCATCGGCCAGTATTTGCGTCCGAGTGTGCGGCATCTCCCAGTGGCGCAGTGGTGGCAGCCCAAGGATTTTGATGATTGGAAGCGCTTTGGTGAGCGTCACGGAATTGGCCACGTTGAATCCTCACCGTTGACCCGGTCGAGCTATCATGCCCGCCAAGCGGCAGAACAGTTGCGCCCCAACAGTTCCGGACGTAGTGAAATTGCGTTAGCCCATGTCTAAGAGTTTCAGCAAGAGACTAGGCAATGCGCGAGCACAAATGACCCAACAGGGGGTTGATCTGCTGCTCTTGTCGGTTGGTGCCGATCTACCGTATTTTTGTGGATACGAGGCGATGCCGCTGGAGCGAATCACCATGTTGGTCGTGCCCCGTGACGATGCAGCGACGCTTGTTGTACCCGAGTTAGAAATGGCTCGCGTAACTCCGTATTCAGAAATTTTCGCGTTGAGGCCCTGGGCGGAAAGCGAAGACCCAATAGCGATAATCGCTGAGTTGATGGGTAAAGCAACCAGCGCCGCGCTAGGCGACCAAACTTGGTCGGGTTTTCTTGTTGACTTGATGACCGCAAAACCAAATACCAACTTTCGGCGTGCAAGCACGATAACCAGCGCCATCCGCGCGGTGAAAGATGCTGAGGAAATCGAACGTTTGCGAACCGCGAGCCGCGCCGTAGATACCATCGCCGGGCGACTGCAGCGAGGGGAGATTCCTCTAATCGGCAAGACGGAAGCTGAAGTTTCGGCTGAACTCGGCCGCCAAATTCTTGCTGAGGGACACGACCGTGTCAACTTCGCTATCGTTGCGGCCGGCGAAAATGCGGCCAGCCCTCATCATCATGCGGGTTCTCGCAAGATCGCTGCCGGCGAGGCAGTGTTGTGTGACTTCGGCGGCACGATGATCGGTTCAGATGGTGTCGGTTACTGTTCCGATTTGACGCGATGCGTTTGGGTAGGGGCAACCCCCGATCGTGATTATCTTGAGGCTTATGCTGTGTTGCATGAGGCGCAGGCCGCGGCAGTCAAATCAGCGCTAGTTGGCACGCCAGCCCAAGCAGTGGACCAAGCGGCTCGCCAGCGGATTACCGCGGCTGGTTTCGGCAGTTATTTTATCCACCGAACAGGGCATGGGATTGGTGTCGAAGCGCACGAAGACCCCTACATAATTGAAGGTAACCAAGAACCGCTAGTGTCTGGGAATGCGTTTTCTGTGGAACCCGGAATTTATCTGCCGGGCTGTTGGGGCATGCGTATTGAAGACATTGTTGTTGCTACCGATGGTGGCCCCGACCCGTTGAATCTGGCCGATCACCACTTGGCTGTGGTGGAAGCGTGATTGGCGCAGGCCACTTATTCGCCTTCGTAAAGTCGTTGGAGGTCGACTAGTTCCACATCAGAACGGCTCTTGGCAACCGTTGTCAGAGTGGGGGTAAAACCTCGAAGTGAGAAGAGGATGCGTTTCGCGGTCGGCGAGAAGATTATGTTTGAGCGACTCGCCAAGTGATCGACAAGTCGGTCTAGCCGCTCGAGCGCGCTGGGGTCTAGTCGGTGGGCCTTGGCTTCACCAACAATCTGGATGGTTTTGAAGGTTTCGGCGTGAGCGCCACGCTTTAACGCGACCACGTCCAACTCGAAACTAAGGCGTTGCCGACGGTCGTGGATTTGCACTGACCCGCATTGCTCAGTTTCGCCGCCTAGGGTTGCTTCTGAGGCATATTTGTCTATCCAGAAGCGGCAAAGCGTCTCAAAGTGAGGGCCAAGGATTTGTGAGCGGTAGGTATTGCTTGTATCGGCCCAAACCTCGGCAGCTTGCCGATCTTCGAGACGCGCCCGGTGCCGACGGTTGATGAGATGATGGAAACGCACGATTGGGTCGGCTACTCGATATATCGGTCGTTTTACGGCGAGCAGGTCGTGATGGCGGACAACGAAACCAGCGCTGGTCATGACCTTGAGGTGGTGGCTAAAGTCGTTAGCAGACTTGGCAAGCGCCGAGGCTATCTTGGCTGGTGTTGATCGCCCATCAGCTACCGCTTGGAGAAGCGAATAATAGGTGGCTTCGTTGGTCACCCGAGGGTCTTCGCGCAGCAGGTATTCATCTTCTCGAAAAAGCACATGAGATGGGTTCAACACGGTCGACGTGATCCATTTTGTGAACTGTGCAGGGCTGCGCGGAATACCCATATCGGAGGTGAGGTCTTTGTAACCAGGTGCTCCGCCCACCACGGTGTCGACGTTGAACGCCACGGCTGGGTTCTGGATTCCCCAATAGTCGCGAGATTGCCGAAAATCAAAAGGGTTTAGAGGCATGTCTAGGACTGCACGGCCTCGTAATGGAGATGTACCGCTCAAGAGTTGTGTCATTGCGGACATGGCTGAGCCGCATAAGATCACACTCACAGGCGCTGTCCATTTCTTGGTGAGTTCACCTGCGGAAGCTTCGTCCATTACGGCTTGTAGTGCTGATTCGAGTTCAAGGTTGTTTTGCTGCAGGTAGGGATATTCGTCTATCACGAGAACTTTAGGTTGCGTGCCGCTGCTACCTAGGGCGGTTGTAGCCCCAATGAGTGCATCAAACCAGTCTTGAAACGGTGCTTGCGGTGTCCACTGGATTTGTCTAGTTAGGTTGTTGGTGAAGCGGTTGAGCGAAGGTCTAGGTTCTTCGCGCAAGGCTAAGTGATATACCCCACCCAACGTCTCAACCAGGCGACGCAGTAGATAACTCTTTCCGTAGCGTCGTCTACCATAGACGAGTCCCAAGCGCAGTCTAACGCTTGGAGCGCAGGCAAACCGCGTCAGGTCTTTCCACTCTGCTTCACGGTCGTAAAGGTTCTCGGGCTTCGACAAGTCTTTCATGGTTAGTGTCTCCATAGCAGTATGCATTCAGCATAACTCCACTTAACTTAACTCCACTTAACTTAAGTTGAGTTAACTTAAGTCCACTTAACTTAAGTCCACTTAACTTAACTGGACTTAAGCATATATGCAAGGTCAAGATCCTTCGCTGAGGCGCTAGCTTGGTGCGGTGATCAGTATTGATGCAGCAACAGTTTTGGTGCAGTGGGCAGCTGGCGGTTGGGTTTTTCTGTGGGTCACAACACGGCGCCGTGAAGTTGGTCTCGGCTACGGCTGGATCCAACGGATAGTCTTTTTGGCTCTGGCGCTTGGCTCGTTAGTTGCCGCGCTAAGCACAGAAATAGTCTGGACCCGAGACCTCGCCACCCTCGGTTTCGTGCTTTGCGGGATGTTCGCGTTGGTGGTGTCGATGGTTCGTAAATCGGCAGGGGTATTGGGGCAAAAGTTACGGGCTGAACGCAATACGGCGCGGGTCGCGGCGATGACTGGTATTGACCGAGACGAACCACGTTTTGAGCCTTGCGCGCCTGAGTTTCCTCCGCAACTAGACTTACTCGCGGCTGCGCTTGGGATGGTTGCGGTGCTGTTCGCATCAGTCTTTGCCGGTGACCCAGTTGCGCTGTCAGTTGCTAGGGGGCTAGTCAGCGCGTTGTTTATGGGTGTGGTGACCGATGCCATGCTTTTGGGGCATTGGTATCTTGTGCAACCCGGTCTACGTAGAGACCCGATGTTGGAACTAGTACGCTGGACAGGCATTGTTTGGGTGCCCGAGACTGTGTTGTTGTTGTGGCCGGTGGGGATGGTGTCGGTGCTGAACGGCACAATTGATGACGCTTACAACGGTTTACTTGGTTGGTTCTGGGTGGCGTGCGTGCTCACTACCATCGCTTTAGTCGGAGTTACCATTGCTGCACTTCGTGAACGTGCTTATTCCGCGGTGATGGCCGCAACTGGATTGATGTATCTCGCTATTCTCACGGCCTTCGGCCAAGACCTAGTAGCACGGATCTTGCTAAGCGCCTAAGTGGTACACCCCCTGGGATTCGAACCCAGAACCTGCGGATTAAGAGTCCGTTGCTCTGCCAGTTGAGCTAGAGGTGCGCGTTGTCGCCGCAGCGACTATACGGGTGAACGAGGGGACTCGAACCCCCGACCTCCTGGACCACAACCAGGCGCTCTAACCAACTGAGCTACGCCCACCATGTTGACTTATTTCCATACTACTTGAAAACAAGGTTAACCGTAAAGTGTAGCGACTTGTGGCAAATGGCGTACGATTATTCTGCCTCCGTAGCTCAACTGGATAGAGCAGCGAGCTTCTACCTCGCAGGTTGCAGGTTCAAGTCCTGTCGGAGGTGCTAACGTTTCTTGCCTACCAGAGGAGGGATGGAGCAATGAACGAAACCACACTTGAAGTTACCTACGTAGAACTTCCAGCGCCCAACTTGGGCGACACAAAGCAGTTTTATCAGCGTGTGTTCGGCTGGCAATGGACTGATTATGGCCCCACTTACGTGGCATACGAAGTCAGCGCCGGTGCGGCAATTGAAGTAGGGCTAAACGGCACAGCACAAGCTGCGCCAGCACACGAGCCCGAATCGGAAAACGCGATAGGCCCACTCGTATTGCTGAGCAGCACCAACCTAGAGCAGACACAAGATGAAGTATCCGCCGCGGGCGGGGAGATCGTCTCTGCGATTTACCCCTACCCGGGCGGACGGCGTTTTCATTTCAAAGATCCGAGTGGCAACATCTTAGGTGTCTACCAGCCAGATCTCTAAGCAGATGGTTTACTCCCCACCTTCTCGAAGTTCCACAACGATACGTTCGAAGTCGTTGCCAACCACATCGACACCCTGCTCACGCAGTTTGGCGACTGCTTCTTCTGCGATGTCGGTGCGGTAGGCACCTTCGTCGGGCGGGCTTGAGAGTATTTGTTCGCTAACGGCGATTTCAACAGTTTGATTCCAAAGTTCAGGATCCATAACACCGGCTCCGAGTGGCGACGGCCAGATTAGCGAACTGACTTCGTTTAGTTGCCAGGCTTGATGCGACTCGCCCAAGGTGGAAGCATTATCAAGGACGATGTCGACACATGCGTTGGCGTTGTCTCGGCAATACGCCCAACCACGAATTGATGCTTCCACAAAACGCACTGCGGCATCACGATAGGCAGCGTCAGTCTCTAGGCGATCAGCATCGGCCCACAAAGCGTCTTGCAACATGGCGGTGCCTTCGTCGTTCCAGTCGATGATGTTGAGATCTTCTGGTTGATAAAGTTCGCCAGTATCGGGGTTGACCGTTTCAAGCACCTGTGCATATTCGTTGTAGATCATTGCCTGAGCAGCATCAACGTCGCCGTTGATCAAGGCGAGCATATCGAACGCTTGCTGCACCAGCGTCACATCAGATTCAGGGTCAAGATCGTTGCGGCGCAGGCCAGCGAGCATCTCGAATTCGTTGCCAAAGCCCCAATTGCCCACGTTCTTGCCGGCTAGGTCTGCGACCGAACTAATCCCCGAATCGGCGAAAGCTACTTGCAGCGTGGCACTGCGCTGGAAAATTTGAGCGATGTTGGTAATGTTGGTGCCCTCTTCGCGTGGCACCAGACCTCGGGGCACCCAAGAGACCGCGAAATCAGCCGCACCAGAATTAAGTACCGAAGCAGGAACGATATCTAACCCACCTTCAAGTATTTCAACATCTAGTCCGACATCTTCGTAGAAGCCACGGGCAAGCGCGGCGTAATAGCCGGCGAACTGTGCTTGAGTGAACCACTGCAGCTGCAGTTTTATTGGTGTCAACTCTTCAGGCATTGAAGCTTCTGTAGTCGTCGGTGCCGCAGTTGTTGGTGCTGCGGTGGTTGTTGGTACCGGTTCTGTGTTGCTGTCGCTTCCGCAGGCTCCGGCCAGCACTCCCAGCGCCAAGAGTGGCACTAAGAGTCTAATTAGGGATTGTTGTAGTTTCATGATTTTCCTCCAGGGTTGCATTTCATTTGTTGGTTTCTTTTGTTTTTTCTTGCTTGAAGGCGCTGATTGCTCATGACCTCCGAGCGAGAAAGTACCACGGCATGGTGACACGCTCGGCGAGCACGGCCACACCGTAGAGAACTATTCCGAGTAACGACCCCGCTAGAACCGCGGCCCAAGCATCTGCGTAACGGGTTAGCCCAGCGGAACTAGTGATGATGTTTCCTAATGCGTCTTGGCGGCCGCCAAAATACTCGGCCACGATAGCTGCGATTACGGCCAGCGAAGTCGCCAGTTTCAAAGCTGTGAAAAAGAACGGCATAGCGTTGGGGATGCGCACCTCTCGAATAATCCGCCACTTGCGAACCCCGTAAGACTCCATCAACTCGATTTGACTTGGTTCCACTTCGGTTAAACCGCGAGCCGTGTTAATAACAATCGGAAAGAACACTAACGCTACCACCACGGCTTGGTTAGAGCGGGGAGACAAAAGGCCGAACCAAAAGTTGAAAATGGGTGCTAGGGCCACGATGGGTATGGCGTTGATGGCGACTGCTAAAGGTGTGATTGTCTCATTAGCGGTTCGGAACGTGGTGACCAGCAAAGCCGCAGTGATACCAAGCAACACACCCGCAACTAAACCAGTCACGATTATGAAACCGGTAACTCTCGTTGCTGTAGTGATGGTCGCAAAGTTTTCGCCTACGGCAGCAGCAATTTCGGTAGGGGGAGGCAAAACAAAACCATCAGGTTGAGTGATCCACAAGAGGAATTCCCAAGAGCCTAAAGCAATCGCGGTTGCAACCAAAGGTGGCCAGATTTGCACGAAGTTAGATAGTTGTTTCATCAGTTTTCGCCTGCTCGAAGCAACTTGCGCACTTCACTAACGTTGGCGAAGAACTCAGGTGAATCTCGCGCCGTGTCGTCTCGCGATTCGAGATGGTTTTCGAGCACAGCAGCGATCCGCCCGGGCCGCGGCGACATCACCACTACTTTAGTTGACAAGAACACTGCTTCAGAAATCGAATGGGTCACGAAGATTACGGTGGTGTTGGTTTCCGACCATATTCGCAAAACTTCGTTTTGCATATGTTCTCGCGTCATCTCATCTAAAGCTCCGAAAGGTTCATCCATTAGCAATAGTGCCGGATTGAATGACATGGCTCTCGCAATGGCCACACGTTGTGCCATACCACCAGAAAGTTGCTGCGGAAAATGCCGCGCAAAATCTTGCAGTTGTACCAACTCCAACATTTCAGTCGAACGGCGGTGCCGTGCTGACTTCCGCCAACCCATGAGTTCAAGGGGAAGTTCGATGTTGCGAGCAACATTTCTCCAATCGAACAAGCCGGCTTTTTGAAAAACCATGGAATAGTCGCGATCGAGGCGGGCTTGATCGGCTGATTTGCCGTTGACTAGCACCTCTCCAGAACTACTGCCAACCAATGCGGCCACTAGGCGAAGTAAGGTACTTTTGCCACAACCGGACGGGCCGATGAGGGTAACGAAATCACCCGCAGCTATTTCAAGGTTGATGTCTTCTAGGGCCAATACTTCGTTGCTGCCTCCTGGATTGAATACCTTGCTTACGCCGCGTATTTCAACTGCTGGTACATTTTGACTAGTCACAGAACAAGCTCCGTTCCTTTGCGGCGCACCAAACCATATTCGAAAGTTAAAATCGTCAGGAACGCAAATATTCCTAAGCCTGCGGCAAACAACACGGCCACATATAAGCGTTCCGGACCAGTCGTGTATCGACTCGCCTCAAGCAGAATCTGGCGGCCTAACCCCCCGTCTACTCCTGCGGAAATTTCGCCGACGATCGCGCCTACCACACTAGCGGTAGCAGCAATCTTGAATGCTGAGAACAAATACGGCAGCGAAGCCGGTAACCGTAAACGCCAAAGCGTGTGCCGCCGCGAAGCTGCATAAGAATCCATTAACTCGACAGCTTCAGCAGACGGTGAATGCAATCCCCTAAGCCCGTTGATAGCTACCGGAAAAAATGTCAGATAGGTAGCGATGAGCGATACCGACATCCAATCCTGCCACTCCCAAGGCAAGAAGTCGACGTTTTTTCGACCCCAGATTACCACTATTGGCGCAATCGCGATGAGCGGAATTGTTTGACTAGCGATCACATGTGGAACCAGTGCCCGTTCAAGCAACTGCGATTGCGACAAGATGATGGCAATCCCCAAACCAACAATCACGCCGACCGCAAATCCAACGCTCGCTTCGCGCAAGGTAAAAACGGCTTTATCAAACACAATCGATCCGAACGCTTCATTAGATCTCCGAGGTTCATCAAATACCCCGCGAACAATATCTAAGACCGAGGGCATGGTTAGATCATCGGTGCGAGGCAGAACCGAACCGATTGCAGGCCAATCAGTTTGAGCGTCGTCAATGGCTTGCCCGAAGGCCTTGTATGCGGTGTAACCCAACATCAGCAAAATCACAAAAAGACAAAAAACGGCCAACCGGCGCACCGGCCCGTGCAAGCGTGAAGCTTTCATTTTGCGGAATCAGCCATTCACCGCACCGATTATTCGTTGTCCGTAGGCATTGAGGGTTTCATCGCGTTGGTCATGCATTAGGTAGATGGCGAATTGGTTGACACCTAAGTCGCGCAGTTCGCGCAATCGCTGGATGTGGTTTTGTTCATCTCCGAGAATGCAGAATCGGTCTATAATCACATCGGGCACGAATTCTGTGTGCGTAGCTCCGGAGCGTCCATGCTCGGCGTAGTCGTACCCTTGGCGGCCTTTGATGTAATCAGTTAATGCTATTGGAACGGCGCGACTGCCAGCGCCGTAACGTGCCACTAGATCAGCCACATGGTTTCCGACCATACCCCCAAACCAGCGGCATTGGTTTCGTTGATGTTCGATGTCGGTACCCACGTAAGCGGGCGCGGCTACGCAGATGTAGAGATCGTCTGGGTTGCGGCCCGCGTCTTCGGCGGCTTGGCGCACCGCAGCGATCGTCCAAGCAGCGATCTGCGGGTCGGCGAGTTGCAAAATGAACCCGTCCGCCACGCTGCCACATAGTTTCAGCGCCTTGGGCCCATACGCTGCCATCCAGATTCCTAGTTTGCTGCCGTGTGACCACGGAAACTGTTGAGTTGTGCCGTTATATTCAACCTCGCGTCCCTCTGCGAGGTTTTTGATCACGGCCATTGAATTCTTGAGGGTGGCAAGCGTGATTGGTTTCTTGCCGATTACCCGGAGCGCCGAATCACCACGGCCGATTCCACAGATTGTGCGGTTGCCGAACATGTCGTTGAGCGTGGCAAAAAGCGAAGCGGTGACTGTCCAGTCTCGGGTTCCGGGGTTGGTTACCATCGGCCCCACGATCATCTTGTTGGTGGCCGACAACATCTGGCTATAGATCACAAATGGTTCCTGCCATAAAACATGGCTGTCAAATGTCCAACCATGGCTGAAGCCTAAAGTTTCGGCTTTCCTCGCTAAATCGACCACCCGCCAAGCGGGCGGGTCTGTTTGCAGTACAACACCGAAATCCATAATCTCTCCTGATAGGTTATCGTTGAGGTTCCGTTACTGAAGGTATTGGCAGAGGTTGCGCGGCAGGTATCGACCATCACCGGCTGTACCTAGATACTGTTCGTTGTTGACGATTACCTTGCCGCGGGACAGCACAGTGTCTGCATGGCCGGTTACTTCAACACCTTCATAGGCGGAGTGATCCATGTTCATATGGTGGTTGTCGACACTAATTGTCCAGGTCTTGTTGGGGTCATAGATCACGATGTCGGCATCGGAACCAGCAGCGATAATTCCTTTGCGTGGGTAAAGGCCCATCATGCGTGCTGGTGTGGTAGCACATAACTCCACCCAACGCGCTAAGCCAATCTCGCCGCTGCGCACGCCTTGAAAAATCATGTCCATGCGATGTTCAACGCCGCCAATCCCGTTGGGGATGGCACGGAAGTCGTTCACCCCAAGTTCTTTTTGTTCTTTCATGCAGAAGGGGCAATGGTCTGTGGATACCACGGCTAGGTCGTTGCTGCGCAACCCTCTCCACAGTTCTTCTTGATGGTGTTCATGGTGAGAACGCAACGGTGTGGAACAAACGTAGGCGGCACCTTCAAAGCCGGGTTTGTCTAGGTGTTCCTCAAGGCTGAAGTAGAGATACTGTGGGCAGGTCTCGGCGAAAACGTTCATGTCTCTATCCCGCGCGATAGCCACTTGTTCAAGTGCTTCACGAGCGGACAGATGTACAATATAAAGTGGTGCGGCCCCCACTTTGGCTAACTGGATGGCGCGGTGTGTGGCTTCAGATTCCAACTCTTTGCGGCGTACGTAACCGTGGTTGACCGGGCTTGTGTCGCCGCGTTCAAATGCTTGTTCGGCGAGCACATCAATGGCTAGTCCGTTTTCGGCATGCATCATGATTAAACCGCCGTTGCCGGATGCTTGTTGCATCGCACGCAGGATCTGGCCGTCATCGGAGTAGAAAACCCCTGGGTAGGCCATGAATAGTTTGAAACTGGTGATGCCTTCGTTGACCAGCGAATCCATCTCTTTGAGCGAGTCGTTGGTGACATCGCCGATGATCATGTGAAAACCGTAATCAACCGCGCACTTGTTGGCGGCCTTGGCCATCCACGTATCAAGGCTTTCTCGCACGCTTTCTCCAAAGCGTTGAACCGCAAAATCAACGATCGTGGTGGTGCCACCCCAAGCCGCCGCACGGGTACCGGATTCAAAATCGTCTGACGCTTTGGTGCCTCCGAAAGGTAGTTCCATGTGGGTGTGGACATCCACCCCACCGGGTACTACAAGTTTGTTTGTGGCATCAATGACATGTGCGTTTGTTTCCGCGGCACGGGCGATGTCGCTGCCTGGTTGCAGCACCGCGGCGACCTGTTCCCCGTCGATCAGAACTTCGGCGGGTGCAACTCCAGAAGACGAGACTAACGTCCCTCCCTTGATGAGTGTTGTCACGATAAACCCTCTCTCTTAGTTGTCGATTATGTTACCGCAGTTGAGTTTCGCATCAATCGCAAACGCCTTATGGTGCTGTTAACCCCCCATACATGTCTGGGCGGCGGTCGCGATAAAAAGCCCATTGGTCGCGAACTTCAGAAATATGCGAAAGATCTAGGTCTCGCAGCACTAACTCCTCGTTTTGGTCTGAAGCGGCACCATCCACGATCTGACCTCTCGGTGAGGCAAAATAAGAGGTCCCGTAGAAGTCGTTGTCGCCCAGAGGCTCGACACCGACCCGGTTGATAGCGCCCACGAAATACATGTTGGCGGCTGCTGCAGCCGTTTGCTCAAGTTGCCAGAGGTAAGCCGAAAGCCCGCGACTGGTGGCTGAAGGATTGAAAACAATCTCTGCGCCGCCCAAACCAAGAGCCCGCCAACCTTCGGGGAAGTGCCGGTCATAACAAATATAGACACCGACCTTCCCGACGGCTGTATCGAAAACGGGGTAACCCATGTTGCCGGGACGGAAGTAAAACTTTTCCCAAAAGCCCTTTACTTGAGGGATATGAGTCTTGCGGTATTTGCCGAGATAGGAACCATCGGCATCAATCACCGCGGCGGTGTTGTAGAGGATGCCAGGTTGTTCTTCTTCATACATAGGTAGCACGATCACCATTCCGTGACGAGCGGCTAGTTCTTGGAAGCGCTTGGTGGTGGGGCCGTCGGGAATCGTTTCGGCATACGCATAGAACTCTGTGTCTTGCACTTGGCAAAAGTATGGCCCATAGAAAAGTTCTTGGAAACAGATAATTTGCGTTCCAACTGCGGCGGCTTCAGCCAGATATTTTTCGTGGAGTTCTATCATTGATTCTTTGTCGCCAGTCCAAGCGACTTGCGCAACACCAGCGCGTACCGATTGGTTCATAAGTTGTTCCCTCCTAACTGATGTTTTCTGCTCGGGTAACAGATTGGCCAATATTATAATCGCCGAATCGCCACATTGTGATCCACTGCATAATTCTGTGACGGTCGCGCCAATCGTGCTCCGACCTAAAATCTGTGACTGTTCAACTATCGGCTTGAGTCAATCGTTCGGAGATGGTAGCATCGTCTCATTCTTTGACACCCATCGACACGGGGGATTAGTGCCAGACGCGAAGAGCACCGGACTAGAACTTCTTGATGCCGCAGGAATCACTCTAGGAGGCAATGCGCCGCAGGATATCTGCGTTCATGATGACCGCTTCTGGGCTCGCGTGCTCAAACATCGTGAACTTGGCCTCGGCGAGTCTTACATGGACGGCGACTGGGATGCCAACCAACTTGACCAGTTCCTCACTGTGGTGCAAACAGCAGACTTGCGCTCATTGGTTTCGCCTAGCCCGCAGTTGTTTGTGCTGGGCATGAAATCTTTGCTGCTCAACCGCCAGTCGAGGTGGAGAGCTCGCCGCAATGCCCGCGCGCATTACAACAGAGGCAACGACCTTTATCAGCGGATGCTTGATTCGCGCATGATTTATTCCTGCGCGTATTGGAAAGATATTCCACTTGAGGCCGACACAACGGAGCCAGACACGAGAGCGCCAGACGCGACAGAGCCAGACACGGTTTCGTTAGAGCGAGCCCAAGAAGCCAAACTCGATCTGATATGTCGTAAGTTGGGCTTGCAAGCGGGCATGAAACTGCTTGATATCGGCTGCGGTTGGGGCGGTTTTGCACAGTTTGCCGCGCAGCGTTACGACGTAGAGGTCACTGGAGTTTCCCCGGCGGAAGAACAAGTGGAAGTTGCACGGCAACGTTGCGATGGCCTCAAGGTGCATATTTTGCATGCTGATTATCGAGACCTGCGTGGCAAATATGACCGCATAACTTCGATCGGAATGATGGAACACGTTGGCCCGAAGAACCTGCCTGGTTTTTTCGACAAGTGCCGCGAACTACTCAACGATGAAGGCATGATGTTGCACCACACGATCGGTTCAAACGATTGGCAGACGAGTGGAGACCCTTGGTTTGACCGCCATATCTTCCCGGGCGGCGTTTTGCCGTCGCTTGCACAAATAGCTAAAGCCGCCCAAACCCATTGGAGTATTGAGGATGTCCATAACTTCGGCCCGTATTACACGCGGACTTTGCTCGCTTGGCAGGCCAAGATTGCTGCTCATTGGCATGAAATACCGCATTACGATGAACGCTTCAGGCGAATGTGGGACTATTACCTTTTGAGTTCGGCCGCTGGGTTCAGAGCACGGGTTATCCAACTCTGGCAAATCGTTTTTACGCGCTCCAAACGCCAGCGACCGATCTGGACACCAGTGCGTTGAGATTGTGGTGGCGAAAGTAGTGGCAGATCAGAATTGTTGCTCTTCGGTGCTGCCCTTGAGTGCCAAAGTTGAAGCGGTACCCGCAGAAATCACGCTGGCAACATCGTCGAAGTAACCAGCTCCGACTTCGCGTTGGTGGCGGGTAGCTGTGTAACCGGCTGATTCCATAGCGAACTCGCGTTGTTGTAGTTGCACATAGGCAGCCATGTCTGAGGCTTGGTACCCTCGCGCTAAATCAAAGGCGGAAGCGTTGAGAGCATGCCATCCCGCCAAGGTGATGAACTGGAAGGCGTAGCCCATCGCGCCTAATTCTTTTTGGAATTTTGCGATGGTTCCTTCATCTAAAGCGGCAGACCAGTTGAAGGAGGGTGAGCAGTTATAAGCCAACAACTTGTCGGGGAACTCGGCATGGATTGCTTCGGCAAATTGGCGAGCTTCATCGAGGTCGGGCGTGGATGTCTCACACCAGATCAAGTCGCAGTAGGGTGCGTACGCCAAACTGCGTTTGATGGGAGTTGCTAAACCCGGCTTGGTGTAGAAGAAACCCTCTGCGGAACGCTCACCGTTTAGGAACTCACGGTCTCTTTCGTCAACATCGCTGGTGATCAGGTTGGCACCGAGAGCATCAGTGCGCGCCACGATGATGGTGTCGACCGCGCAGACATCGGCCGCGAGCCGCGCCGCGGTGAGTGTGGCGATGTGTTGTTGAGTGGGGATCAGTACTTTGCCTCCCATATGCCCGCATTTCTTGGCCGAACTCAGTTGATCTTCCCAATGAACTCCTGCGGCACCCGATTCGATCATGGCCTTCATTAACTCAAAGGCGTTGAGTGGTCCACCGAATCCAGCTTCCGCATCGGCCACGATTGGCAAAAGGTAATCTACTTTTGGGGCACCCGAAGTTTCAGCCCATTCAATTTGGTCAGCTCGGCGTAAGGCGTTGTTGATACGAGCAACGACCGATGGTACCGAATTCGACGGGTAAAGCGATTGATCAGGGTAAACCTGGCCGGCGAGGTTCGCATCGCCAGCGACCTGCCAGCCCGAAAGGTATATCGCCGGTAAAGCAGCCTTGGCATATTGAATGGCTTGGCCGCCGGTCATGGCTCCGAGCGCATGCACATAGTCCATTGTGTGCAACTGTTGCCATAGCTTTGCTGAACCTTGTCGGGCTAAAGTCAACTCCAAGGTGACCGATCCACGTAATCGCACAACATCTGCGGCGCTGTAATCACGGCGCAAACCACGCCAACGCTTGTTGTGTTCCCAGTCTTCTGAAATGCTCGCGACTTGCTCCTCGAAGCTGGGGTTGACAGGGTTTGTGTTTGTGTCTTGGTGATGCATTGGGTTATATTGCATCCAAATCGTAACTTTCTGAAAGATTTGTCGAAAATAATCTTGTAAAAGGTTGCGAGTATCGAAAAAACTGCCATTCTTGCGGTATGGCAGACGAAATTGATCTATTGCTGTTGGGTAGTCGGTTGCGCCACGCAAGGCATCGCGCCAAAAAGACGCTCGCAGACGTAAGCGAAGCGGTGCAACGGCCAGCACCGTATTTATCCCAACTTGAAACCGGCAAAGTTGAACCAAAACTTACGCTCCTGAACGAACTTGCCGAGGTATTGGGCACCACTCCAGCAGAACTGTTGATGCCCGAACCCCCTGATCGGCGCGCTCACCTAGAAATCACTTTAGCACGCGCTCAAGACGACCCTGATTATCAAGCACTCGGGCTTGCTCACTTGAAACCATCAGCGAAAGTTGCTAATGAAGTGCTAGAGCATCTAGTGGCACTTTGGAATGCCTTGAAGCAACGCGAGGAACAAAGCCGACAAACCGAGAAACAAAGTCGCACCGCTAAGCCGGGCGCTGCACGCGTTGCTCACTCCAGCGCTTCAACCGATGCCGTTGACGGCACCCCCCGCTTCGCTGATGTGGCCCGGGCAGCCAATATTGCTTTGCGTGCCGAAATGCGTGCGCGCGCCAATCATTATTCAAAAATTGAGACACTCGCGACGCAGGCGCTTGCGGACGCAAACTATCCAGGTTCGGGACCAGTGAGCGAGAAAGTCCTCACCGAACTTGTGGCTAGGCGAGGTTTCACGATTGAAAGAGTTCGTGCGATGCCCTCGACCGCCCGAAGCATTACCGACACCCGCGACAAGATTATTTTCATTCCCGATCGCGGCGGGTTGAAAATCCGTGAAGCTCGATCGGTGGTCTTGCACACGCTTGGACATTTCGCGCTGGAGCACAAAGACACGAGTGACTTCGCCGAATACCTGCGTCAACGGATCGAATCCAACTATTTTGCTGCTGCGATTCTCGCGCCGGAAGAACCAGCTGTTGAGTTTCTTCAACAAGCCAAAACAGATAAGGATATTTCCGTTGAAGATCTCAAAGAAATTTTCTATATCTCTTATGAGATGGCGGCGCACCGCTTCACCAATTTGGCGACACCGCACCTTGATCTTCCTTGCCATTTTTTGCGCACGGATCGTGCTGGGGTAATCAACAAGGCGTATGAGAACGATGGGATTGTGTTTCCGGCAGCCCCCGATGGTGGGCTTGAAGGGAGACGTGTACCGCGTCAGTGGGGGAGTCGTCAAGCTTGGAACGCTTCAGGTAGTTTTATTTTGCATAGCCAGTACACGGTCACCAACAGTGGCGAGTATTTCTGCTCCACCTATATTGAGACTGAAACCGGCGGTGCTCCACAGGCCATAACTTTGGGGACATCGGCGGACTACGCCCAGTATTTTCGTGGTTCAAATACGCTACGGCGCGAATTCGCGAGAACTAGTGAGATTGAACCAGACCCCAAACTGATACACCAATGGAAAGACTACACCTGGCCTTCGGCGGCGGAACGCAGCCATGTGCTGTCGGCTCTTCCACCAACAAGACGCGAGTTCAGCCCATTCCCAGGGATAGACCTACTAGATGTTTACCGTTTCCTAGATCGCCAACGCCGCACCCGCAGACGCTAACACCTCTGACCTCGCCCCAAGCCAAGCAAGCGAGTAGCGGCCGTCGATTCGGTGTTCTGGTGTTTGCTAGGGTGACACCACCGCGTCGCTAGCGCAATAACACGGTCATGTGGTCGATAGCGGTAGTTGCGATATGGATCAGGTCTCGCTGACTCAAATCGGTTCTTGTGGCAACGCTTATAGCGATCAGGTCGGTGCCAGACGTTTGCAGGCATCCGCGCACTGTTTCGTCACCAACCACCACCTCAACGTGTGCTTTGTCAGCCGCTAACCATTCAAGCGTGTCGGCTAAACAGACTGTTGAGGGCGTGCGGGTTCCTAATGAGCGACAGTTGGTGTCTGAACTCTTGATCACCGCGATGGATTGGTTAGGGATCAGCAGTTCTTGGTTCTCGTAAGCATGCATAAACACGAAATCGGCACCGACTGAGGTTAGATGCCCTTCGCATTTTTGCCCGGTTAGGGTTTTGATGGTGACGAGACGGCCACGCTCAGCCAAATCTAGTAGCACTCCGGCGATTGAGGCTTCTTGGGCGGCTTGTTGTTCAAGGGAGCGTTGGCGACTACGCGCGGCGGCGGCTTCGTCTACTAAGCAATCGGCGAGCCAACTCGTTAAACCGTCGAGTGGATGTTCTTCTGTGGGTTGGTGGGGTTGTCGAACGAGTTTGGCAGACATGAATTTCCGAGCATAGCGCTAGTATTTTGGTGACCAATGACTGAACATGCAATCACCTTACAGATCCCCGATAATCGCTTGATGGGTGCACTATTGGGTGAATACGATCAACACCTGCGCAAAATTGAAGAGGCGTTTCCAGCGGCCCAGGTGACTGTACGAGGCAACGAAGTCCACCTTTCCGGTCCTGATGCCGAGGCCGCGAGAACCACATTTGAAGAATTGGTTTTGTTGGCGGAAAGTGGTCAGAGGCTTGACCATCGCACACTCGATACAACTATAGACATGGTGCGTGCTGATGAACGGCCGTCAAGCATTTTGACACACGAAATTTTGCGTGCTGAGCGTGGCCGAGTGATCCGCCCCAAATCAAGCGGACAGAAGCGTTATGTGGAAGCTATCGAAAATAATGTGGTGACGTTCGGGATTGGCCCGGCGGGTACCGGCAAGTCTTGGTTAGCCGTGGCGACTGCTGTGGCGGCGTTGCAAGCCGGTTTGGTCGAACGGATTATTCTGACCCGCCCGGCGGTTGAGGCGGGGGAGCGGCTCGGCTTTCTGCCAGGAGACTTGATGGCGAAGGTAGACCCCTACTTGCGCCCGCTTTATGATGCCTTGGGTGACATGGCTGGCACCGATGGGGTTGAGCGGTTGATGTCTAATCGCACTGTTGAGGTGGCTCCATTGGCGTTCATGCGTGGGCGCACGCTCAACTCGTCGTTCATTATTTTGGATGAAGCACAGAACACCACTAGCGAACAGATGAAGATGTTCCTTACCAGGATCGGCCATGGTTCTAAAGCGGTTGTGACTGGCGACATCACCCAAGTTGATGTGGCCACGGGGCGTAGTGGCTTGTCTGGGTTGGAGCCGATACTTGGTGGTATTGAAGGGGTTTGTTTCGTGTGGTTGACGAAACGCGATGTGGTGCGGCATCGAATCGTGCAAGAAATCGTCGATGCCTACGAAACGGCAGCCGACAATGCACAGTTAGCTGAAGATTCTTTGTGAACGCTTGATGGTGAACGACCAATTGGGGTTAGTTGTTGTGGCTCTCAACGAGCAGGACGGGTTTGCGATCAGCACGCCACGTTGGCAACGCCTAGCCCAAGATGCCCTTGCTTGGTTAGGTTTGCAACACGGCGAGGTGAACCTACTATTCGTTGACGAGCAACGCATGGCGCAACTGAACGAGGATCATTTAGGTAATGCTTACCCCACCGATGTCTTGGCGTTTCCCCTTGACGGTGATGCTGCGACCGAGTGTGGTGAATCGCTGATTGGTGATGTGGTGCTGTGCCCTATTAGGGCTTCTGCTCAGGCTCGTGAGCATGCCGGGCGAGGTCTCCACGATGGTTCCGTTGAAGATGAATTAGCCTTGTTGATTGTGCATGGCATCTTGCATTTGCTTGGTTTTGATCATTACGACCGGGCCACGACCGAGCAGATGCAAGCTCGAGAACAGGCAATTCTCCAAGAGCACTACTGGCCATGATCTGGGTTTTGTTAATCGTTGCGGTGGCTTTGCTCGCCGGTTTTGTTGCTGGTGTGGTGTTGGCTTTGACCGAACGGCTTCCGCAGCGGCTTTTGTCGAGGTGGACTGAACCGCCGGTTGGTTCTGAAGACGAGTTGATAGCGCTTACCGAAGCAGCCGCAGCAGACGATGTGATTGATGAAGAGGAACGAGACCTGATCGAGTCGGTTTTTGCTTTGGATGACACGATCGCGCGCGAGTTGATGGTGCCGCGCACAGACATGATCGCGGTAGCCGCGCATCTTCAGATTGGTGAAGTGGTTGATCTCGCTATCGACAAAGGTTTGAGCCGCTTGCCCGTGTTTGGGGAAGATCTTGACGACATTGTCGGGGTCTGCCTGATGAAAGACCTGACCCGTGCGGAACGTGCTGGCAAAGGCGCTCAGCAAGTTCGAACCGTGATGCGTCGAGCCCGCTTCGTCCCCGAAACTAAGCATGCAGACGTTCTGCTGCGGGAGATGCAAGCCGGGCATTTCCATCTGGCGATCGCAGTCGACGAGTATGGCGGTACTGCTGGCTTGGTGACGCTTGAGGATGTGGTTGAGGAGTTGGTGGGTGAAATTGTTGACGAGTTTGATGTTGAGGAGCCCCTAGTCGAACCTCTCGCCGGTGGTGAAGCGTTAGTGCATGGCAGAATGCCAGTTGAGCAACTCAACGCGCTGGTGCATGCTGAGTTTGGTGATGTCGCCTCCGATACTGTGGGCGGTTTGATTTTTGGCACTTTGGGCCATGTGCCTTCTGTGGGCGAGTCGATTGCTGAGGGGGGCGTGGTGTTGAAGGTAGAGAGCATGGAAGGTCGCCGGATTACCAAAGTTCGTGTCACTCCAGGTGCTTGCCAAGATCAAAAAGAGCCACAACAGCTCCACGAGAACCATGAATGATCTAGCTGAATGTCGTGTTGGGTTTGTTTCCTTCGTTGGTCGTCCGAACGCGGGTAAATCTACGCTGCTCAACAAGATACTTGGCTTCAAAGTGTCGATAGTTTCTGATAAGCCTCAAACCACTCGCACGCAGATCCGTGGCATCTTGCATCGCCCCGATGCCCAACTGGTGTTTGTAGACACGCCGGGGATTCACAAGCCACACAGCGCGCTCAACAAGAGCCTCAATGCCACCGCCCAACAAGCAAGTTCACAAGTGGATGTGGTGTGTTTTGTGCTTGATGGCACCGCTCGTTATGGCCGCGGCGATGCTGCTATTGCACAACGTTTACCGCAAAATTCGGTGGTAGTGGTTACCAAAATCGACATTTGCACACGTCAGCAAGTCCTTGAACAACTTGGGGCCACAGCGGCTCTGGGTGCTGCGCAGTGGTTCCCGGTGAGCGGCAAGACTGCTGAAGGCATAGATGCTCTGGTGGCTTATCTGGTTGAGCAAATGCCAATGGGTCCTCGTTTGTACCCTGCGGAGATGCTTTGCGATGTGGGTGACGAGTTTTGGGTAGCGGAACTTGTTCGTGAGCAATTGCTCGCAGCAACCCGTGACGAACTCCCACATAGCATTGCTACTAGGGTGACTGAGTGGGAATGGCCGCGGATTCGTTGCGAGATTATCGTTGAGCGCGAATCGCAAAAACCGATTGTGATCGGTCGGCGTGGCGAAGTGCTCAAACGGGTGGGTAGTGCGGTTCGTGCCGAGATCGGTGAAGAAGTGTTTATCGAACTGTTTGTAAAGGTCGAAAAGAACTGGCAGCGCCGTGCGGATTTAGTCCAGCGTTTCGGTTACTAGACCACTTGCAACTAAGCTGGGCGTTGAGGCGGGTAGTTTTAGCATGTGTCTGTGGACTGCTTAGACCCGAATCGGATACCACGTCATATTGGTTGCGTCATGGACGGCAACGGCAGATGGGCTCAATCGAAAGGATTACCGCGAACGCAGGGGCACCGTGCCGGTGAACATTCGCTCTTTGAGGTAGTGGAGGCATGCCTTGAAATAGGTGTCGAATGGTTGACTGTGTATGCCTTTAGCACCGAGAACTGGCGTCGGCCGAGTGACGAAGTACAGTTCCTGTTGAACTTCAATGAAGACATATTGCTGCGCCGCCGCGATGAACTCAACGACCATGGGGTGCGGATTCGTTTCGTGGGACGCCAAGACTGGCGAGTGCCGAAACGTTTGATACGGCAGATGCACGAAGCCACGGAGTTGACCAAAAATAACCGCAAAATGACCTTTACAATTGCTTTCAACTACGGTGGTCGAGCCGAGATTGTTGACGCGGTGCAACGCATTGTTGCCGCGGGTATAGCAGCGGAGAAAATCACCGAAACAACTATCACTGACCACCTGTATGACCCAGAAATGCCCGAACCAGATTTGATTATTCGTACTTCTGGGGAATATCGGATTTCCAACTTCTTGCTCTGGGAACTCGCCTACAGCGAACTGGTGTTTACTGATACGTTATGGCCGGAGTTTCAGCGTCAAGAGTTCTTGGCGGCGATTCGCGATTATCAAGACCGCCGTCGCCGTTTCGGTGGGGTCGACGGTCGATCTTGAATGGGTGACTGTCGATGAGTCTTTATCGTGACCAAGCAGTGGTGTTGCGTTCTTGGAAACTTGGCGAAGCCGACCGAATCATTAGTTTGCACACTCACGAAAATGGCAAGGTGCGTGGTGTTGCTAAAGGAATTCGCCGTACCCGCTCGAAGTTCGGGGGACGCTTAGAACCGCTCAGCCATGTGGCTGTGCAGTTGTATCGGGGTCGAGGTGACCTCGACACGATTACACAGGTAGAGACGATTACTCGCTTTCCGTCTTTGCGTCACAATCCAGAGCGAATGGGCCAAGCACAAGCGATGCTTGAAGCTGTTGACGGGGTGGCCCAAGATCGTGAAGCAGACCGAGCACTACATGTCATGTTGGTGAGAGCACTAGTGACCTTAGAACAACGCCAAAACGCCTTTGTGTTACCAGCTTTCTTTCTGAAGTTGTTGACTCATGAGGGACTAGCACCTCAACTCGATTCCTGTCTTGGTTGCGGCAGAGCTGATTCGCTGGTGGCTTTTGATGTTGATGACGGTGGGGTGCTGTGCAGACAGTGCAGACGTGGCCGTCCGATCTCAACCCAGGCGCTCGCGGTGATGCGCCAAATTCTCAGCGGCCAACTCAGCGTTGTGCTCGCCGATGAGGCACTGCACGCGGCTTTGGATTTGCAACATGAGCTGCAACTGCTGGCCACCGCGTTGGTGGAACGTCACCTGGAGCGGCGATTACGTTCAATCGCAGTGCTTGAGCAGGCTTAGGTCACACGCTGATTGGGATCCAGCGGCCTTGCGTGTCGCTCCATTCCATCCAAGCTTCAAGTTGCGGATCCCATTGGATGTAGGCTTGGCGTGCTTCGTCCCACATGGGTTCGTCAACCCCTGGTTGCGAGGCCTGATCTGGGGTTGAGGTTTGCTGTTCGGTGGCAAGTTCAGGTCTAGTTTCGGTTGGTTCTGGTGTTTCGATTGTGCTTTTGGTTGGGGTCTCGGATTGGCCTTCTGGTTCGGCGCTAGGTTCAGTTGGTGGCGCGTATGGCGACGGGGACACCGCCTCCACGGGCACGGGTTCGGCCACCGTTGGAGTTGAGGCCAGAGACGGCGGTTGTTGGCGAGGTGGGCCCCACGCTTGCGGTATCTGCATTACCGAAATCATGGCAGCGTCGTTGACCCCGGTTACCAATACTGGCTTGCCTAGGTGCTCCTTTCGGACAACCAGCGTCTTGGCTGCCATGTCACCGACGCGGCGATGTCCTTTGCTGGTGAGACCGCATATCAAACCCACTAAAGGAAATATGGCTGGAATGTTGTCGACTATCCAGAGGACATGGCGAAACAGATGCTTCAAGAAGCGCGCTTTTTTGAATGTGGCATTGTCAACTACACGGAGGCCGAGCATGAGCTTGCCCAGCGAACCTCCAGCGAGCCACCCAAGAAGCACATGGTTCAACAACCCAAAGATTACCGCAGATAGGGCCGTCCAGATGAGCGTAGTGCTCCAAAGCGGGCCGTATTGTTCTTGCTCCAGCACCAACACTTCCGTCCCCAAAGGGATGCAGATGTCCGTTGATGCAAAAGTGTTATATTCGTCGCAGATTCTGATTGCCGTGGCGTTGTCGACGACATCTTCAACTGTGGCAAGTTGAAAAAACGCAACAAGCAGCGCCGCAAACCCGACCGCAAGCGTTACCGCAGTTGCAAGACCTACATCAATTACGTAGGCACCGATTCGTCGACCCATTATTGCAGTTGGGTCGGTGTTGCCCTGATTCTGGCCGCTCATATACGGGTAATCAGTTTGAGTTGAGTTCATAGTCACACACCTCCGCTAGCCTTTTCTGCTATGGGAAAATCGGATCAGTCTGCCAATAATTTGTTCGACAAGATAGTGAACTTATCGAAACGTCGGGGGTTTGTGTTTCAATCGGCGGAGATTTATGGCGGATTTCGTTCAACATATGACTACGGGCCGCTTGGTGTGCTGCTACTGCGAAACGTGAAAGAGGCTTGGTGGCAAGCAATGGTGCAGCAGCGTCATGATGTGGTTGGCCTCGACGCGGCCATCCTTTCGCCGCCACAAGTTTGGGAAGCAAGCGGGCATCTAGCTAACTTTGCAGACCCGCTTGTCGATTGCACGCATTGCAATGCCCGGCACCGCCAAGACCGGCTAGTCGACCCCAACAAATGCCCAACTTGTGGCACTACGGGGTCTTTCACCGAAGCCCGCGAGTTCAATTTAATGTTCAAGACTCACGCCGGCCCGATGGTTGACTCCAGCGCCGAGGTTTATCTGCGTCCCGAAACCGCGCAAGGTATTTTCACGAACTTTGTTAATGTCTTGCAAACCAGTCGCAAAAAGCCGCCGTTTGGTATTGCACAGATCGGCAAATCCTTTCGCAACGAAATCACGCCGGGTAACTTCGTTTTCCGTACCCGCGAGTTTGAACAAATGGAAATGGAGTTCTTCGTACCGCCCAAAGATGCCGACTATTGGTTTGACTACTGGTGCGAGCAGCGGCTCGCTTGGTATCTGAGTTTGGGTATCAACGCAGACGAGATTCGCTTGCGCCCGCATCAATCCGATGAGTTGAGCCATTACTCGTCTAAGACTTCGGATTTGGAGTTTCGATTTCCGTGGGGCTGGGACGAGCTTGAAGGCATCGCTAATCGGGGCGATTTCGACTTGAGTGTGCATGCCGAGCATTCGGGGGAACGTCTCACGTATTTCGATCAGGCCAACAACGCACGGTATTTTCCCTACGTGATTGAACCGGCTGCCGGCGCCACCCGTGCGGCAATGGCTTTTCTGATGGCGGCTTATCACGAGGAGGTCGTTGATGGCAACACCCGCACATTATTGCGCTTAGACCCGCGCTTGGCACCTTACAAGCTCGCGGTGCTGCCGTTATCCAACAAGGGCTCACTGATCAAGATCGCGCATGAGGTTTTCGACTTGGTCAAGTTCCGTTGGATGGCCGATTACGACCAAACGCAATCTATTGGTAAGCGCTATGCCCGTCAAGATGAAATCGGCACGCCCTATTGCGTGACGATAGACTTCGACACAATAACCGATGGCGCGGTCACGGTGCGTGAGCGCGATACACGTCAGCAACAACGGGTCGCGATCGCGGAAATTCAAGGCTTCTTAGCGCAACGGCTCGACTAACTTACACATATGGGTATTCACGAGGACGACATCGCCAAGGTTCGGGTTAGCGCCGACCTAGTTGCGATCATTGGTGAACACACCACAATCAAACGGTCGGGGCGTAGCTGGATGGCTCGTTGTCCCCTGCATGGTGAGCGCACCCCGTCGCTGTCGGTTAGTGCAGAAAAGGGCGTTTACCACTGTTTTGGTTGCGGGCGCAGTGGTGATGCCATCACCTTCGTCCAAGAAATGGAAAAAGTGGATTTCGTGGGTGCGGTTGAGTCGCTCGCAGCTCGATGCGGTATCCGACTTCGCTACACCGACATGGACGAAGGAAAGAAACGCGGTCGCAAGTCAGACTTGCTTGAAGCGGTGGCCAAGGCAGCTGATTTCTACCATCAGCGTCTGCTGAATGCTACTGATGCGGGTGCGGCTCGTGGCTATCTGCGCTCCCGCGGATATGACCGTGATGTCGTTGCGAAATACAAACTCGGCTGGGCACCCGACCGCCCCAACGCGCTAGCAGAACATTTGAAGATTACTCGGGATGATTTTCGTGATAGTGGCCTTGGTTATTTGAATTCGCAGGGTTGGCCGATTGATGCGTTCCGTGCGCGCGTGATGTTCCCTATCGCCGATGAACGGGGAAGATTTAGTGGATTTGGCGGGCGTGTGCTGCCAGATGGGGAGGGCCCGAAATACAAAAACTCCAGTGGCCGAGCACTGGTCTACGACAAAAGCCGTTTGCTCTATGGTTTATATACGCATCGTGCTGGGATAGTCAATGAAGGCGAAGCGATCATTTGTGAGGGCTACACGGACGTGATCGGTTTTGGTCGCGCAAACATTTTGCGCGCGGTGGCTACCTGTGGAACAGCGCTCACCGAGGAGCACATTCAGTTACTCAAACGCTTTTCGGCCGACCGTTTGGTGCTCGCTTTCGATACCGATTCGGCGGGTCTGGCAGCCGCGGAACGTGTCTATGAATGGGAACAGAAGTTTGAGTTAGATGTCTACGTGGCTGACCTTGCTGAGGGCGTTGACCCGGATCAAGTTGCCCGTCAAGATCCAACTGAGTTGGCCCGTGCAGTGCAAGAAGCGAAGCCCTACATGCGTTTTCGGATGGAAAGGGCTTTGGCTCGCAAGGACTTATCGAGTCCCGAAGCGCGCGCTCGTGCTGCACAAAACGCGGTTCTGGTTGTGAGTGAGCACCCCAATGAGTTGGTTCGCGATCCTTACTTGTTGGAAATATCGGACCGTTGTCGGGTAGAGATCGCGACTTTACGTTCTTTGTCTGCGGGGTTCCGCTCGGCGGTGACAACCGAGCAGCGCGCTACTGTGCGTGTTGCTGATGATGCACGTGTTGCTGATGAACCAGCGGTTCCAGCCGAAGATGAGGCGATCCGGTTGGTGATCGATCGTCCCGAGTTCGGTGCGAAATTGCATACCAATTTGTTCGGCAATGGGGTGCGCCAAGAAGCCTTCCAAGCGCTTCAAGATCACGGTTTCGCGGGCGCAGTTGAGATCTGCAGTGAGCCCGCAGCGGCACTATTGCGGAAGCTTGCTGTCGACGGCTTTGATGCCGATGTTGACGATGTTATGGCTGGTTTAGTTCGTGCGGTGGCGAGGCGCACCCTTGATGGGATGGTGCGTGGTTTGCGTTTGTATTCCGATAGTGACCTTGGTCGGGTCGAGTTGAGTGCAGCATTGCGCTGGCTTCAACTTGAACTTGAGAAACTTGATATGGGCGTGCAACGCCAGAATGTGACTGAGGTTTTGTTACCGTGGTTGATTCAACAAGTGCAATGGCGAACAAGATAGGTGGGCAAGAGAAATGCTTGTATCATCAACCGAACATCGTTTTGCGATCCGGGGTAGCTCAGTTGGCAGAGCAATCGGCTGTTAACCGATTTGTCGTGGGTTCGAGCCCCACCCCCGGAGCCAACTAAGCAGGGTGAGCCTGCACAATTTGGCGGTAGCCTCAAGTTGGGCTCGTAGCTCAGTGGTTAGAGCAAAGGACTCATAATCCTTCGGTCGTGGGTTCGATCCCCACCGAGCCCACCATTGGTTCGCATGCGTGCCGTAAGTAGCCGCATAAGAAAAGAAAGGTAGTACACATGAGTAACGATTGGGGCTTTGAAACCCGCCAGATACACGCAGGCCAACAAGCAGATCCAGAAACGGGGGCTCGGGCCGCGCCAATTTATCAGACAACTGCGTATCAGTTCCGCGACACCGACCACGCCAAAAATTTGTTTGCGCTGGCTGAAGTGGGCAACATTTACACGCGCATCATGAACCCAACTCAAGCTGTGGTTGAGGCTCGTGTAGCTAGCCTGGAAGGCGGAACCGAGACAGCTATTGGGATCCCTGGAGCGTTGGCTTTGTCTTCTGGGCAAGCGGCCGAGACTTTGGCAATTCTCAACCTCGCCGAATCTGGTGACCACATTGTGTCGGCTTCGGCGTTATACGGCGGCAGTTACAACCTTTTCCACTACACCCTGCCGAAGATGGGAATCACAGTCACATTTGTTGACGATGCCGACGATGCCGCCGCGTGGCAAGCGGCCACGCAACCCAATACCAAAGCGTACTACTGCGAATCGATCGGTAACCCGATGAACAATGTGGTTGATATTGCCAAGGTCGCCAACATTGCTCACTCCAATAATGTGCCACTCATTGTCGACAACACGGTGGCTACCCCATACCTCATCCGTCCCTTAGAACATGGTGCCGACATTGTTGTTCATTCGGCCACAAAATTCATCGGTGGTCACGGCACAACCATTGCGGGGGTGATCGTTGACGGTGGCAGTTTCGATTTTGCGGCTTCGGGTAAACATCCAATGTTTACCGATCCCGACCCTAGCTATCACGGTCTTGCTTATTGGCCAGCGCTCGGGCCCGGTTCTTACATCATCAAGGCACGAGTTCAGTTGTTGCGTGATATTGGTGCGTCGATCTCTCCGATCAACGCTTTCTTGTTGTTGCAGGGGCTAGAGACGTTGAGTTTGCGAATGGAGCGTCACTTCGCTAACGCCAACGCCGTGGCGCAATATCTCGCGGCACACGACCAAGTTGAATCTGTGTCTTTCGCTGGACTACCAACTTCTCAGTGGCACGAGATCGCCAACCATCTTGGTGGCGGGCGAGGCTACGGTTCGGTGCCGGCTTTTGAAATCAAAGGTGGCCTTGAGGCGGGGAAGAAGTTTGTTGAGGCGCTCGAACTGCACAGCCACCTCGCCAACATTGGCGATGTTCGCAGTTTGGTGATTCAACCTGCGGCTACCACGCATTCTCAACTGACTCCCGAAGAGCAAGCATCTACTGGAGTGTCTGCGGGTCAGGTGCGTTTGTCGGTGGGCCTCGAATCGATTGAAGACATCATCGCCGACCTTGATAAAGGGTTCGCGGCGGCGGCTGTTTGATGTTGACTAAAGGTGAAGTTGTCGGCGATTTCGCTCTCAGCGACCAGCATGGCAATACTCAATCGCTCGACAATTTGCTGCAAGTTGGGCCTTTGGTGCTGTTCTTTATGCAGCGAGTGATGACCCCTGGTTGAACGAGTCAAAGCTGCACTTTCCGCGACCTAGCATCTGAGTTTGCCCAACTCAATGCTACAAGAGCGGGAATCAGCGTGGATTCGGTGGATCGACAGAAACAATTTGACGAACAACACGCGCTGGATTTTCCGCTGTTGTCAGACCCAGGTGGGAAGGTTGCGCGCCTGTTCGGTGTCAAACGCATTGGTTTGTTGCCGCCAAAGCGAACTACCTTTGTGATTGGTCAAGACCGGCGGGTGATCCATGTGGTACGCAGCGAAACGAATATGGCCATCCATGCCAACGAAGCGTTGGAGGTGCTGCGTCAACTACCAACGGGGGACAATCCTTAGTGTCGTAAGCCTCAGTGTCGTAAGCCTCAGTGTCGTAAGCCGAAGAGCCGCAAACCGCGCAGCGGTGTTTCAGGACCCTTCGATCCAAGCAGGGGCACGGTCAAGCAAAAACTCAGCGACTTCAGCGCAACGTTCGAGTTCATCGCAGAGAACATCGTTGCCGAAATACGCGTCGGCGATTGCAACATCGAAACGGGCGGTGAAGTTGACCGTTCGTTTCGGGGCATCGGTCACAGACGCGAAGCCATCGTTGGCGCTCACCGCAAGTGGCAATTCCGTTGAGCCAACAGCGGCAATTTCGGTAGCCAAAATCAGCAGGTCGGGGGCGTGAGGTAGCGGCGGCAAGAGAAAGCTGATTGCTAGCGTCAAACAAATATCGCGAGAAGGTTCACCGTCTTCACCAACTTTGATCAACTCGTCCTCAAACGCGAGCAACGCCCTAGGATCTGCTTCTAACGACAAAAGCATGTCTAACGGGCCGCCACAGGCGTTCTCTGGATGCAGATCAACTTCCCAGATCTGCCTGTTTGTGTATGTCTCAATGAAATGCCGAGCATCATGCAAATGGAAACCGTGGCCCACGGCGTGGTCTTTTAGCTCGGCAACGAATCCTTGCAAGTCGATAACAGCCATCTTTGTTAATCTACCGTGTGTAAGCGTGTATCGTTTGTGCCATTGAAGAACAACAATCTTCCAAACGTCTAGTTGGTGACGCTCGCCGCAGTGCTGAGCGTGTGCTTGGTGTGCTTGGTGAGGCTGCCGATGCGGTGGTGGGAGCATTTGCTGACCAGCAAAATTGGGGGATGTCGGGGTTGCGTCCCGACCAGTACGTGGCTGATTTAGTGGCCGATGAGGCAGTTCTGGGCGTGCTGGGAGCGGCCGGGATTAGGGTCCTCAGCGAAGAAAGCGGTTTGCAGGAAGATGGCTTTCAGGAAGGTAACGGTTTGATTGCGGTGGTTGATCCGTTAGACGGTTCAACCAATGCGTCTTTGCAACTGGGCTTGTTTGCAACGAGTTTGTGCGTGGTTGATGAACACGGTCCTTGGTTAGCGGTGGTGCATGACCATCCTGGAAAGCGGCGCTATACGGCTATTCGCGGCGGTGGTGCCACGCTTGACGGTGCGCCGCTCGCGTCTCCGAGAGAGATTGCGCTTAGCGAAGCTGTGGTGGCGGTTAACGGTGTGCCGCCGCGCCAAGCTTCTTGGTGGCAGTTTCGTGCGTTGGGTTGTTGTGCGTTGGAGTTGTGTGCTGTGGCAGAGGGCCGCTTCGCGGGGTATGTAGATTTTTCTGGATCGCTTCACGTGTGGGACTATCTCGGGGCTTTACTTGTCTGCAGCGAAGTTGGTGTGGCAGTCGTTGACTGTGAAGGTCGCGATTTGACTGTTATCGACCAAGAAGCTATGCGTTCACCGGTGGCCGCAGCAAGCAGTTTGTTGCCGCAGTTGTTATCGGTGCGGCGCAACACCGTTGATTGAACGCGAACGGGTGTTGATAATAGTCGCAGTAGTGCTACAGTGTTCTATTACCACCGACCTGGCCGTGATCCGATGTTGCGTGCTATAGATACGGGTCGGTGACCAACTAAGGGGGCAATTTAATGAACAAACCAAACACCAAAAGCGTGGCACTGCGCTGGTTAGCCGTGCTATTCGCGGTCGTGTTGCTAGCGGCAGCGTGCGGTAGCGATTCGGAAGAAAGTAGCTCGGGGGGGACATTAGCCGCCGTGCAAGCGCGAGGGACCTTGAAGTGTGCGATCAATGACAACCTTCCGGGCTTTGGATCACAGCAAGCCGATGCCACTTACGTTGGCTTTGATGTCGACTTTTGCCGTGTAGTTGCGGCGGCGGTGCTTGGTAACGCAAACGCGGTGGAATATACCCCCCTTGATGCTGGACAGCGTTTCCCAACATTGCAGTCTGGTGACATTGATGTTTTGATTCGCAACACCACTTGGACGGCAAGCCGTGACGGCAATGAGCAAGCCAATTTCTTGTTTACGACCTTCTACGATGGTCAAGGCTTTATGGTGCATGCCGACAGCGATATCAGTTCGCTGGAGGATATGGCCAACGCCAGTATCTGTGTCTTGCAGGGAACAACAACTCTCCTCAACTTGAATTCCGAATTCAACGACCGAGGTATTCCGTTCACGCCGCTCGAGTTTCAAGCCAACGATGAACTTCAACCGGCTTTCACCGCGCGCACATGTGAGGTCTGGACCGCAGATTCTTCGGCTTTGGCTGCTTTCTCGGCGAGCCTCAGCTTCCCCACACGTGTGCTAAGCGAGGTAATTTCTAAGGAACCACTTGGCCCCGTGGTGTCTGACGGAGACACCGAGTGGGCGCAGGTCGTCAACTGGGCGACAATGGCCACCATCCAAGCTGAAGAATATGGTATCAACTCGCAGAACTTGTCTGAGTTCATGGGTTCCGGTAACAGCAATATTCGAAGGTTTTTGGGCGTGCCTTCCCCAGAAGGTGTTGAACCCGATGTTGGTCTGGGGCTGCCAGCGGACTTCGCAGAGCAGATCATCAGTCAAGTCGGTAACTACGCTGAGATCTTTGAGCGTCACCTAACACCGTTGGGTCTTGAGCGTGACCGCAACGCTTTGTGGACCGACGGTGGCCTAATGTACGTTCCACCGTTCCGATAAATCTGTGGCGCACGGAAATTAGTTGTTGGGCGACCCCGCTGAATGCGTTAGTGTTCGGATTGAGTGGGGTCGCCCAATGCTCTTGTCGGTTTAGAGCGCGAGAATTTGGCGACTACTAGTTAGGGGACAAGAGGTGCTTACAAGAAGGCTAAATCGTCCTCCTCTCTGGCGTGATCAAAAGGCGATTGCGATAGCGGTGCAGGCTTTCACGCTGGCTCTTATCTTGCTAGTCGGCATTTGGCTCTGGTCTAACTTCCAACAACGGACTGCTGCTATTGGGCTCGACTTGAACTTCGACTTTTTGCGCCAACCCGCAAATATTCCCATAGCCGATAATCCGCTCAGCAAAGACGCATCGATTTCGGCAACATTGCTGCAAGCGCTCAAGAACACATTCTTGGTGATTCTGGCGGGGATTCCGTTGTCGCTGTTGTTGGGAACGCTTGTTGGAATTGCGCGAATGTCTACGAACTGGCTGGTTCGGAAGCTTGCGACTGGGTACGTAGAGATTATTCGCAACCTCCCACCTCTGTTGATTATTGTGTTCTTGTGGGGTGGAGTGTTCTTGGCGTTTCCCGCTGTAGGCGAAGGGGCAGAAGCAGAGAACCCTTGGTCGCTTTTCGGCGGGTGGATGCTGTTTAGCAATAGTCGGTTTGGCTTTCCCTCGGTAGTGGGATTAGACAACTTTGAGGTTTACCGCACGGTGTTTGTGTCGAGTGTGGTGATTGCCGGGGCTGTGTGGATTTGGCGGACTTGGGTGTTTAATCGAACCGGTAAACCGCACCGACGGCTCTTTTGGTCTTTGGCAACGCTGCTGTCATTGTCTGCTGTCGCTTTTTTGGTGTTGCAGGGGCCGTTCGAATTTTCTAAACCAATGTTAGCTGGACGTGTTTGGTCGGGTGGATTTCGTATGCAAATGCCTTATGTGGCATTGATGTTGGCGCTCGTGCTCTATACAGGTTCGCATATCTCGGAGATAGTTCGTGGTAGCATATTGGCTGTCCACAAAGGGCAGGTAGAAGCCTCGCATGCTTTGGCTCTCAATGGTTTGCAACGCTATCGGTTTGTGATTCTCCCTCAGGCATTCCGGATTGCTTTTCCGTCTTTGATTAATCAGTTTCTTAATTACACCAAGAACTCATCATTGGGTGTGGCTATCGGCTTTGCGGAGGTCACTTCGGTGATATTCAATTTGTTTGGTCAGTCACAGCCTGCGCCACAACTCCTGTTGGTGCTAATGTTCACGTATCTGGCGTTGTCGTTGCTCCTTTCCGCGATTGGCAATTTAGTAAATCGCCTTCTCACACTGGAGGGTGCAGCATGACGAAGGTGGCACCACACAAACGAATCACAACCACTAGTTGGATCAAGGCAAACTTGTTCAATAATTGGTACAACTCAATAATCACCATTGTTGCGTTGAGCGGTTTTGTTTTTGCGTTGGTGTCGTTGTTGGGTTGGATATTCGCGTCAGATTACCTAATCATCCGTCGTAACCTCACGCTATTTATGGTTGGAAGGTACCCTCGTGATGAGCTCTGGAGGCCGTGGGTCTCGGGATATCTGTTGATGGGCGGATTCGGTTTGGGTTCTGGCATGTTGTGGAAGTCTGCTGAAGCAGATGCTCAGTCAAAAGGTTTGCCGACCGAACCTCATTCTTGGCTTGACTTATTGCGCCGATTTTGGGCAGTGATCGCAATTTTGATCTTCTTTGTGTCGTTCGCGCGGAGCGTGACACCCTATCTTGCGCTTGCTGCTGCGTTTGTGACGTTTTTTCTCGCCCGTGAGATTGGTCGCAGGCTAAACGCGGCAATGCGAAACCGGGTTTTGTATTTTGCGGGATTACTTGGTTTGTTGTCATTGGTCGTTCTAGCTGGATCTTCTGGACTTGGTGCGATGACGGTGGGAGCGTTGCTTGGTGCTTGGACGCTGGCAGAGACACGCCAAGCCTTTGAAGCAAAACACAGATCGGCTACTGCTATTTCAAGGTTGTCTGGACTTGTTGTCGGTGTCGTTGTCTGGCAAGGGATGATTGCGCTTGACTTTGAAGGTTTCGGCTGGGACCACTGGGGCGGGTTGCACTTGACGTTGTTCGTAACGGTCATCGGTGTAGGTGCCGGATTTCCATTCGGTATTTTGTTGGCTTTGGGTCGTCAGTCTAAGTTGCCAGTAATCAAAAGCGCATCGGTAATCTTTATTGAGTTTGTTCGCGGTGTGCCGCTAATTTCTTTGCTGTTCCTCTCTAGTTGGATGCTACCTTTGCTGTTTCCACGCAACTTTGACGTTCCCGGTCAGTTGACGCGAGCCATGATCGTGATCACAGCTTTTTCCGCGGCATATATTGCTGAGATTGTGCGCGGTGGCCTTCAAGCCGTACCACGGGGTCAGGTTGAAGCTGCCCAAGCTAGCGGAATGTCCGCAAGTGCAATCCAACGTTTAATCGTTTTGCCTCAAGCGTTACGGGCGGTTATTCCAGCGATGGTAGGGCAGTTTATTTCACTCTTCAAGGATACTTCATTGCTTTCGATTCTGAAGATTGGCGAACTTCTGCACATTTCTAGGGTCGCCAACTCACAACCCGAATTCCTTGGCGAGGGACTAGCGGCTATCACCCTTCCCTTCGTTGCCCTAGGATTCTGGGCGATTGCATACACTTTTTCGAAAGAGAGTCGCCGATTCGAAAAGAAATTGGGAGTAGGAATACGATGATGGAACGAAACAATGACTGAGTCGACTAACGCTGTGGTCAACGCCGATGCAACCGAAACCTTCGGTACCGGTGCCACGATTATCCGTCTGCACGCGGTTGATAAGTACTTTGGCGACTTTCAAGCTCTGACAAACATTCACATGTCGGTGGGGGAGAAGGAAGTGGTAGTTGTGATCGGGCCTTCAGGTTCGGGCAAATCCACCTTGATTCGCTGCATCAATCGGCTTGAACGCCACGACCGGGGCTCAATAGTTGTGGATGGCATAGAACTCTCAGATGACATTCGAGCGATCCAAGACATTCGTCGTGAGACTGGGATGGTGTTTCAGAGTTTTAATTTGTTTCCACATCTATCGGTTATTGACAACATCACTTTGGCTCCACGGAACGTGCGTAACCTGCCGAAGGCGAAAGCTGAGGCTGATGCTATGGAGTTGCTAGATCGGGTGCAAATCCCTGAGCAAGCCAGAAAGTATCCTGGGCAGCTATCTGGTGGTCAACAACAACGCGTTGCTATCGCACGTGCTTTGGCGATGAAACCGAAAGTGATGCTTTTTGATGAGCCCACTTCGGCACTTGACCCAGAAATGATCAAAGAGGTTCTCGACACCATGAAGGATCTCGCCGCTGAGGGCATGACCATGATTTGCGTGACGCATGAGATGGGTTTTGCTCGTGAAGTAGCGGATCGTGTGGTGTTTATGTCCGACGGTGAGATCGTTGAAGTTGGGCCACCTGAACACTTTTTCACTAACCCGACAGAAGACCGCACCAAATTGTTTCTCAGTCAGATTCTCTAATCCCGTTTCGTTGACCGTATCCTTAGATGCGTTCGGGCGCGTAGCTCAGTTGGCTAGAGCGCTTCCCTTACAAGGAAGAAGTCGGGGGTTCAAGTCCCTCCGCGCCCACTGCACAACTAGGTAACGAGAGTGCCGAGTTGTTGAGCGAGTGCATCAAGGTCGTCCCAAGCCTCACGACCCAAAGATGACTTTTAGTTCCGCCCGCGCGAACGGCGCAAGATCGCTTTTCTTGAGTTTGCCGACATCGGCGACGTGTTGCCCGAACGCGGGGACATTGTGCAAATAATTTTCCCGTAAACGCGTGGGGTCTTTGAGGTCTCGGCAGACGTAGTTGATATCGGTGCCGTTCGTCCAAACTCCCCATCGTGCTGATGTTGCGGTCATGTAAGACTTGAGTTGTTCGATTCCTTCGCTACGGTCTGGACGTTTGAACTCAACAATGCCATCAATATCGCTGGTCGGGTCTCGCCCGAGCGCGGATTTGTAGACAACAAGGTCGGCGCGCTCAGAAAACGACGTGCTTCCCCGAGGTATCTGCACTTCAATATCAATGTGATCTTTCGGATAACCGTAACCCAAGACGAGTTGCTGTTCGTAGTCTTGTCGAACTTTCGCCTCGGGTTTGTTTGCGGCGACTAACTTGCCTGTTGCGAAATCTGGCTGTTTGGCCATTGAGCTCCCTCACATTGACGCGTAAGCATCGAAGAATTGACTATGGCACAGTCTGCCCTTAGGGTGTGACATTCGGGTTTTCTAGCTTGATCCCTAATCCGTCGGCGATGCGGTTGGCATATGCGTAGTAGCTGACCACTTCGACTATGTCGAGAATGTCTCTGTCGCTGAACCCTGATTCCCTAAGCATGAATATGTCGGCATCGGTGATTTTTGCTGGAGTATTCGTGAGTTTGACTGCGAAATTCAGCATTGCGGTGCGTTTGGGGGATATCGGAGCGGTTTGCCAGTCGTTTTCGACGGCGGCCACTAGTTCGTCATTCTTGATGAGGCGGCGCAGACCACGCCGATGATGCACCACTCAATAATGGCATTCGTTGGTAAGGCTCACCACAAACGCAATCAGTTCACGCTCCACTTTGCGCAGTGTGGCGGTGCCGCGCATCGCAGACTCGTAGACGGCTAAATGTGCTGCCATACCTTGGGGGTTCAGCGAATGAACTGCCATGATATTGTCGACCTGCCCGGTAACGGGGTCTGCGACTCGCGGGTGAAGGTCAGCAAGCGTACCGACCCATGCGTCTTCTGGAATGATCTCAATCCGTGCCATACCCCAGTTTGCCTTGTAGCAACGGGGATTTGTGGGTTTGCTCACTCGGAATTGCTGAATGATGCGGAATCCGAATGAGTTGGCTAACCGGTATCTCACTTGCAGCAATCCAATTCCACGTTTACGCGCAGGCTCCTTTAATTCCCGATTAGTATGTTGAGTTCGTGGATGACTTCCTGATGGGTCGTGAGCCAATAACCTGGGTGGTGCCTGAACGTTTTCCGTCGGCGCTCGTTCCGCATGGGGTATTTGTGCAGGACGCGCCGAGCGGGTTGGAAGTGACGCTGGTTCACGCACGGCGCAAACCCACCGCGGCGGATCTGCGCGATGGATGGTCGAAGCGTCGGGCCGGCCGCGCCAGCCCCGTGCTGCTGGTTGCGTTGTACCCCACCGCTGAGGGTGAGCGGGTGTCGCTGTGTGGCCCGGTTGGCGACCCTCCGACCGTGTACCACAACCTTGAAGTTTCGCAGGTCGAGAGATTGGCCGAAGTTGCGTTGAGCGAACCCAGCCACCATGCCGCCACCCGCTTCCTGCTGGCGGCTGTCTCAGAGTTGGATTCCCCGTTTCCGGGCCTGCGGAATGTTGGGCTGCTGGCGACCCAGGAGCTCAGAGTCGGTGTTCCTTGCCGACCCGACTGGCTTTCGGCCAACCGCAGGGCGGCAGGGTTGCTGGGCCGAAGAGGGCGCCGTTTGGTGGAGGGGCTGGGGTTCCGAGTCGAGACGTTGTCCACCAACGCGCAGATGCTCACGATCAATGACCGCAAGCACGCCGTGGCGGTGTTTTGTGATGACGATGAGCCTTTCGAGGCACCGTCAGGCCGGTTCGACAGCACCTCGCCCGTGTCTCGGGCGCTTGCTCTGGCCGACCAGGAGCGAGTCGATTGGGTGATCCTCACCCGCTCGTCAGAGATCCGCCTTTATGCCGCTCGTCCCGACACGGGCGTGGGCCGGAAGGGCCGCGCTGAGACCTTCGTTGAATTGAACCTGTCGTTGGTTCCCGCCGAGTTCGCCGGTTATCTCCACTTGTTGTTCTCGGCCGAAGCCCTGAGCGACAACGGCTCACTCGAGCAGATACTCGAGAAGTCAGCCGATTATGTGGCCGCGTTGGCTGTGCGGTTGCGTGAGCGGGTGTACCACGAGACCGTGCCAAGCCTGGCCAGAGCAGTGGCCGATCGACTCTCGTCTTCGTCGGCTAGCAGCGGCTTGACCGAGGCGGACTTGGCCGGTGCCTATGAGCAGGTGATGGTGATCCTCTTTCGGTTGTTGTTCGTGGCCTATGCCGAGGACAAGGACCTGTTGCCCTATCGCTCGAACGGCCGTTACGCGGACCACTCGTTGTCGCGGAAGGCCCGTCTGCTTGCAGAGGATCGACACAAAGGCCTGATCGACTACGATGCGGGTGCGACCGATCTGTGGGACGACGTGAAACAGCTTTGGGATGCGGTTGATCAGGGCAACCGCGACTGGGGTGTGCCCACCTACAACGGTGGCCTGTTCTCTGGTGACCCGCAGGTAAGCCTGTCGGGCGCAGCGATTGCCGATATCAAGCTCAGCAATGCCGAGTTTGGCCCCGCCCTGTCTGCGGTGTTGGTGGACGAGGGGCCGGAGGGGTCCGGCCCGGTGGACTTTCGTGAACTGTCGGTTAGGGACTTCGGCACCATCTATGAGGGCCTGCTGGAGTCGAAACTGTCGGTGGCCCAAGACGACCTCGCGGTCAAGTCCGTGAAGGGCAAGGAGAATTTCGTGCCCGCCGGCGATGACGACGAGGTGGAGGTAGAAGCCGGTGACGTGTATTTCCACAACCGCTCAGGTGTGCGCAAGGCCACGGGCTCCTACTTCACCAAGCCGTTCGCTGTGGAATACCTGCTCGACAACGCATTGGAACCGGCTCTCGACGACCATATCGCGCGCCTTGAGACCTTGCGGGAGTCCGGTGACGACGCTGCGCTCGCCGAGGCGTTCTTCGACTTCCGCTGCGCCGACATCGCCATGGGTTCGGCCCATTTCCTGGTAGCTGCGGTGGACCGCATCGAGGCCCGCCTGTCCGGTTGGCTGACGTTGCATCCGGTGACCGCGGTGACCGCGGAACTGATCCGTCTGCGGAGCACCGCGCTCGACGCGCTGGGTGATCTGGCCGATGGTGCCGAGATCGAGTCCAGTTCCCTGCTGCGTCGCCAAGTGGCCCGCCATTGCATCTATGGGGTCGACAAGAACAGTGTCGCTGTCGAACTGGCCCGCCTGGCGATCTGGGTGCATACGTTCGTTCCGGGCCTGCCGCTGTCTTTCCTCGACCACAACCTCGTTCACGGAGACAGCCTGACCGGCGTGGCATCGGTGGCTGATGCAGCCGCGGCGGTGAGGCCGAAGGGAAGCAAGGCCGAGCCGTCGCTGTTCGTGCATCAGTTGGAGACCCTGTTGGAAGAGTGTCTGGAGCCTTTGGCGCGCCTTGGCCGGCTCAACGATGCCGACAAGTCTGAGGTTGAGGCGGCACGGGCTGCCCAAACCGAGTCTCGTGGAGCAGTCGCACCGGTGAGGGCGGTGTTCGATGTTGCGACTGCGGTTCGCGCCGGTGCCATAGAGATTCATCGCGACTTCGATTTCAGCCCCGAGAGCGTCGCCCGGTCGGCGGACGAGCCGGCGGTTCGAGCGTCCGTGCGGCGCCTAGCCCCTGTCCACTATCCGACGGTGTGGCCCGAGGTTTTCGCCCGTTCCGAGCGAAGCGGTTTCGACTGTCTGCTCGGCAATCCGCCGTGGGAGAAGGTAGTGGTAGACCGCGAGGTCTGGTGGGGAATGTACCTGCCCGGTGTGCGTGCGCTGCCGGTGGCGAAGCGGCGGGCGCGAATTGATGAGCTGGAGTCCGACCGACCGGATCTCGCGGTTGAGTTCGAAGGTGAGCGGGAACGGGCTGAAGCGTTGAAGAAGATCCTGAGAGCTACGTTTCCGAACCTTGGATCGGGTCAGACCGACCTCTACAAGGCATTCTCCTGGGCGAACTACGCACTGTGCCGCGATGGCGGCAGAGTCGGGATAGTGCTGCCGCGTTCAGCGGTGTCTGACGCCGGTATGGCCAACTGGCGCAAAGAGATCGTGGAATCCCCGTCGTCCGGTGCAAAGAACGCCGCGGGGGGGGGGGGGGCGGCGGGGGGGGGGGGGGGTCGCCGCGAATGTCGGTGGCGACCGTCATCAACCACAAGGGATGGGTGTTCGAGGGGGTCCACAACTCCTACACGGTGGCGCTGTTGGCGGTCACCCGATCCTCTCGGTCGTTACCTGCCTCAACACCAGATCGTGGGCGTTCGACGGTGTCGACGGACGCTACACGGTCGCGCTCGTCGCGGTACGAAAACTCAACCGCAGAGCTGAACCGAGGGGGTGGCTTTGACGGCGACCCCGACGAGCCCCAGGTTGCCATCTATCCGGGGCCTGCGAGTTCACTGTCTCAGTTTCACGAGTTGGTGGACGGCAAACCCGAGTTGATCCCAGTCTCTGAGTTCACGAGCTGGTCGAACACTGCCGCGTTCCCTCAGATCCCGACCCGTCCCGCGTTTCGAGTTTGGCGCAAGATAAAGAGTCATCCCCGCTTCGACGGCATGGATTTGCCCCCCCCCCCCCCCCCAACAGGCCGCCGGGGCCCCCCCCCCCCACAGAGAGGCTGGCGGTTCCGTCCGGTCCAGGGGGACTTCAACTCGACCACCGACCGACATCGGTTCATCAACGACGATGGCGCTTCCGCCCAGTCGCGGAGTTCCACGCGACGCACGACCGGGAGAGATTCGTGAACGACGATGGCGCTTCCGCCCAGTCCGCGAGTTCGATGCCACCCACGACAGGTTCCGATTCATGAACGACGACGGCGCTGCGGCGCGAGGGACGCAGAGGTAAGAGCAATGAGCGACATCTGGCCCGTCTACAAGGGCACTTCGTTCAACCTTTGGGAGCCTGATACCGGCGTGTACTATGACAGCGCCGAGCCCGAAGACATGATCGCGACACTTCAAGAGAAGCGGTTGTCGTCACGGCGTACGCGGTCTTCGGCATTTGCGGAGCAAGACGACGATATTGTCAAGGATCCTGTTTCGCTTCCGTGCCGACATCCACGTATCGCATTCCGCAATGTGACGAATCCCACAAATACTCGTTCTCTCATCGCCGCGCTTGTACCGGGTGACCGGGTCATTACGAATCACGCCCCGTATCTTTTGCGGACAGCGGGCACGGCTGTTGATGAGGCGTATGTGCTCGGTGTCCTCTGCTCTATGCCTTGCGACTGGCAGGTACGCAGAACTGTCGAGTTGAACATGACGTTCGAACAGATCGGCCAACTTTCGATTCCCGATCCTGGAAAAGGGCATCCCGTTCGAGACCGGGTGGCTGAGGTCGCCGCGCGGCTTGCGGCCCAGGATGATCGTTTTTACGGTTGGGCCGCTGAAGTCGGCATCCCGGTCGCGGAAATAGAGCGCGGGGGGGAGGAGGGGGGGGGGGGGGGGGGGGGGGGCGTGGCTGCTAGCGGAACTCGACGCGTGCGTCGCCTACGTCTATGGGCTCGACGAGGACGATATCACCGTTGTGTACGACACGTTCGGACGGCCGGGGCAGTGGGATGAGCGACGCGACTCCGTCCTCGTCTGCTTCCGCCGTATCGGGAAGCGCCGGCAATGACGAACGCGCACTTGACCCCAGTGACGTCTGGCCCGTCTACAAGGGCAGTTCGTTCAACATCTGGGAACCTGACACCGGCATCTACTACGACAGCGCACTGGCCGAAGCCATGATCGCCACCCTTCAGAAGAAGCGGTTCTCGCAGCGGCGCACACGCTCTTCAGCGTTCGCCCAACAGAATGACGCAGTCAGCGGCGACCCGGCGACGCTTCCGTGTCGACGCGCACGCATCGCGTTTCGTGACGTCGCCCGATCAACAGACACGCGCACCCTCGTTTCCGCCCTTGTGCCAAGAGATCGGGTAATTGTGAATCAAGCCCCGTACCTGTTGCGCACGGAGGGCACTTCGTGCGACGAGGCGTATGTGATTGGAGTTCTGTGCTCCATGCCGTATGACTGGCAGGCACGCCGCACAGTTGAACTTCACATGACGTTTGAACAATTTGGCCAATTGTCAATCCCCGACCCCGGAACGGGGCACCCCGTTCGAGACCGGGTGGTTGAGATCGCGGGGCGGCTCGCGGCGGCTGATGAGAGGTTTGCGGAATGGGCCGCCGAGGTGGGAGTGCCGGTCGGTTCTGCGAACGATGAGACCGTCAAGCAGGACCTAATCTGCGAACTCGACGCCTGCGTCGCCCACCTCTACGGCCTCGACGAAAACGACTTGGCCGTGATCTACGAGACCTTCAGCGAAACAGTCGACTACACCTACCGCCACGCCGCGGTCCTTCACAACTTCAGGAGGTTGGCATGAGTAGCGTGAGCGATGAATCGGTAGATCAGATCGGTTGCATCGACGGCTCGGTCCTTCGCGTCACGAGACACGGCACGGAGGTCCACCTGCATATCGGCGACAACACCGCGCCGCTGTCCCAGATTGCAGCCAAGCGACTCTCTTCGCTGTGCGTGCATGCAGAGCCGGGCGTACAAGCCGAGCCAGACACACCGACGCGTCCAGGTCAACCATCAGCACCGGTCACGCCGTCCCGTTGGGGTGTATCTGGACGGATGGGAGAGGCAGCCCATCCCACCCTTGTTGATCTCGTTGCGGGCGGCTTCGTCAACGAGGGGACCGTGCTCGCGCTCCGCCACCACGGTGCAGAGCGCACTGCGACCGTGACCGCGAACGGACGAATCGCATTTGACGGCCACCTCTACGACAGTCCGTCCGGCGCGGCGAAGGTCGCATGCGGGGGCGCGTCCGTCAACGGTTGGACGGCTTGGAAGCTCTCCGACGGCTCTCCTATCGACGATCGACGTTGGTTGTTCCGAGCCGACGCCTTTCCAGGTGAAGGTCACCGCTACGCTCCTTCCACCGCAAAGGATATGCGACGGATCGCCCGAAGATGGGTTGATTATGCACGCACCAATCGTCTTGACCCGGCCGAACCCAGTGTCGAGGTAGAGGCCTTCCTGCGCGGCCACGGTTATTCGGAATCCACCTTGTCGGTGTATCGGAACAATCTTCTCAATTGGCAGCATCTTTATGGCAGCGACACGACATTCGATGGAGTGTTCACCTCGGTCGATGCCGTCGACAGGGTCGTAGCGCCGTCGCCGCGTCCAACGGGTCGGATGGGAGAGGCAGCCGATCCCACCGTTGCTGACCTCCTTGGAGCCGGATTCATTGGTGTCGGCACCAAACTTACGCTTCACCACCTCGGATCTGAGCGCACCGCGACCGTGACTGCGACCGGGCAGATCGAATTCGAGGGAGACCTATACCTCAGTCTTTCCGGTGCTGCGATGGCCGCTTGCGAGGGGGCATCCACCAACGGCTGGACTGCCTGGAAGCTCGTCGACGGTTCGTCTATCGACACCAAGCGCTGGTTGTATCGCGCAGACGACTTTCCAGGCGAAGGCCATCGCTACGCACTGTCGAGCGCGCACGAAAGGAGAACAATCGCGCGAAGGTGGGTTGTGTACGCACTCTCCGAGCAACTCGATCCGGCCGAACCCCGCGAGAGCGACATCGAAGCGCTTCTTGACGGCCACGGATACTCCGAGAGCACCCTCAGGTCCTACCGAGGGCACCTGAGCAAGTGGCGCCAGATGTACGGCCGCAATGCTCCGCCGATCCAATCAGCGTCTCCGACGAAATTAGTCACACCGTCGGCACTCTGGAACGGCGGGGAGGTGCGCGCGTGATGTCCTCCAAAGACGGCAGGGGCTTGCCGCGATGACTGCCCCTGCCCATCAGAATCTGTCGCCAGTGAAACCTGAACTCGCGTTCAACAGTGACTACCGAAGGGGCGCCGATGCCATCTCTGGGTTCATTTCCCATGCGGCGACCGGATTCGTGGGCGGTGCGTCGCTCGATATTGTCACCGCCTACTTCAACGTCGGCGGATATGCGCTGCTTGCTGAATCGCTGGACCAACTCAGCGGCGTGCGGTTACTGTTGGGAGCGGAGCCGACCCCGCCGGAGAACCCCCGCAGGGCACTCCGCTCAGAGTCCGCCAATCCCGCGCGGGCAGCACGCACCCGACTGCGCCAGGCACTCGACAAGCACGAACAGAATCTCGTCTCTCAACCACCACTTGCCACCCTTCCAGTGGTTGGTTTACAACTTCCGCAGGTCGCGTCGCTTCCAAGGCCCCGGCTTGTTGAGGTGCTTGTCACCTGCCCAGACCTCTGCGCCGAAAGCCAATGCCGTGGCCGCAGCGTGGGCATCGGCCCACGGCAGGCGGCTAGTGAGCGACAGCCTCGCGGCGTTGTATGTGACCTCCAACGTTGGCGGTTCCACTTGGGCATTGTGGCAGAAGTAGTTCCAGATCTCGTCGGCCGCCGAAAAACCGTCTCGTCGGGAAATGACGTAGTGGGCTTCGCCGAGGTTGATGCTGCACACATAGACTGGCAAGGGGTCCTTCAGCAGTTCATGTATCTCTGCTCGGACCAGCGTATCTCCCGCCCAGAAGCGGACAAGCGGCCATGCATCGAGGACTGCGGGGATTCGCCTGGTTTTCAGGTTTCTGCCTGTTC